>Ga0187781_10002481_pt1 | contig 14029 bp, 9 predicted proteins | sample 0715_SJ02_MP02_2_FD_132447 | JGI IMG/M metagenome (GOLD analysis project Ga0187781, IMG submission 132447) | Tropical peat soil microbial communities from peatlands in Department of Meta, Colombia - 0715_SJ02_MP02_20_MG | ecosystem: Environmental > Terrestrial > Soil > Wetlands > Peat | place...
GCTTCCCGGGTCGCTCGGCGAGGCGCTCGACTGCCTCGAATCGGACCGGGCGTTCCTCAAGCCCGCGTTCGCGGATTCGTTGCTCGAGTCGTACATCGCGATCAAGCGCGAGGAGCAACTCGAGCTCAACCTGCGACCGCACCCGTACGAGTTCTACCGGTACCTGGACGTCTAACCGGAACGGCCGAACCGGCCGCGCGGCCAACCCTTTCATCCCTTGCTTCGTCTCGCCTCCGATGGTGCCGTGCCCTCGATGAGCGAAGCTCGCCTCTGGACCAACGGTCGGATCTTCACGGGACGGCGGTACGCCGAGGCGCTGCTGGTCGACGCGGGGACGGTCGTCGCCGTCGGGGCCGAGGACGAGGTCCGAAGGTCCGCGCCGACCGGTGTCGAGCGTGTGTCGCTCGGCGGCCGGCTCGTTCTGCCGGGGCTCATCGATGCCCACCTTCACCTCGGCGACCTCACCCGGTTCCGGGAAGGGCTCAACCTCGCCGAGGTCCGGGATTCGGAGGAGCTCGCAACGCGGCTCCGCGACTGGGCGACGCTCCACCCGGAGGGGCCGATCATCGGACGGGGCCTCGATGTGGAACGCTCGCTCGGCGGCCGATGGCCGGTCCGGGAGGACCTGGATCGGGCGGTCGGAGACCGGCCGGCGGTGATCGTGCACGCGAGCGGCCACGCGGCCATCGCGAACAGCGCCGCGCTCGACGCGGCCGGCCTAGAGTCTCGGCCTCAGGAGGAGACCCGGGACCGGGTCGCCCGGGACCGGGCCGGGCGACCGACCGGGGTCGTCTACGAAGAGGCCGTTCGATGGCTCGGGTCCCTCACCGGGCGGACGGACGATGCGGACGGAATCGAGCGAACGCTCTGCCACCTCGCCTCGCTCGGGCTTACCACGGTCGCGTCGATGAACCTTTCACCCGAGGAGCTCACCGTCCTTCGGTCGCTCGCCGCGGAGGACCGGCTCCCGATACGGGTCCGCGGGTACGTCCGGCTCCTGCGGGTCCGCGAGTTTCGGACCGCCGACCTCGCCCCCGCAGGGCGACGGGGGAACTTCGCGGTCGTCGGGGCGAAAGGCTTCGCCGACGGGGCGTTCGGCCCGCGGACCGCATGGCTCTCGGAGCCGTACGCCGACCGCCCGGAGGCAAGTGGCATCGCGGTCGAGTCCGACGCGACGCTCTCGGAGGCACTCGCGTTCGCGGACGGCCTGGGTCTCGCCCCGGCGATGCACGCGATCGGGGACCGAGCCCTCGTTCGCGCCCTTCGGCTGATCGCGCCGTACGCCCGACGTGAGGGTCCGCCCGCGCGGGTCGAGCACGTCGCTCTGACCCCGCCCGAGGTGCTCTCCATCCTCGACGAGGTTCGACCGGCGCTCGTCGTTCAGCCCGGGTTCGTCTGGAGCGACTCCTGGCTCCCCCAGCGCCTCGGGCGGGAGCGGGTCCGATGGGCGTACGCCTTTCGGACCCTCGCCGACCGGGGCCATCTCCTCGTCGGGTCGAGCGATGCTCCGTACGACCCGGCCGACCCGTGGCGGGGGATTCGGGCCGCGACGACTCGGTGGGACGAACTCGGGCGTTCGGCGAACCCATTTCCCGGCGAGGCGCTCGCGCTCGAGGAGGCGGTGACCTTGTACACCCGTCACGGGGGGCGTGCGTTGGGAGAACCCGCCCTAGGGTCGCTCGAAGTCGGAGGGTCGGGTGACCTCATCGTCCTTGCCGTGCCCCGGCTCTCGGACGTGCTCCGGGCGGGAGCGACCGCGGTCCGGGAGAGCTGGGTCGCTGGGGTGCGGGTTGTCGACGCGCAAGCGGGGCCGACAGCAGTAGGTTAATCCCCGACGGTGGTGGCCCCGTCGTGTCCCCTCCTCCCGACGTGCCCACGATGAAGGAGTTCTCCCCTTCGATGCGGGTCGACCTCTTGGTCTCCGACTGGAAGGCGGTGGCGAATCCCGAGCTCCCGGAAGAGGAACGGGAGCGCGAGCTGTACGGCCGGGCGTGGGACGCCTACCAGGCGGGGGATTACGGGTTCGGGCTCTGGTGCTGGCAGGAGTGCGACCGGCTCACCATCAACCTCGGGGGCAACATCCGGGAAGTGACCCGGATCCTCGGGCCCGGACGGTATTTCGGGTTCTCTCACCGGAAGGCGGTCGCGGAGGCGGTCCCGGTCGACCGGGTCTACCGGCCCCGCAAGGGAGACATGAGCACCCCCCGTCCCGACGCGTTCGTCCTCCCGCGCTACCAGGTGCTGTGCGTCTACTTGGTCCGCGCCGCGACCGGAGACCCGAAGGCGAAGGCGACGCTCGAGATCGCCCTCGGGGAGCTCGAGGAGCAGCGCCGGGCGGACCCGTTCCTGCGGCACTTCGAGACGTTCCGGGACCTTCTCGCACGGACGTCGGCCGCTTCCGGCGCGCCCGCTCCCCCCACTCCCGCCGCTCCCCCGCCGAGCGAGACGGGGACGAAGCCCGCCGGCCGAGGAACGACCGCCCGCCGGCGTAGCTAGCCTCACCCGAAGGCTCGTATAGCCTGCACGGCTCCGAGCGAGGACGGAGGGTTCGGACGATGAAGGCGGTGGTCCTGGGCGGAGGCGGCCTCACGGGACAGAGCACGGTGCGCGACCTCGCGACCGGAGGGTTGTTCGACTCGGTCATCGTCGCCGACCTTGACGAGAACCTCGCGAAAGCGTCGGCGAAAGCGGCCGGCGCCCGGGCCTCACCTGTGACGATCGACGTCCGGAAGAAGCCGGCGGTCGTGAAGCTGCTCAAGGGCGCCGACGTCGTCGTGAACGCCGTTCAGTACACCTTCAACCTCGACGTAATGGCGGCCGCGCTCGAGGCGCACGTTCCGTACCTCGACTTCGGCGGCCTCTTCCACATGACCCACCGCCAGCTCGACCAGGACGCTGAGTTCCGCAAGGCGAAACTGACCGCCATTCCGGGGCTCGGGCAGGTCCCCGGGATTTCGAACGTTCTCGCGATGCAGGCGTGCGACGACCTCGACACCGTCGAGTCGCTGATGATCCGGGACGGCTGGCGCGACCTCACGGTCGGCGCCCCGGAGATTTCGTTCACCTGGTCGCCGAGTACGTTCCTGGACGAGATGGTCCTGCCGGCCCAGGTGTTCGAGAACGGGGCCTACAAGGAGTACCCCGCGATGAGCGGGGCGGAGGAGTTTGAGTTCGGACCCCCTGTCGGCAAGACCCGCATCTACCGAACCCTTCACTCCGAGCCGGCGACGCTTCCCGAGAGCCTCCGGTCGAAGGGGATCCGGCATTGCGAGTGGAAGGAAGGCGGTCCGGGCATCGAGGTTCTGCGGACGATGTCCCTCCTCGGCCTCGCGTCGGATGAGCCGCTCGACGTGAAGGGCCAGAAGGTGACGCCCCGGGAGTTCACGCTCGCGCTACTGCGACGGGGCAAATTGCTCGGCGCCCCCGAGGGGGTCACGGTGAATGACTGGGAGCTCTTCGACATCGAGGTGAAGGGTACGAAGGGCGGGAAGCCGGTCGTCCGCCACGCGATCGGAAGGTTCCCGCCCCGCCCCGACTGGCATCTCACGGCCACCGAGTATGTGGTCGGCATCGCCGGGGCGGTCGGTGCGGAGCTGATCGTGCAGGGAAAGGTCCGCGCCGTCGGCGTTGTGCCGCCCGAGCGGTGCATCCCCCCCGAACCGTTCCGCACCGCCCTCGCCCAGCGCGGGGTCGAGACGACGATCACGCCGCCCGAGCCTCCGCTCCCGCCCCGGAAGACCAATTAGCGGTCCCGCAGGCGAAATCCAACCATTTCCGGCTCAAACATCTGCTATCAGAAGGCGAAATCCATAGGTTGGGCCATCGAAGTATCATTTAGTGTAGCGCTACTTGGTGTTATCGGGGGCAGTTTCCCGCATTCTTGAGCCGAGCCAATTATATATAGCCCCCTCGAGGTGGCTCGCACGCCCGGAAAGCGTAGTTTATGGCGGAGCTGGACCCCGCCCCGGTGTCGAGCGCTCGGAGCCGCGAGGGTGACCCCGGTCCGGAGGATGCCGTTCCGGGGCCGTCCGACCTCGTCCGGCTGACCGCCGAGGGTTCGGCCATCCCTCCTCCGTCGGTCCCGTCGCCTCCCGCGGGCGAGGAAAAGAAGAAGGAAACGCCCAAGGAGACCCCGAAGGAGGCCCCGAAGGAGTCGGCAAAGGAGACGCCGAAGGAAACCACCCCGGCGGCGCCCGAGCCCGAGCCGCTACCGATCCCGATCGCTCGGCTCGTTCCGAAGCTCAAGAAGAGCGCGAAGCTGTTCGAGGAGGCGAAGAAGTACCTTCCCAACGGGTCGAGCTACCTCATCCGGACCGCGTCGTACGACCCCTGCCCCCCGTTCATTGCCAAGGGAAAAGGTTCCCGACTCTGGGACGAGGACGGCAACGAGTACCTCGACTTCAACCTCGCCTACGGCGTCCTCATCAACGGCCATGCCCCCGAGGCGCAGGTCAAGGCGATCCAGGAGCAGGCGGAGCTAGGCCTCAACTTCGGCGCGACGAGCGAGCTCGAGGTCGAGGTTGCGAAGCTGTTCAAGAAGATGGTGCCGAACGCGGAGCGCGTCGCGTTCTGCACGAGCGGCTCGGACGCGACGATGAACGCGATTCGGATCGCACGCGCAGCCACGGGCAAGGACGCGATCCTGAAGTTCGAAGGCCACTACCACGGCCAGCACGACATCGTGCTGATCAGTGCGGAGGCGCCGCCGATGGTGGCGGGGATTGACGAGTACCCGCGCCCGCTACCGAACTCCGCGGGGATTCCTCCCGGCGTCACCGACTACGTTCTGGTCGCGCCGTACAACTCGATCGACGCCTTCGAACGGATCGTCCGGCGCTACCGGAACCGCCTCGCGTGCGTCATCCTCGAGCCGATCATGGCGAACTCCGGGGTCATCCCGCCGGCGCCGGACTACCTGAAGCGCCTCGTCGAGGTGGCCCACCAGAACGACATGCTCGTCATCTTCGACGAGGTGTTCACCGGCTTCCGGGTCGCACCCGGCGGGGCGCAGCAGCTCTACGGGGTCGAGCCGGACATCTCCTGCTGGGCGAAGGCGCTCGGCGGCGGCGTGCCGGTCTCGGCGGTCTCGGGCAAGGCCGAATACATGGAGCTGATCGCGCCGGGACGGATCAGCTTCGGCGGCACGTACAACGCGAACAACCTCACGATGGCGGGCGCCCTCGCGAACCTGCGGATGCTGAGCCGCGGGGGCGACGAGCTCTACGCCCGGTTCGGGCGGCTCACCGAGAAGCTCCACAAGGGGCTCGAAGAGGCGGGGCACGACGCCAAGATCCCGACCCTCGTGCAGTCCGTGAACGGGATGCTCCAGTTCTTCTTCACGCGCCGGAAGAAGATCGTGAACTACCGCGAGTCGCTCCAGATCGACTGGAATCTGTTCCTCCGCCACCACCAGCTCCTGCTCGACAAGGGGATCTACATTCACCCCGACAACTACGAACGGATCACGCTCTCGAGCGCGCACACGGAGAAGGACATCGAGAAGTTCGTCTCGGTCGCCACCGAGACCATGACGGAACTCAGGACCCTGCCGCGCGATTACCTGCCGTAGTCGCCGAGACGCCGACCGACCTCTCACGAGCGGATTAATATGGGAAGGCGAATCGGGGGGAGATGCTCGGGCTCGGCGTAGGCCTGGGGCCGCCTCCCTGATTCGGAGGGTCGGGGAATGGGACGGAATCTCGAGGACCTTATCATTTTCATCGGGAAGAGATTCCTCCAGCTCCTGCCGGTGCTGCTCGGCGTCATCGTCCTCACGTTTCTGGTCACGCACGTCGCCGCCGTCGACCCCTGTCCCCGCTGGTACCCGAAGGCGTCCCACAACGTGCTCCTCGCCTGCGAGGCGCAGTTCAAACTGCCGTTGTGGACGCAGTTCTGGGACTACTTCTCGCAACTCTTGGTCGGCAACTGGGGAACGTCCCAGCTCGGGACGCCCGTCTTCCCGGTAATCGCGGCCGCGGTGCCGGCGACCCTCGAGCTCGTGATCGCCTCGATGTTCCTCATGATCGTCATCGGCATTCCGCTTGGGGTGATCGCCGCCCAGTACGCGGGCCGCTGGGGCGACCACCTCGTTCGCGTCCTCTACCTGAGCGGCTGGTCGGTCCCGACGTACGTCGGGGCGGTCGTCGCGGCGGTCTACCTGGCCCCGGCGGTGGGATTACCGACGTCGGGCGAGTACAGCGTCTACCCGCCTCCGTTCCCGCAGGTCACCCATATGTCCATCCTGGACGCGATCATCGCCGGGAACTTTCCCTACACGATCGATGCGATCAACCATCTGATCCTCCCGGCGGGGGTCCTCGCGTTCATCAACATGGGTATCGCGACCCGGATGACCCGGGCGACGATGCTCGAGGTGCTCCCGCTCGACTACGTGAAAGCGGCCCGGATGAAGGGGCTCTCGAACTTCATCGTCCTCTACAAGCACGCTCTTCGGAACGCGCTCATCGCCACCGTCACGGTGCTCGGCCTGACCGCCGGCGGCCTCCTCGCGGGGACGGTGGTGATCGAAGAGGTGTTCTCCTGGCCGGGGATCGGGGCGTACGCCTTCGAGGCGCTGGGCGGGGCCGGCGTTCCGAACTTCGACGGCGCGATCGCGGTCGTGGTGGTCTTCTCGATCGGCGTGGTCGTCGCGAACCTCCTCTCGGACATCCTCTACGGCATCCTCGACCCCCGGGTGGAGTGGAGGTAAACCCTCCGGATGGACGCGTACGCATCCCTCCCGGCGCCGCGTCGACTCGCGAGCACCGCCGGACGGACCCTCATCAACTTCTACAAGGTCATGCGGGCGAACCCGCTCTCTTTCGCCGGGTTCGTGCTGGTCTCGATCACGCTCATCCTCTCGGCGATCGTGGTCATCCACCCGGCCCTCATCGTCCCGTACAGCGCGACGCAGAACACGGGCGTCTACAACGAGCCGCCGACCATCCTTCGGTGGCCCCCGTCCTTCGCCCACCCGTTCGGCACCGACGAGGGCGGCCGGGACATCTACTCGGACGTCCTGCTCGCCCTGCCGCTCGACCTCGGCATCGGCATCGGGATCGCGGGGATCTCGGTGTTCCTCGGCGGGTTCCTCGGGCTCGTCGCCGGCTATTGGGACAAGCCCGGGACGCTCGGCGGCGCCACGTCGACGGTCATCATGCGGGTGACCGACGTGTTCCTCGCCTTCCCGAGCTTGCTGCTCGCGCTCGCGCTCCTCGCGTCGATCGGGCGCGGGGTCGCCACCGCCTTCCTCGCGATCTTCATCACGTGGTGGCCGTTCTACGTGCGGCTCGTCCGCGGTGAAGTGCTCGCGGTCAAGCATCTGCCGTACGTCACCGCGGCCCGGGCGGCCGGGGTCAAGGAGACGCGGATCCTCACACGCCACGTTCTCCGGAACGTCTTCGACCCGATCATCGTCTACTTCACCCTCGACATCGGAACCGTGCTCGTCACCTTCTCGACGATCTCGTACATCGGCGCCGGGATCCTCTGGCCCGGACCCAGCCCCGAGTGGGGCAGCATGATGTCGTACTACCAAGGGGCCGAGCCGATTTTCATCTACTGGTGGTTCATCGCGGCCCCGGCGGTCGCCATCTTCATGACGGCGCTCGCGTACAGCCTGCTCGGCGACGGTCTCCGGGACGTACTCGACCCGCGGACCCGCCGCGCGCTCACCCAGTCGGTCACGACCAGCGAGCCTCCGCCCGAGGAGCCAGCGCTCGCGAAGGCGACGACCGAGACCTCGGCCGAGGCGGAGGCCGCCGAGGAGAGCGAGATGAGATCATGACCGAACCGGTCCTGACGGTCGAGAACCTCTCGGTCGAGTACGAGGTCGGCGCCGGGCGGTTCCAGGCCGTATCGGACGTTTCCCTCGTCATCCCGCCGGGCCGGGTCGTCGGGATCGTGGGCGAGACGGGGTGCGGGAAGAGCACGCTCGCCCAGGCGATCCCCCGGCTCCTCCCCGAGCCGCCCGCGCATATCCGGTCGGGCAAGGTGATCTTCCAAGGTACCGACCTCGTGCCGGTCCCGAAATCGAAGCTCCCGATGGTCCGGGGCACCGGCATCGGGATGATCTTCCAAGAGCCTCTCAACTCGCTCAATCCAGCGTACCGGGTCTTCGACCAGATCGCGGAGTCGGTCCGGATGCGCCATTGGCGGGAGACGGGCATCCTCCCGTCGTTCCACCCCGGCCCGACCCCGTTCGATTATTCGCGTCGACCCCTTCCCGAGACCGCCGACGTACTCTCCCACCCGGTCGTCCCGCCGAGCGCGAAGGACATGGCGAGCCGGCGGTCGCAGCAGATGGCGCGCCCGGACCTGCGCCGGGAGGTTCTCGACTACCTCCGGCTCGTACGCATCAACGACCCGGAGACGATCCTGAACCTGTTCCCGCACGAGCTTTCCGGCGGAATGCGCCAGCGCATCATGATCGCGATGGCGCTCTCCCAGAAGCCGGCGCTCCTCATCGCCGACGAGCCGACGAGCGCGCTCGACGTGACGATCCAGGCGCAGGTCCTCACGCTGATGAAGGAGCTGATCGACGAGGTGAGCGCCTCGATCCTCTACATCAGCCACGACCTCGGCGTCGTCGCCGAGACCGCGGACGACCTCGGTGTGATGTACGCCGGGCGGCTCGTCGAGTTCGGCCCGGTCGCGGAGATCTTCGAGTCGCCGCGCCACCAGTACACGAAGTCGCTCCTCAAGTCGATCCCGACGCGCTACAAGTCGGATTGGCCGATGCCGACGATCCCCGGGTCGGTGCCGAACCTCTCCCAGCTTCCCCGGGGGTGCCGCTTCCATCCCCGCTGCGCGCTCGCGAAGCCGATTTGCGCGCGCGAACCCGCTCCCGAGTCGCGAGTCATCGGAACGGTACGGGAGTCCGAGACCCCCCACAAGAGCGCGTGCCATTTCGCGGAGGAGGTCGCGAACCTTCCGTGACCGACGAGGGCCCGCCGCTCCTAGAAACCCAGGACCTCACGAAGTACTTCCCGATCGTCCGGAGCATCAGCGAGGTGATCGGCCGCAAGCCCGGTCGCGCGATCCACGCGGTCGACCACGTCAACCTCACGGTCCGGACCGGCGAGACGGTTGGCCTCATCGGCGAATCCGGTTCCGGCAAGACGACCCTCGGCTGGGTCGTCGCCCGCCTCCACGACCCTACCGACGGGGCGATTCGGTTCGAAGGGAAGGACATCCTCAAGCTCGACCCGGCGGAGCTTCGGCACTGGCGGCACAACATCCAGGTCGTCTTCCAGGACCCGGTCGGCTCGCTCGACCCCCGGCTCAAGGTCTGGCAGGTCGTCGGGGAGCCGCTCCGGGCCCAGAACCAGACCGACCGCTGGTTCGCGCGCTACGAACCGAAGCGGGTGATGCGGGAGTACCGCGAGAAGGTCCGGCAGGAGAAGGAGCGTCTCTACCTCGAGTGCCATCCCGACCTCAAGGCCCGCAAGTTCCTGAAGCAGGAGTACGAGGCGGCCGCCGCGATGCGGGCGAAACAGCGGCTCGCGCATCGGCAACGGATCGAAGGGGCGTATCGCGCCTCCCTCGACGTGGCGGACTCGAAGAAACCACCCACGGCGGAGCTGCCTCGCCTCGAGCGCGAGTACCGGGCGGCGCTGCAGAAGGCGCGACGCGAGGGGATGCCCGCCGAAGAGCGGAAGCTCCTCATCTTCCAGTTCCGCCCGGACCTCGAGGAGCGGGCGAAGCGGACGGCCGAGTACCAGGCGACGGTGGAAGGGTTACCGAAGCTCTACGCGGAGGAGGACCTCCACGCCCAGCAGGAGTACAAAGCCGCCCTCGCCCGCACGAAAGAACGTCGGCTCTCCCCCGAGGAACGGACACGGCGCGAGGCCGACTACCGCGCGTTCCTGAAGCAGGGGTTGCCGCGCCCCACCATTCCGAAGATCCCCATGCCCCGTCTCCTATCGAACGCGGAGATTCGTAAGCGGGTCGCGGAGATGCTGCCCCTCGTCGGCCTCATGCCGGCGATCCTCGACCAGTACCCCCACGAGTTCTCGGGCGGAGGGCGGCAGCGGATCTCGCTCGCGCGAGCGCTCATCGTCGACCCGAAGCTGATCGTGCTCGACGAGCCGACGAGCGCCCTGGACGTCGCCGTCCAGGCGCAGATCCTGAACCGTCTCATCGAGCTCCAGCGGGAGCGCAGGATCGCCTTCATCCTGATCACGCACAACGTCGCCGCGGTCCGGTTCGTGGCCGACCGGGTGGCCGTGATGTACCTCGGCCAGATCGTCGAGCTCGGACCGGTGCGCGAAGTGCTCGAGCGCCCGGTCCACCCGTACACGAAGGCGCTCCTCGCCGCGCTCCCGGTCGCGGACGCGCGACGTCGCCGGACCCGCTACCGGATCGGCGGCGACATTCCGACGCTCGTCGACCCGAAGCCCGGTTGCCGGTTCGCACCGCGCTGTCCGTTCGTCGAGGACCGTTGTCGGGTCACCGACCCGGAACTCCAGCCTCGGCCCGGCGTGCCCGAGCACCAGGTCGCCTGCCTGCGCGCGGAAGCGGTCGCCTCGGTGTCCCCGGCGGAGCTCCTGCAGGAAGGGGGACCGCCCCCGCTCGCCTCCTCGACGGGGGCCGCCGTGGCCGCGTCCGCCGCCCCGGCTAGCTGAGCCACTGCGTGTTGAACAGGAGCTGGTACGGCTCCGCGCTCCCCATCGCGTTGATGATGACGCCGTGGAGGTTCGTCGTGTACACCGCGAACGAGGTCGGGACGACCGTCCAGATTTCGCTGTAGTTGTAGTAGATCAGGGTCTCCATGGTCGTGTAATCCCGGGTCAGGTTCGCGGGGTTCGATTCCCCGGCGGCCTTGTACGTGAGGTTGGTGACCGTCTGGTTGTTGTAGCCCGCCATGCACATGTTCGCGCTGCCGGTCGCCGAGGCATCGTTCTGGGTCCAGTCGTCGGGGGAAACGTAGTCGGAGGTGTAGAACTCCTGACCCATCGGGAACGGCCCGCCGTTCGCCTTCGTCGCCGAGATGCAGACCCCGGCCGAGTTCAAGCTCTGCTCGTCGTAGAGCACAGGGAGCGAGAGCTCGACGGGGCTGATCGTGATCCCGATCGCCGATAGGTTGTGGACGAGGTCCTGGGCCATCTCTGCCCAGTCGTCCCCCAGGTCGAGGAACTCGTAGTTGAGGGTCTTCCCTGCACACGCACCGTTCGCGCACGGGGAGTCCGCGATCTCCTGCTTCGCGAGCGTCAGGTTGTACTGGTAGAACGGCAGCTTCGCCGTGGCGTTATTGTCGTAGGGATAGGCCGGCGGGACCGGGCCGACCCACTGCTGGGCGTAGCCGCCGAACGCGTGCTGGATGATGTCGTTGTAGTTGATCGCATGGGCGATCGCCTCGCGCACGCTCAGGTTGCTGAGCGGATTGACGCCGCTGATCCCGGGGAAGCTCGCCGATTGGTTCAGGTAGAGCCACCAGGAGCCGCTGGTCGAGCCGACGACCGTGGGCAGCGCGTCCACGACGACGTTGGAATAGCCGAGGAGGTCCTTAATCGTGGACGGACCCGTGTACGCGAACGACGCCTCCGCGACCTTCCCGTGAATGAGGTCGCTGATCGTGACGTCGATGGTCTGCTGGAAGATGACATCCACGGTGGTGTTCGCGGGCTGGAGGTTGTTGTCCCACGGCTCCGCCGCGGCGGCCGCCTTCCCCCAGTAGTTCGGGTTCACCACGAGGTCATAGCCCCCGCCCGAGACGGGGGCGTAGTTTTCGAGCAGGTACTGTCCCGTGCCGAGGGAGTGGGTGGTGAGGTAATCGTTCACCGCGCCCGGCGTCACCCCTCCGTTCGCGTCGACCCAAGCGGGGTCGACCGCGCACGAGTTCGGCGCGGAAATCGAGGCGAGGAGGTAGGTGTAGTTCGATGCGAGATACCCATAGCCGAGGTTCAACTGGATGGTGAGGTTGTCGACGACCTGGAACGACTGGTACGGCTCCTCCATCAGCGCGATTTCGGACTGGGTCGGGTCACCGAAGTTCCAGCTGTTGAGGTACCCCGCGAGCGTGGCGTTCGCCTTGGCGTCGTCCAGGGCCGGGGAGGTATAGTTGAGGGGCAGGGAGGTGTCGAAGTTGGTCGAGTAGAAGTTCTGCTCGAGGATGAACTGGGGTCCTTGCGCCAGGAGGAGAGAACGGTAGAAGGAGTACCACTGGACGTAGGCGTTGTACGGGTCGCCGTTCGAGAAGTGGGCCCCGGAGTAGAGATGGAAGACCCAGCTGTCGAACCCGGTGAGGTTGTTAGAGAACTCGCTCCAATTCTTCGCGAGCTCACCGGTGAAGGTGGTGACGCTCGACCCGTTGTACTGCACGAGGCCTTGGTAGACCTGCTGGACGGCCGCCCAACCGGGCGTCGAGAACGTCACCTGGGGGTCGAGCGTGTCGGGAAGCTCGGCCTGGTCGACGCAGATGGTGGTGCGCTCACTGCCGCCGCAGGTGGCCGTGACCGACGAGCTGCGGAGGGCGAAATAGCCCCCGATCCCCGCCGCCACCAAGACTACGACCACGGCGATGACGATTATGTTCCGACGCCTTGGGTCCATGGAACACCCCCAAAGAAGAGCGCCGCAAGAAGCTCCTGCGCCCTGATATAGTTCTCGAAAGGGAGACCCGCTCCCCCGGCCCCGCTTTCGGCGTCAATACTTTAGCGGTTCCGACCTTCCCACGGCGGGGTAGGGTGCCATGGACCGTACGATGCTGATTGGCGGCGAGTGGGTGGCGGCGTCCCGTGAAGAGACGATGGCGGTCACGAACCCCTACGACGCCTCACCGCTCGGGACCGTTCCGAAGGGGTCCCGGGAGGACGTCCGACGGGCGATCGACGCGGCGCGGGAGGCGTTCGACAAGGGACCCTGGCCGAAGCTCCCGCCCCGGGCCCGGGGCGAGGTGTTCCTGAAGGCGGCGTCCCTCCTCCAGCAGCGGCTCGGCGAGATCGCGGAGCTCGAAAGCCGCAACCAGGGCAAGACGATCAAGCAGGCCGCGGACGCGGACCTGCCGTTCTCGATTGACAACCTGATTTTCTACGCGGGCGCGGGTCGGACGCTCGACGCGAAAAGCCCGGGGGAGTTCACCGGGGACGGAACGACGATCTTCCGTCGGGAGCCGGTCGGCGTCGTGGGCAGCATCACCCCGTGGAACTACCCAATCATGATGGCGGTCTGGAAGGTCGCTCCAGCCCTGATCGTGGGCAACACGGTGGTCCTGAAGCCCGCGAGCTACACGCCGCTCACGAGCCTCGAGCTCGGCCGGGCGTTCCAGGACGCGGGGCTTCCCGCGGGCGCCTTCAACATCGTCACCGGGCCCGGCGGGGAGGTCGGGGACGAGCTCTGCCGAAACCCGAAGGTCGACATGGTCGGCCTCACGGGCGACACCGTCACGGGCCGAAAGATCATGGAGGCGGCGAGCGGGACCGTGAAGCGGGTCCAGCTCGAGCTGGGCGGCAAGGCACCGTTCGTCGTCTTCGACGACGCCGACATCGCCGCTGCGGTCGAGGGCGCGGTGGTGGGGGGCTTTGTGAACGGGGGGCAGGACTGCACCGCGGCGACCCGGCTCATCGTGCACAAGGACGTCCGCACGAAGTTCGTTCAGCATCTCCTGGAACGCGTCAAAACGGTCCGGATGGGCGACCAGCTCTCGCGGAAGACCGACCTGGGGCCGCTCGTGAGCCCGATCCAGCAGAAGCGGGTGCTCGAGTTCGTCGAGAAAGGGAAGGCGGAGGGCGCGAAGCTCAAGATCGGCGGCACCGACGACCAGAAGAAGCACCCGAAGGGGGCGTTCGTCACACCGACCGTCTTCGATGGGGTCGCTCCCGACATGACGATCGCCCAGCAGGAGATCTTCGGTCCCGTGCTGGACGTGCTCGAGTTCTCGACGTTCGACGAGGCGATGGAGGTGGCGAACGGGGTGGCGTACGGCCTCGCGGGGAGCGTCTGGACGAAGGACGTCCGGACCGCGGTTCGGGCGGCGAACACGCTGAGGTTCGGGGACGTCTGGGTGAACGACCACCTTCCGCTCGGTTCC
>Ga0187781_10002482_pt1 | contig 14027 bp, 8 predicted proteins | sample 0715_SJ02_MP02_2_FD_132447 | JGI IMG/M metagenome (GOLD analysis project Ga0187781, IMG submission 132447) | Tropical peat soil microbial communities from peatlands in Department of Meta, Colombia - 0715_SJ02_MP02_20_MG | ecosystem: Environmental > Terrestrial > Soil > Wetlands > Peat | place...
AAACAACATCTGCGTATCCGCAGTTTCTACGGTACCTCGGCGAACGCCGTCAAGACGCAAGTGTGGATAGCGATCACGGTTTATGTGCTCGTGGCCATATTGAAAAAACAGCTCGGCCTAGACCGGAGCCTACACGAAATCCTACAAATTCTGAGTATCACGATTTTCGAAAAAACCGCGATTTCATTGGTTCTTTCGCAGTTACACGACCAAAACTCAGAACCAGATCCCTCCAAGCAACTGGATCTGTTCAGCTTATGATGGGACAGTACTGATTCGCCATCTTGGAACGCACTCACGACGCCACAGTGGACGGCAACCTGGCACTCCGCATAGGCCAAGCGCTGGAAATCGCCGTTTACAAGGCCCTCCGCACCCAAGCTGCAATGTTTTTTTTCGGAGCTTTTAAGGACCTCGATGCGCACGACGACGCGTCCTTGTATAAAAAGGAAAAACCGTCAAAAATTGTGAGCGGACATCAAATGAACAAATTAGACTTCACCGTGGTTGGTGGCGGCACGCTAGGCGGGATCGAAGTGAAGAATACTCGCCCCTGGGTCTACCCTGATAGCGACGCCGTGATTGATCTTCTGAAAAGGTGCTGCGCGGTGGACGCGGTACCAATCCTGATCGCACGCCGTATCGACATCACCTTCGAGGCCGATGCTCTTGCAAGCAGCTTACTAAGTGACAAACCACGGAAGCGCCGTACCGGGCGCAAGTGGACGCAAAGGAATGGAGATACCGGCCGCTGAACTACGTCGAATCGCTCGCCCCATAAAGTCAACACTTCGGCGAAATCAGCAACGCACAATTAGCCGACTACCCAAAAAAGAGACAAGCCCCTTCCAACTTTTGTGTCGCACACCCATGTAGCACGCGTTATTGAAAGCAACCTGTTCGGGGAATATAATTCATAACAGTTGACTCAACAACCGGGAACGCGGCTGGACTCCGACCCAAGTCACCCGGTGGAGGGTCGGTCATGGGAAATCGCCCTTGCCTCGGCACTCAAATTGGCGCCGTGCTTACCGACCAGTCCAATTCCGTTGCGGACCCTTCCAAGCGGACTTTCTTGCGCGCAGCGGGATTGCTCGTGGCCGGCCTTGTTGTACCTCAAGCGCCCGGGGCGAGGAGCCCACAGGCGATGGCGGGTTCGGGTCAGAAGGTCGTGGTGGTCATCTTTGGCGGGGTGCGCCGGGCGGAGACTTTTTCCCCGGAAGGGCTGGTGAACATTCCTCACCTGTCGAGAGACTTGCTCCCCAAGGCCCTCTTTTACGACAGCATCCACAACGAAGGCGTGACAGCTCATTTCAATGCGATCTCTAGCATCCTCACTGGCAACTGGCAGCGCGTGGACGACTGGGGAAAGCTGCCCCCTACCACTCCCACGGTGTTCGAGCAATTCCGCAAGCGGCTCGGTGTATCTCGGAGCGAAACTTGGGTGGTGGCCAGCAATAAAGCCCTCACCAGTATGATCGGGGCCAGCTCAGCCTCGGATTACGGGCCTGAATATGGCGCCAATGTGGTGTTTCCCAAGCAACTGATGATCGACGCAGTGGCCGATGCTCTCCGCCGAGGCAGGACCGGCAACATGGCTGATCGCGCCAAGGTGGAGGCCGAGTTGGAAAACACCCTGGAAGGGAGCAACTACGAGGGTTTGGGCTGGACGGTCTTCGACGCCGCGCAGCGGCTTGATCCGCGGGTGCTCAGCACGATCAAGACGGCCATCGCCACCTTCGTTCAAAGCGGCGGCCCGACCACCTGCGACGAGCTCACCTACCTGGTGAGCCGCGAAGTGATGCGCAAGTTTGCACCACGTTTGCTAGTAGTGATCTTTTCCGACGTGGAAGTAGCGCACTTCGGCTCTTACGCCATGCACCTCGCCGGCATCCGAACCGCGGACCGGCTTGCTTACCAACTGTGGCAGGAAGTGGAAGCCAACCCGGAGTACCGCGGAAAGACCACGTTGCTGATCCTGCCGGAGTTCGGGCGCGACCCGGACGGCTCGACGACGAACGGATTTTTCAATCATCGTGCCAACGAAGAATCGACCCGGAACACCTGGATGATGGCCCTCGGAACTGCGGTCGACAAACCCCAGATCATTGAGCGTCCCGTCCTGCACGTCGATCTTGGTCCGACTCTGGCAAGTCTGCTGGGTTGTTCGCCCATGGGTTCGCAAGGCGCGACCCTGGCCGAATTGAAGGTTTAGGGAGCTGGCATGCGACCCGAGCAAAAGCTGCCGGAAGAAGTTAGGGATGCTTTGAACAAAGGGCTTCTCAAACGCCTGCCGCTGACCTTCCTTCCCTTCACTAACCAGCAACTGCGGGAGTGGGATGATCTGTTTCCATACGAACGGCGGTCCGTCGAGCGGCTTCTCGTTTATGTGGCCGGCTTGAACGAGGAGGAGTCTGCCAGCCTCTTCCGGGAAGTCTTCCAGCTCGAAGAGAAAATGGGCGTGCACCACTGGCGGCAGTTCTCGACCACCGAACAGACCATCGAGAATTCCTCTCTACTCGCCCGCTCGCCTTACTTCCAGGAATGGCGGAAGGCTGTGCAGACGGTCTTCGACGCGGTCGACCAGCACGGGCCCAAGATGGAAGTCGCCGCCGGCAAGCCGGGACACAAGCTGATTCTGCTGATCCTTCCCAGGCCGCTGCCCTTCGATCCGCAAACAGTCTGGGCGAAGTGGCAGGGAATTGGCCGCCCACTCCAACTCGATTTGGCCTCCAGCCCTGCAACACAGAGCCCCGCACAGACTCTTCTAGGCGGCGCGTCCCGCGCGGCCGGGGGGCGTTCCGGGGGATTGCTGAATGCGGCGTTGCGCCGCCGGGGCACATTGCCGGCGGACACTTGGGTTTGCGACGCCGGGTCCAGCCTGGTCGATTACCTGCGGACGGAAGGTCCCGACGAAGACGCACCGCCACCCGCCATCCTGCTGAGTTTCGGCAGGCTGGCTTCATTCCAGGAGAGCTTCGCGCACGAAATGAATACCATGCGGAAGGACCTTGCCGACGCGGACGCGGTGTACGATCATCTGCGCAAAGTCGAGGTCACACCCTGGTGTCCCGCAGAGGTGGCCTCTCAGCCGGCGCTGCGAGAATTCTTGCGCTCGCTCTATCTCAGCGGCAACGGTTCCTTACTGTTCGGAAACTCGTTCGTCGAGTGGGCGGCCTCGGAAGCGCTGCGGCGCGCCCGGCCGTCCTTCCTTGCGGCGCAGTTCGGAATCCGCAACAAGCCGAAGCCCTTTACCGGCGTGGTGCTGTTTGAAAATCCGGAGAAGCTCAATCCTGCCCCGCCCGTACCGGACCTGCCAGGCAGTGCCATCGACGCCCAGATGCTCTCGCTATACGTGTGGCTGGCCGCCAGTCGCTATGAAGAATATAAGCGCTCGACCGTGTGCGTCTGCCTGGCCGAGAGCCTATCTCAAGCCTACGTAGTTGCTCCCCAGGAATTTCCCCTCGGGCATGAAACGGCCCCCGTTCCGTTCGACCGCTTCGCGGATGCCCTGCGCGGTTGGATCGCGTGAATCCGGAAACTGGAGAACAGAAACTGGAAAAGGGGGACCAGTTTCTATTTTCCAGTTTCCAGTTTCTGCCCTTCCTTCATCGAATGGACAAACTGCAGGATTTCCGATCGCTGCTTGTCGATCTCCGCCAGGTGCTGTTCGTAAAGCTGCTTGTGAACCTGGAATTCCTTTTCCGCCAGCTCCTTTTCGCCCAAGTGGACATAAGCCTGCCCGAGCCGGAAGTGAGCGTCGGGGATATTCGGGGAAAGCTCAAGAGCCTGCCGATACTCCGGCACCGCCTGGGCGTATTGGCGCCGCTGTGAGTAGAGGTTGGCAAGCTGGAGATGGGCGTCTGGAAACGAAGGGTCGAGCTCGACGGCCTTCTTTAACTCGGACTCAACTTGATCGAGGTAGGCTTGGGAAGTCTCCGAACGCCGGCCCTTCCAAAGGCTGACCGCATAGTAGAGAGCCGCTTGGGCATCCCGAGGCCGCAGCTCGGCGAAGCGGCGGAAGCGCTGGACCACGTCCTCGGCGAGGCTCGGGGCGCGATCGTACGCCTTGCTCAAAAAATAGTAGGCGCGCGCGTCGGAAGGGTCAAGGTCGACGCCGCGCAGAAGGGCCTCGACAGCGTCGTCGTAAGCGCCGCGTAGATCAAGGGCCAGACCAAGCCCCAGCGCCAGACGCGGCGAGTCGGGATGGCGTTTTACCCCTTCCGAAAAAACCTGGATGGCGGGCTCGGGGGTTTGATGGACCAGAAGCTCCGAGCCCCAATCAAACAGATTCGATTCGCTCGGATCGAGGTGTGCCGACTCCTCATATTCGTTGACAGCGTCCACATAGTTCCCGGCCTTCTCCTCGACGCTCGCCAGCAGGTTGTGCAGCTCTGCCGTGTCCTTCTGTTTCTGAAGCTCTTGAATCTGCCGCCGCGCTTCCGGCAAGCGCCCTAGCTCCTCGTAGGCGAGCGCCAGATCATAGCTGCTGTCGTACGAGGTGGGATTCGCAGCTTGGGCCTTTTCAAGGTACGGAATGGCCGCCGCGATTTTTCCCATCCGCAGGTAGAAGGAGGCCAGGTTGCGGTTGGCGTCGAAGCTCCCCGGTTCGAGTTCGACGCCCTCTTTGAACTCCTTCTCGGCCAGCTCCATCTTTCCCCGCCTTACAAGGTTTGTGGCGAGGTTGTTCCGGGCCTCACCGGATTTCGGGCGCAGCCGTACCGCCTGCGCGAATGGGGCGGTGGCTTTTTCCTCCTGGCCCTCTGCCGCGTAAACCTGCCCCAGCAGCTCTTGCACTTCAAAACTGCCGGGCAAAGTCCTGGCCAGCGATTCAAGCTCTTGCTGAGCCGCGGCGTACTGTCCGGAGTTGAAATGGGCAAACGCGGACTGAAACCTTCGGTCGAGCGTGTTGTTGCCTGCCGTGTCTGCCTGGCTGGCGCCCAGAAGAATGCCGCGCACTATTGCTAAAAGCAGAACTGCCGCCCACCACCGAAAAACGAACATAGCGATTTATCCTGCTTTCGGCCATATCATATCAGGACTTTTGTCTGGGAGCGCGGCCATCCTGGCCGCTCTTGCTTTCGTTGCGGGCTGGAAGCCCGCGCTCGGAAAAAAGGGGCGCCCCGGTGGATTGGGACGCCCCTACGGTCAGTCATTCCCGCGAAAGCATGTCCTCCGCGAAGGCGGGGGGCGGGAATCCATTAGAAGTAGAGCTTCAGGGCTAATTGGATCTGGCGCGGATCGGTGAATTGGAAGCGCGATGATCCGATCTTGCCGAAGTTCGGTGAGGTAAAGTTCAGTGCACCTGAGATAGGCACAGCCCCGTTCGCGCCGAACCCCGGAGCATTGAACGTGGGGTGGTTAGTGACGTTGAAGAATTCACCCCGGAACTGGAGCCTGAAGCGCTCGTTGAGTTGGAAATTCTTGAACAGCGAGAAGTCCAGACGATTCAAACTGGGGCCGGAAACCTGGCCGTTTTCGCCGCCCAGCAGGCCAAGCCCCGTCAGCGGGATGCAGCCAGTCGGGAGGCCCGAGCCATTGCAGGGCTGGGTGTAGGCCGCCGGGTTCAAGAATTGGTTGACCCCGCCAGATCCATGCCGGTTTTCTCCCGGAACGAGGAAAGCGGTACAACCAAAACTATTTGTCGTTCCGTCGGCGCAGCCCACGGTAATAGGTTGTCCGCCCTCCAGGGTGAGGATCCCTTGCATGGTCCAGCCGCCGAGAATGTAATCCTCAGCGGCCGGAGCATTCGCGAGGAATTGTCGACCCTTACCGAAGGGCAACTCATACCCGCCACTAAAATGGACGACCTGGCGGATATCCTGGGGCGCGTCGGTGTAATCGCCCTGGATACCGAACCCCTCCAAGGTCGCCGCCCGGTAGCTGGTCAGGGTGCTGCCGAAGTTCAAGGGGCCGCGCGCGTCGGTTCGCGCCCTGGAATAGGTGTAGGTAGCGAGTAAGTCCAGGCCCTTCGAATAGTGCTTCTCGAGTTGCGCTTGCAAGCCGTCGTAATAGCTGTTTCCTTCGACGGCGGCGTAACTTACACCGTGGCCAAAGAGCGGGTATTCGTAGTTGGCTGCGACGCCGACGGGCGTAATGTTCTCGGGGTTATTGGAGTTGGGGAACACTTCCTGGTGATGGGAGGCATTACCGACGTAGGCCACTTGGACCGTCAGGCTGGGCGTCAACTCGTACTCGAACGTCATATTCCAGCCTTCCATGTAGGGAGTAATGTAGTGGAATTGGATACCCTCCAGGTTCGTGCCTTCGCCGGTTGTGCCCGCCGCCGGGTTGAAGGAGGTGCAACTGAAGCCGTCTTCAAAGGTGAAGTCATTGTTGCAAGGGGTGCCGGCAAGAGCCGGGTACATGGCTTGACCGTTTAATTGGGTGGCCTGGATGGAGTTCTGGTCGCCGGCGAAGGCGCTGTAGGTGACGCCGAACTGGAAGGGGTAGTTCTCGCCGATGTTGGGTGAGTAGCCGCGGTTTTCGAATCCGTTGTAGAAGATGCCGAATCCGCTCCGCACCACCAGTTTGGGGCTGACTCGATAAGCGACGCCAAGGCGTGGGCCGAAGTCCCTTTGCGGCGTGTCGCCCAGCCCGTTCTTGTTAGTGAAACCAAGGGCGATCCCATCCGTAGCCAAGTCGCTCAGGAAGCCCGGCGACATGTGTAGGCCCCGGTCGCGGTCGGGAAGCAGGTAAGTGGCGCTGACGAACGGGAGGCCGGGAATGAAGTTCGCCTGGGCGCCGTGGTGCTCAAACACCTGGCCGAAGTACTCCCAGCGAATCCCCAGGTTGACGGTTAGTTTAGGAGTCACCTTCCAGTCATCCTGGAGGTAACCGCCCCAATAGTTCTTCCCGTTATCCGTTACGGCGACGTTGGAGGTCAAGACGCTGTCCGACCCGCCGTTAAAGTTGACGGGGTTATCCGATGCAGGGAGAATCGACGCGGCAGGCGGCAGGAGGAATTGCGCTATGCCGGTGGGGTCGCTATCTCCGCTGTTGGGAACCCGGACGTAATCGCTGTCGAAGCCCCACTGGCCATGAGAAAAGGGCGGCTGGAGAGTTGAGAACTTCACACGCTGGTACTCGATACCCGTCTTGAAGGTGTGCTTGCCGTAAATCTTGGTGAAGTTGTCGGTGACCTGAGTGGTTTGGCTCACCTCGTCCGAGGGCAGGAAGTTGTTGCTGCCGATGGTGCTGAGGCCGTTGAAGCTAAATGCAGGAAGGCCGCCGTTGAGAGCGAACTGGGGAATATCTGCAATGCCGTATTGGGAAGGAAGCCCCAGTTGGCTGGCGACAGGCCCAGTACGCGAGGTCACCAGGCGGCTCACCCCAACCCGCGCCTCATTGATCGCCGTGGGAGACAAGGTGTGAGTCCACGACACGGCGGGCAGGATGCTTTTGGCCGTTTGACTCCCGTCCACGAAAGAACCGCCGTCCGTGATCCCGCCGAACGGGCCCGCGATGTACTGGGGGTAATCGACATAGCTGAAGACGGCAAAGATCTGGTCTTTGTCGCCTTGGATGAGGTCCGCCCGAACGTCGAAAGCGTTGCGTTCCTGCTTCGACAGGGGGGCCGTGGCATTATTAGCTGCGAGGTTGCTGTTGGTCGGCAGGGGGAAGAGGTTCAGAAGCGCAACCGCTTTCGAATCGATCCGGCCCGCGGGAAGGTGGTTGAGCAAAGACGCCCACGGGGCACCGCCAAAGTTAGTTACCCCTGTTATAGTCTGTGGCGTCGCGAAGATGGGATCACGCACGAAACAGGTGGGCGCGCCGCTCGAGAGGGTGCAACTGGCAGGCCCGACGATGCCTGAGGGACCATCCACTACACCCGCCACCACCGGTCTCGTCGTGGCCGGATCCCAGATGGTTCCGTACGGGGCGGTGCGGCCAAGAACGTCCGTGTCCGCAGGCCCTGTCTCGAGATTGATAATGTCCGACAGGTCGGTATAGCCACTGTTGCGCTCGTCCACAGTGGGAACACTATTGGTGCCGTACGGGGTGGCTTGGCGCACCCGCAGGCCTTCGAAATCGCCGAAGAAGAAGGCCTTGTTTTTCTTGATGGGTCCACCCAAGGTCCCACCAAACTGGTTCTGCTGGTAACGGCCTTTGTTGCCGGGGACGCCCGCGTAGTCTAGGAAAAAGTCCGCGGCATCCATGTGGTCGTTGCGAAGGTATTCCCAGACGTCACCGTGAAATTGGTTCGTGCCGGACTTAACGGTGGCGTTGATGATCGCCGCGCCCGCGCGGCCGAACTGGGCGCTATAATCATCGGTCTCGACCCTGAACTCCTGAATGGCATCGAGGGGTGGAAGAACCGCGAAATTAGTGCCATTCAAAAAGTCCACGGCGTTCGAGTTATTGTCAATTCCGTCCAGGAGGTAATTGTTCTGGCCGGGCCGCAAGCCATTGGCGGAAAACGCGCCTGAGGCGGCGTTGCCGCGTGTGTCGGCTTCCGGCGTATTGACTCCTGCGACCACTTGCGCGAGGAAGGTGAAATTCCTCCCATTCAGGGGCAGATCGTTCACATCACGCGAAGTGATGACCTGGCCCACCGAGGCGTTTTGGGTTTGCAGGGGCGGTGGTGCACCCGTCACCTCAACTGTCTGGGTCACCACGCCGGGCTTGAGCACGAGGTCGACCACAAGTTGCTGCTGAAGTTCCAGGGTGATGTGGCTTTGGACTGTGGTAGTGAAACCCGGGGCGGCGGCACTCACCTCGTAAGTGCCGATCTTCACCGGGCTGAAGATGTAACTGCCGTCAGCGCCCGAAGTCGTTGTGAGGGCAAGGTTGGTGCCTTCATTTTTCAGGGTGACCTGGGCTTTGGGGATCACCGCACCGGTTTGGTCCTTGATAGTCCCCTGAATCGAGCCTGTGTCCGCCTGGCCATAAAGGCTGAGGCAAGCCAAAATCGAGACGCTGGAGACCATCAGGGCCAGAAGGAGAAAGTGCAAGAATCTGTTGCGTCTATGCATCCGTCCATCCTCCTAATATTCCGCCGCTTCGACCTGCGGCTGGAGATCTACGAAATGGTAATGAGGAATGCGGCCGGCGTGGCCCGGAGGTAAGGGTCGACGCTTGGTCGGGTTTCGGTCGTCTCTCGTCCGGGTTTCGCCGCCGCGTGGCTACCGAACCAAATCGAGACGCACCTCCCTTCAGGTGTTACTGACAGGGTTAGAAGCGCTGTACCGTACGATTTACAGATGCTCAAGACCCGACGCAACAGAAAGACACAGTAATCGCTTACATGAAATGGGCTGACAAATGCGGCGCAGTGCAACGACTGTACCTGCAGTAAGCGCTTACACTTCTATCATGCCTAAGGCAAGCTTGTCAAGCCTTTTTGGGTTGTTGATTGAGTCAAGGGGCCTGATCGGCAAAGGCCAAGGCAATTTTAAGGAATTGTTGCTGGGCTTCGGGCGAAAGGCCCTGCACTTTCCCCGTATCGACATGCTGGACCGCAGCAGCGTCGATGCCTTGTTCAATGCGCTCGACGTCGAGCGCGCCGCGCGGCCCCGCCTGCCTGAACCGCTCCAGGATTTCTCGCGCCTTTTCAATTTGCCCGGTTTCGAAGTAGAACACGCCCAACGCCGAATAACTTCCCGGCCATTCAGGAAGCATGTCGACCGACTTCTCGAGGTACTGTTCGGCTTTCTTGGTTTGCCCCTCCATTACCGACAGGACCCCCATGCCCCAAAGCAGTTCACCCGCGTCCGGAGTCCGTGCCAACCCGTGTTGCAATGTCTCGCGCGCGCCCGCCGTGTTTCCCGAGCGGAGGTGGACCAATGCTAGAGAAAAGTAGGCTCGGTCCTGATCGGGATTTTCGGTTATCTCCTCGCGCAGCAGCTTTATAGCTTCGTCGGTCTGGCCGAGGTGGGTGAGGATATCCGCAGCGAGCGCCAAATAGCTTGCATCCTTCCGCCCCTGAGGCGATATGTGCTGAGCTGCGGCGAGGGCAGCCGTATAATCACGTTGGCGGAAAGAGGCTTCAGCGAGGTCATACCACGCGTCGTCGGAGTTCGGATTGGACTGGACAGCCGCCTGAAAACGCACCATGGCGGCCCTGTAGAGGCGGTAACGGGCCAGCAGTACTCCCACTTCCACGAGAGTGCGAAAATCACCCTGGCTCAATTGCTCCGACTGAGCAATCGCTTGCATGGCGTCCTCGACCCGCCCCAGCTTCAAATATGCTTCGGCCAGAAAATAGAAGTTCTGTGGGTTGCCGGAATGGACTTTCACCTCCTGCTCGAGCTGCTGGACATCAAGCCGCGCCCTCTGCCGGAGGGGGAGGTTGGCCCGCTGTTCCAGATCAGCAAAAACGTTCTGGAAGGGTGCGGGCAGTGGATTGGGATCGCGAGAAAGGGTTTGGAAGACCTTCAGATCGCGTTCCGCGGCTTCCGTTTGGTTTAGACTGCGTTCGGCCGCCGCCAGGCGGTAGTAAACCGGCGCAGGGCGAGGATCCAACTGCGCGCACTTCCGCAACAGCGGCAGAGCTTCCTCAAATTTCTTCTGGCGCATCTTCAAGTCAGCCAATTCCAGAAGGGCCTCGGTGTAGTTCGGAGCGACGGCGAGAGCTTGTTTGAGCCATTTCTCCCCTAGGTCGTATTGCCCCTGCCGGCTCGCGATATAGCCCAGATTGTACAGGCACGAGACATCGTGCGGATCGGCCCTCAGTCCTTGCCGGAGGTATTTCACCGCCTCCTCAAAACGTCCCAAGTGGCGGTAGCAGAGGGCCATAAAACCAAACGAACGGGCGGAGGGGTCAACCTGGATGAGCGTGTGGAAGGTGTCTTCGGCGTTCTCGACCTTCCCAGTCATGAAGTAACATTCGCCGAGCGCCGCCAGGAGGTCCGGTCGCCTGGGAGCGACCTTGAGCCCCTCCTCTAACAAGGGAATGGCGTCTTCATAGAATGATTGCTTCATGCTGAGACGCGCCATAAGAAAGATCACATCGGTGTTACGTGGAGCTAGCTTGTGAGCCTTGACCAGCAACTCGAGGGCATCCAGGTCTTTGCCCTCACCCGAGTCCATCGAGGCAATAAGATAGAGCGTCTCGACGGAATTCGGAGAGACCTCCAAGGCGCGACCCAGAACCTCGAGAGCCTTCTGGTTGTCATCGCCTTTTCGGTAGGCTTGACCGAGGTTGTAGAGGGTTTCAAACGTGTCAGGCTGAAGCGCGTCCGCAGTTTCGAACTCGCGGATAGCTTCACCGTACTGACGTTGTTTGGCCAGGAGCACTCCGAGTGTGAAATGAGTGCGAACATCGATCTTCGCCTGCTCGGAGAGCGCGTGAGCAATCTCAAGCCCCTTGCCCTTCTGACCGGCGCCCAAATACGCCTGAGTCAGGTTGAGCTCGGTGGAGGTCGAGTGAGGATCTATCTTCAGCGCCTTTTGCAAGACCTCCACTGCCCCTGCAAAGTCCTTCTGTTCTTCCAGCGCGAGGGCGAGGAGGTTCAAGCCATCGATGTTCCGAGGCGCTAACTTGAGGCCGGCGCGGATCTCCGCCTCAGCCATCTTAGGCCTGCCTTGCGCGAGCAGTCCTTGCCCGGCTGCGAAGTACGTGGTGGCCGCTGTCGGAAGTGCCGCTGGGGCAGACGACGTTGTTTGCGCGCGCACCAGAAGCAGCGGAACCAGGAGTCCCGCCAGAAGCGGCACACCATGCCGAAACGCGCTCGGCGTAGGGGAGCGGGCAGCGCCTTTGCCGACCATGTTCAACTCCTGCTGCGGTACCATCCGGCTAAGTGTAGCTCCGTCTGGCCGGGCGGTCCAGGTAGACGGTCTTCCGGCCTCAACTGGGCGAGGCACCATACGCGAATCTGAGGTAACGGGACGGAAGGCGGCACCACGAGCACGCCTTGAGAAGGAGGGGTGGCGGATACATTGTTCTTCATGTATGCGCCACATTGACGTCGGCTGTGGGGCTTGACAGTGCTCATGCTGAAGCCCGTAGGGGAAGGCGTTTCTTGCGCCAGACGTCTTCCAGAAAGGCGTCTTTCCGGGCGCGCCGAGCCTGAAATTCCTCGCGTGTGAGAACGGTGTAATTAATCTCTCGCCCGAGCTGGCGCTCGAGTTTCTGCGCGGTCAGCGCCAGGGCGTCGGCCTTCGGCCTGCCGATCAAGAGAATGTCAATATCGCTCGCGGCATCCTGCCGGTTTTGCGCGAATGAACCATAGAGGTAAGCTTCCTCGATATCGCCGACTTCTTTCAGGGATTGGGTCAGCAGCGGCACGGCTCCGAGGGTCTTGGCGACGATTCGCCGTACTTCCGGCAGCAAGGGATATTTGCGATTAAGGCGGATGTATTTCTGCCGGCCAGTGATTTCGGCGATGAAGAGCCCTTCGCGTTCCAGGCGGTGCAGCTCCTTGGAGGGATTGGAAGGGTCGACTTCCAGCCGCTCGGCCAGCTCGCGGAGGTGGTGGCGTGCCGTGGGCTTCGTAAAGTAATACGCGAGCAGCCGCTGGCGGGCCTTGGACCGAAAATCGAACATGTGGTTATTCTATACCACAAATGTGGTAACGGGATGCCACGCCCGACCTCGATAGCTTCCGTTCTTCCCATCCCCCAGCTCCTGCTGCTCTCGTCATGGGGGTTGCTACACGGACACCACCAAACCTCGCGAGCCACCATGGTTAAACGTGATTGGGATCGTGGGGCCGAGGAGTTCCAGCTAACCTCTGTGGTTAAATTTTGGGTGCTACCGTCGCCATAGGAGCCGGTCGCGGTGAACTGTTGGGAGTTCCCACGGGTAGGGAGGGATTCGACGGCGTGACGGCAATCGAGACGAGGGTCGGCCCGGTGACCGCCAGCGTCGCCGTGCTCCGCACCGAACGCCGCCGTGATAGTGGCGACGCCCGCTGCAGAGGCGCTTGGCCTCAGCCGCCCGAGTGCTCGAAAGGATCAACTCCCTCGGGGCTGTCCCGCTTGGCCAAGCCGTATAGCACCAACTCGGTGCGGTTTGATATCCCGAGCTTGTTGTAGATGTGAAAAAAGTGGTTCTTGACCGTGTGCGCGCTCAGGCCGAGGGCCGTGGAAATCTCTCTGTTCGGGAGCCCTTCGACAACCATGCGCACAATTTCCTCCTCCCGCTTGGTTAGCAGAGGGGAACCGTTGCGGCCGACGATGTGGATGGATTGCCCCTCCCGGAGGGCCTCGAGAATCCAGCGGACTTGACTGCTGCCCGCCCAGACTTGCCCGGCGTGCACCCTCCGAATGCATTTGCACAATACCCGGAAGGGCTCGTTCTTACAGATCACACCTCTTGCTCCACGCGAGAAGGCCTGGATCACTTCCTCCCGCTGGGAGCAATCCAGCAGCACGATCGCACACGGCGACGAGTGAGCGAGCCGCAGTTCCTTTAACGCTTGTAAACCTGCCGCGGAATTCTGTTCCAGTATGGCGTCGATAAGAACGACGTCGGGTTTGTGCTCCGCAACCTGTTGGAGGAGGTCCTTCTGGGTATGCACGCTGCTTACCACCTTGAACTGCTGGCGGCGTTGATTAAACGCGCGACAAAGCACTTCGCCGGTTAAGGAGCTTGCTGCTGCAATAACGAGAGTGATAGCCACGGGTGACACCCCCCGGTGCATTGGTTATAAAAGTGTGTGATTTTTTCTTCGCGGGCCGGAGTGTCTCCGTGCGCGGGCCGTAGCAGCCGATCGGGCGTCTTGGAGACGACTCACCCGGATAAGTAAGGCCACAGCAGGCCGATCAGTACAAAATGCCCGAATCCACCATAGCGCTAATCCGCCAGGAAACTAAAGTCTAATTAAGCCGACTGTACTCCATCATTAAGTGGCCACCTATATAACCCCGGGGTGGATGTCGGCGGCATCGTCGTCCGCAAGCTGTTTGTAGACCGTTGTCTGCCAGCGGCCAATGTGTCCGAGTTACGTGAGACTAATTTGGGCGGCACTCGGGCCCATTGATCGAGACTCGAGTGAGTGAATTGTCTCAGTGCCCGCGTGAGCCGTTTCAGTGAGCCTCCGCTCCCACTGAAAGCGACATCCGGCCATGAGGCGTTTTACGTA
>Ga0187781_10002486_pt1 | contig 14009 bp, 13 predicted proteins | sample 0715_SJ02_MP02_2_FD_132447 | JGI IMG/M metagenome (GOLD analysis project Ga0187781, IMG submission 132447) | Tropical peat soil microbial communities from peatlands in Department of Meta, Colombia - 0715_SJ02_MP02_20_MG | ecosystem: Environmental > Terrestrial > Soil > Wetlands > Peat | place...
CTGATGGAAAATGGAAAGCCGAGCTCGTGGCAGGGACCTGCGCGTGATTTAGACCGGGCATGTCAGCTCGCGGCCCAGGCCGGAGCTGCAGGCTCCCAGTGCTCGGCCAATGTGGCGCCTCCTCACGCAAGGCCCCAGGTCCAGAGCATTCGCTCAAGGGCTGGCCATCCGCTCTAAATGGGAGTATCGACCTGCTGGCAGGTCTTGGCAAGCTTCCCAAAGGCCGGGGCGAACGCCTCATGGCTTAGTCGGCCCAGACCCGGGCTCCGTGAGCACGCCGATCTCGCCCGCCGACCGAACGATCTCCTGGCGCGGGCGCTGGCCGTAGTCCTGTACATAGCGCGTGTGCAGCGAGTCGACCTGAGCGCCGGTCAGGCGCACCGGCTCGCCGAGCTGCCGGGCTAGGTACACGGTTCGTGCCGCGTCCTCACACATGACTGCGGCCTTGACCGCGTCGCGGGCGGTCGGGCCGATAGCGAAGACCCCGTGGCTCGCCATCAAGACTGCCCGGGAGCGATGCTGCGACAAGGTCTGCACGACGGCCCGGCCGATCTCCTCACCCCCGATCGGCGCGAACGGGCCGACCGGTATATCACCGCCGAACTCGTCCGCCATCGCGGTGAGGACGCACGGGATGGGCATCCCGCACGCCGCCCAAGCCGTTGCGTATGGCGAGTGCGTGTGCACAACCCCGCCGACTCCTGGCATGTGCCGGTAGATGTACGCGTGCGACAAGGTATCGCTGGACGGCCGAGGCCCGTCGTCCTGCCAGCCAGCCGCAGGGACGCCATCCAGGCCACACACCACGATGGACCACTCGGTGAGTTCGTCGTACCCGACCCCGCTCGGCTTGATCACCATCAGCCCGGTCCGCGCCACGCGCGCGGAAACATTCCCCGACGTCCACGCGACCAGGCCCCAGCGCACAAGCTCCGCGTGCAGCGCCGAGACGTCGCGCCGGCTCGCCTCCACTGCGGCCCGCGCCAGCGGATCGCTTCCAGGCCCGGCGACCGCACTCATCGTGCTGCCTCGGCCATCGCTGCGCCGCCAGCCAGCCGAGTGGCAATACGCACTCGAGCCCTGGTGTTATTCAAGGCTTCCAGGGATTCCGAGAGTCTGCCCTCCGTCTATCACGATCGTCTGGCCTGTGATATACGACGCCTGATCTGAAGCGAGAAACGCTACGCAGTCGGCTATATCCGAAGGCTGGGCGAACCGCCCGAGCGGAATGGATTTCAGATACTCCGGGGCGAGCTCGGCATTGTGCACGACGAGCGCGGCTAGCGGCGTGTCCGCCACACCTGGCGCTACACCATTCACGCGGATCCCGCGAGGCGCGAGGTCGATCGCCGCCGATCGGACGAGGGCCCACACGGCCGCCTTCGTGACGTTATATACCGCGTGGGTCTCCTCAACGAACCACGCGTTAATAGACGACGTGCAGATTATGGCGCCGCCACCAGAATCGGCCATAGCGCGCGCCGCCTCCACCACACAGTACATGGTGCCGTCGACGTTCACGGCCATATGCCGTCGCCAGTGGTCGTCGGTCATATCAAGCAGCGCCAGCGGATCGGCGATCCCGGCATGCGCGCACATCACGTCGATATGACCGAACTCGGTAACGCACTTCTCAACTGCACGGCGGCAGTCATCGTGCACGGATATGTCGCCGACAAACGGCACGCACCGCTCCCCGAAACTACCGGTAGCTGCCTGCAGTCCGTCGGCGTTACGATCGAAGGCTATTACAGACGCCCCTTCATCAAGGAAACGCAGTACGATTCCCAGGCCGATGCCTTGCGCTGCTCCAGTTACAACGACGCCCTTCCCGTTGAACTGAGACATTGTTCGACTCCCAGTCTGCTAGTCCGCTATGGCTGATTCGAGTACTGCAAGTTCGGGCTCTGCACTGCTATCGTTCCGACAGGAAGCGGCGGTATCGCGATATGTATTCACTAATTCCCTCTCGCAGAGGTATGAACTTCGGCCTCCAGCCCAGTTGCTCTCTGGCGTTCGTGATCGACAGGATCCCACGGAATGATGCTTCCATTTCATCAAGTGGCGTGGACACGTCCGAGACGCTTATAGAGGCGCCAGGAACGAGGTCCATGACGATTTTCGCGACGTCATTGGCACTGGCAAGTGCTTCTCCGGTCGCCGCATAAAATACCTTGTCGGTATCATCGCCAGCGTCGAGGACGGCTACCGTCAGATCAGCGACATCCGCCACGTGGGTGTAGTCTCTGGCCAGTGTCCCACCCGATACGAGTTCTGCCGGCTCGCCCCGCACCACTGGCTCTACCAGCTGCTTCATGTTATTCGGAGAATGCCAGGGCATGCCAAATCCGTAAACGGCCGACGGCCGGATGATGCGAATATCGAGATCGTAAGCCTGGTTGTACGCGAACGCGAACAGTTCGCCGGACGCCTTCGCGGCGCCGTACGATCCAGTCCCTGGGCCACTGCGCGCGGCGATGAGCGGATGGTTAACGTCGATAGGCTCATAACGACGCGGCGGCAGGACGCCGATCGATGAGAAGAATATGACCTTGCGGACTCCCAGTAGCCGGGCGGCCTCAAATACATTTATGGTTGAGGTGACGTTCTCGGTAAACGCCAGATAGGGGTCTCTGAGCAGCGCGGGCACGTCAACATTTGCGGCGAGGTGCACAATAGCTGAGGGTCTGATTTGCTGCACCGTGCCCAGCAGGTCCGGCAGATTGCCGATGGAGCCGTTAGCGATAGTTATCTGCCCGGAGCTCTCTCGCAAAACGGCCTGCATCTCTGGGGAAGGTCCTCGACGAGCGTACGCTGTGACGCTGCGCCCATCGGCCGCCACGGCGCGCGCCACGTACCCGCCGATAAATCCCGTCCCCCCCAGAACCAGTACGGAACCTTTACCTAGGTCCGTCACTCTCGTTGACCCTTCCTTGGGTGGCCTCTGTTGCCGCGATGCCGGCCACTACCGCAAGGTTCGAGGGGCCTGAGCGGCGCCGCGGTACCTCCGGCCCGTGCCCCCTCCACCACGGAGGGGGCACGGGTCTTTCGATGCGATTCTCTGGCTGCTTTATTCTCAGGCGGTCGGCGTTTCAGCGAGCTCTTCGGCGGTCTCCGGACGCTCCGAGACAATGTCGCCCGCCTTTGTGATCCACTGCTCCCGGCCACTGCGGTGCAGCCAGTAGAGAACGCCGACGCCGACAAGCATCCAGCCACCCACTATCTCGGGTGCATATCCGTAGGGTGCGGCCGGGAACGGCTGGAATGACTTGACGACCGAATATGCCAGCACGATGCTGGTCACCAGCGGCAGCAGGAAGTGCATGAACCAGTTGAACTCCGAGCGACGCTCACGCCAGTAGTACAGCCCCATCCCGATGTTCGAGACGATGTAAATGAGGATGATGGCGAGAACGAGCGTGAGGCCGACCAGCAGGTTGAAGCTAACCTCAGGGGTAAGCGCGAGGCCAACGCCAATTCCGAGGCCTATGGCCATGATGAACTGGATAAGAATCGCGACGACGGGTGTCTTCCTCGTCGGGTGCAGCGTTGCTACTACCTTCGGCAACGCGCCTTTATCCGCCATGTTCCACCACATGCGCGTGGCGACGTTCTGGCAGGCGATGAGGTTTGCGACGACCGACGTGAACAAGGCGAACAGAACGACCGGCCAGAAGTGTCCCCAGTACTTGGTTCCGAGCACAAGCGCGGGAAGGTTCGGCGAGTTGATCAAGCCCTTCAGGTTGTTGACGCCCCATCCGGCAATTTGGCCCCAGTAGGCGACGACGAGTACCACGCCCACGAGCACGATCGAGATAAGGATCGACCGCTTCACGTTCTTCCGCGGATTCTGCGTCTCTTCCGCGAGAGGTACGGCTCCTTCCCAGCCCGTTAGCCCCTGTACGCTGAAGACGACGGCGAGAGCGATGCCACTGGCTGTCGCGATGTGCCCGGGATTGAATGCAGGATGAAATACCGTGAGGTCTGATCCGGCCACTCCGGGGTCCGCAAGACCGGAGATAGCTAGCGCCAGGATGATGAGGATCTCCAGCGTTCCCAGCACGAGGAGAATGCGCACCGAGATGACGATGCCCAGGTACATCATCAGCGAGACCAGCGGTACGAGAATCAAGGTGGTTGCCCACCAGGGGAAGTCAAAGTTATAGGTCGTCTGCAGCTGACTCTGCAGGATATACCCGAAATACGCAGCGACCGGACCGGAGATGATCGGCGCATAGAAGATGAAGGTCCAGGCGCTGAGAAACCCGAAGCGTGGTCCGATAGTGCGGCTGATATAGGTGAAGTAACCCCCGGCCGACGGGAAGTTCTTGGCCAGCTGAGTGAGACAGACACCGAGGCCGAAGACCACCACAACGCCGACGGCATATGCGAGAACTGAGTGCGCGCCCGCCAGGCTCACCACGAATGGCGTGAAGAAGAACGCCGCGATGGCCGGGGCGATGTGCGTGATGTTCTGCATCACCACGCCGTTGAGGCGCAGGGAGCCCGCCTTAAGTTTGGTTTCCGCGACCCAGATGCCCGACGCCTCGACGGCCTCATCCGGGCGCGTGCTAGGTGTTGTCATACAACCTCCTGTGGTCTGATGACCCGATGATTGGACCGCACGGAGGGCGTTGTCAAGACATATGCTCGCCCTATGAGCGTCGGCTCAGGGCCTGACTACGCTCGCGCAGCACCGGGCAACTGGCACGTCTCGGCGCGTCGACTGCGCTCGTTGACCGTGGCAGGCCAGAGTGACGTGCCGCCCGAGGGAAGGATGGATCGCCAGTGTCTGAGCTGTTTGGTCGCCGTTACGCGAGGTCAGAGTTGCTTCAGCGCATCGGGCAGCTTGAACAAGTCGCCGGAGTTCGCCTCGTCACGCTCGGCGATGGTCAGGCGAGGGGCGTTCGCGTCCTTGAATTCCGCACCGGATCCGGGTTCGCGTTTGACGTACTGGTCGACCGCAGCTTCGACGTCGGGCGTTGCGAGCACAACGGGCGCCCGCTCAGCTGGCAGTCGAGTTGCGGTGTGGTCGCACCCTGGTACTACAAGCCCGATGGATGGGGGTGGTTCCGCTCCTGGGGCGGCGGCATGGTCGTCACCTGCGGCCTCGACCACACCCTGGCACCGGGCGAGGACACCGCCGAGCAATTCGACCAGCCACACATCATGAAGACGGTCCAGTACGGGCTCCACGGGCGCATCGGCGGCCTGCCCGCGCGCCTGATCGGATATGGCGAGCAATGGGATGGCGACGAGTGCGTTCTCTGGGCTGAAGGCGAGGTGCAGCAGAGCGCAATCTTCGGTGAGTACCTGGTTCTGCGCCGGCGCATCGAGGCGAAGGTGGGCGACTCGCACTTCACCATCCATGACACGGTAGAGAACGCTGGGCACACACGAACGTCACACATGTTTCTCTACCATTGCAACGTAGGATTTCCCGTGGTCGACGAGTTGTCCGAGCTTCTGGTGCCGAGCCGCGAGACGACTACGGATTATGGCGTGCCGGTTGAGGGATACCAGACAATGTCTTCACCTATCAAGAATTTTACTGAAGCATGCTTCGAGCACGACCTCATTGCGGAACCTGGGGGAACTGTTCCGGTCGCACTCGTGAACAGAAGACTGTGCCTCGGGGCGTACCAGGTCTTCCGCATCAGTCAGCTTCCGCACCACACCGTCTGGCGCATGATGGGCGAGGGAACTTACGCACTGGCGATGGAACCGAGTACCAACCGGGACGCAGGGCGCTCCGACGCGCGGGAGCGTGGCGAGCTGCAATGGCTCGAGCCCGGCGAGGTACGCAACTATGACCTCGAAGTTGGCGCGCTTGTCGGGGAGACAGCCATTGCAGACTTCGAGGCTCGGATCTCGCAGCTCTCGTAGCTGCAGTGATGATTAGGCGATCGACCGGGCTCTCTAGCTCGCCTCAAGTTCAAGCAGGCGAATGGCCGCGATCTCGTTGGTAACAAGGACGTTGAGGAAGCCGCCACGGAGTGCGCCCAGGATGGCTTCGGCCTTGTGCACGCCGCCGGCTACTCCTACGACCTTCGGGATCTTCTTCAGGTCGGCGAGCTCGATGCCGATCCTTCGCTCGTGCAGCGGGATGTCCGCCACCACGCCGTCGGCGTCAAAGAACTGCCCGAGGATATCGCCGACCACGTTGTGCCGGGCCAACAGAAACAGGTCATCCTCGGTCAGATAGCCCAGCTGGACGATCGTCGCGTCCAGCGACGGCGTGCCGACACCCACCACTGCCTGATCAACCTCGCAGGCGTGCCTGAGCACTTGCTGAATCGTCGGTTCTGCGCGCAGCGCAGCAGCGAGTTCTTTCGATGACGCGTGGATCGGAGCCGGGATAACAGCCGCCTTGGTGGCGTGGTCGCCGTCCGCGCCGTCCCCTTTGGAGGACAGGATCGTCGGCAGGTAGCCGTCGACTCCGCCGGTGAGCGTGACCATGTGAATAGGCCCGACAGCGCCGAAGTTGGTCGCCGCGATCACCCGGGAGACCGTCTCGCCCCAGCCGACACCGAGGCTTCCGCCCGGGCGCAGGTGCGTGCTGAGGAACTGCGCCCCGCCAAGCCCGATCCGGCCGTTAAGCACCCGGTGGTCGCTGGGTTCCCTGTCGTGGTCCGGCACCACCAGCGCCTCAGCCAGGTGGAACACCCGACGCAGCTCGGCGCTGAGCTCGAACGCATCGAGATACTCGGCGTTGAGCTGGATAGACACCAAGCCGACCCGGCGAGCACGGTCAAGCAGCCGACCTACCGAAGCGCGCGAGAGCGATAGACGCTTGGCGATCTCGTCCTGAGTGAGCTCGTCCTTGTAGTAGAACCAGGCAGCGCGCAGCAGGAGCTCTTCCGAGCTCCAGCGACCCACCTCGTCGATGCCGCCGCTTCTCACCACTTCGCCTCGCTCCGGATGCGGCCAGTGGCCTGACGCAGGCCCAGCGCAGCACACACTAATTCTGAGCACTCGCTCACGGTCTTGACATATGCCCAGACCGCTACGGCAGGATCATACACAACCTGCATATTGCCTAAAAGGGCGCCATGGTCTGTGCTCGATGAGCTGGAGGTCCGATGACAGGAGCAGAGGTTGCGGCGCACGGCTCGGCGGGGGACCTCGGGCTGCGCGGCGCGGCGATCATAGTTACGGGCGCGAGCAGCGGGATCGGCGCCGCCACCGCCGCTCAACTCGGCGCCGCGGGAGCGAGCGTGCTGCTCGGCGGCCGCCGCACCGACGCTCTCACGGCACAAGCCGAGGTCGTCGTCAAGGCCGGCGGCCAGGCGCTGATCGTGCCGGCGGACATGGCCGAGTCAGACACTCCGGCGCAGATCGCCGCGGCCTGCCGGGAGCGGTTCGGCCGGATCGACGGCGTGGTTAACAATGCCGCCGTGGTCCGGCACAGGTCGCTGCAGGATTGGACGGCAGACGACTTCGACGTGCATGTCGCGACCAACGTGCGCGGTCCCTACTTTCTGATCCAGGCTGCGCTGCCGGACCTTCTTGCCTCGCCGATCAGGTCCGTCGTGAACATCAGCTCCTCTTCCGGCACCATGCACCTGGCCGGTCAGTCCGTTTACGGCATGACCAAGGCGGCGCTGAACTACCTCACGATGAGCCTGGCCGGCGAACTAGCGCCGTCCGGCGTCCGGGTTAATTGCATCGGTCCCGGGCCCATCGACACACCGATCCACCAGACGTGGGCAGACGACCTCGAGGCGGCGTATCGATGGCTGGCCGACCAGGTTCCGCTCGGCCGGATTGGCGTCGCGGATGAGGTCGCCCGGTGGATTACGTTCCTGCTAAGCCCGCTCTCCTCGTTCATGACCGGTGCGGTGATCCCGCTGGACGGAGGCCAGGTAATCCATCGTGTCTGAGCCTGTCGCCGGCCTACACCCTCGCCAGATCGGCCGCGGCGACATAACACTGCGGACGCCGCCGGGTTCGGCGGTCCTTCGAGGCCGAAATGCGCGGTGAACACTTGTCAGTAAGAGCTGGCATCTTCATAATCTGAGCAAATGATCCTGTCATGAGCGCCCGCTCGTCGCTAGTTCCCGGAGGCTAGTCTCGTGACCTGCCAGTGGGGACCGTCGTGGTCCCCGAGCGACCTGGTATCCGCAGGGATGGCATGACCGGCCGGGGCAACATGGTGGCTGCGGCGGACACCGGTCCGCTCCTCAGCGCCGGGGTGATCACCGCCGACCTGACCCGGCTTGGTGCCGAGATGGAGGTACTCCGCGGGCAGGCGCACTGGGCGCACGTCGACGTCATGGACGGAACCTTCTGCCCGCAGCTCACCGTCGGCCCGTCCTTCATCAAGGCGGTGGCGTCGACCGGGGTGCCGGTGGACGCCCACCTGCTGGTCGACGACCCGCTGCGCTTCCTGCCCGACGTGGTCCGTGCGGGGGCCGGCATCGTGACGGTGCACGCGGAGTCAGGCCGTCACCCGCACCGGGCGCTGCAGGAGCTTACTCGGCTGTCCGCCGAGATTCGGCCGGTGATCCGCGGTTACGCGATCAATCCCGGCACTCCCGTGCAGGCGATCGAGCCGGTGCTCGACCTTGTCGACCTTGTGCTCGTGCTCGCGGTCAATCCTGGCTGGTCCGGCCAGGCCCCTGCCGCGAATACCGCACGCCGGGTCGCCGCTGCCCGCGAGATCTCGCGGGCAGCCGACCATCCCGTTGTGGTCGGCGTCGACGGCGGTGTCACCCTGGCGAACGCCGCTGAGGTTGCCCGCTGGGGCGCTGACATCATCGTCAGCGGCAGCGCGATCTTCGACGGCAACGACGCCGCCAGCAATCTCGCCGCCATGCTCGCCGCGCTCCGTGCGTCGCCGCCAACCGAGACCAAGTCCAGCATCGCTCGCATCCCAGGAGGTTCCGCATGACTGAAACCACAGCTGGCATCGTCGCACCCAGGACACCGTTTGCGATCAGCCAGATCGCCGTTGTTGTCCGCGACATGGAGAAGGCGCTCAAGGACTACACCGAGAACCTCGGCTGGGGGCCGTGGAGCGTCTTCGACTACAAGCCGCCTCTGTTGCATGACACCTACGTGCGAGGCGAGCCGGTCGACTACCGGATGATCGGTGCCGAGACGCACGTCGGCGACCTCGGCTTCGAGCTCATCCAGCCGGTCAGCGGACCGAGCATCTACCAGGAGTACCTCGACGCCTACGGCGAGGGCGTACAGCACATCGCCTGCATGAAGCACTCGATCTCCGACAGCGACCTGGTGAAGGGTCACTGGCACGAGCGCGGTGCAGAAGTGCTGATGAGCGGCCGGATCGGCGACTCGATCGAGTTCTATTACCTGAACACCGGCCCCATGCTCAAGTGGGTCCTGGAGTCCGGCAGCGGGCACGCGATTGACCTCAAGCCGACGTACGTCTACCCGTAACGGCAGGACCAGCTAGTGCGAGTCCTTGCCATCGGCGATCCGTACATGCCGGTGACCTGCTTCGCCAAGGCCCTGGCGAGCCTTGGCGAGGCGGTGACCGTCACCCTGATGCAAATCGACCGGACCGACGCCGAGCCGCCCAGAACCGAGTCCGAGCGCCGACTGCGCGAGTACGCCGGCGACCCCGCCGAGGTTGCGCGAGCCGCCGCCGGACACGACGTCCTGGTCGTGCATGGCGCCCCAGTCAGCGCCGAAGCTCTCGGGGTGCCAGGCCTGCGGCTGGTCTGCTGTGCGCGCGGCGGTCCGGTCAATATCGACGTCGCCGCCGCGACGGGGCGGGGCATTCCGGTGGCCAACACCCCGGGCAAGAACGCGGAAGCGGTCGCGGACCTGACCATCGCGTTCGCGCTGATGCTGATCCGCGGCATGCCACGGGCCAGTCGGCATCTCGCCGACTGCGGCACGCTCAGCGAGTCGGTTTACGACGGCCGGGAGTTCTTCGGCCGGGAGGCCGCTGGGACGGTGCTCGGCCTCGTCGGCCTCGGCCACGTGGGACGGAACGTCGCAACGCGTGCTCTTGCGCTCGGCTTTGACGTGATAGCGCACGACCCGGTGACACCGCCCATCGTGCCCTCCGGTGTCCGGCTGGTCAGCCTGGACCGCCTGCTCGCTGCGGCGGATATCGTGTCGGTGCACGCGCGAGCCACTCTCGCTAACCGGCACATGTTCGCCGCACCCGCCTTTGCCCAGATGAAGCCGGGCGCGAGCTTCATCAACACCGCCCGCGAATCTCTGGTCGACGAGGACGCGCTCGCCGAGGCAGTGCGCTCCGGGGCGCTGGCGGGGGCTGCTCTGGATGTCATGGAACGGCCCGCAGCCGGCACGCGACATCCGCTGCTCGAGCTGCCACAGGTATTCATCACCCCCCATATCGGTGGCGCTACCGAGGAAACACTGGTCCGCGGCGCCCGCCAGGCGACAGCTGCGGTGGCGGCCATCCTGGCTGGACAGCATCCGGACGCCGTGGTCAATCCCGAGGTCTTCGAGCAGATCACCGTTGCGGAACGAGGTGGTGCCGCGTGAGCTACCTGCTGGCGATCGACGCAGGCACCGGGAGCTGCCGGGCGCTGCTCTTCAGCGAGAAAGGCGAGCAGATCGCCGCGAGCCTGCGGGAGTGGACGCACCGCGAGCCACCGGACGCGCCCGGAGGCCAGGATTTCGACGTCGCCGGGAACTGGCTATTGATCGCTGCTTGCGTCCAGGACGCGCTGCGCGCCGCAGGCGCGACGGGCGCCGACGTAGCCGCCGTCGCCGCGACCAGCATGCGCGAGGGCATCGTGCTGTATGACCAGGCAGGCCACGAGATATGGGCCTGCCCCAACGTTGACAGCAGGTCAGCCGCCGAAGCTACGCAGCTCATCGAGGAGGGCGCTGCCGACCGCATATATCAGCTAAGCGGCGACTGGGTGTCTATTACTTCGCCCGCCCGGCTGCGATGGCTCGCCAGGCACCGACCGGAGATCCTCACCGCTGCGCGCGGCATGGTCATGCTCAGCGACTGGATCGCGACGAGGCTGTGCGGCGTGCTCGCCACCGAGCCATCCTGCGGCTCGAGTTCGGGGATGTTCTCGCTCGCTGACCGCACCTGGTCAGGCGAGATCGCCCAGATCTGCGGCATTGACGCGTCGGTCCTGCCACCTGTCAGGGACCCAGGCACGATCATCGGCACCGTGACCCGCCGTGCCGCTGAGGAAACAGGGTTGCGCGAGGGCACCCCGGTCGTTGCCGGCGGCGCCGACACCCAGCTCGGGCTGCTCGGCGCGGGCGCGCGGCCCAACGAATACACGTGTGTCGCTGGCACGTTCTGGCAGAACACGATTCTGCTCGAGCGGCCGCTCATCGACCCAAAGACCCGGCTGCGCACGCTCTGCCATGTGATCCCTGGGCAGTGGATGCTCGAAGGCATCGGCTTCTACTGCGGGATGAGCATGCGCTGGTTCCGCGATGCGTTCTGCGACGCGGAGGTCGCCGTCGCGCGCGAGCGGGGTGTCGACCCGTACGCGGTGATGGAAGATAGCGCGGCTGCGGTGCCGCCAGGTTCCGGTGGTGTGCTGGCGATCATGTCGAACCTGATGAACGCGCGCCGCTGGGTACACGCCGCACCGTCGTTCCTCGGCTTCGACTTGTCGGACACAGCCCGATCAGGCCGCGGCGCCTGCGTTCGGGCCATCGAGGAAGCTGCCGCCTACGTGACGCGCGGGCACCGTGACATCATCAGCGAACTAACCGGGACGACGTTTACCGAGCTCGTCTTCACCGGCGGCGCAGCCAAGGGAACGCTCTGGCCGCAGATCATCGCAGATGTGACCGGCCTCCCGGTGCACGTTCCCGTCGTGAAGGAGAGCAGCGCGCTCGGCGCGGCAATCTGCGCGGGAACTGGCGCCGGGATTTACGGCAGCCTCACTGACCTGGAAGCCGACTTGCGAGTTCGCTCCGCCACCTTCGAGCCCGACGCCGTCGCGGTCGGTGGGTACGACGAGAGATACGTGACCTGGCGGCAGGTCTACGAGCGAACGCTCGAAATGTGCGACGACGGCCTGCTCAGTCCCCTGTGGCGAGCAGCAGGCGCATGATCAAGAACCCGCGCCAGCGACACCGGCACAACCTCCGGAGGCACTAGTCATGCCCGACACCGACGACCGCACCGAGGGCGCGCGATTTCAGCCGCATGTGGCCGCGCGGCCGCACGTCAATCCGCTCAAAGGCGCCGGTGCGCTGGACTGGGGCATGCAGAGCAGGCTGGCACGGATCTTCAGGGCTGGGTCCAATCGCACGGTCATGCTCGCCATCGACCACGGCTACTTCCAGGGCCCAACCACGGGACTAGAGCGCATAGACCTGTCGATCGTGCCGCTGCTGACGTTCGCCGACGCGCTCATGACCACCCGCGGGATGGTCCGCTCGACCATCCCGCCGACCTCCGGCGTGCCGATAGTGCTCCGCGCCAGCGGGGGCCCGAGTGTCCTCAGGGAGCTGTCCAACGAACAGATCGCTGTCGCGATGGAGGACGCCGTCCGGCTGAACGCCGCTGCGGTAGCTGTCCAGGTCTTCATCGGGGGCGAGCACGAGACCCAATCCGTACACAACATGACCCGACTCGTTGACGAGGGCCAACGAGCCGGGATCCCCGTGCTGGCGGTCACAGCGGTGGGGCGTGACCTCACCCGCGATGCGCGCTACCTAAGGCTCGCAGTCCGGATTTGTGCGGAGCTCGGCGCCCACGTCGTGAAGACGTACTACTGCGCCGAGGACTTCGACACTGTCACGTCAGCGTGCCCCGTTCCCGTCGTGATGGCGGGCGGCAGGAAGCTGCCCGAGCTTGAGGCACTCGCCATGGCCTATAACGCCATCGAAGCCGGGGCGGCTGGCGTCGACATGGGCCGCAACATCTTCCAGAGCGACCAGCCGGTTGCGATGATCTCCGCCATCCGTGCCGTGGTACACGAGTCGGCGAAGCCGGAGGACGCCTACGAGCACTTCGTGCAGCCGACGCTGAAAAGCTAGGCCGCCTACTGCTCTTGTTGGTCGAAGAACTCAGCGAACTCAGGCAGCGTTAGCCCCGCGATCCCAGTTCCTGGCCAAGAAGGTGTACGCATCGGCGGCGAGTTCGTCCTCGCTGTCGAAGAGCTTTCGCCAGATCCTTGTGGCAGCGGCAAGGTTCGGGAGGAAGTTGCCGAACGCCTCGACAGTGAGCCAGCCGTCGTAGCCGATATCGCGGAGCGCCTCGAACGTGGCGTCCCACTGAACGCTGCCCGTTCCTGGCACGCCTCGATCGTTCTCAGATATGTGCACGTGCGCGATCCGCGCGCCCGCCCGGCGAATCGCCTCTGCAGGATTTTTTTCCTCGATGTGGGCGTGGAAGGTATCCAGGTGGATTCGGCAGTTGGGATGGTCGACTTCGTCGATGCAGCGGATTGCCTGGTCCAGTGTGTTCAGGTGATACAACTCGAAGCGGTTGACTACTTCTTCCGCCAGCACAACACCCGCTCCCGCCGCGTGCTCAGCCGCTCTGCGCAAGTGATCGACGCTGCGCTTCCACTCCTCGTCGGTGGCGCCCCTGCCGGTGAAAACGCCAAGTGCCACCTGGTGCGGGCCACACAGAAGAGTCGATCCGACAGCGGCACAACAGTCGATGACCTGCCTCAGGTGCTCGTGAGCGGCTTCGCGGACGGCCGGGTCGTCGCTGAGCGGGTTGTGCTCAGCAGCAATCACGGTGTTGGCAGTCCGCTGCAGGCCGAGGTCGTCCAGGCGTTGGCCCCAGAGTGCCCATTTGGCTTGGTCGAGGTCGAAGATCGGCACCTCAACGCCGTCGAAACCGATCTCCTTCAATCTCCCGAGGATCGGCATGAGCCCGTCGTGCATGTCGTCTGCCCACAGGTAGAGATTGATGCCGAACTTCATGGCGTTCCCCTCTCATCACCAGCCATCGGCCGCAGCGCTGACTAGTGGTCTGTGGTGGCGTCAGGGTTAGTGCGCGAATCGCGCTTGATAGAGCATTCGCTCAAGCACTGGCCATCCGCTCTTCGGAGTATCTGCCCGGGCCA
>Ga0187781_10002487_pt1 | contig 14009 bp, 15 predicted proteins | sample 0715_SJ02_MP02_2_FD_132447 | JGI IMG/M metagenome (GOLD analysis project Ga0187781, IMG submission 132447) | Tropical peat soil microbial communities from peatlands in Department of Meta, Colombia - 0715_SJ02_MP02_20_MG | ecosystem: Environmental > Terrestrial > Soil > Wetlands > Peat | place...
AGAAAGAGCGTGCTGGCATAGACGCAGAAATTTCGAATTTGGTGATCGGGCTTCGAACAGAGGCGCAACGTGCGGCTCAATCCTCTTCGCCGAACGACTCTGAAAAATTCGAATCACCACTGGAAGACTTCACGGCAATCACGGAAAGAATTCGGAAGACTTGGGCGGCTCGGTAGGCCCCGATGGCGTACCAAAATTCCTTGCTACAGATCGGCATGATCGCCGTCGCGGCGCCGCCCGCGCTAGAAGCTTTGAACAAGGATCGCTCGTGCGTGAGGTTTCAGCCAAAGTCCAAGCGTTAGGGCCTCATGGCGATTGAAAAATGTCTCGAAGCTGAAGAGGTGCTGATCGCCATTGCGATCAGGCAGGACAATTTCGCTTTGACCAAGGCTTCCGCCGCTCTGTCCGCCGCAATAGCCAACGATCGAAGAAAACAATTCCGTTTCTTTGAGACCGCCGAAACGTTCGCGGAAGGATGGCGATTCGACGCAATAGCGGCATGGGTTGGCAGCATCGAAATCGACTTTGCGCCGTGATGGATGCGGATGGCCGGTGACCAGTGCAACGATGGGCCGTCCTCCATGCGCCTGCTCGACGAACCGCCAGAGCGTCGACGTCATCGTATTGCCGAACTCTTTACTCAAGCTCTTCACGAGACCGAGGCTTGGCGTCGAGGCGACCGCTTCCGCGGTAAAGCGATCAGCTAGGAAAAGGAGCTGCCCCGCTGCGTAGTTCGCTTCCGCCTCCATGATTTCGTGGCAGGCCAGGGTGAGTGTCTGCTCAGTGTCGCCCAACATCATCCCGGCATGCCATGGAATGATGTCATGGCCAATCTCATGCGCTTCGTTCCAGCGATGTTTCAAGGGTGGCAGATCCTGATCGAGAAGGATCCGCTTCTGGTCCGGGAGGTACAAGGCCTTGAGGCTCAGGTTACGCACGGCATCGCCGAGGATCGTTGGGCGCAGAAGTACCTGAAGGCCTGCGACCTTCATTCGCGAGAAGGTCTCGCGCAGAAGGCTATCGTCGGTCGTACTGTAGTAGCCACGGTCGAGTTTCAGCAGATCCCGGACGATACGAAGGTCGATGGGCGGACCCGGATTGCCCAAGCCCCGCAGGACTTTGGCGATCTGTCCGTCGATGTCGGCGACGGTGCGATGTCCGAGGCTAACGTTTCTCACTTCACTCGCTTGGGTTCCTGGTCGCTCAGGACAGCGATGAACGCCTCGAGCGCGGCGCTTTCCTCCGGGGTTAGCTTCTGCACGGACTCTGAGCGCGCAGCGAATCGCACCGCTTCCTGTCGAAAGCCAGCATCGTTCGTTGCCGCCAATCCGGCAAGCTGCATCATTCGCCGCTGCGACACTTCGAAAGTCTCCGCCAACTTAAACACCGTCCGTGGCTCTGGAACATAGTGAACGTCGTCCTCGATCACGAGCAACTCGCTCGCATCGAGGTCGGCTGTCTGAGCCAGCTGCTCCATGGAGAAGCCACGCCGGCGACGCATCAGATTCACGAACCTTCCGAACGCAATACGGGTTTCCTCGATCGTCGCAGTCTGTGTCCCCGACGGGCGCTCGTCCGGCGCCGCATCGAACGCAAGCAGCCCGGCGCCGATGACGGCGTCGCCTTCCCGGCGGGCTCGAGCCATCCACCATTCTTTGCTGCGTTCAAGTTTCATCGATCTCACTCCTCTTCGAGGAACGCACGAGCCTGCTCGACGGTCATCTCGAAGTATCTCAGGTTCTGATATGCCGCATCCTGTCCAAGGTCGGTCATCCCGATCTTGCGATAGAAAGCATCGGCCTGGGGTAGCGAATGCAGCCCCAAGCGACCCTTGAAGCCCTCGTCGACACTCAAGGCGACGGCGGCCGTGATGAGTGCCGAACCTACGCCACGCAGCCGCGGCGCAGTCCCAAGCTCGGGCCGGTTCCACGGCGCAACTTCAAGATAGTCAAGGTAGACTAGCGGCTTTCCAACCTGGCTTGGTTCCCGACTCGATTTCGTCAAGTCGACCTGCGCCAAGCCTTGCGTCACGCCTCTTGCTACGACGCTGAACCCCCGAAAGGCCAACAATCCGCGCACCCGAGCCGTTTTCTCCGCCCAGTTCCAGTGCCAGCTCTGGGGCCATTGCGAGATAGGCACGCCATTGCGGGCGAGGTCCTGCAGCACTGTGAGCAGAGCTGGCTGCCACTTCCTCTGCCAATCGTCGAGTTGCGCCTGCTCGATCGCATCACGCAGCTCGGCTTCGACACTCTCCCCGGTCACGACGTCGAGAAGATAGATCGTCGAGACATCGGCCGTCATAGAAGCATCAGCTCCGCCTTCTCCTTCGTCGCCTCGTTTTCGAACAAGAGCTTCTCGCCCTTTTCGACTCGAGCGTCGATTGTCTGGTAGAGGCGGAGAGCCTGCCGGAGCACAGCGGTCTTTGTGATGTCCTTCCGGACCGATAGCTCGTCCAGAACCCGCATCTCGGCGTCGGTGAGGTTCAGCGTCATCGTTCGCTTCGCCGTCATCTCATCCCCCGTCGTTGAGCACAGCATATAGAGAATCCATGGGATTCTGTCAAGGCTGGATAGCCATATCATGGCCCTTGCATAGCTAAAAAATAGCTACTATATATTCATCAAGCATGGTCGCGGGCCTTCCAGCCGCCGGACGAGGGAGATTGGTCAATGAGTCGGCAGCACGTCGGGCATTCGGAAATCGCCGCCTTCGCGCAGGACAAAGTGAACCTGCCGAAAGACAAGGCGGATGAGTATCGGGCGCAGGCCCGGCGACTTCGCGAGAAGCTGGACGGATATTTGAGGGAACATCCGGACTTTACGCTGAAGAAGATGTTGCTCTCGGGCAGTCTCGCGAAAGGCACGGCGCTCCGCTCCCTCAACGACATCGACGTCGCATGCTATGTCAGCGGCGCCGATGCGCCGAAGGACGTGCAAGTGCTGCTCGACTATCTGGCGGAGCGTCTTCGCAAGGCGTTCCCTAACTTCAGCCCCGACCAGGTGCAGCCCCAGACCTACTCGGTCACGGTCTCATTCCGGGGGACCGGGCTCGACGTCGACGTGGTGCCGATCCTCTATGACGGCGACCCGCAGTGGTACGGAAACCTCGTCAGCCAGGACGACGGTTCTTTCCTGAGGACGAGCATTCCGCTTCATCTGGAATTTGCTTCGAAACGCAAGCGCGCCCAGGAGAAGCACTTCGCCCAAGTGGTTCGGCTCGTGAAGTTCTGGGCGAGGCGCATGAAGCAAGAGCGTGACGGTTTCCGCTTCAAGTCCTTCATGATCGAGATGATTCTCGCAAAGCTTTGTGACGACGGACTGGAGCTCTCGGATTACCCGGAGGCGCTCCAGCACTTCTTCACTTACATCGCCAAGACAAACTTCCGTGAACGAATCGTTTTCAGCGACTACTACTCTGCTTCGTCGGTGGGCACGTTCTGCGAGACCGTGCAGATCATCGATCCGGTGAACGCCGCGAATAACGTCGCGAAGTTCTACACCGCCGCGATCGCGGACGCGATCGTCGATGCCGCCATCGATGCTGGCGACGCAATCGACGCAGCGCTGGCCGCCCCCAACAAGCAACTGACCGTCGCCTATTGGCAGAAGGTCTTCGGCTCCCCTTTTCAGGCCTGAGGTCGACCCATGTCCTATAGCTTCAGCTACACGGATACTTCGACCTTCACGGTCACCCATGCCCGGCACATGGCCGCAAAGGTCGCGACCGACCTGAAGCGCATGCAGCGCTTCTATGGCAGCCCGTCCGACGCCAAGATCGCGGAGTTCGAAGCTGAGGCGACCGAGATGATCAAGACTGGGTATCTCGAAACGGTCACCTACGGTTTCAAGAAGAACGGTAACTGGATGGAGCCAACGTTGCGTTACACCGCGCGGGATCTCGCCGGCACATCGGCCAATGACGATGATCCTGGCCGCGTCCGCCCCGGAGCGGACACCAGCGGCGCCATCTTTTACAGCTACATGACCTATACCGCCGCCTGGTTCCGGTTGACCGACTCCGAACGCGCAGCCGTCGAAAAAAGACTTCCATTCTCACGGAGCGGGGCGCCTGAGCCCGGTATCTTCGGCTATCTCGCCAACGACCGCACCTATTCGTCAGGTGGTCGAGCCCTCGACCGCGCCAGCGTCAGGAGCTTCTGATGAACGCGAAGCCTACCCTCGACGAGCTCTTCGAGCGCCGCATCACCTATCCGGACATCGATCCCCAGTCGCGGCTTGCCCGTCTCGTGGGCCTTGACGAGCAAAAGAGTCGTCTTAGCAAAATCCTCGGTCTGCTCGTGAATCCTGGAGGTCTCGCGGACTGGGCGAAGAACCACCACCCCGGAGCCCAGGCCCTGCTCGATACGGTGCTCCTTCGTCCGCCGCTCGTGGTGCTCGCCGGCGATGTCGGCTCCGGGAAGACGGAGCTTGCCGAGACGATCGGCGATGCGGTGGCGCGACAGGAGAAGATTGATATCACTCTTCTTCCCTTAAGCCTGTCGACGCGAGGCCAAGGCCGGGTCGGCGAGATGACGCAGCTTCTCACGGCTGCGTTCGACTTCACCGTCGCGGAGGCAACCAAACTCAAGTCGACCACCGGCAAGGCGCGGGGGGCGGTCATGCTCCTCGTGGACGAGGCCGATGCGCTCGCGCAATCGCGCGAGGCGGCGCAGATGCATCATGAGGACAGGGCCGGCGTGAACGCGTTCATCCGCGGCATCGACCGGATCGCCAATGCCAAGCTGCCGGCGGCCGTCTTGATGTGTACCAACCGCCTCAACGCCCTCGACCCGGCGGTGCGACGCCGCGCCGCCGACGTGTTGAGCTTCGCGCGCCCGGGCGTCGAGCAGCGCCGCTTCGTCCTGCAAAGCCGCCTGGAGCCCATCGGTCTCGGTCGCCACCACATCGACGCCCTCGTCGACGCGACGGGGCCGCAGCGCGGGGCGCGCAATTACGGCTTCACCTTCTCGGACCTGACCCAAAGGCTGCTGCCGACGATCGTGCTCGACGCCTATCCGTCAAAGCCGGTGGATGGCGCGCGCGCCCTCGAGATTGCGCTGGCTATGGCTCCGACGCCGCCCTTCCGTGACGGCGCCGCGACGTAAGGAACAGATCATGACGCAGGCCGTGACCGTTCGGAGAGACGGCGACACCTTTCAGGCGCGTCTGTTCTGGTGGCATGCGGCGCGCTTGCTCGATCCGGGAAGCCCGATCATACGCGTCGGATTCGAAACCGGACCGAAGAGCTTCGACGATATTTGGGTTGAATACGACCCCGCGCGCGGCGCTGCCGATCAATATGGCGATCCACTGCGGCGAGAACATATGCAATGCAAATGGCATGTTACGCCAGACTCCTATGGGTACGCCCATCTAATTGATCCCGAATTCATCAATGCAAATGCGCGGTCGTTGCTACAGCGGGCGCGCGAGGCGCAACTCGCTTTTGCGCCCCAGGGGAGCGGGGTTCGGTTCAAGCTGGTGACTAATTGGCGGCTTGATCGCAAAGATCCGTTGCGGGAGATGGTCGGTAACCGTTCTGGCGCGATGCGGCTCGAGCGGCTCTATAGCTCCGTGACGGATAACAGCAAGGCGGGCGTCGTGCGCAAGGCGTGGCGCCAGCACCTCGGCATCGACGAGGCGGAGCTATGCGTCCTGGCGCGCACTCTGGCTTTTGGCGAGGCCACAGATTCGCTCGATGCCCTTCGTGATCATCTCGACATACTGTTCGGACTGGTTGGATTACGCCGCATTCCTGCGAACGAGAGCGCGTTCCCATACGATGATGTCGTCTTTCAGTGGATGGCTCAGGGTCGTCTCGAATTCGACCGCGCCCGTTTCCGAGCCGCGTGCGCGCGCGAAGACCTGCTTGGCTCAGCACAGGGCGGGCCGCAGGTCTATGGCGTAAAATCTTTCGAGCATGCATTCGACCGGCTCGAGGAGCGCTGTCACGCGGTGCTCGACCTGGTTCCGTCTTTCGACGAACGCTACATTCGGAGCGATGCAGACTGGGAGGCCACCCTTTATCCTGAGCTTCGAGCATTTCTGCTTGCAGCCGCCAAGGATCAGCCGCGTCTTCGGCTCGCGCTCGACGCTCACGTCACGCTGGCTTTTGCCGCAGGCTCCATCATCAACATAAAATCCGGCCGGCAAGTCGAGCTTGAACAGCGTAGCACGGGCCGCCGGCTTTGGGCTGCCGATGACGCAATCTCCGATCCGAGCTGGCCGACCCTCGTCGCAGAGATAGTCGAGCTTCGCCCAGATGAGCCTGACATCGCCGTGGCGCTCGGCCTCACACACGACGTCTCGGCGGATGTCCGCCGCTACTGCGAGACCGCGCTGCCCGGTGTTGGGCGGCTTTTGATCTTGAATCCGAGATCAGGTTCAGGAGCGCAATCCGTTGCATGCGGGCGTCACTCTTTCGAGCTCGCTGATGCGGCGACGCGCGCGGTTCGCGCCGCAAAGGCCAATGACGCTGGCATGACGCATATGTTCATCGCCGCCCCGAACGCCTTCACGTTCTTCCTCGGCCAGCGTCAGACTGCGCTTGGGCCTGTCCGGCTCTACGAGTTCGATTTTGACGGAGCCCGCGGGCGATCATATGCGCCGGCCCTTACACTGCCGTTCGCCCTCGCAATCGCGCCCAGTGAGGTTACGACGCCGTCATGATCGCACAATGACCATCGGGGCGAATTGCGCCGCTTCGCGCAGCGACGAACTCCCATCTTTCGGCGCGTGCAATTCATTATCGTTCGACCTCGAGGCCTGCTGTCTTGCCAACAGCTTCTCTCTCAGCCGAAATTTGCCGAAGCTTTTCCATTTGTTCGCGGCGCAACGCCTCGAGCCGCACGTCCACAGCGAGTGAAGCCGAGAGAGGCGCCACCGCATTCGCCGCGAGCGCGCGTTGCGCCTCCAGGGCCGCATGCGCGCGGGCTTGTTCATCCGCAGCCGTTCTCTCGGCTTCTCGAACGACCGCGCGAGACGTGTCGATGTCGCGCGCGCCGGCCGGCGTCCCATTCGCCGTCGCCTCGACGCGACGCTCGGCGGCTTCTGCGCGTTCGACCAACCGCTCCGCGCCGGTCGCTTCGCGCTGTTCTATTCGAGCGACGCGCGCGGCCCTTTCGACGACAGGCGCAAGCGCCGCCTGCGAGGATCTAGCCTCGAATCCCCGTTGCATGTCGACGCGCGCCGCGAGCTTTTCGAGATAGCGTCCCGATCGCTCGAAGAATGCCGCTCGCGTGTCGGTCGGCAACACGGCGCCGACTCTGTCCACCGCTTCGTTCAGCAGCTTGAGGTCGGACTGCATTTGCTCGGCGGTGATCGGCATAACGCTGCTCCTCGCGGTTCCCGTGATTATAGCCTGATTGGCGAGCGTGGTCATCGCTTGCCCAGCGACTCGTGAGAATTGCATCCGCTGAGCAAGAGCGTTTGCGGTTGTGCTCTCAGGTTCTTCCTGCGTCAGCTGTCGCCAAGTCGAGGCAGATTTGTTCGCGACGGCGAGCTGACGCTCGGTTGCCGGCATGCGAATTGGATTGGTGCGCGCGATCTCGATGCGCCGTCGAGCATTGTCGATCAGCGATTTATTTGCTGGATCGCTCGCATAGGCGCGGTCGCGCGCCTCACGGCCCGGCCGGGGATGATCGGCGGCGTCGACGATCGCCTTGTCCTTGGGGCCATAGCTTTGCGACGACGCGCGCTCGGCGGCCGAGGTCGCCACGATTTTGAGCCCCTGCATCTGAGCGTGCTCGGCGAAGGTCTCGCGCCAGTGGCGGAAATCCTGCGGCCCAGGATGAATCTTCACCCCTTCCGCGTTGCGGACCGCGACGATGACATGAGCGTGCACGTGACCGGCGTCGGCCTTGTCCGTGTGCACGCCGAACATGAATTTATGTTCGCCGAACTGCTCGTGCACGAACCCACGCACGGCGTTTCGAAAAGCGTCGACGTCGACGCCGGCCTTGGTTGAAACGATCAGATGCATCGTGTCGCGCGGCTTGAATGAGCGCAGATCCCGCCGCCAGGCGCGCGACTCGGTCTGGATGGCGCTCGGGTTATCGAGACTGGCGCCGCTGTCCGAGATCGGTGCGCCGCGCTCCTGGAGCCGTGTGAGGCGATCGACGACGCTCGACGGACCGTTGCCGGGCGCGCCGGGTTCGAGCACGATGCGATGCGGACCGATACCCGTCGTCTCCTCGATCTGGGCCTTCATCCGCGCTTCGGATTTCGGCGCGAAGACGCGGACTTCAAAACCATCAGTTGCGCCGACCTGGGGCTCCGTAACATAGAACCGCTCTCGCTTGGTCGCTTCGCCCACCCCAAGCGTCCCAGCAAAGGCGACGACGGCCCGCGCCTCGATCGCGCCATCCTTCAAGGCGTCGATCCGATAAGCGTAGCGATGCCCGGAAAAGGCGGCCGACATTGCCTTCTCCAACGTTTCGCGGTCGGCCGGGATGTCCTTGAGGCCCACGATCTGAAAGCGCACGGCGCCGACGTCCTGGCTTTCCTTACGCGCCTCGAAATCCTTCGCCCATTCGCCGATCTCCTCGTTGATCGCGGCGCGCCCCTTCAGCTCGACGCCGTCCTGGGTTTCGAGCAGCGAATCCTCCCGATCAACGTAATTCGCGGTCGCCGAGGCCCGCGCCGCCCCATGCGCATAGGAGACGACTTTGACGACGGCGGGCTGATAGCCTTGCGCCAGCGCTCGCGCGCGCGACATCAGCGGCGCGCCGCGGCCGATGAGGGCAGAGGACAACCCGCCGTCGCCGCTCGGCCGAGGTCGCTTGGCGCCTCTTGCGGAAACCTCCGGCAGGCGTCGGCGCTTCTCCTCGTCCTCACGCCCCGTGATCGTCGTCCCGCGCAGCACGCGATCGGAGGTCTGTGGACGCGGTGCCGGTTCGACGGCTGAAACGCGCAAATGCTCCGATGAGGCAGCCGAGGCGCTTCGCGCCAGAAAACTCTCGACGGGCCGCTCCCCGAGCCCCTGCCTGTCTCTCGAGGCTCGGGAGCGTCGCGCCGCCTCCGCCGCGGCCGCGAGCCGGTTCATCTCGAGCGCCAGGAAGGCGCGGATGTTCGTCTGCGCCTTGCTCATGAGCCCTCCGTCTCCGGCAAAGCCTTCAAACCGGCGACGCGCCGAACCCGCGCACCATAGGCGACGGTCATCTCGTGGACGAGCGCGTTGATCTCGGAGAGCGCCCGGTGGGTGGCGACGAACAGCTCCTTGTCGTCCGAAAGCTGCGGCGCATAGCCGAGGTTTATGCCCTTGACGATCTGCGCGATGTTGCGCCCGCAGGCGCGCAGCTCACGGGTGGTCGCCGCGAGCGCCTTGCCGTTCTCGACGCTGAGCGCGGGGCCGACGTCGATCGACGCGCGCACGAGCCGGCGCAGCAGGTCCGACTTCCCGAGCCCGAAGATCGCGCAGGCCTGCTCCAGCCGAACGAAATCGTCCGGCGTGAAGTCGGCCTGGACGCGGTGCTTGGGCGTATCGGGCTTGCGCGGTCGGGGCACGGCGATCCTGAGCGGCGAGGGAAAGGCAGGGCGCTTTGGTTTCTTCTATATGCTATAGCATACTCACCAAACCGGTATCTTGTCAAACCACAAAACAACCAAAGTGCCTGCTATTACCCTGTTTATCAGCATTCTATTGCAAATTTGTCGCCGGGGATATGACCCTTTGTCCGCCGGCATTTGCCATAGTGTATGTTTTGGCATATTACCCAGATGCTCCGGTGGGCCTGCAATGCGGATCGGCGAGCGTATTGCGCACGTGTCGTGATAATCCGCCGATACGTATTGCCCATGTCTTCCGACATTGTGAGAGAGGATAGACGCGCATGACGCTGACACACACCGACGCAAACTGGACGCAAGCCCTCGCGGATTTGCGTGAGGCGCCCGCAAAACCCCGAGGCGCGAAGAGCCTCAGGCAAGCGATCATCGAGACGATAGACGATATCATATCCTGCCGAGAACGCGGGCATACGGACAGCGATATCGTCGCGATATTCGCTCGGAACGGCATCCACATGAGTCTGCATACGTTTCGCCAATATGTGCGGCAGGCGCGGCGCGTGAAGGCGGAGCAAGCGTTAGGAGGGAAGGGGAAGGCAATTCGCACATCAAGACCGCAAAACCGCGATACCCGCGGTGATACGACGACGACAAACCGGGGGGATGCGCTTGGGGTTGGCGCGACAAGAGCGGAGAATCCCGAGACGCAAAGCGTCGATACGACAATGGCGCCTCCGGTGATACCGCGCAAGGATGTCGCTGCGGCGCCGATCTCGCGGACCGTTGCAAAGCCCCTGACGCAAACGGGAAAGACGGCCGCCGAGGTGCTCGGCCATCGCTTCAATGAGGACGTGTAGGCGGCCGAGGCCGGCTCTCCCCAAACACAGTGTGGGTAGGCGAGCAGAAAATTATGCTTTATAGTTTAGGAGAGGACCGGCTTTCGAGGTAACCAATGGCGGCGAACGGCAAGCGGCGAGTGGCGTTGATCGCCAACGAAAAAGGCGGCGTCGGCAAGTCCGTGTTCACCCGAGCGCTCGTGGACTGGCTGCGAACGCAGGGAGAGCGCGTCCTCGCCTTTGACGCCGACGGGTCGATCGGCGCGACGATCCGCGTGCTTGGCGCGCGCGAGCCGGGCGGGGCCCTGTGCAAAATCCAGGATCCCGCGACCGGGATCGGCTTCTACAACGGCCGCAGCGACAATGAGCGCAATATCCTGCTCGACTCGATCGCTTCGGACGATCCGCTCTACGTCCACGATCTCGCCGGCGGACTGCTCGGCGATCTGACCAAGATCGTCGATGACGGCGAGGGGCTGTCCGGCCTGCTCGACGCCTTTGCGACGCATGGCTGTCGGCTGACGGTGTTCCACGTGATCTCCCCGGATATCGGCTCGGCACAGTCCGTCGCGCGCTGGCTCGATTTGACCGGTGAGGCCGTCGACCATGTCGCGGTCGTCAATCTGAAGCATGGCAAGCCGCCCGGCGACTTTCCGTTCTGGTATGGGTTCCGCGACGCCAAGGGCGAGAGCAAGGGCGGCGGCACGCGCCGCCGCCTTCTGCAGGGCGGCGGGATCGAAATCGAATTTCCGTCGCTGCAGAGCGGGACCTTCGCCAAACTCGACGCCGAAAACATTCGCTTCTCGCAGGCGCAGGCCGTTGGCTTGCTGACGATCACCGAACAGACGCATGTCACAAAATTCCAGCGCGACTTTGCCGCGATGATCGCGCCGGCCTTGCCGCTGCTCGGGCTGAACGACGCCTGATGATCGAGGGCGCCAAAACTCGCTTCGAGAAGGCGGCGGACGCTCTCGGCGTCGATCCTGCGCTGCGCGAAACGATGTGGCGGCGGATCGGCGATCTCCAGCTCTCACCGGACGATCCAACTATCGTATTCCTCGCGGTCGCCGGCGTGCTGGAAAAGGCGGCCGTCGATATTCCGGCGGCCGTCTCTGACTTTCCGCAGAAGGTTCGAGAGGCGGCGCAGGAAGCGGTCGAGCCTGTGACGGCTGCGGCCATCGCGACAACGCGCGAAAAAGTCGCCGCCGAACTCGCCAAGACGATCGAGGAGACCAAGGGCGTGGTTCGGCTGGCGGCGACGGACGCGCTGAAGGAGCTCTCCAGGCGAAAGGAGAACCAAGCGCGCTTGCTGCAAATCATGGGGCTCTGCCTCGTCGCGACTGTCGGCGGCGGGCTGGGATATGCCGCGGGTCGCGCGGACGAAGGGCAGATTCGCCGCGGCGGCGAGACGCTCGCCGCGCGCGCCGACGCCGAGAGCTGGTTCGCTCTGATGCGCGCAAACGTCGATCTAACGAGGACCTTGCGCGAAAACTGCGGCGCCGACGGCAAGGGCTTCTATGTCGTTCAAGGCGCTCGCGCTTGCGCGCCGCCGTTATGGCTCGATGCGCCACCCAGCGCGCCCGCGTACGGCGGCGCACGCGCGTTCACCCTCTTGGGTTGGATCGCCGGGCTGCCAACCGCCGTATGGGTGGCCCTTGCCGTCGCGTTTGGTTTCTTCGCGAGGAGATTCGTCGTAGAATTCGGGCGAAGCCGCTCTCTCCGGTGACTGCTGCAATTTTGAAAGTGATTGCGATGAAGACACGAATTGAATTGCGCGACGCCGATCGCCCTCACGAGATTTTTGAAGTTGATGTCGAAGAAGCGACGTCCACCAGACTGACCGTGTCGGTGCCGAACACGATCGTCGTCTTCGCGTTGACACGACGCGATGACGACGCGACCTATATCGGGTCGCTTGGCGGCCGCGTTCACGTGTTCACCGAAAACTCGAAAGCGCGAAACGGCCTTCGCAAGCGGGGATAACGCCCGTTCGTGAACCGGCAGCCTCTTATTTTGAAGTGCCGCTAGAGAACCAACGCAGACTTCACGTAATTCAGATTTTCTGGTGGCGTGATATTCGTATCCGTGAGTCAATACGCTATTGTCTACGCCGCAGGAGATATCGGCGAAAGCCACGGGGAGATTATTTCGCTGTCGGACAAATCTTTAGGCGATAGCAGTCCATTTTATGTGATGGCGAAGCTAACGAGTTTCGACGTGCAATTTCGCTTGCTCTTATTGCTACTATCTCACCAAATAGAGGCCGCCGCGAGGCTTCGGCGCCGGCGGCGCCATCAGCGAGGGAAACTCGAGGCTTTTGTTCGGCAAAGAATCGAGGCAGTCAGTGGGCGGTCCCGTCGTTCTCTCATTGCAGCGTGGCGGCATCGCGAGATTATCGGCGTCCAACGGCGGCGGCGATCGCACGGCTCCGGTCGACTAAACCCTCTACGGTGAAACATGGCCTCCAGACGCGGCTCAAAGAAGACGGGCTTCCTCTCCAACTTTACCGAGGACGGAAGCTATCTCGTACGTCCCGACAAGAAGACGGGACGACCTGGAATTTTCCGCGCGCGCGAACCGGAAGGACGCGAGGTCCTCGTGAAGTTCTGGCCTTCGGACAATCCGAATTCCGATGTCGATTTGTTGGAGATCTGGAGAAGCGAAATCCGCCAGCTCCAACGCTTAGCCGCTCTTCCGAGCGGAGAGGACCTTCTGGTTCCGATGGTGAGCAGCGGCAGGGACGGCGACGGATTCTATCTGATACTGGACCCGGGCAGGGGCGGCCCCCTTGAGACCTTCCTTGCGACCAAGAACCGGCACCCCGTGCTCAACCAGCCCCGGTCGCCGCGGAACCGGGCGCGCAATTGGCAGAATGCACGACGGCTGGTCAGTGCTTTGGAGCTATTGCATTCCCAAGGAGCGGTCCACCGTAACATCGACGGGTGGTCGGTCGTTACGGCGCTCGGAGAAGAGCCCGACTTCAGGCTGACCGGCTTCGAGTGGTCGATCCGCATAAGTTCGATCAAGGAATCGACTTCCTCGAAACTCCGGCTGCCTCCCGACAACAACGGCTACGCATCGTTCGCCAGGGACTGGCAAAAACTCGGCCTCCTGTTCACGCGTGTGTTCGGCATCACGGAATCGCGGGTGCTGGATCTCACTTTCTCGCCGTCTGACGTGGCGGAAAATTTCTCGGCCGCTGAGGCGGCCTTGATGCGCACGATGCTGGGTCTGCAGTCGTCCGAGCGGATAGATGCCGACCAATTGTGTCGTCGCATCGACGAGATCGTGTCAGGGCGATCGGGTGAAAAACCGCGTGACAAAAGGGTTGTGAGCTGAATCTGTCGGAAGCCTCTGATTCGCAGGAGGCTTCGATGGAAGCGGAGAAGACCGATATCGCCGTGTTGTTCGAGTCGACCGCGTTTCTTCGGCACTTCGAGGATATGCCGGACCCGCGGCAGCGCGGCAAGGTCGCCTATCCGCTCAACGAGATCCTGCTGCTGTGCCTGCTGGCGGTGATCGCCGGCGCCGACAGCTTCACCGACATCGCCCGCTTCGGGCGAGCCAAGATCGCGCTTTTACGACGATTTTTGCCCTTCGAGAACGGCACGCCGGCGCATGATCACTTGGGCGACATCTTCGCCACGCTGGATGCTGAAGCCTTCCA
>Ga0187781_10002488_pt1 | contig 14005 bp, 10 predicted proteins | sample 0715_SJ02_MP02_2_FD_132447 | JGI IMG/M metagenome (GOLD analysis project Ga0187781, IMG submission 132447) | Tropical peat soil microbial communities from peatlands in Department of Meta, Colombia - 0715_SJ02_MP02_20_MG | ecosystem: Environmental > Terrestrial > Soil > Wetlands > Peat | place...
CTTCGGCTAGCTGCGCCATCATCGGCTGTGCCCGCCCGCCGAAAAAGCTGAGGATCTCGTCCAACAACCGGTGGCGCGCCATGTCCCGCGGGACGGTCGGCTCAAAGATGTGCGCGTTGCTGATCTTCCGGACGCGACGCACCGCTTTCTTTGCCTCCAGGCGGTACACGGTCGTCTGAATAGTTGTGTAAGCCGGACGGGGCTCGGGGAAGAACTCCTGCATTTCACGAATCGACGCTCTTCCCTGAGTCCACAAGGCTTCCAGCACTTGCAGCTCGAGTTTCGTAAGTCTTGGCAGGTTCATGTATTCTACTATGCCGTATTCGAGTCTACTACAATGTAGTAGATAAGACAACAACAATCTTTTGCTTCAGACGTTATCCGGTTCATCGAACTGAGGCACCATATAGTTGTCGAAAACAGGCGTTTGCACTCAAATTCCGACTTCTTTCGATCCGCTTCACATCGGAAGCGTTTGAAACTGCTACGCGAAAATCTCGTTCACCTTCTCTCGTATCTTCTCGCTTCTCGACGGCTTCAGGTAACGCATCGTAGATTCCATGTCGGTGTGACCGAGCCACTGCTGTACGGTTCGCAGATCAACTCCCGCCCACAGGCAACGAGTCGCAAACGTCGAGCGGAACTTGTGCAGCCAGAAATTCTCCTTGTCTAGCTCAGCGCGTTCGGCGCACGCCTTCAGGCAGTCGAGAAAATCTAGCTTCGGATTGCATCCGGCGGTCGGAAACACCAGCCCGCAGGTCTTGTCAGCCTTCGCCTTCCACGCCTTCAACTTCTTCACCAGCTTTGCCGGGATCGGAATCTCGCGTTCCTTGTATGCCTTCGGCGTCCATCCACGATCAGGCTTGTGGCTGACCCGGACGGTACTCGCAGCGAGGTTCACATCCGACCAGTACGTGTGCATCACTTCCTGTTCTCGCATTCCCGTCATCAAGAAGAACTCGTACCAAAGACGCTCCTCCGGCGTGCAGGCTTTGAACAGCGTATCGAGTTCTGCCTCCTCGTACATCTCCGGTTCTTCCTCTGTATAGCGCGGCCAGTCGTTCTTTCCAGCCAGCCCGCGAATCCCCTGTGCCTTCAAGAACGTCATCAGGTTCTCGAACTTGTTGTAGACGCTGCGTGGTGCCTGTTCTTTCTCGTCACGCAGGAAAGCGCAGAACTTGAGCAGGTCCTTTCGGTCGATGTCATGCAGGTAGAGCTTGGGACAGGACTCCGTGAAGTAGTTCAGCGCAGTCGTGTACGCGGCTAGCGTCTTCGGCTTCTTGGTGAGCTTCGTTTCGTCTAGGAACTCAGCGACAGCCCTCGCAATGGACCTGTTCCCGTTCTCGCTGTTTTCGGGCACCACTGCAACGCCATTGTTAATGGCGTTTAGCTCCGCTTCCTTCCTCAGCCGCCTCGCAGCCGCGTCCTGTGCGTCCTTGCCAACGGACAGACGGACACGCTTCGACCCCTCCCGCCATTCCAAGTAGTAGGCCCCTTCCGTGTGCTTTTCCTCGTGCCCGTTCACATGGACGTAATCCGGCTTGACCCGGCCATTGGCGGACAGGACAACGCGGCAATATCGCATCCCTAGCGGTGTTTGGACTCGTTTGGTGAGGTTTACTTCTCGATTGGGCATTCGGTGATCCTTCCTGATCTGGTATCAGTGTAGGTATCACCATGTCGTAAGTGCTAGATAACTAAGGTAATGGCGGAGAGGGAGGGATTCGAACCCTCGGTACAGGTATTAGCCCGTACAACGGTTTAGCAAAGCATCGGGCCTCTTTTCTGCAACGTGTAGTCAAGCATTTGGAATGTTCTGAGTGCTTCTCAGTGGTGCAAAATACCTTTCACATTCACCTTAACTGACACCCAATATGTCACCCAACGGCGTGCTCTCCCGAACTGCGTGACCGTCAAACTCACTGGCGCAGCGGAGGTAGGCAGCATAGGCGCAGCTTTTCACCAGACCCGCAAATGGGATCGCTTTCGCAATTCCTCTGGCCTCCCACATTTCGGGAAGAATCCGCTGACTCCCGCGCAGAATAGCTGCCGGCTGGTAGGCGCTACCCAAGGCGAAGAGGATGCGCGTTCTGACAATGCTGTCGATTGGGGAGTTTACTCTGCGTTCGTTGAGGATCGCGTGCTCGTAAACCTGGAGAAAGTCGCCGAGGGAGACTACAACATTCCCCCCCGCCCCTATTGCCCGGTGAACATGCGGTCGTGTTGCGGCCGGTATCCAAGGCAAAAGGTTTTCCGGAGGAGAGGTGGCGCGAGGCCCCCCGCTCGCGAGCCGCAGGTAAGGGCTGGAACTCCCTTCCCCCGAAACCCAGTTCCAGCCCCACACTCGTTTAGAATGCAGCGCAGAATGCCGCAAATTCCGATCAAAGGTCAACGGAATTGCCTATTACATTTGTCCGACATCGTAAGCACTCTGAGTTGAGGTAGTTAGCGGGATCGCTGACATATCCGCCGAGTCCTGCGATGATGCCATCGTTAAGGACCAGTCAGGAACCAGTTTTTCCTGCTCGCTCAGCCACAGCTTTGGTTAGCTTTAATGCAATAGCTCCGCCGGGAACCACGAGGTTTATAGTTTCCGCGCCAATGTCGAACAACACGTCTTTTTGCAGGACGCGTTTCAGTTGGCTCCCGAAAGCCTTGCCCGTAGACTTGAACTCACCGGTAAGGCCGTCCACCTCTACCGTGACACGCTTGTCCTTGGCTTGCCAGACGTATTCGAAGGCGTAAACCGGCCGGTAGTAAAGGTCGAGGCAGTCCACGACGACCTCCTCCTCAAGAATCTGATCGGCGGAGGGCGGTCGCAGCGCGTCACCTAGAACTTGGCGGACCACCCCCGATGCGCGGACCTCGGGCGGAGCCAGGGCCAGGTCCTGGGGCAGCGTGCCGCCGTCATTCGCTTGCACTCGGTTAAAGGCAAGATAGCGGCGCAGGTCCTGAGGCTCGCCGGTGAGCGCATCCAGAAAAATTTCCTTGCGCTCTTCGAAAAGACAGTGATCCATCCCTTGCAGAATCAACTTACCCTGCCCTGGGGTGTAAGTCTGCCCGGCGATGTCTACCGTTTGCACGTCGGTAAGGACGGGCACCTGGTATGGGGTGCGGCGGTCGTAGCGGAAGCGCTTGTGCCCGATGGCATGCCAGAACGGCTGGTAGCGCAGTTCGAGCAGGGTCACCTGAATTTCTTCGCTCTTCGGGCGCATCAGGAACTTGGCAATTGTGCCGAAAACATTGAGCTTCTGCTCCCAAGCTTTTTCTTTGGCCTGATCCTGAGTAACCTTGGCGGGCAGTACGAAAAGCCCTTGTTCAGCTAATGCGATTTCCATGATGAACCTCCGTGGGATACCCAACGTTTACGATTTTCATCTTCGCCGCACTCGTTTGCGCAGCACGAAGAGTCCTTGTTCAGAACCCGATCTTCATAGGTAAGACTCCTTAGACTTCCGAGAATCTCCACTCCATCGTCATCGCGTCGAGGTCGATCGGAGAGCATTCTATCGAGAGACCGCGAGCAGCTCCGTCTTGCGATCGTGGAGCTTGCTGGTGTCGTACGCCACCGGCCGCACCGTCAGCGCCACCTCCTCCAAGTTCCCCTGTTCGACCACCAGCCCGGCGGAACGTCGGGGGTGTTCGGCCTGGGGGGAAGGTTCCGATCCAGAGGGAGGCGCCGGGATGGCGCCTTAGGCACCCGCGGTCCGGAGCTGGCCCCGCCTTTTACTGGATCACCCATCGCAGCGCACACGAATTCAACGAGTAAAGCGCCATCCGCGACGGACCACGTCCCCGTCCCGATACCCTCGTCCGGATTGGCCAACGCGATGACCATCATGGTGGCGGCGGCCGTTGCTCTGCCTACTCGGCAAAAAGATTGATACGCACGGAGCAACACGGTCCGATTTAGGGCGGCTTCCCCGGGTACATCCAGGAAAGCTGCGTGGCCGCCGAGCTCCGTAGTATCCTCGGTCCACCCCGTGGAAGGATCGATGTTCCACCATCCCAAAGGTGCGGACCAACCCGACGGCCTTGCTTCCGGTATTAGGGCGAGTTGACCGCCGTCCAGCGCAGCGGACAGTCGAAGCCGGGCGTCAGGGCTCAGGTAGTCCAACGGCGCGTGGTCTCCTTTGTTCACGACCCGAAGCGGGACGCCCTGGTCAAGTGCCGTCTCGAAGAGCGCGCCGACGCTTTCGCCGGCCAGGTCGGCTCCGAGGAGCCACCGCTCGGTCATGTGATCGATAACGCCCGCGGCAACGCCATCGTAAAAAAGTCCGCCAGCCAGGAGGGGATCTTCAGGCAGCCTTATCGTCCGGTAGCCCTTCAGAGGCAGGTCGATCGATGTCGAGTCCTGCGCCGTCGGCAGCGGCGCGGGCTGAGCCCGTGAAATGACGACGGTGGGCGAATCGATATACGACGCAGGCGAGGAGCTGAAAAACGTCGAGGGTATCTTCGCGCGGACAACAGCCTCTGAGGCGCTCTGGACCGTCAGAATGTGAGTGAGCCCCTGAGGCGTCGTTGGATCGGGCATGTCAACCATCAACGCAGCCAAGAGCGCCGCGGGCAGGCGGCCCGTCTCGACCATAATCCCTAGGACGCCGTCGAGCGCTGCGGAAACTTGCTTCTCCGCGACTGCGGGGTCAGCTGGGCCTTGGCCGGCTGCGCGCGCTGCCTGGCCAGTTGTATCCACTATCACGTATCTGGCCGATCGCTCTCCCGCGGGACCGCCGGTCCGAAGGTTTAGCCATTCTCCGGTGACGCCGCTGGCGGTACTAATGGATGTTTCAAAGAGCGATCCGATGCTGCGTGCGATATCGCCGCCGAGCCCTTCGTTCGGAATTTTGAACGGCGTTCCCTTGAAGGTCTGATCGCCGATCAGCAGAATGGGGGTCGCCGATTGCGAGCCCTTCTCGTGGAAGAACCCAACGACGACTCCAGCGAGATCGGCGGCCAGCGCTCTCTGCTCCAGGAGGCGCCTGGTGGCCCTCTTGCCGTCCTGGATCGTTTCGAGATCGACGGCGAATTCGACGGTATCGAAAAAACTCGGGTCGAGCGCGTCCATTACTCGATCGGGTTGGACAAGCACCCGGCCAAAAGGCACGCCCGGCGATGAATCGGCATCGAGCCACTGACCACCCTTTTCGAATTGAACCCAGACGTGTTGTTGCGCGTCGCGAACGGTTCTGGCCCACGTTCCTGCGCCGTCGGTCGGCGCCTTGAATCCGCTGTCGTAGAGGGCATTGCCCAGCAGCACGAAATGGCCGAAGGCGCGATCGCTGATTTCACTTTCCGGAGAATTGGGGCCGACCGGCGACGGAGGCTTGAACGCCGCGCGGATGAGCCCTTCTGCCTGTGCCGCTGAGAGCTTTCCGATCGCGAAGCGAGTGTTGTGTCCCGCGGCCTTCAACAAGGCCGTCTGCAACAGAGCCCGGTCCACCGAATTCCCGGCGCGGGCGAGCAGCGTTCCCCGGGCGCCCCGGAGGGCTCCGCTATAGACTTCGTAACGAATCTGGTCCTGAACGTAGCTGGAAATCGCTTGCGCATCGGTGCCTATCTTCGCCTGACGCGCGCCGATGTCGATCATCGCGTAGTCGATCGCGGTCTTCAGCTTGGCCACCGCTGCCTGATAGTCAGCGCGGGCCTGTGCCTGTTCGGCGGCCGTCAACGGGGCGGGCTGACCTTGATTCTCGGAGGCCTGCAGAGTGCCCGGCGATTGGATGGGAGCTAGCTGCGGGGTCGGAAACGCGGCGGTGCTGTTTGTCCGAGCGTCGCCACGACCGCGAAGACCGGGGCCAATTGGGGACGTGAGCCCGGCGAACGCCAGGACAGCCATTAAGCTCCAGGCACCGAAGTGGAGCGCGGTTCGGCCAAGACGACGTGGCGGAGAGAGCCCGCGGACAAGCTCCAGTACGATCGCGGCGGGGAAGGCAATCAGGCTTCCCAGGAACGCTCCCTGCAGCCAGCGCGGGAGCCACCTCAGCAGGCTCTGTCCGTGCAGGATCTGATCGTAGGGAACGAGCAGTAGTGCTCCCTGGATGAACGCAGCGGCCGCGTATGCCGCCAGACCACCGAGCATCCAACGCATCACACCGGACAGGACCTTCGCACGGGCAAAGAGCCCGACCGCGTACAGGAGCGCTATTGCACACACACTCGACAGGACTCTCGGCGTGGGCTGGCCGAGGACGGTCACTCCGCTATCCACGCCTCCAGGCAGCCAGGCGATCAGCGCGAGGATGGCTAGGGAGCTCAGAAGACCCAAGGCCGCCGCTGGACCCGAACTGAAGCGCCGATACAGCACCGCCATGAGCAGGAGGGCTGCGACCGTAGCGCCGAGCACGATCCATCGCAGAGGGGAGCCCTGCAGAACTGTTTCCGCGGCTCCATCTGTCATGAGCCCGGCCAGCACGATCGCCAGCGCGCCGTAACCTATGCTTGGCCACAGGGATCTCTTCGCGCCCGGCGCCGCGGCATTAACGGGGGGCCGAGAATCAGTTGATGGTGGAACGGCTACGTCGGCCATAGTCTCGAACTCCTGGTACTGCCTGAACGAGAAGTTCCTCGAAGCGGTACCCGTTTTAGGCAAGCCTCGTTCAGGGCGCGCCCTGACTGGCTGCTGTTTGCTTAGGCGGCTGCTCAGCCTGAGCCTGGTCATGCTCGAGCACGAACCCCTCGCCTTTGGCCACTACTCTCAGAACGGTGTCCTGGTTGGCGGTCACCACGACCTGGTCAGTCAATTCCTGATCTCCTGCGTGCACTACTACCTTGTAATCTCCGGGCGGCAGTGCTTCAGACAACGGGCCCGCTTGGCCCTTTGCCACCTGCTGCCCATGCGAGTCAAACACCTCATAACCGAATTTATTCAGCGCTGCTAACGAGAGAGCGTGAGCCAGGGCGTCACCATTTTCCGCATAGTAGTAGTGCCCGCCGGTTGCCTGGGCGAGTAAAGGCATGACCTGCTCGGCCTCCTTCTTCTCCTGGCCTTTTAATGTGAAACCGACAATGTTGACAGTCTCAGGGAGGCCAGCCGCCTTCAGCTCCTCGGCGGTCTCGGCGGCTGCCTTACGTATGTGTTCCTGATCGCCCGAGCACGTCTCCTGCCCATCAGTGATGACAACCACTGATCCGCCGCCGACCGCTTTCAGATCCCCCGGTGTCTGCCGCAGCGAGTACAGCAACGGGGTATCGCCCCGCGGCTTAAGGTGGTCGACGGTCGAGAGAATGCGCTGGCGATCCAGCTTCTGGATGGGAACGAGCAGCTCAGTATCGGTGCATGAGTGCTTCGCGTCTTTATAGCTGTACCGATGCGCATACACGCGCAGCCCAACATTGAAGTCGTCGGGGAGTTTGGCCAGCACATCGCGGAGCACCTGCCGTGCCGTGCCGATACGTGTGCTGTTACCCAACTTGCTGACCATCGAGCCGGACACATCCAGAATGATCTCCAGGTTGCGTGCGGCGGCGGCTTTCGCCGGATCCATCTCCGCAACGATCTGCAGACCTCCCGTCGTGATGTGGCCAAAAGATCCAGCCAGCCCGATGACCGCCCACATGGTGGGAGCGTATGACGCTCCCTGCGTGTGCATGAGGTTCTGGTCAGCGTTCCACGATCCGTCCGCCTTCTGGTTATCCAGCAGATACTTAACCCCCTTGATGAAAGGCGACGAGTTGACGCTCACACCCGCCTGCTTGAACGCGTAAAGGACCTGGCCAGTCGAGAATGGATTGGCCTCTCTGAAGCCAGCCCAGTCGTTTTGGGTTGGCGGGCGGTCGGCGAATGTACATTCACTCCAGCCGCCGTTCGGCCTCTGGTCGTGGACTAATTGTTCGACGAACTGCTGAATCGTGGGCTTTTGCTCTGGGCCGCCGAATTTTGCCAGGGTCAAGATCTTAAAGATCTTGTCTTGGGTGGTGAATCCCTCGGCAGCCGGTTGCGCCGCCGCGATCCACGCAAATGCACGGTCAGCCGCGTCCTTGTAACGAACATCCTGCGTCTCAGCCAGGGCTCGCTTGAATGCGACTAAACTATTGGCGGTCGCCATAATTGATCCCTGCATGACCGCCAGCCCGCCGCATCCCGACGAACCATACGGTATCTCGCCGGTTTCCTTCTGTTTCGTCAGCAGATAGTCAACGGATTTCAGTAGAGACGGGTTTTGCTTCACGCCTTCGAGATCGTCCCAATACGAGAGTCCCATGGCGGCAAATTGTACGGAACCTTCGTCTTGACGGATGTAGGATCCATCGTTCTGCTGTTTCGCTACGGTGAAGTCCGCAAGGTCTTTTGCACACTTGTGACTGACGATGTAGTCGTTCTTGGCCGCAAGCGCAAGCCCCATTGCTGCCTGCGATTGGATATGACAGCCAAAGCACCCTCGATCCATTCCCCATCCGATTGCTGCCGGCTGGAGCCATTCGATCCCACGCTGTGCGGCGTACCGAGGGCTGCCTTTCCAATCCGAAAGATCAGGATTGCGATCGCGAATGGACACATATCCGTTACGCCGGGCCTCCAGCACTTGAAGTTCGGCGATTTCGACCGTGGGCGTGCCCGCCGCCCCGGAATCCACGCCGCCGCCCTGATTCGAGAGAATCCGCACTTTCAGATAGCGTGCTTCCACGGGAGAAAAGGTGATCTTGTGGTCGCCGGAATCGGCCGGGAGGGTCCCGCTGCCTACCTTTTGGAAGCCTTCGCTTGGGCTCGCATTCGACACCCAGATTTCGAGATCTCTTGGCGCTCGAGCCGGGTCTTTTCCCGGCGTGATGACAACCGCACCGACCAACGCCGTCTGATGGCGGTAAAAGGAGAGCACGATCTCGACCGGGACTGCCGGGATCATGGCCGGATGTGGCGGATCACTCGGATCGTTGCGCGGATCTCCGGCCCAGATAGTCTCCGTGCGGCCGTCGATCAGTCGGCGACCATTAAAGCCGCCGCCACAGAATGGACTCGGGACATCCGAGGGTGGAGAGGTGTCAGTCCGATGCCAGGCACCGTTAATGACTTCGATGGCGCCGCCATTGTCGGCGAGGGCAAGGTTCACATCTGTCAGCTCATCTCCGGAAACCGCATAACGCACGAGGTTAACGGTACTGTCCAGTAAAGACCGGGATTCGGTCGGACCGGCCATCGCGAAGCCGGGATGAGGCGCTGAGCTGGACTGAAGCGGCGAGTCGGGATGAACGGCTAAGCCTGCCGCACCGATCACCGCCGCTAATGCCAGCGACAGATTGACTTGCCAATGCCAGCGTGGGGTGGGGTTGCGTCGCCGACTGAACAGTATTGAGGTCAAGTTGGCCAGAATCGCCAGCGGGATTAGCGCCACTCCTATGAGCGCGCCCTGCAACCACAAGGGCACGTACGCCCAGAAGGACTCTCCGTGCAAGATTGAACCGAAAGATTGGCCCCTCACCAGAGCCAGAACAAAAGCCGAGAGCCCATAGGCAGCAAGCACACCGCCCAACGACCGGAGCCACAGGGGAAGCCGCAGCCGCACAAATGAAATACCAGCAACCAGAACGGCCAGGGCCGTAATCACTTCCAGCACTGACGCGGTCGGCTGACGAGCGACCACAATGCCGTTCTCCAAGCCCCCGGGCAGCCAAGCCGTGACTCCGGAAACAATGAGAAAGAAGAACACCGCTGCCCGGGCCTTGGTCGCCCACTGCGTTCGTTTCCACGAGATGCCCAGCAAGGCATAGAAGGCGAGCACGATCAGGACAACAGACAGGCGCAACGGAGCGCCAGCACGGCCGAGAGACGTTTCGATCGCAGTGTCGAGCAGCATTACGCCTACAACCGTCAAGCACACCAAAAACAAAATGTCACGCCATCGGGAGTGCGCGCTTGTGGCAATCGGTGCCGGCTCATGTCCCTCTGCGTGCGGCATCGATACTTGCCGCTCCTGTTCGTCCATTGCCTGTGCCCCCTGTGTGGCCTACGACTGTTGGAATGGGCAGCCACCTTGGCTCATGAAATCCGAGCAGTTCATCTTCTAGCCGTTTTTCGGCTTTACGTCCGCCCTTCTATCACGATGACCTTAGGGCGAGCTTCGAGACCCACAGCCCGCGCTTTCAACTCCCTGCGTTGATGCGGGCGATCTCCTCCGCTTTATGTTTTATGTCCTCATCGATTGTTTGGAGCTCGCGGCATTGCCCTTCGACCTCTGCGATGACGCGACCCTGGCCGTAAAGCGCATAGATCTGACTGCCAATCTCGCCGCAGAGAGCTGCCTTGCGATCGTTCAGCTTACTGATCTCGTGCTTGATCTTCGCGGTTTCAGCGAAATCGCTTACGCCAACTTTCGCTTTATCGAAACTGTCCTTAACTTTGTCCATGAATGCCATGGTTTCCCCTCCGTGGAGCTTAATGTGACAAGTGAGATTGGCTCTGTTTGGAAGAGCAGAGTGTTCTCCAGCCCAGCCCGCGATGGCACCCGCAGGCTGCAGCAATCAGGGTCAGGGCCCGACCACAAAACACATGGCTAGTTGTCCCCGACCTGGACGGCTCCTCTTTCTTCTTTCTTCCCCACAGTCCGGAGTGCGGCTGAAGACGCCCGCCTCTTTCCGAGCATCTTCCGAATGCGGCGGAGAGTAGCGCAGGTTTCAATGAGAAGTCAAAGGAATTGCCTATTACATTTGTCTGACATCGTAAGCACTCTGACTTGAGGTAGTTAGCGGGATAGCTGACATGCGCGTTCTTTCTCCACGATTTGCTAGTCAAGGGTGTTACGCCAGTTTTTGCAAGTCGGACTGCTCATCTCTGCTCCAGGGAAAACGGCCTGGCCCATGCCATCCGCTGCCAAGGCCTCCGACACGAGCGGGACGCCGCGCCATTACACAGAGTATGTTGTCCTGTATGTCCCCCCAGAGGGAAGCTTCAAAGACGCCGTTAAGTACCAGCTTGGTCTCGATAGGTTAGCCCTGGTCGGTACCGACACTATCAAATACAACGACATGCTCGGGAAGACGTACGAGGTCCCGATTATCAGTCGTCGGACCATTGCGGCCAAGAGCCCACAGGACTAGCGGACGACCAAGTATGTAACAAAGTCTAAGTCTAATTTTCTTGCCGTTTACAAGCCGCCGCGACGAAAATTGAGTCAGTATCCTGCGCTTTCGCACATAAAATCCAGCGTAGGAGAAGCGAAGTGCAAGCCGGTTATGGCTACGCCCAGGGCCCCAAACGAGCTGACGACTCAAAGTGACCAAAACTGAGCGAAAATCTGACGGGCCGGGGTCCAATTACGGTCATCGTCCGTTCGCACGACGTCATCTAAGGAGCTGTAGATAAAAGAGTTACGACCTACGGTGAGGTTCAGCGGGATTGCCTTCCGCAAGTAAAAAAGGGTCCCCAACATCGCATGGTTTAAGTCGTTTGTTTACGGACGCTTATAATCCATTGGCCTCAAATCGGGCCAAATTACCTCCCTAATCACCAAGTCCAAGCCTTTCTTCATCAATTAGTTACGGACATGACCTACCTCATCAGGGTCCGAAATAGGGTGGAGATGGGGTGGAAATGGTTCGGAGGTCGCGAGGTTAAGTATACGTGACCTGCTCACTACCCCGTTTGGTCGAGACGTCGTTCACGTGCAGGCGCAACAATACCTGGGGCACGTAATGCTGTACTTCGGCTTTTCCATCGGTCCTCATGCCAACTGCAGGGTCCTGATCGCGATGATAATCGAAATTCGCCACGCGTCCGGGAGCCGCAGACACACGAGAAAATGCGCCATCTGGGCTGGCGGTGGGTGGTTGGCGGCAATAGTGCGCTGTTAGGGCGCGCAGTTTCAAAGGTTGATGTGACAAGTGGTGGGAATGAAGTAACGGCTGGGTTCCTAGGCGAGCTGAATGAGGTGTGAGCCGAAGCCGAGAATGTCTACTGCAGTGATGAGTTGTAATGTATTGAATAGTATGGAGATACACTCGCCAACGAATATTTACAATTGCTGTAAATATGCATATTGGAGTAAATTTAAACCGTGAGCTTTGGTGTTCAAGAATCGGTGCCGGACTGGTTGCCTCGCATCCTGCAACGAGTGGAGGGCTTCACTGTACATAGCAGACCCGGTCTGCACTCCGTTTCCGTTAGCGTCAATGGGGGGCGCGCCACTGACTTCGAGGTCTTTACCATTCCGATTCTAAGCCAAGAATATGCGAAGCAACTGATCAATCACTGGCGCAGTTCTGAGCCCGATTCCACCCGGAGGCATCGATTGATTGCCAGCCGCCATTTGTCTTTGGCGACTCGGGAGTTGCTTCGTGAAAACGGCATTTCTTGGGTTGACGAACGGAGTGGGATCTGCCGTCTAGTTGCCCCAGGACTATTGGTGGATATCAAAACCGAAGGAACGGGGCAGAAAGAACCCGCGGTTCGTGCGCGCCTTCGCGATCGATCGGGCGTACTGGCAGAGGTCTTATTACTGAATTTCCTGCAGAGGGATATCCGTCTTGCAAGCGTCGCGAAACAGGCAAACGTGTCTACCGCATTGGCGAGCCGAATCCTTGCGCGCCTGGCAAAACTAAAGTTGCTCGATACACATGCCGCTGGCCCACAGCGCTTCTGGAAGATTTCGAACGTTGGCGGACTGTTAGACCTCTGGGCGACAGAAGAACAGCCGGTCGAACACAGTACGGGCATCTATTTATGGAGTCGGTCACCCCACGAACTTCTAAGAAAGCTCCCGCTATTGAACAAGCTTAGCGTACCCTGGGCCTTGGCCAGCACAGCGGCAGCGAACTTGTACGCGCCGACTCTCACAACGTTCCCTGATCCCAGTGTTTGGATTGAATCCAGTGCTGCGATTCGAGAAGTTGCACGTGTGCTGGGCGGGGAGCTTGTCGACAAAGGGGCAAACCTTCAGATTTTGCAATCGAAGAACGATCTGGCGTTTGCGAATGCGATATTGTGGACGTCAGCCAACACTCCGGCCGATTTTACCGTCGAGGACCTACGAATCGTTTCTCGTCCACGCGCCTATGTCGAAACAATCAACGCTCCGGGTCGCGGGCCGGAAGTCGCGCAAAATCTCCGCCAAAGGATCCTTGCGGATGGCGTCTCCTGAGTCCACGAATCCAAGATTGGTGTATACCCCGGAAGCTCTGGCGGCATGTGAGAAAGCGCTGCGGACGATCCTCACAAACATCGGACCATGGGGAACGCGGTTGTTTTTGATTGGCGGCATGACGCCACGGTATCTCGTGGGAACTGTGCCGCGAGAAATGAAAGAACACATCGGCAGCACAGATCTCGACATCGTGGTTGGAGTAACTCTGGCAACTGAAGAAACGGAGGCCTATCGCACCCTCCAACAAAACTTGAGGGCCGCTCAATTTTCTCCGGCCAGGAACCCGGCGACAGGCCAAGAGGAAACGTTTCGTTGGGAGCGGACCGTAGATGGTGTCAGAGTTCTTCTCGAGTTCTTCTGCCCCGTTGGGAGTGGGCAGGCTGGTCAACTTCTGAGAAATCCAGGGCAAAATGCAGGTTCTCGTATTAGCGCAGTTCGTACCCGCGGAGCTGAATTGGCGGGCTTGGACTACTTTGAGGTCACGCTCCGGGGAGAGTTGTTGGATCACGGGGGAATTCAGGAACGAGTGATCGCGCGTGTGAGCAACCTCCTCCCATTCGTAGTGCTGAAAGCGTTTGCAATCGATGAAAGGAACAAGAGCAAGGACAGCTACGACTTGGTGTGGACCCTGAACGCGTACACAGAGGGACCTTCCTCGTGTGTGGATGCAATTGCCCTGAGTCCCGTGATCAATCATCCCGACGTGCCAGTCGCGATCAATCACCTGCGAAGCCATTTCCGCACTCCTGAGCACCGGGGGCCATCGCAGTACGCGATTTTCGAGATGACCACAACTGATGAGGACGAGCGAGCGCGCCTGCGGCGTTTTGCGCATGGAACGCTGGCGGAGTTCCTTGGATGTTGGGATGAGCGGAATCTTCCCACGTGACACCAATCGGAAGTCAGCCGACTGGGCAGCGACGGCAAGCGAC
>Ga0187781_10002490_pt1 | contig 13990 bp, 17 predicted proteins | sample 0715_SJ02_MP02_2_FD_132447 | JGI IMG/M metagenome (GOLD analysis project Ga0187781, IMG submission 132447) | Tropical peat soil microbial communities from peatlands in Department of Meta, Colombia - 0715_SJ02_MP02_20_MG | ecosystem: Environmental > Terrestrial > Soil > Wetlands > Peat | place...
GCGAAGGGACAGCGTCATTGCCAGAGTTATCCCCGTCAATCTCGCTTTTAGGCTGCAGAATCCTCTTGCGAGGCGCCGCCGCAGTGATACCGTATCTTGTGGTCATTGGATGTCAGACCCACAGGATACAGAGGGGACGCGATGGACTCGGTATGGACGCCCGAACTCATCCAGCAACTTTCCGCCTTGTGGAAGCAAGGGCTGTCGACGGCGGAGATCGGCCGACGGTTGGGAGTTACCAAGAATGCCGTGGTCGGCAAGGCGCATCGCCTGCTGCTTGATCCACGCCCATCGCCTTTGAAGCGGCCGCCCGCGTCGCGCGTCGCCACTCCGCTCGGTCCGACTTGTTCTTGGCCCGAGGGCCATCCGGGGGAGAAGAGCTTCCGCTTCTGCGGCAAGCGGCCGCTGCCCGGCAAGCCCTATTGTGCCGAGCATGCCGAACTCGCTTATGTCAAGCCAAAGGAGAAATCGAACGCGGCTTGATGACGCCGTCCGCCTTGGCAGCGCCCGGCCGACGGTCAACCAGCGGCTTGCGCTTCGGCCGCCCGCGGCAGTGGCAGCAGATCGCGGATTTGCGCTTGCAGCGCGGTCGGGCGGTAGGGTTTGGGCAAGATGGGAAAGCCCTCTTTGCTCGCTTCCTGCGCCGCGATGCTGTAGCCGGTCGTCAGCAGCACCGGCAGGCCGGGGTAGCGGTTGCGCAGCGCTCGGGCGAGTTCGACGCCGCTCATGCCGCCGGGCATTACCACATCGGTGAAGACGAGATCGAAGCTGCCGCCCTTCGACAGCGTATCGAGCGCCGCCTGCGCCGAGGTGACGTGGGTCACGCGGTAACCGAGGGTCTCCAGCAGCGCGACGCTGACTTCGGCCACTTCGGGATCGTCTTCGACCACCAGCACCGCCTGCTCGCGCGCCGGCGGCGACAGCGGTACCGCGGTCGCCGCCGCAAGCGCTACCGCAGGGCGTGCCCGCGGTAGATAGAGCGTGACGGTGGTGCCCTGGCCTTCGGCGCTGGCCACCGTCGCCGTGCCGCCGGATTGGCGGGCGAAGCCATAGACTTGGCTGAGACCGAGGCCGGTGCCCTTGCCGGGTTCCTTGGTGGTGAAGTAGGGCTCGAAGACGCGGGCGATCACCGCAGTGGGAATGCCGGTACCGGTGTCGCTGACGGCGATGCTGACGCAATCGCCGGCGAGTTCATCCTCGGGCCGGGGCCCGCCGCGCGGCTCGTTAGACGCGGCGATGGTGAGCACGCCGCCTTTCGGCATCGCGTCCTTGGCGTTCACCGCGATATTGATGACCGCGAGCTCGAACTCGTTTGGATCGATGTCGACCGGCCAGACATCGGCGGCGATGTCGAGACGCACCTCGGTACTGCCGGGCAGCAAATGGCGGATGAGCTCCGCCACTTTCGGCAGATGCTCGACGAGATCGATGCGGCGCGGCTGCAGCGCCTGGCGGCGGCCGAAGGTCAGGAGATGGCGGGTCAGGCTCTCCGCCCGCCCCAGCGCGCGGTCGACCGCGTCGAATTCGCCGGTGCCGGTCTCGCCGAGCCGGCGCCGCAGCATGAAGAGATTGCTGCCGATGATCAGCAGCAGATTGTTGAAATCATGCGCGACGCCGCCGGTGAGTTGGCCGAGCGCCTCGAGCTTCTGCGACTCGCGCAGCGCCTCCTCCGTGCGATGGTGCTCCAGCGTCTCGCGCTGCAGCGCTTCCACCGCCTGATTGCGCTCGCGGATCTGCAGCGAGAGCTTATCATTGACTTGGCGCAGCTCGGCGGTCCGCTCGCGCACCCGCTGCTCCAACTCGTCGCGCGCGCGGGTGAGATCGGCGAGCGCTTGGCGCCGCTCGCGCAACGCGGCATCGAGCACCAGCATGGCGATCGAGACGATGGCGATGAAGCCTTGTAGCACCAGCAGCGCTTCGTTCTGCTCGGCGGCGACGAATGGCCCGTGGCCGGCGGCGGTGCCGAGGACGGCGACGGCGGCGGCGAGCGCGACGCCGAGCGTGCCGAGCGCGCTGCCGAAGGCGTATTCGACCCAGAGCAGGATCGGGATCAGCGTATAGGCCTGAGTCCTGAGCAGCACCGGGGCGAGCATGCCGGCCTCGAGCCAGCCGCCGAAGGTGAGCACGCAATAGAGGAAGAGCAACAGCACGCAGATCAGCTTGGCGAAGGGGCGTATGGCCAGCACGGCGCGATCGAGGCTGGACCAGGCCACTGCCAGCGGCGCCACGATCAGCACCCCGGCGGCGTCGCGGAGCCACCAAGTGAACCAGGCGGTCCCGCGCAACGACGGCGGCAGGAAACCCGCCGCCGCCAGGCTAGCGATGCCGATGCTGCTGGCGACAAGGCAACTGGCAAGCGCCGCCAGGACGAAGACGAAGACGGCAAAGATGTCGTGGGTGATGTCGGCGCCGGCGCCGAAGCGACGCACGATATGAATGCCGATCAGCGCCTCCAGCATGTTGCCGAAGCCGATCAGCGCGGCGACCGCGATCTCCTCGGGATGGGCGGCAAAATGCGCCAGCAGGCCGGCCGGCGTCGCTGCAGCGGATTTCGCGTAGAAATCGGTCAGGTTGGCGAGAAAGGCGCCGAGAAAGACGCCGGCGGCCAGCCGCGGACCGAACAGCAGCAACGCGGCAAAGGCGATGCCGGAGGGCGGCCAGACCGGCGTGGCCTGCGTCGCCTGGAACTGCAACTGAAGGCCGAGCCACGCGGCAGTGTAATAGGCCGCGGCGACGCCTAGCGTGGCGAGAACGGCGCGGGGCCGATATACGTCCATGCCGCAGCTTTTACGAGTGACGTGATCCCGTCAAGCGGCGCTGTCGTCGCCTCGCCGGAAGGCGAGAAAGGACGACCCTATCGCGTCAACCGCCGCATGGCGCGGTCGAGGCCGTCGAGGGTGAGCGGGAACATGCGGCCTTCCACGAGGTCGCGCACGAGCTGGATCGAGGGCGTGCCTTCCCAGTAGCGCTCGGGCACCGGATTGAGCCAGACCGATTTCGGATAGGTGAGGGTGAGCCGGCGCAGCCACGTCTCGCCCGCTTCCTCGTTCCAATGCTCGACGCTGCCGCCGGGCTGGACGAGCTCATAGGGGCTCATGCTGGCGTCGCCGACGAAGATCAGCTTGTAGCTGGCGTCATAGGTGTGCATCACCTGGAATGTCGGTGTCTTCTCGACGTGCCGGCGCCAGGCGTCGCGCCACAGCGCCTCGTAGGGGCAATTGTGGAAATAGAAGAACTCGAGATGCTTGAACTCGGCGCGTGCGGCGGAGAACAGTTCCTCGCAGGTGCGGACGTGCCCATCCATCGAGCCGCCGATATCCATCAACAGCAACACCTTCGCGGCGTTGTGCCGCTCCGGCACGAGCTTGATGTCGAGCCAGCCGGCGTTGCGGGCGGTGGAGCGGATGGTGTCGTCGAGATCGAGCTCTTCGGCGGCGCCTTCGCGCGCGAACTGGCGCAGGCGGCGCAACGCGATCTTGATGTTGCGGGTGCCGATCTCGACCCGGTCGTCGAGATTCCTGAACTCGCGCTTGTCCCAGACCTTGACCGCGCGGTTGTTGCGGTTCTTGTCCTGGCCGATGCGCACGCCTTCGGGGTTGGAGCCGTAGGCGCCGAAGGGCGAGGTGCCGGCGGTGCCGATCCACTTGCCGCCGCCCTGGTGCCGCCCCTTCTGCTCGGCCAATCGCTTCTGCAATTCCTCCATCAGCTTGTCGAGACCGCCCAGCGTCTGGATCTTCTTCAACTCCTCGGGCGTAAGCAGCTTCTCGGCAAGTTTCCGCAGCCATTCCTCGGGAATCTCGACGCCGGCGTCGCCGATCGTCTCCAGCCCCTTGAAATGGTGGCCGAAGACGCGGTCGAACTTGTCGAGATTGCGCTCGTCCTTGACCAGCAGGCTGCGCGAGAGATAGTAGAAATCATCGATGCTGTAGTCGGCAAGATGATGCCGCATCGCCTCGAGCAGCGTCAGATACTCCCGGAGCGACACCGGCACCCTGGCCTGCCTGAGCTCGAGGAAGAAGTTGATGAACATGGGGCTTTGCCGCGCGCGTCAGCCGCCGCGCTCCCGTCGGTTGAGGAAGGCCAGCCGCTCGAAAAGGTGCACGTCCTGCTCGCTCTTGAGAAGGGCGCCGTGCAGCGGCGGGATGAGCTTGCCGGGATCGCGCGAGCGCAGCGCCTCGGGCGGAATGTCCTCGACCATCAGCAGCTTCAGCCAATCCAGCAGCTCCGAGGTGGACGGCTTCTTCTTGAGGCCGGGCACGTCGCGCAGCTCGTAGAAGACGTTGAGCGCCTCGCGCACCAGTATCTTCTGGATATCGGGATAGTGCACGTCGACGATGCGCGTCATGGTCTCGCGGTCGGGAAAGCGGATGTAGTGGAAGAAGCAACGGCGCAGGAAGGCGTCGGGAAGCTCCTTCTCGTTGTTGGAGGTGATGACGACGATCGGCCGGTGACGCGCCACCACCGTCTCGCGCGTCTCGTAGACGTAGAACTCCATGCGGTCGAGCTCGAGCAGGAGATCGTTGGGAAACTCGATGTCGGCCTTGTCGATCTCGTCGATCAGCAGCACCGGCGCGGCTTCGCCGGTGAACGCCTCCCAGAGCTTGCCGCGGGCGATGTAGTTGCGGATGTCCTGCACCTTGGGATCGCCGAGCTGGCTGTCCCTGAGGCGGGCCACCGCGTCGTACTCGTAGAGCCCCTGCTGCGCCTTGGTGGTGGATTTGATATGCCAGGTGATGATGTCCTTGCGGAGCGCCTTGGCGATCTCGTGGGCAAGAATGGTCTTGCCGGTGCCGGGCTCGCCCTTGACCAGGAGCGGCCGCTCCAGGGCGATGGCGGCGTTGACGGCGACGCGCAGATCGTCGGTCGCGATGTAGCTCTCCGTGCCTTGGAACCGGTCCATAGTCTCCTCGCGGCGATGGCACCTCTCCATAGCGCGCAACGGGATCGCGCGCCAGAACCATTCATCTTGGTATCGGAGTGCGCCGGGGAAAGTCCGCCCATGCCGGATGACCTCCGGTCACGGGCCATTCGCCCTCGCCCGCGTCAGGACCGCCGGCCGCCGCAGCCGGCGCGCGGCTCTGCCTCAGGCCGGTACGGCGCGCGCCGGTCCCGTTATGGCGGTATGCGGCACCTCGACGTTGATCTCCAGCACCGAGGCGTTGCCCGCCTTGCCCAGCGACACCCGGATCATGTCCTCCTCGACCGCGACGTATTTCGTCACCACGGCGAGCAGCTCCTTCTGCAGCCGCGGCAGGAAATCGGGGCGGTCGCGGTCGGCGCGCTCATGCGCCAGCACGATCTGCAGACGCTCCTTGGCGATCGAGGCGGAGGCCGGCTTCTTGGGGAAGAAGAAGTCGAACAGGCTCACGTTGCGGCCCTCCCGAACCAGCCGCGCAGGAAGCTTCGCCGCTCCGGCAGCGAGAAGCGCATCTCGCGCTGCTCGCCGACGAAGCGCGCCACAGCATCCTCATAGGCGCGGCCGGCCGGGCTCTCGGCGTCGAGGATCACCGGTATGCCGGTGTTGGAAGCCCTGAGCACCGTCGGCGATTCCGGGATGATGCCGAGCAGCGGCAGCGACAGGATCTCCTTCACGTCGTCCACCGACAGCATCTCGCCCTTCTTCACCCGTTCGGGCGAGTAGCGCGTCAGCAGCAGATGTTCCTCGACCGGACTCTCCCGCTTCTCGGCGCGGCGCGACCTCGCCGCGAGAATGCCAATGATGCGGTCGCTGTCGCGCACCGAGGAGACTTCGGGATTGGTGACGATGATGGCCGCGTCGGCGTGATAGAGCGCGGTGAGCGCGCCATGCTCGATGCCCGCCGGGCTGTCGCAGATGACGTACTCGAAGTCGTTCCTCAGCTCGCGCATCACCCAATCGACGCCCTCGCGCTTCAGCGCCTCCTTGTCGCGCGTCTGCGAGGTCGGGAATATATACAAACTGTCGATTCTTTTATCTCTAATCAACGCCTGGTTGAGAGTGGCGTCGCCATTGATGACGTTGATGAAATCGAAGACGACGCGGCGCTCGCAGCCCATGACCAGATCGAGATTGCGCAGGCCGACATCGAAATCGATCACCACCGTCTTGTGTCCGCGCAATGCGAGACCCGCCGCGAAGGCCGCCGAGGTCGTCGTCTTGCCCACGCCGCCCTTGCCAGATGTCCACGATAACCTTGCCCAAGACCTTCTCTCCTTCTTCCCGGTTAGGGGCCATCAGCCCTTGCTCCAGCCCGGCAGGATCGCCAGCCGGTCGTCAATCAGCGCCACCTGCGCCGCGCCGCCCAAATGCTCCGGCGCGATCGCGTCGTTGACGAGATAGCGTCCGGCGATTGACACCAGCTCGGCCTCGAAGCGCTGCGCGAAGATGCGCGCATCGCGGTCGCCGGCGGCGCCGGCGATGGCGCGACCGCGCAGCGCGCCGTAGACATGGATATGACCGTCGGCGATGAGCTCGGCGCCGGCGCTCACCGGCGCAACGACGACGAGATCGCCGCCGCGGACATAGATTTGCGCACCGGAACGCACCGGCTGGGTCACCACCTGCGGGCGCGGCGCGCTCTCCGGCGGCGCGGCGCGGCGCGGGCTTTTGGCCTGGGTGCCTTTGACCGCCGCGAGATCGACGGCTTTCGCCGCGCGCAATTGCATTGCGCTGGCGTTCTGCACGCCGACCGGCGTGAGCCGGCACCGGCGCAGGAGCTGCCGCAGGGCGGTGAAATCATCGGCCGACATGCAGCCGGGACAGTCCCTGAGATCGAGCACCACCGGCGCGTCGGCGAAGAAGCCGGGGCTCAGCGCCACCTGCTCTTCCAGCTCGCGGCCGAGCGCGGGGTCGTAGGGATCGGCAATGCGCACCACCATGAGGGTGAAGATGCCGCCCTGGACCCTGCTCGCCGTCGTCGCCGTCATCCCGCGTCCCTGGCCTGCCACGCACCGGAAGCATGCCGACACAATATATCGACACAAGAATGACCCAGATACCAGATCATGGGGGTTAATTTGAAGCGCGTCGTGAGTCTTTTGTGCGAATCGCTCGCAACCAGCGCCCGCGCTAGCGATAACGCCAGAGACCGCGGCGATAGGAGCGCGCGATCCCCTCCGCGCCAACGTAATCATAGCTCTGCGCGGGATCGGCAAGCGCGAAACCCGCGCCGACGAGGAAGCCGGCAAGGTCGACCCCGGTCGAGTCGAGGCAGACGGCGGCGGCGCGGCCGCCGCGCTGGCCCGGCGGCACGCGGCAGGAGACGGTGGTGTTGGCGCTTAGCCGTGACGCCAGCGCCTCCCGCGCCACTTCGCCGCAGGCGCGCGGCGATGGGCCCGGAGCAGCCCCGCAGCGATCGCCGCTTGCCGGCGCGCGCACGCCGAAGAGCGGCACGACGCGGCCGTGCACCTTGAGCGACACGCTGTTGTCGACGCGCGCGGCGCCGCTGATGATGACGGCCGCGGTTTGCGCGGGCGCCGGCGGCGACGGGCGCCGTGCCGCGGTTTCCGCAGAGGTGCCGCGGTCGTGGCTGGGCAGCGTCACTGGCGCCGGCGCCGGCGTGTCGTCGGGGACCCCATGCACCGGGCGGGGCTTCACCTCCACCGTCGGGAGATCGGCGGGTGGCGTCGAAGCGGCATCGGCAAGCTGTGCGGCCTGGAGCGCCGGAGCAGCGGCAAGCCCGAGACTCAGCACCAAGCTTGGAAGGATGACACGCGCAAGACGCATCGCCGAAAACCTAGCATCGCGCCCGCCGCGGTGCCAGCTTCCAGCGCTGCACCATTTCGGACAAGGGCGACCCTTGCCCGATGCCGTGTCGTGGGGGTGCGGCGAGCGCCTCGGCCGCCGGCAATCCGCGGCGCTGCCGCAACCGACGGTTTCCCCCTTGACAAAGCCGCCCTCAGGCGGCGCCATGCCGATCAGGAAAGCGTCCAAACACCGCCAGTTCGAGGTCAGGGTCATGGGTGGATTCAGTCTTTGGCATTGGCTCATCATCATCGCGGTCGTTGCCCTGCTGTTCGGCGGCAAGGGCAAGATTTCCGGGCTGATGGGCGACTTGGCCAAGGGTATCAAAGCCTTCAAGTCCGGGATGAAGGAGGACGAGACGACCGCCTCCACCAGCGCGCCGCCGCAGGTCCCGCCGCCTTCCGGCACCGGCACCGCCAACACCGCTGGCGAGCACGCGGCGCATGATCGCGGCTGAGCCGCTCAGCCGCTCTCGTCTGACCGACGGCCGCCGCGAGGGCTGAGCGCGCGATGGCGCCGGCGCCCCGGCCGCGCTATGCGCGCCTTGTCGCGGCGCTGCCGGCCACCGTCCCCTTCGTCCCGCCCGAGGCGCTCGAACGCCGCGCCGGCAAGCCTTTGGCGCTGCGCATCGGCGCCAATGAGAGCGCCTTCGGCCCTTCGCCCAAGGCGCTCGCCGCCATGCGCCAGGCCGCGGCGCGGGTCAATTGGTACTGCGATCCCGAGGGTTTCGTGCTGCGCGACGCGCTTGCCCGGCGCCACAATGTCGCGCGCGACAACATCGTGCTCGGCGCCGGCATCGACGATCTGCTCGGCCTCATCGTGCGCGCCTTCTGCGATCCCGGCGACCGCGTGGTGATGTCGCACGGCGCCTATCCCACTTTCGCTTTTCATGTCGCGGGCTTCGGCGCGCGGCTGGCGACCCCGCCCTATCACGACGACCGCAACGATCCCGAGGCGCTTGCCGCGGTGGCGCGCCGGCGCAAGGCGCGGCTGGTCTACATCTCCAACCCCGACAATCCCACGGGAAGCTGGATCACGGCGCCGGAGATCGAGACGCTGCTGCAACGCCTGCCGCCGGGCGCGGTGCTGGTGCTCGACGAGGCCTATAGCGAGTTCGCGCCGGAAGAAGCGATCCCGGCGCTCGATCCCGAGGATGCGCGCGTCATTCGGCTCCGCACCTTCTCCAAGGCCTATGGCATGGCGGGCGCGCGCATCGGCTATGCCGTCGCGCCGCAAGAGACGGTGCGCAGCTTCGACAAGATCCGCCATCATTTCGGCGTCAACCGCATCGCCCAGGAAGGCGCGCTCGCCGCGCTGGACGACGGCGATTTCATCGCCAAGGTGGTGCGCGAAGTCGCGGCGGGCCGGCGCGACTATGCCGAGACGGCCAGCGCGCTCGGCTTCGCCGCGCTGCCTTCGGCGACGAACTTCGTCGCCATCGACATCGGCAGCACCGAGCGCGCCGGCGCGGCGATGGCGCTGCTGCTGGAGCGGGAGAACTGCTTCGTGCGCCGCGCCGGCGTGGCGCCGCTCAACCGCTGCATCCGCGTCACCGTCGGCACCGCGCCGGAGCGGCGCGGCTTCGCCGAAGCGCTGCGGCGGGTGGCGCCGTTGTTGCCGAAAGATGCGCCCCACACGGCCTGAGCGCTCAAGGCCTCGGCTTTCGCCGCGGCGGCGGCGCTGATATGCTGCGCGCTCTTTTCTCTGCCGCGAGCGCCCATGACCCAACGCTTCAAGCCGCTTTCCCTCGACGAGATGAGCCCCGAGCAGCGCCGCGTGGCTGAGAACATTCTCGCCGGCCCGCGCAAGGCGCTGCAGGGCCCGTCCGGCGTCTTCCTCTACAGCCCCGAGACCGGCGATCGCGCGCAGGCGCTGGGCGCGCAGGTGCGCTTCCGCAACAGCCTGCCGGAGAAGCTCAAGGAGCTTGCCATCCTGGTCGTCGCCCGCTTCTGGACGGCGCAATACGAATGGTACGCGCATCACAAGCTGGCGCTCGAAGCCGGGCTCGCCCCGGCCCTCACCAAGGCGATCGCCGAAGGCAAGCGGCCGCAAGGGATGAGCGCAGAAGAGACGGCGATCTACGATTTCGCCTCGGAGCTGCTGGAGACGAGGGAGGTGAACGACGCCAGCTTCGCCGCGGTCAGGGATCGCTTCGGCGAGAAGGGCGTCGTCGATCTCATCTGCACCATGGGCTATTACTGCCTGGTATCGATGACGCTCAATGTCAACCGCTATCCGCTGCCGCCGGATGCGGTGCCGCTGAAGAAGCTGAAATAGGCGCTGAAGCAAGTCCTTCTCCGCCCTTCAGGGCGGAGAAGGATTTAGGATGAGGTGGGCGCTGATCGCGGAAAGATCGTGCGGCGGATAGACACCCTACCCTCCCCGTTGCTTGCGCAACCGGTCCCCTCCCCCGCTTCGCGCGGAGAGGGCGCGGGTCCGCATCGTTCCTCGTGAACGAAACATGCTCTCGGCCTGGCCCTACGTCGCCGGTGTACACCGGCGACAAAAAATCGCGCTACGCCGATGACGCAGGGGCCGCGCAAGGTTGGCTCCATCATCATGATGAACCTGCACCCCTCCGCCGGCAAGGCTCGCGTCATGTCAGGCGGCTTTTCGCCTGCCCTCACGACGCGCGGGTCGCGATACGCGCGCCGAGCTTCGCCCCGGCGTTGACGGCTCGGCGGCTGTTGGTATAAATACCAACACGAGGGCCCGGCTTCTCCTGCGTGAAAGACGGATCGTAGGCGAGGGCCGGTTTGCCGATATCGCGATTTGGCAGTTGCCCCATCCGGTTTCCGGCAGCGGCCACGGTTTCAAGTATCGTCTCGCTTTCGTGGTCGACGAGGTATGCGTTCTGCGATTCGACAACGAGGCGGGGAAGGGCGGTCACAAGCATGTCGGGGCCGTGGAAGTGCCCTATGCCTTTACGAGCTTGGCGCAACTGGTGACGGATTTCTGGAACGAGGTCGACAAGTGGAGACCGAAATGACCACGGTGACGATCGGCATTTCCTCGGAAGACGATACGAAGACGAGAATGCGGCGCGCTTTCCAAGGTGAAAAACAGGGCGCATTCATCGGCTTCGCGACCGCCGAGCTGTTGTGGAAGGTGATCACGCCGAAGCGATGGGGAGTGCTGCGGGCAATGACCGGCGCCGGTCCCGTCGCGATACGCGAAGTCGCCCGCCGAGTGGACCGTGACGTGAAATCCGTTCACGGCGATATCCAGGCCCTTCTCAAGGCCGGCGTGCTCGACCGCGCCAAGAACGGGCGCATCGTCTTTCCCTATGACGAAGTCCACGTGGATTTCGTGCTGCGGGCGGCCTGACTTAGTGGGGAGGATGGCAACTGGTTCAATTTCCCCCTCAAGGGGGGAGGGGATTTTCTTTTTCCGATGTCGCCGACAGCTCACTCCTCGACGCAATGCGGGCCGGGCCTGGTCGGGAGGTCGTCGTAATGGACGAGCACCGGCTCGCCCAGGAGGCAGGGCGCGCCGTCGCGGACGCTGAAATGGGCGCCGAAGGCTCACGCCTCATGCATGCGTCTCGCCGAGGACGCGGATGCGGCCGTGTGCCCGATTGCGCGGCTTCGCCTTGACCGTGATGTCAACATCCTGACCAAGCGCTGTCAGCAGACGCATCAGGCGCTCGCTGGAGAAGTTCGCGAGCCGTCCGTTAAGGAGCGCCGACACCTTCGGCTGATCGATGCCCATGAGCGCCGCAGCCGCGATCTGCGTTAGACGCTGACGCTTGATCACCTGCCGGATGTGGCTCGCAAGCTGCGCCTTGGTCAGCTCCTCCTCGGGCTCGGGCAAGCCCATATCGGCGAACACGTTGCCACTGCTCGCCGTCACCTTGATGCCGGTTTCTCGCTTCTTGACCATTGCCCGTAATCCTCTCTCGCTCGCTTGAGCCGTCGGTCGATCAGGTCCAGCCCGGCCCTGGGCGTGGCGAGGCCGCGCTTGGACTTCTTCTGAAAGGCGTGCAGCACGTAGACAACCTCGGCAAAGCGCACGGTGTAGACAGCGCGGAACGTGTCGCCGTCGAAGTCGTCCACAATTTCCAACACGCCGGCATCGCCGAACCCTTTCAGCGGCTTCGCATAAGGCGCCTTACGACCAACCTGCGCCTCCCACAATGCACCACCGACTCGCCGCCGAACTTCCTCCGGGAAGCCGCTCAGGTCTTCTTTGCTGCTGCCGATCCAGCGCACCGGCTTGGGCTGGTCATCGCCGACGGGCTTCACCGTATCCTCGAACCTCCAGCCAATCTATGCCCGATCAGGCATAGTTACAAGCTCTTTCATCGTCGGAAAAGGAAGCGTTCCGCGTCCTGATTTTCCATTGGTGCTAGGCGGCCGGCTTTAACAGCGCGCCGTCAATCGCGCACAGTAACTCTTAAGGCTTGAACGCGGCGGGACGGACAGGCCCTATCAAATTCCGCGCCAGCCTCGTTTCCTCGCCTTCTTGAGAAGTCGTCCCAATTCCCTTGGCGGGAGCATGAGCGAGTACTGGCCGAAAACCCAACGGCCCCGGCGTGGACCGGGTTTGACACCGAGCATGTAGTATGTGAAGCGATACTCGAGCCTTCCGTCTTCTTCGCAGCGGATTTGCTGAAAATAGATAAGCTTGCTGTGACGCGCACTTCGTTGTCGCAGTTTGACTTCATCTTCGACCACTCTGTGTACCTTGCGCCCATCAATGGCGGTGTGCGCGCTACGCTTGCCGACATTATTTGGGTAAGGAGGAACTTTGCCCATCGATGCTCAAGCCGCTTTCTCCGGCCGCGTTTCGGACCAAGTTGCCTTGTCCGTGGCCAAGGTAGCACGCCACCTCGACCGTCGTGGGAAACCGGATTCGGACCGGACGTGGAAGCTTAATCCGGGTCGCCCACCTCCCCAACAGCTATTCCTCGACGTAATGCGGGCCGGGCCTGGTCGGGAGGTCGTCGTAATGGACGAGCACCGGCTCGCCCAAGACGCAAGGGGCGCCGTCGCGGAAGGCCCATTCGCCGCGGTCGCAATCGACGGCGCGGACATAGCCGTTGAGGTAGAAGCGGCGGTCGCCGGCCGTCCGGTTGGGGCCGGAGCCGTGAATGGTGTAGACGTTCCACAGCGCGACATCGCCGGGATCGAGCTCGAGCGTGACGAGCCGCGCGGGATCGAGGCCGATGGCAACCAGGCGCCCGTCGGCCATGGCCTGGTCGAGCACCGGCGCGGGACCGGCGAGCGGCTTCTCGCCCAGGCGATGGGAGCCCGGGTAGATCCGCATGGCGCCGTTCTCGGCGCGGTGCGGATCGATGGCGATGCCGGTCTGGACGTAAGAGGAGGCGAGGTTGCGATAGGCCGAGGACGGCCGGCGGAAGCGCGCATCCTGATGAAAGGCGAATTCGGCGGCGCCCGCCCCCGGCGGCTTCCAATGAAGCTGATTGATGATCTGTTTGATGTCGCGGCCCAGCAGCGGCGCCAGCAATGCGAAATAGCGCGGATCGCGCCGCACCGCTTCGAGCACGGGATCGCCGTAAGAAGGCCATTGCACCAGCCGCACGATCCTGCCGAGCACGGGATCGCGGCCGAGGCGGTAGAGCAGGTTGCCATGGCGGAAGCTGCGCCCGTGCTTCATGCCCTCGGCCCAGTGCCGGTCGAAGGACGCCGCCATGTCCGCCACCTCGGCGGCATCGAAGACGCGGCGCAGCACCGCATAGCCTTCGGCCCGGTACTGCGTCAGCGCTTCGGCAAGGACGGTGTCGTCCATCAGTTCGTCCCATGCTCCAACGGCTCGCGCCGGTTCGCCGCCAGCGCCGGCGGCTGCGCGAAGCCGTCGATGAAATCGCCGAGAAAGCTTTCCATTCCCTGAACGGCGCCGTCGCGCGGCGGCAGCGCGCCCTCGACATACCCTCGCGCGCGGAACGGGCGCAACAGGTCGCCGTCGCGCGACAGCACATGGACCGGCACCGTCCAGGGCTGCATCTGCCCGGCGATGAAGCTCGGCGGTTGATGATCGCCCAAGATGATCACCAGCGCATCGCCCGGCAGCCGCGCCAGCCAGGCGGCGAGCGTGCGCAGATCGTAGGCGATGCTTTCAAGATAAAGCGCCTCGAGATGCGACCAGTCCGGCGGCGCGTAGATGCGGTCCCATTGCGCCTGCGGGATGGCGCGGTAAAGCGGCGCCGCGTCCCAGTCGGCGACATAGGGCGGCACCGGCGCGAAAGGCGTGTGGCTCGACACCAGCACGATCTGGGCGAAGAGCGGGCCATGGCCGGGCGCGCCC
>Ga0187781_10002491_pt1 | contig 13989 bp, 10 predicted proteins | sample 0715_SJ02_MP02_2_FD_132447 | JGI IMG/M metagenome (GOLD analysis project Ga0187781, IMG submission 132447) | Tropical peat soil microbial communities from peatlands in Department of Meta, Colombia - 0715_SJ02_MP02_20_MG | ecosystem: Environmental > Terrestrial > Soil > Wetlands > Peat | place...
CATGGAGGGAGCGGAGGCGGCGTGCGCGCACCCCTCGCCGGTCGGCAACATCGCCAAGGCGGCCGCCGACCTGTGGAGCAACGAGTCGGTGCAGAACGTCAAGCTCCTCGGCGGCATGGCGCCTACGGTTTCGATGGAGCAGCTGGCCTACGCCACCCGGTTGATGAACGTCGCGAGCGTTCACGGCCAGGCCGTAGAACTGCGTGACTGGCTGGTCGAATCCGACGCGGCCCTCGACCCGCAGGCCTACGTGCTGCGGCCCGACGTCGTGGTCGATCTGGCCGGGCAGATCGTTGCCGAGCCCACGCCCTACCGGCGCACGCGGCGCGCCGCCCTGGCCGCGCTGCAAGCCCTGCGCCAGGCGGCCAGCCAGGGCGCCATCAGCCTGCCGCGCCCGGAGCAGCGCTGGCTGGCCAGGCTCTCAGACCAGGCGGAGCAGCTGCCCGAGGACGAGGACAGCTTCATCGCGCAGGCGGTCGGCCAGATCGACAGGCAGAAGGTAAGGCTCGATCAGTACGACCTGGCGGTGGTCACGTGAATCCGGTCGAGCGGGTGGGGACGACGATCGCGCTCGGAGAGCCGGATCGCGTGCCCGTGGACCTGCATAATTTCCTGCCCGCCGCGCTCGCCTCCGGGCTGCCGATGTCGCAGGTCTTCCGCGACGGCGAGCTGCTGGCCGAAGCCATGCTCGCGGCCTGGCGCGAGTTCGGCCACGACATGATCCTGCTGGAGAACGGCACCGGCTGCAACGCCGAGGCGTGCGGCGTGGAGGTACGGTACCGCGACGACACCGCACCGGTGGCCGGCCGGCCTATTCTCGATTCCCTGGCCAAGGTCGCCGAGCTCGAGGTGCCAGATCCGTACGTCACCTTCCCGATGTCGGAGATCCTCAAGGCGACCCGCATCCTGGCCCGCGAGATCGGCGACCAGGCCTGGATCTGCGCGCGGGCCGACCAGGGGCCCATGGACCTGGCCGCGCAGCTTCGCGGCATCAGCGAGTTCATGATGGACCTGGCCACGGCCGAGGAGGAAGACCTGATCCACGCGCTGCTCGATTACGCCAGGCGGGTCGCGACGCGATACGCCTACGCCCTGATCGAGTGCGGCGGGCGCTCGACCTCGATCGGCGAGCCGATCGCCGGGCCAGCCATGATCTCGCCGCGGCACTACCGCCGGTATCCATGGAGCCATGAGCGCCGCATGGTGACCGAACTGAAGGAGCACGGCATCATCCTGCACCTGCACATCTGCGGGAACACCGAGCGGATCACGGACGACTTCATCGGCACCGGCGCGCAGGTGCTGGAGATCGACCACAAGACCGACGCCGCGCGCCTCAAGGCGGCCGCACGCGGCAAGACCTGCCTGCTCGGCAACATCGACACGAACCTGCTGGTGCTCGGGACGGCCGCCGAGGTGGACGCTGCCTGCCGCGAGCTGATCGACATAGCCAAGCCCGGAGGCGGATTCATCCTCGGCCCGGGGTGCGCCATGGCCCCGGCCACCCCGGCCGAGAATATCCACGTGCTCGTCGAGTCGGCCAGGAAGTACGGTTCCTACCGGCGCACGTGAGCGGGCCAGCCGGGGTATGGGAGCCGGTGGGCGGATTCGAACGCTGGCCTGCCGTTTACGAAAAAAATACGGCCTCGCGCAACATGGGCGCTGCCTACACCGGTGCTGCCCGAGGCACCGGGTTCACCTGTCATGGCACATAGTCATGCCACGCCTTGAATTCGGCAGGACTGACGATCCTGTATTCGCAGGGATGAGGTCCTGGAGCCAGTGACAAAGCAAGTGACAACGCAGCAGGCAACGACAGACAAACGCGACGCACTCAGACACCGATTGCCAGCTCACGCGCATGCGGGTATTGGCTCTCGAACAGGAACCGGTCCCGCAGTACGCCCAGCGGCACGTCCTTGCGCGGCCGCCGGGAGCAGATCGCATCCAGCACCGTCGCGACGTCGGCGGTAGCCGCCGGCCTGGGCAGCGTCTTAGGAACCTCGATGTGCCGATGCGGTCCATCGGGCTGGCCTCCAGCAGCTCGTGCCGGACCGCCCACCTGCAGAGCGACGCGACCGCGGCGAGCTTGCGGGTCGACGCGGCCTGCCCGACGATCTCGCCGAGGAATGCCCGGATCGGCGCCGCGGTCAGCCCCCCGATCTCGCCGTCGAGGTGGGCGGCGAACCCGATCAGGTCGCCGCGGTACGCGCGGATCGTGTTCCGCGGCTTGTTCGCGTTGGCCAGGTCGGTGAGGAAGTCATCGATATGGCGGGCCAGCGGGTGCCCGGGCAGTACATCCCGGACGGCCTGTTCCGCCTCCATGCCCGAAGCTGCCTGATAACCCGGAACCGGAGCACGTCGGCGGGGCGGTGTTGGCGCAGGTGGCATCCTGCCATCGTGGCAGTGTTGCCTGATAACGCCGGTTATCACGCAACTCTGGCATATCGGCCAGACGAAGGTCGGCTGGCCGGCACGATATCGAGTACGCGCGCCTGCTCAAAGGGCGGCCGCAGCCGTGCCGGCGATGATCAGCCATGCGCGGCCAGCGTGAACGCCCCTTTGATGGCCGAGCGCACGGTCGGTGCCGCGGTGGCCTCGTCGATGGGCGCGGACGGGTTCTCGGCGAGGACGGCGACGACGTAGCTGTGCCCGGTCCGGGTGGTGGCCATATAGGTGAAGGTCAGGACTCCCGGCTCGGATCCGCCCTTGAACCAGGTCGTCTGCCATTGGGCCGGGTCAAGTCCGAGCCCGCCGTCGTCGATCTGGAGCACGCCGGCGACCGGGGGCAGGCCGGGCCTTCGGGCGAGCGCGGCGAGGGACGCGTATACGTGGCAGATGTCGGTGGCCGAGGCGAAGTACCCGATGCTGTCGATGTCACGCGGTGTTGCCCAGGCGGTCTCGGCAGGCAGGGGCGCCCGGTCTGCCACGCTGGCGAGCAGCGCCCGCCGGCCGGCTTGGCTGGCGGCGATGTAGCGCTGGGCCAGGGCGGGCCACTGGTCCAGCTTGAGCGTGAAAAACTCGCGGGTGGTCAGGAAAGGCTGGTCCAGGGCTGGGTCGGCCATCCCCGCGGTGGTGAGCGCGGCCTCGACCGCGGGCCGGCCCAAGAGGTTGATCAGCATGTCGGCGGCGGTGTTGTCGCTGATGGAGATCATCTTGGCGGCGGCGTCGTGGACGGAGACCGTGGTGCCGTCGGGCTGGTCCCGCAGGTCACCGGACCCCAGGCTCTTCAGCTGTGCCGTGACAGTCAGCGGCTGGGTCCAGCTGACCTTGCCCGCGGCGATGGCCCGCGCCAGCGCGTCGAGCACGTAGAGCTTGAACGCCGAGCCGAGCGGCGCCGCTGTGCCCGGGTCGATGCCGTGCACCGGCTGGCAGGAGCCGCCGGCCACCTCGGCGACCAGCAGCCGGACCTGGGGCGCGACCGACCCGATGGCGGCGTCGACCCCCTGCCAGGTGGTGGGGACCGGGGGGATGACCCACCCCCGGAAGTCCAGGCCGCTGATCAGGCCCCGGGCGTCGACCTCGAGCGTCATCAAGAAGTTCGACCCGGGGTCCCCGGCCACCACGGTGGCGATGAGCCTGCTCCGCTCGCTGACGCTGACCGAGACCGCCTCCACCCCGCCGAGCTCGAGGAACGCCTGGTTGATCTGGGCCGGGCTGGTCCGGGCGAGGAAGCCGGCGTCGAAGTGGGCCCGCAGCTCGGCGATGCCGATGGGCGGATGAGCCATCGCGGTGACGAGCCAAGAGGCCTGCGCGCCGGCCGGGGTATCGGGCGGCCAGGCGGCCGGGCCGATCGCCGAGGAGGACGCAGGGGAGGCGGCCGCAGGCCGCGGCGATCCGCAGCTTGACATAAAGACAGGCTAGCGGCGTTACCACCCGCATCCGGCTAGCGGAACGGCAGCTCCCGCCAGCAGCAAGCCCCCGCCAGCACCGCGCCCACGTCGAGCAGCTGCTCACCCCTGGGACATAGGGGCCAATGTGGCGTAGCGAGAACAGGGTGCCTTGTCTCCTTCGGCCCGAGCCTGAGCCGTTATCAGAACAGCGGCTCGCAACCGGCGGCGGGAACATGCGCGCCCCGGCGCGGAGGCCGGGAAGGCGCACCGACTTGGAGCGCGGCCTGGACGGCGGCGGCGACGAGTTGCGCGGTCTCCGGGTCAATTACGATGTCCCGGCGGAGCAGCACGCGGCGGACGACCTGCCCGGCGTGCGGGGGCGCGTCCTGCGGGCCGGCGGCGGCGGGGCGGGGACCGGCGGCATCAGGTATTGCTGTCATCCCGTGAACTCGCCGCACCGCTTGCCGTGCCTGATGGTCACATCCGGGACTGTAGAAGAAGACTACGGTCCTGGTCCGGTTGCTGGACACGCCGGATTTGCAACGCCTTTTACGACGATCACCGGGCGGTGCCCAGCCGGTCAGTCCGCCCCGACGAACAGGTGCCTGCGGCGCCGGCGGACCCGCCAGCCCTGGGCGGCAAGATGCCCGGCCAGCGCTACCACATCGCGGTGTGACGGCACATCGACCCGCACCCGCCAGCCGGGAAAGCCGGCCCTCGGCGACCTTTCCCGCTCCGCCAGTCGTCGCCCATGGCCGCACCATAGCAACCCTCCGCACCGGACGTCCCTGTCTCAAACGAGACAGGTGCGCATCAAGTGAAGGTAAGACGTCTCGGGTATACCGGCCGCGAAACCAAGTGAGCACCGCCTGCAGGCGTCCCCGGCCCGCAAGGATGCAACTGGAGGAGATCAAATGCGCACAATCGGGATACTTGGGACTCGGCGTCGATGCTCTCGTCCTCGCCAAAGCCGGGATCGCCGGGCATCGGTGATGGCAAGGCAGCGTGACCGTTTGCCGTGCGCAGAAGCACACGGCGCCCCATGATGGAGCCATCAGCTGCGGGTCGGGGCCGGTAGAGACCACGATTGCCATCCGGGCCTGGGGGGGCAAGATGAGATGTCTGGAATGCGGGGCGGAGACTGACGCGCTAGCTCAGGTTTGCGCTCGCTGCCGAGCGCCTGTCGCTCGTCAGGTGTCCGTACCAGCGGATTATGCGGAAGGGCAGGCCGGCCGCTGTCGTGCACGTCATGCGCGCCCGGCTGGAGGATACCGCGACCGCGCGGTCATGAACGGCGAGCTTGACCTGGCTGGCACGGACGATCCGCTCGGGCCGGTCGGGGAACTGACCGAAACCCTGCACAGGTGGGTCGACAGGGGGATTCGCCCGGTGGTGGTCCTCATCCTCCTGTACTACGGCGGCAGCCAGTACGGCAGCCACTACATCAGCCGGCCCTTCTGGCAGAACGTCATCTTGTGGCCCATCTTCCTTGCCGGATTTGCCATCGTCTTGGCTGACAACGTAAGCGGCAAGCGCTCAGGCAAGCCCAAGAAGGCGTCGCGTTGGCTGGCCAGGAAGCTGGTCGCGAGCCGCGAGCGGAAGGGAGCGCCCGTCGCCTGCCATGTGTCCGTATCGGCGGACCAGGCAGAAGACGGGTCCGGTGAGCCGATCGAGCCGCTGCCAGGGGAGTCTGTGCATCATCAGACGGCCGGCCAGGCGCCTGGGCCTAGTTCACGGCGGAATGCCTGGATCAATGCGGGGTTGGGATTGGTCCTGCTGGCGTCGACAGTCGTACTGGCGGCGTCGATTTCGGTTGACCGGCCGAGCTCGCCGGCAAACCAGGCGACCGAGGATCAGCTCCGGTCCGGGGACTGCCTGACGGGCTCGAACCTGGGACTTGACACCAATAGCCCATGGCCCGACTCGGTCACGGTGGTCCCTTGCACCAAGCAGCATATAACCGAGGTGTTTTTCTCAGGCAATGCCTGGCCGCAGTCGCAGGCATATCCAGGGGATAACGCGGTCGATAACCAGGCAGATGACCGCTGTAACACCGCTTTCACCGCGTATGACGGGACTACCTCTGACAATTCGGTGTTTACGTACGATACTGTTGACCCGGTCCCTGCTGACGATTGGGCTTCGGGTGATAGGTGGCTGGTATGCGTCGCATATGACTCCACCTCTCAGTATCCGGGTGGGGCACCAGTGGACTATTCGATCAAAGATAGTAATCGGTAGCGGCGGTGCATGTCAGCTCCTGGGTGGCTGTAGTCGTGACGGCGACACCGCCTCATGGGCTACCGCCTCTTCCATGAGCCTGCGGCGTGTGGGAGAGCAAGCGCTGGCAGAGCGTCTGAGGTAGTCCAGCCCGCCCGAACCGGAGTGTCGGTGACACAGAGCAGCGCTTCGTCGCGCTTGAAGGTCGGCTGCGAACGCCTTGGCGAAGGGACTTTGTATAAATGAGTGGTGGCTGAGGCGCACTATCACGCCTCAGCCACCAGCCCTCGCACTGAGTTACTGGCAGATCCTTGCCCAGCCGGAATTCCATTCGAGGTGCCACTCGTAGATCGTCTGGCCATTTGCAGTCACGCCAACCGAGCCGGCGTTCACGCCACCGCCGACATCGCCTACGGCGTAGTTGTAGCTATCCGTCCTCGTGCGGTAGTCATAGCACCCCGGGAGCAGGTTCGCGGTTATGCTGTTCCATCCGTTGTTGTCGGCCCACCATCCGTTGACGTATTGCGGGCCGTCCCACCGCAGCACCTGAATCTGGATGTAGTTGAAGCAGCCGTAGGTGCCGCTGCAGTCCCTGCTCAGGTTCGCCCAGCCCTGAGCCTGGGTTGCGTTTATCTTATTAGGCGCGTAGACACCGTACGGGAACGCGGCCGCGTTGGCGCCCGGCGCCAGGACTAGTATAATTCCGATGACGACGGTGATCGCGGCGGTAAACGCCGAGATGCTGGATACGGCGCGCTTTGAACGGCGCTGCTTAGCATCCTGTGGGGCCGAGACGATTTTCTCGTGCCGTGTGGTCACCGACTTTATCGATCGCATCATGACTACTCCTGTTCCTAGAGATCGCTTTGTATCTCGGAGGTGGGACGGCTATTGCTAGAAAGGTTCTTCGGTCTCGGCTTGTCTTCATCCATTTCCGCTTTTCCAGCCCTTGTAGGGCCGGTACGCCCTATGCTCGGCGAGAAGGTAGCACCGAACCAACGGTTCGGCTCGAAGCGTTCGGTTGTTGGAAGGGGTCGGCCGTCGCGATGGCTGACGGGAGGGGCAGTTCGTGGACGAGGAAGGCAGTAGGGGCCAAGACGATGCCCGTAAGCGCCTTGAAGCGGCCCGTGACAGCATCCGCCAAGGGCGCGCGGAAGTAATGGCCAGGATGGGGCGGGAGCTGCGTACCTGGCGCGAACGCGATCGGATCCAGCAGCAGGCTCTCGCTGCGCAAGGTTGCGTCAGCGCGACCGTGGTGCGACGTATCGAGAAGGGCAACTACGAGTCGGTGCCGCATCGTTCGCTCATCACCGCAGTAGCTCGCCTTGGCGGACCGTCCGGCGAGCTCCAGGAGCTTGTCCAGACCTACCGGACCCTGCAAGTCCGGCAAAGGCAAATTGACAACTTGCTCCAGCGAAAAGAAGTGCCCGACAACGCAAGATGGCGAGTGGGCGAGGGTGAGCAAGGACAACCCGCGGCGGGGCTCAGGCCAGCGATCTGGCCCCGCTCACCGTCGCTGTTCGTAGGCCGGCGCGAGGAGCTAACCGCACTCGCGCAATTGCTTGACAGCCGGAGACTGGTAACGGTCGTCGGGCCAGGCGGTATCGGCAAGACCGCGCTGTGCCTCCGCTTTGCCGAGTCGTTCCCGCTCTCACTGGCGGGCCCCTGGTTCGCTGACCTGTCGCGCGTTCGAGCTGGCGAGCCAGTGCTTCCGGTGCTCGCCGACCTGATCCTCGACGATGCCGGTGGTACGGGAGATGACGCCGACGTCGTGGCCAGGCTCGGTGCCGTGCTCGCCGGTACGCCCGCGCTCATCATCCTCGACAACTGCGAGCACGTGATAGCCTCCGTTGCTACGGCGGTCACGCGGATAATGAGTGCCTGCCCAGGCTTCCGCATACTTGCCACCAGCCGCGAGCCCTTGCATCTGCCGGACGAATCGGTCATGACCGTCGGGCCGCTGCCGGTCGCGAACCGTGACGCGCTGGGATCCGAGCCAGGCGACGCGGTCGAACTGTTCATCCGCCTGCTCGGCCAGGCCCGCGGCGGAGAACCCGAACTGAGCTCAGGGCAGGTCGCAGAGGTGGCGGAGCTGTGCTGTGCTCTCGACGGCATTCCGCTGTGCATCGAACTCGCCGCCGCCCGGGCGCGCACGCTGTTGGTGAGCGACATAGCAGCGAGCGTCGGGCGAGGGCTGGCTATCTTGAGCGGTGGCCACCGGGAAGTTCCCCGCCATCAGGCGATCGAGGCGACCATCAGCTGGAGTTGGAATCTGCTCGAGCCGGATGAGCAGCGTGCCCTCAGTCGGCTCGCCATGCTGACCGCGCCGTTCACCTTCCGGTGCGGAGCCATCGTGGCGCACCAAGAACTCGACCATGGTGAACGTCTAGTCGCTACGTTGGCAGACAAGTCGCTGGTATTGCGAGAAATGGGCGAGACAGGCGAGGTCCGATTCAAGATCCTTGGAGTGGTGCGTAATTTCGCCGTCAGGCATCTGGGTTCGGCAGATCGTCAGCATGCGATCCGGCAGCTCATGTACTGGGCTCTTGAGAGATTTCAACCGAACGAAACCGACTTTCAGCAGCCAGAAACAATCGAGCATCTCGACGTAGAATTCGGGCTGATACGCATTGCGCTCGAGGCGAATGAAGAATCGTCGGCCGACCAGGTGCGGCTGGCGGTCGCGATCTGGCAGTACTGGCATATCCGCTCGCTTTCGGCATACGGCTGCCGGTTCCTGGCCAAGGCGTGTGAAGAAGGCACACCGCTACTCCTCGCCGAACGCGGGCGCGCTCTCAGCATCCTGGCGAATCTCCTCGCCTATCAAGGACGCTACGCCGAATCGATCGACGCCGCGCATCGCAGTGCCCACGTGCTGCGAGATCTCGGTGATCCTACCCAGCTCAGGCACGGCCTCCTGACCCTCCTGGGCTGCCTGATCGAGGCCCGTAGATTCGGCGAAACCGACTCGTGCCTGGCCGAGATAGCCACGATTCCCGGGCCTATCGAGCTGTCGACCGTAGGCGACTTGACCGTACGTCAGGGCCTGCTCTGCCTGCACCGCGGTGAGCCGCATGAGGCGATCCATTTGCTGACCGAAGCAGCCCGCTGCTTCAGCATCGTAGGGATGACTCTGGCCCACGGGTTCTGCCTCGGATACCTGTCCGTGGCCCAGCGGCGGGCGGGCGACCTCGAGGCGTCGTTGCGGACCGCGCTCGAGGCCAGAGAGCTCCTCGGCGGCACGTTCGGGCCGAGTTATGAAGCTGAGGTGACGGTGGGTCTGGCAGCGGCGTACCTCGCGGTCGGAAGGCAGGAGGAGGCCCTCATCGCGCTGGACGATATATCCGTGGACGAGCAGGTCAGGCCACAAACCCGGGTCCACTCGCTCGTCCTGCGCGCCATGGCGGCGAGCGCGGCGGCGCCATCAGCTGCGGCGGCCTTCCTCCTGTCTCACGTCGGCGAGTTCGCGGGTGGCAGCGACGAACAGACAATGCTGCTCGTCCGCGCCACCCAGGAAATCTCCTACCGGTCAGGGACCTACGAGAACGCCGCGCTCCTGCTGGGAGTTCTCGGCAGACTGGGCTCAGACACCCAGGACGTCGAAGTCGGACTGCCGGTATTCGAGTCCTCGCGCCTCCAGCGCCACCTATCCCAGCCCGTCCTGGAGGCACTGCTCGCTGACGGATTCAACACGGACCGCGGAGCTGCCTTCCGCCTTGCGGTTACCGCGCTTACGGAGTTGGCTGTGGTTAGGAGTGCGCCGCTGCCTCTCAGATCGACTCTGGACGCCTCGGTGACACTCGGCACTCGGCTCATGCTGATCGCGCCGCATTCTCCTGTGCTGTCCTAAGGCAGGCAACTCAGCGGCAGCGCCAGAGGCGCACGGTCCTGTCATGGCTGCCGCTGGCGAGCGTGCTGCCGTCTGGGCTGAACGCCACGGAGGTCACCGCCTTGGCGTGACCGATGAGAGTGGCGATGCGGGTCCTGGCGGTCACGTCCCAGAGCTGCACCGTGCTGTCAGGGCGGCCGCTGGCGAGCAGGCGCGCTGTGCCGACGGCGACGAGTAGGCCCGTCGTGAGGTGGCGCAGTTTCCCGCTGAGATGGGCATACCGGAGCCCGCTGCGGCCCGGCAGGCCACGGCGCCGAACTGGTCGTCCGGCTCGCCGCGGACGAGCATGTCGGGATGGTCATCGCGGTCGCCTCGGGTTTTGCAACGGGACCGGCCAGCGCGCGGCCCTGTGGCCGGCCGCCGGTCAGCGGGCGCTGGAGGTAGTCGATAGCCTGCTGCCGCCACCCGCGCGGGCCGCGCTCGCAAGGGCGCCACGTGGTAGGCAGCGCCGCGCGGATCTGATCTTCGGGGTGGACGGAACGGTAGGCCGCGACTGCTCCCCGGTACGAGGTCTCGTGCCCTCCGGCTGGGCCTCGACCCGCACCTGGATGACACGGTGTGGGTGTTGGACGCGGCCGTGGTCCGCGCGGCCGGCCAGGCATCCGCAGAGCGCCCGGGCCGGTCACTTCCGTAGGCGATTCGCACGGTCGGCGGGCGGGTCCTGGTCCGGTCTCGGGTGCGGGTGGTGCGTGTTGCCGTGACCGGTGTACTCGCTCAGGACCAGTCACAAGCCCGGGCCGCCTGCGGCTTATCCAGTTCCAGGCACCAGATGATTACCTGGAAAGATGCAATGAAAGGATCAGCCGATTACATGCGGCGACGGCGGGAATCGGTGTTCCGGAGTTACGCAGGGTGACTTGTGGACGGCCTGTGAATTAGCTGGTGGATAACCACCATCAGACGCGGATAACTGTGTTCTTTCTGTGGATACCGTGTGGATAGTGGAGAAACCAGAAATAATTGGCTCCAGGCTCTTGCGCCGTGTTGGCGGAGGCAGTAAAAATGCTCTCACCGTTGGAAACGGGCACCACCTTGGGGCGACCTCGGGAACGTGGGAGGAGCCGGGAAACCGGTCCCTCGCACGGATGCCTGGCACCGGCGGGGGCGCGCGGCGCCAGCGAAGCCAGGTAACTGGCCGGACCTGACGTGGCAACGCCGGGCAAGGCCCCCCATCTCATACATGGGGGGCCTTGCTTGATTCTGCCCGGCCGGAACGTCTTCTTCTAGGACCGGCACGCCGGCAGCCGCCGAAATGCCAGCCACGATGACCTGGGTCGCGGCCGGGAGCACAGGCGAGATCCCCACGCGCCCGCGCCACAACTGGAGGCAGTAGGCGCGGAAGCCGCCGTCGTCGGCGCCCGGACCCAAAGTGGCGGCGAGCGTCGGCGGCCGGGTTCTTGGACGATCTCATCGGCGCCAGGCCCGGAGCCTCGCGTCCAGCCCGCGGCTGTTTCACCGCAAGCACCGGTCCGCTGATCGGCTGCTGCCTGCCGGCCCGGCCAGAGGGCCGCTTATCTGCTGGCTGTGAACAAAGATGTGGATGACTTGTGCGCAACAGCACTGAGCCTGTGCATGCGCGGTGGAGACGCTGGGGATTCGGCTGCTTGGCCGCACCCAGAGTGGGCCTTTTACCTGGGAAAAGCGCCAGCCACGCCTGTACATGCGGAGGAACCCGGAATTGTCCACATGCGGTGTCGCAATAGATGATAAATAAGCCGAATGTTTATTGCATGTATATCCTGTTGTAATTTGACGTCGGGACCGTGGAAAGACTGAAACCAGAGACGGTGAGCCCGGGCGCTTTTGAGAGGGGAGCGCGAGCGCGAAGGCGGCGCACGCCTACCGGGACACACCAGGCGCTCGCTGGCGGCAGGCCGACGTTTCCCGGTACCGGCCCATCGAGCGGTCCGGCTAGCCCGCAGCCGACCGTGCCGGTACCGCCGGAGCAGGCCCGCCTCGATGGGCAGCGACCGCCCAGTCCGTCATCCCGCTGGGCTGCCTGTCCTGAGGGCAGTTACCCGCGGCTGTACAGCGCTTTCCCCACTGCCAACGGGAGGCCTTGGATGAAGCTCAGGGTCCGGTCAAACGACGCTAGCACTCTCGGGGAACACGGCTGGCCCCAGATGGGTGACTGGCTGGCCCAACTCCGCGACGATAGCCGCGGCGAGCCGCCCGGCGATGGCCACGCCGGAGCGGACGGCGCCGACCATCCCCCCTCAGAAGCACCCGCTCAGGCCGATACCGGCGCACAGGCCCACGCCCACGCCGAGGCCGACGTCCGCGCCGGGGCTACCGAGCGGGCGGTGATCGGCGATCAGCTGCGGATGCCGATCATGTGGTGCGAGATGGGTTCGTGCATCTCCTGGTATACCGATCCGGACGCGCTCGGCGACGCCGACACCCGGGCCCGTGCGATCGGCGCCGGCTGGCGCATCGATGCCCTGGGCCGGCTGGCTTGCCCCCGGTGCCAGCAGAGCGACCCGTGTTTCTGGGCATCCCGCCCCGTCGTGCCGTGGGACCGGTACAAGGCCGTCGCCAGAGCAGGCCGGGTTGCCGCGGTATCCGGCGAAGGCACCGCCGACAGCGTGACCGGGGGAACCAGCCATGGCCCCGGCCGTGCTGCCGCCGGCTTCCCCCCGGTCAGGCGGACGGAGCGCGGATGGCACCACGATCTCCCGGACACTCAGGCCATGCCCGCTGGCAGATACGCGGCGAACCCAGTCGCGACCTGGATTCGCGCGGCCTGGCCTCGGAGTGCGGTCCGGGGCCGCCAAGCGGGCGGCGGCCAGGCGGCAACCTCGCCAAGCTAGTAAGGCAGCCACGGTGCCATGCTCCAAGAACGTACGCGCCCGTACCAATGGCGCGATGAGATTGACCAAACGGCGATGGCAGCACACCCGTCACACCTGACGGCCGGTCCTGGCTGCCACTGGCTGATGATGGCCGCGGAGATGGCCGGCCTGGTAAACGGCAACCCGCGGCCAACGCCGGATCCTGTCCCTGCGGGCCGGGCATCCCCGCCGCGTATCGCTACTCGTCTGCTCGGCGCAGATCCCGGATCGATCCGCGCCGCCCGGGACTTCACCGTCGCCACCCTGCACCGCTGGGGTGCGGCGGAGCGCAGCTCAGACATCACGCTCGTGGTGTCTGAGCTTCTGACCAACGCGCTACGGCATGCCGGGTCCGGCGACACCGGGCCCCGGCGCCCCGTCTGGCTGGGCCTGCTTCAGCCCGGGCCCTGCGTGTTGTGCGCGGTCGCTGACCCGAGCCCTGCGGCTCCGACGCCGCAAACGCCCGGCTCCCTGGCCGAGACTGGCCGGGGGCTGCACATCATCTGTGCGCTCAGCGACCAGTGGGGCTATACCACGCCAAGTGAGACCGGAAAGGTCGTGTGGGCCCTGTTCCACTCACGGCTGACACCGCCGTCCCCGGCCCGGTACCCGCGCAGGCGAGGCCGCGACCGGCTGCAGAACCTGACAGCTTGAAGGATTCGGCAAGGGGGCCGGAACCCTACGTGACCTGAGCGGCGAGCATCACCTCGACGCGCACGGCGGTGGCGAGGATCCGCGAAGCCGCCAAGTCCACGAACCGGCTCACCTCGTGTCCGGGCCGTACCGTCCGCGGATCTCGGCCGACCGGTCAGCCGGGCGCATGTCAGCTACATGCCAGCCGGGATGAGATCCCACAGCCACACCGTGTTGCCCGCGCCGGCACTGGCCAGCAGCCGCCCGTCCGGGCTGAATGCCACGCCCAGGACGGCGCCGCCGTGGCCGGTCAAGGTGTGCCGTTGCTGGCCGGCGGCCGGGTCCCACAGCCGTACCGTGTTGTCGCCGCCGCAGCTGGCCAGCAGCCGCCCGTCCGGGCTGAATGCCACGCCCAGGACGGCGGCGCCGTGGCCGGTCAAGGTGTGCCGTTGCTGGCCGGCGGCCGGGTCCCACAGCCGTACCGTGTTGCCCGCGCCGGCACTGGCCAGCAGCCGCCCGTCCGGGCTGAATGCCACGCCCAGGACGGCGCCGCCGTGGCCGGTCAAGGTGTGCCGTTGCTGGC
>Ga0187781_10002492_pt1 | contig 13988 bp, 11 predicted proteins | sample 0715_SJ02_MP02_2_FD_132447 | JGI IMG/M metagenome (GOLD analysis project Ga0187781, IMG submission 132447) | Tropical peat soil microbial communities from peatlands in Department of Meta, Colombia - 0715_SJ02_MP02_20_MG | ecosystem: Environmental > Terrestrial > Soil > Wetlands > Peat | place...
CCCAACCCGTCCAAGCCCTCCTGCTGGCGTATCCCTCCTGACCCCCGTCAGCAGGAAGGGCTTCGCGCCACTCACTTGGAGTCCTCCCGTCTTGCATCGTTTGGCACTGCCTTTGCGTCTCACCCTGGTGTGGCCGGATCGAGCCGTGCTCTAAAGCGTGTAGAATCTTTCGCAAGCGAACGGGGAGAAGAATCGACGTGTCGCCGGCTGCTTGCAGATTTGAAAGATAAATCGGACACAAACTCCATGCGATCGCGGCACGCCTGCGTAAAGCGGCACTTCGTCACCCTCCTCGCTGTGGCTCTCGCTCTGCCACCTGCTGCGAATGCCGCTGACCTCGAACGACAAACTATCGACGCCTTCAATCACTACCTTCAGCTTACTGAAGCGAACATGCGGATCCCTTCCACGTCACGGGATTCATTTCTCTGGATCGATACATTGCCGCCGGATCGCCGCGCCGCTGCCTACGCGGAATTGCGCGAAGGAAAAGTGGTCATCGAACGGCTCGAAACTTTGGACCAAGGTAAGCCAATCGCCGTTCCCGACGGCCTGATTCATCACTGGATTGGCACGGTTTTTATTCCCGGCGCGACCCTCGCTCAAACACTTTCCCTCGAGCAGGATTACGATCACCATCAGTATTATTTCAAGCCGGATGTCCTTCGCTCGAAAATCCTGCGCCACGACGGCGACGAATATCTCGTCCAGTTGCGCTTCTACAAAAAGAAAATCATCACCAGCATTCTGGACACCGAGCACGACATCCACTACACAATCATCGATTCGAAACGAGCCACAAGTCGTTCCCGCACCACACGAATCCAGGAAGTGGATAACGCGGGAAAATCCGATGAACGCCTGGAGCCCGAGGGGCACGATCGCGGCTTCCTTTGGCGCATGAATACTTACTGGCGGTTCGAAGAAAAAGACGGCGGGACTTATGTCGAGAGCCAGTCCGTTTCTCTCACGCGCGACATTCCCACCGGGCTGGGTTTCCTCGTCGGCTCCTTCGTCTCGAGCGTCCCGCGTGAATCGCTCACCTTCACTCTCGCGACAACGCGCAGCGCCGTCCTCGAGCGCCTCGCTGCGCGCACTTCTCCCTGATGGATCGCCGACGATGACCATGCTAAATGTTCAGAATGTGGTTCCGCTGAGGAAAATGTTCGAAAGTCCGCTGGTCGGCAAAGCCACAAGATTGCTCGAGAAGGAAAGGAAGCTGACGCTGTGGCCGTCCCCGCTGATGGAGGGCATGAGGCTGCTGCCGTTCGATGAAGGCGGCGCGCTTCCGCCGGGCACGCTGGCCACCGCGATGCCCGGCGCGCACGTCGTGGTGGTGCCCAGGCACGTCTGCCGCACGAATATGTTCTCGATTCCGTTCGCCGTATTTGCTCCCAGATTCGAGGACAGGGACGCAAAGGCCACGGTTGCGCCAATGTTAAGCGTGTTGACGTTATTGAGGCTTGGGTGTTCGCTGATGGCGTTGCCGGGCGTTGTCCCGTCCGCTGTGGAAACCAGTGTCGTTGACGGGGTGCACGCGGTGGTAGTTGCGTTGAGGCAGGTATCGCGCACATACAGTTGCTGGACTCCACCGGACACCACTCCCAGATTCGTCCCCGTCGACGCAAAGATCACAAACCGCCCATCCTCCGAAATGACCGACTCCGAACTCGCGCCGTTCGCTGGTGTCACCCCGTCAGGAGTCGAACCGATTTGTGCCTGTCCCACGCAAGCGCCGCCGCTGTAGGTGCACGGTCGCATGAAGACTTCCTGCAATCCGCTTGGATTCGGAGCCCCCGGGCCGAGATTCGTTGCGCTCGAAGTGAACGAAATGAAGGCGCCGCCCGTGGCGACAGTTGGATTCGTGCTGGCGCCATTGGCCGGCGCAACAACGCCGCTCGGCGCTGTCCCGTCCGTCGAGATCAGAAAAGTCGTGGGCGTGCAGGTACTTGACGTCGCCCCGCCACATGTATTGCGCACGAACACTTGCGGTGTCACTCCATCAAATGTCACGTTCGACACAAGGTTCGTCGCCAGCGACGCGAACACCACGAAATCTCCGTCCGAGCTAATCGAGGGATTAAAACTGGGACCATTCCCCGCGCTTAGCCCATCGGCGGATATGGACACCAATTGCGCCTCGTTCCCGGTCCCCGTGCAAGTCTGCTGCGAGCTGCCGCTGCATGTCGGCCGCCAAAACACTTGGGTAATCAGGCCGGTTTGGGGCACGCTAGTCGTCAAGTTCGTGGCCGTAGAAGTGAAGGCTGCATCTCCTCCCGAACTGCTGATTGAAGGCTCTGAACTTGCTCCGTTCGCTGCATTGCCGTTGGGGTCTGTGGTGACGATTGTCGTCGACGGCGCACAGGAGCCGGACCCCAGGCATGTCCTTCTCAAATAAATGTCGCTATTCGTATTCGCATTGATTGAGACAAGATTGCTCGAGATCGAAGCGAAGGCCACGAAATCCCCGTTGCTGCTGGTGGAGGGTCCCGCGGTCGTGGATGTCGGCGTTCCGCTCGAGCAGGTTGTGCCGCACACGCCGTTGTTGGCCAGCATTCCATTCGGCGCCAGATCCAAAATAATGGGCAGTCCCACAGTCGTCGTGGGATTCACCGAGAGAGTCAGGATGTTCGAAATCCCTCCGCCCGGCCCGGGATTCATCATCTGGACTTGATCGACTCCTCCAGCCGCCAGGTCCCCCGAAGTGAGCTGTGTCGTCGCTGACGTCCCGGTCGGAGCTACTGTCGTTGAACGCGCTCCCCCATTGATCAGTATTTGGGAACCAATGACGAACCCCGTCCCGCTCACCGTCAGCGTGGGCGGGCTCGCCGTTCCGGCCTGCACTCCTGTCGGACTCAATGTGCTAATCGAGGGTACGGGATTGTTCGCCGTCAACGGGACAATGTTGGATGTGCCTCCATCGGGTGGAGGATTCACCACCGCAATCATCAACGACCCCGCTTCGGCGATGTCTGAGGAGGTAATCGCAACTTCCAGCTCCGTGTTGTTCTGAAACGCGGCTGCGCGATTCGCGTTGTTCACCGTCACGAAGGACGTGGTCACAAAGTTATTCCCGATGATGCTTAGGCTGAATCCTGCACCGCCCGCCAGGACTCCGCTCGGTTGCAGGCTGGTGATCTGCGGGACAGGACTTGCCGTGGGAGTAATCGTAAAATTGAGCGCAGGCTTGCTGGTTCCTCCGCCCGGCTGGGGCGTGAAGATCGTGATCATCGAGGCCCCTGGATTTTCCACTAGCAGCGCGGGAACGATGCCCGTCATCTCCGTTTCGCTCTGGAAGATTGTCGTCAGCGGGATAGCCCCTGTTCCCGGATTCCATTGCACGATGGATTGTGGCGTGAAATTCTTTCCCGTCACATTCAGGTTGAATTGGGGCTGGCCGGCTTGCACGCTCGCCGGACTGAGCCCTGTAGCTGTCGGCGAGGGATTATTGATGTACTCGCTGCAGGAAGGCAGCGCGATCATCAGAAATATGAGCATCCAGAAAGCAAACCGCGATTTTCCCTGCAAGTCTTTCACCTCTGAGTCTGTAGGACGGAGCCCCGCCTGTCTGCGCAATCGCTGAGCATACTAAAGATGGCCGGAAGCGGCAATCGGGATGCCTGGCGCTGTCTGGGTTCTCCCGATGTTGGACGTGACCGGCTTGACTGCTGCCTGGAGCCTTTTCTTTATTCTTTCCTTACAACTTTTTCTCGCACCCGGTTGCATTTCGCTTGACTCATTTTGTCTCCCGGACTTACTTTAACTTTCGCGTGCGCGACTCGAACGCTTTCGCGCGGTCGCGCGTCGCATTTTTTTTGGGGGACCCTCGGTAGGCGAGGCTCCCGCGCAACACAGAAGCCACTGCCCGGCGGCATCGAGAGATGTTTGCCAGGGTGGAACAGAAATTCCCGTCTCAAGGGTTTTTCTAATGTGGCTGAGATTCGCAGGGATCTCTGACGGAGCGCGGTGCTGAAGCTTGGACGAGTGGGAGCTGTCTTCGCGGCGCTTCTTCCTTCGGGAATTAGCTTTTCTCACCCATCCTCACTAAGCACGCAAAGTTGATTTCGCTCCGGATTCGCGCAACGCACCAATTCCCTGTCGCGAACTCCGGAGAGTTGCTTGTTGCATTCATCATCCGAAGGAGGCAGGGGCAATGCGCAATATCTATACGACCCCCCATAGTTTCAATGCAGCGAACGGCATCTCAAACCGCCGCTGCAATTCGCCTGCGACGGCTCAGAGCCGTCAATCCGACCACATCGGCGTGCGCGCCTCCGGATGGTCGGCGCTGCGTGCCCACTGGATTCTAAAGGAAGGCAAATTGCTTCTGGTTTGGACTCACGAGGAGGAGTGTGACTATGTTCCGCGCGGCGCAGGCTCCTCTGTAATGTGCCGTTCATATGGATTCGGGCAAAATATGGGGTCAGTTCTCACAGGAAAAACTCGGCAATCAGGCACCAAGCTCGACCTCGCAGTCGATGCGGCTCTATTTCTTAGTTGACCGACTCCGGAGTTAATCGTAGTTTATATATGTCATTCACCAGAGTTAACCTGAGTGAAGGAATGTCGCGCTCGGCCACACAATTCGGACTGCCGCTAATCGGCGCGTTTCTGGTGTGCCTCGCGGCGCTGCCAGCGGCGCGCGCCCAGGATGACCAAGGCGACTCGCCAGTGGTCCAAACCGCGCAACTGACTTCGTCCTCGACCGATGAAAGCGCTGCCTCCGATCCCGGCGACCCGCTCACGATCTTCCCTCACTCCGAATCCAGCCGCTACTGGATCTCCGGCCAGGCAAACATCATCTTCCAGTGGCATCCCACATTCCCCGCGAAATACAGTGGACCGAACAGCCTCACCCCACAGGCGCAGAGCGCCACTACACACGTGTTCACGCTTTACACCGGCTACGAATTGACACGTACGACTGAAGTTTTCGCAGACGGTGAAGATGCCACCGGCGGTGGCATCGGAACCGCTGTGGGTCTTGCCGGCTACACGAACTTGGATTCTGTTCGCACTGTGGAAGGCGTCGCGCTTTCCAAGAACCCCTATCTTGCGCGACTCATGCTGCGGCAGATCATCCCGCTCAGCTCCGATATGGCCCCGGCCGATCGCGGGCCTCTCGCCCTCGCCACCTTGGTTCCCGTCAGGCGCATTGAGTTTCGCGTGGGCAAGTTTGACCTCGTTGATTTCTTTGACCTCAATGCCTGGGGCACGGACAGCCACTTGCAATTCTTGAATTGGACGATCGATCAAAACGGCGCCTACGACTACGCTGCCAACACCCGCGGCTACACCGACGGTGTCATCCTCGAATATGACGACCACTGGTTTACCGCGCGCTTCGCCGAGGCGCTCATGCCCAAGGTTGCGAACGGAATCAATCTCGATGCGGACGTCGCTCGGGCGCGTTCGGAAAATGCCGAGTTAGAAGCGCGCGGCAATCGCTTCTTCCATCGCCCGGGCGTCGTCCGCCTGCTCTCCTATGTCAATCACGCCAATATGGGCAGCTACGAGGAAGCGATCCATAATTACGAGTTGAACCCCACGATGCCGCCTAGCATCATTGCCACCCGTCATCAGGGTCGCCACAAGTACGGCTTCGGCCTCAACTTCGAGCAGGAGGTCACGCCGCTCATCGGTGTTTTCGCCCGCCTCGGCTGGAGCGATGGCCACAACGAATCGTTCGCCTATACAGAAGTGGATCGCACGCTCGAATTAGGCGCCTTCTCGAAAGGGGACGCCTGGAATCGCCGCAACGACCGCGCCGGCGTTGCATTCACAATCAATGGAATCTCGGCCGCTCACGCCCACTATCTCGCCCTCGGCGGCTTGGGCTTTCTCCTTGGGGACGGTGCGCTCTCCTATGGCCAGGAAAAAATCTTCGAAGGCTTCTACACCGCCCACCTCTGGCGCGGCCTCTTCGGCGCCTTCGATTTTCAGCACATCAATAATCCGGCCTACAACCAGGCACGCGGCCCCGTCACCGTCGCGAGCCTCCGCTGCCACGTGGATTTCTGACCGCCCTTCGCTTTCTCCTCTCTGTCCGCCCGAACAGCATGTCCTTTTAGACAATCTTGCTTTACATCCCCACTCTCTCGGAATCACTATAGGGGCGGGGTCATTCCGGAGGATTCGCGAGTAGTCAGCGGGACTGCATTTTGCAGTCAGCCTTGCCCCAGCCAGCAGACAAAGTCCCGGCGGAAGCCTTCCTCTCTCGCTGGCTCCCGCCCCACCTTCTTGAATGAGCCGCCGCGTTCCTGCACGCATGCGCTCCCTGTGTCGCATGTCCGCGCAGAGTTGGGGGTGAAATATGCCGGATTCCTGGAAATCCTGGGAAGGCCGCGTTGCCGACGGCCAATTCCAACTGCGCCGGTTCCTAGGCGCTACGGACCGCTCCGCTACATTCCTCACCGAATGTCCGGCGCAAGAATCTCAAATCGCCGCAATCAAATTCATTGTGGCTGAGCCTGACATTTCAGAATTGCAGCTCACTCGCTGGCGCCTCGCTGCAAAACTCTCTCACCCTCATCTCTCGCGTATTTTTGCCTCCGGCCGCTGCCAGCTCGGCCAAATGTCGCTCCTTTACATCGTCACGGAACACGCCGAAGAGGACCTCTCGCAAATTCTCCCGCAGCGCCCCCTTGTGGAAGTCGAAGTCTGCGACCTGATACCTCCCGTCCTCGATGCGCTCGGCTATCTTCACTCCGAAGGTTTCGTCCACAATCGCCTGAAACCAGCCAACATCATGGCCGTCGTTGACCAGCTGAAAATTTCCAGCGATGGCGTTCGCCGTGCCGGCCGCTCTGGCATCAGCCAATCGAAGTCCGGACCCTACGATCCTCCGGAAGCCTCGACCGGCGTGATTTCCCCCGCAGGCGACGTTTGGTCGCTCGGCATGACTCTCGTCGAAACCCTCACCCAGCGCCTCCCGGTCTGGGAGCACCTCGGCGACGGAGACCCTTCCCTTCCCGAAAATCTTCCACCCCAGTTCTTTGATCTCGTGCGCCATTGCCTCCGTCGGGATCCTGCGCTCCGCTGGACCGTCTCAGACATTTCGCATTGGCTGCGCCCGGCCGCGCCCGCGCCGCAGTCGAAGCCTGTCGTTCCGCGGGCGATTCAATCCGCCTCGCAGCCCGAGCCTGCCCCACGAATTGCTTCGCAGCCGGCAAAGTCATTCGCCGATTCTCTCTTGAATTGGCGCTACTTGATGCCCGCCGGCATCATGGCGCTTTTGCTGCTCGCCGTCATCCGCGTCCCGCGCCTCGCTAAAGGCCCGGGGGAATCTCAACCCGCTCCATTAAATGCGCCTGTGCAGAGCCAGCCACAGCCAAAAGCGGAATCAGCCGCCGAAGCCACTGAGCCCCCGAGCAACCCGCCCGCAGGCGCCTCTCAGCTTTCCGCCACTCCCACATCCGCGCCTCCAAGCGCTTCGCACATTTCGAGCACCGCGGCGGCAAAGCCCGCTGCGCTCAAGTCCGCGCCGCCCGCAAAATCGCCCGGCGCCGGCCTCGTGCCCGGTCAGATCCTCGAGCAGCCTCTCCCGGACGTCTCCCAGAAAGCCCTCAACTCCATTCAAGGCAAAGTCCGCGTCAGCGTCCGCCTCCATGTGGATCCCACGGGCACTGTTGCCAATGCCGCGCTCGAATCCCCCGGCCCCAGCAAATATTTTTCGGACCAGGCCCTGCGCGCCGCCCCGCGGTGGAAATTCTTCCCCGCCACCGTGGACGGCCAAAACGTCGCCAGCGAATGGGTCTTGCGCTTCGAGTTCTCGAGCAGCGGCGCGAAGGTTCACCCCTCGCAAATCTCTCCCTGAAATCCGGCGCGCAAAGCACGGACCAAACCATCGGCGCCAAATGATAAAGCCGCTCGGCCATCCGCATCACCGAGCGGCTCGATTGCAATAGGGCTTCGATGAAAATGCCACGCGCTGTCTACGCGTGCACTGTCGCCTGCCGCTTCAGCCTCGGTAGTGCCTTGATCGCTTTCCCGGCCCTTCGCTCCGCCAGACGCAGCTCGTACAGGGTTTGCAGGTTCAGCCAGAATTCCGCGCTTGTCCCGAAAAAATGCCCGAGACGTAGCGCCGTATCTCCTGTCACCGCTCGCGTCCCATTCACGATCTGCGTCACGCGATTGGTCGGCACTGCCATCTTTCGAGCCAGCTCCGCCGCACTCATACCAAGCGCTTCCAATTCTTCCGCCAGGTGTTCCCCCGGATGAATCGCCGCAATTCCCATTTCCTGTCTCCTAGTGATAATCCACGATCTCTACATTTGACGGGCCAGGTGCCCCGGACCGCCACTCGAAACAGATTCGCCATTGATCGTTGATTCGAATGCTGAACTGTCCCGCTCGGTCGCCTCGAAGCGCCTCAAACCGGTTTCCGGGCAATGCCGCTAAGTCTTTCAGCGATGCGGCTGCCTCCAGGCGGTCCAGCTTGAGCCGTCCCTGTCGCTCGATCCCCTCGAACGCCCTTACCCGTTCTCCCGAGGCGAAGTCTCGCGTCCTCCTGTCCCGGTAGCTCAGGATCACAACGGAAAAATACCGCTAATTACGCGTTACGTCAAGCGTATCTCCACGCAATTGCCGCGGCTCCCTCAATCCCCGAGCTTTCTCCCCTCACGACCCCCCTTTTTCCGCTCAGTCTCTTGATCCTCGCAACCCCCTGAGAGCAGCAAGAGGTCTACTTCTCTTCGCTGTCTCCCGTAGCTCCGAGTTCCGCGGAGACTTGCCTCAGGTCCTCCGCGCCAGCCGTTTGCACGCATCTCCGGAACCTTCTGATGCGCCGCAGCTTAACCTCGGGGCTTTTCTTGCAAGTACAGGTGGATCATCATCGCCAAAGTCCAGTCCTAGAACCCTGTCCCTTTTCCGTCATTCTCACCAGTCGCTTTTTCTCTGCTCCTCATGCTACCGTCGTTCATGTCCGCCGAAAACCAATTCATCCTCGCTCCCGCATCGCCTAAAAATCCTCCCGATCTGAGCTCTTCCCGTAGTCCGCTTGCCACTCTCCCCCTCCTGGTTTCTACCGGTCGGAGCAATCAGGCCGGTCCGCGGGAAGAGTCATCGCGGATTAGATTTCTAATAGCGAACTTTGCGATTAGGATCGCCGGTAACTCGCGCAAGTTCATACACATCGAAATTTCTAATAGCGAACTTTCCCCACTTTTTCTTCCCGCCCTCTCAAGCCCTTCGAAGATCACGGATTTTCTAATCGCAATGACGACCCCACAAGGATCGGCATCCCGAGCGAACACAGTGAGCCGAGGGGCAATGCCCAATTCAAAAAATCGCTCAACTGCCTCAAAACACGCGACTTCGCCAATTTCTAATCGCAACAAAACCGCCCTTTCTTTCCGGGAAGGTCCGCCGTGGCGCACCGCTCTTCCCTTCCGAGGAGATCCGCGTGGCGGAAGGCCTTTTCTGGATTTCCGCTCACCCGCCCAAGCGCACAGTTCTTTCTCCTTTATTTCCTTTACCTCCTCTACTTCTGCCTCCCCTACCTCGTTCCTTTCCTTTGCCTCCGATGCTTCCTTTGCTTCCTCTGCCTCAGCATTTCCGAGTTGCTTCAACTCCCCTCCATGCACTATTTTGGCCCGCGCGGAGCACCGGGGCAGCCCGCCAGGAGGATTTGCATGACCCGTTGGAAATGGATTGCTACCTTTGTCTTCGCGCTTGGACTGGCATTGGCCCCACACACCTCCGCGCAATCGCAGCCGCCGACAGCACAATCGGCCGCGCCGCAAACTCCCGCGCCACCGCCGCCCGCAAACTCTGCCGACGTCGCTTCTCCGAGCGCGCTTCTTGCTGCAACCTACGATGTGATCTCCGGCCCCGCTGGACAAAAGCGGGATTGGGATCGCTTCCGTTCGCTCTGCTGGTCGGGCGCGCGCCTGATTCCCACGCGTGCGAATAAAGATGCTGCTGGTTTCAACGCACTCGTCCTCACGCCGGAGGAGTACATCACCCGCGTCACGCCCCTCTTTGAAAAGACCAGCTTCTTCGAAATCGAGGCCGCTCGCCGAATGGAACGCTACGGCAACATCGTCCAAGCGTTCAGCACCTATGAATCCCGCCACGATCCGAAAGAGCCGCCCTTCCAGCGGGGCATCAAAAGCTTTCAACTTTTTTTCGACGGCTCGCGCTGGTGGATCATCAGTGTCTTCTGGCAGGCCGAAACACCCGAGTACCCGATCCCTAAGGAATTCCTTCCATCAGGGAGCTGATTAAATGAATCGGAAAACTAATCCACGCCAAGCGAATGCCGCTAAAGACGAAACGAGAGGCTTGAAATGTTCCAATCCGACTTGTTGAAGGGCCGCACCATCCTCATCACCGGCGGAGGAACCGGCCTCGGCCGCTCCATGGCCCTGCGGTTCGCCGAGCTAGGCGCAAATATCTTTCTCGCAGGCCGCCGCGAGGAGCCTTTGAAGCAAACTGTCGGCGAGATTCACGCGAAGGGTGCGAAGGCAGGCTTCGCAACGGCCGACGTCCGCGATTTCGACTCAGTCGAAAAGGTTATCGCGGCGGCCGAAAAAGAATTCGGCCGCGTGGATACGCTCGTCAACAACGCGGCGGGAAATTTCATCGCCCGCACCGAAAAGCTCTCTCCGAATGCCTTCAACGCCGTCGTTGGCATCGTCCTCCAGGGAACCTTTTACTGCACGCTCGCCCTCGGCCGGAAATGGATCGCGGCCCGCCAGCCCGGCAACATCCTGAATATCGTGACAACCTACGCCGCGGTGAATTGCGGCTCCGGCTACGTTGTTCCTTCGGCCTGCGCGAAGGCCGGTGTCCTGGCGATGACGCGATCGCTCGCCGTCGAATGGGCCCGCCACCATATCCGCCTCAACGCCATCGCGCCCGGCCCCTTTCCCACCGAAGGCGCCTTCTCGCGCCTCCTTCCCTCGAAAGAAATCGAGGAGCGCGCCAAGAATGCGCATCCCATGAAGCGGTTCGGCCGCCACGAGGAGCTCGCCAATCTCGCGGCGTATCTGTTGAGCGATCAGGCCGATTACGTCAACGGCGAATGTGTCGTCATTGATGGCGCCCTCTGGCTCCGCGGCGCCGGCGAATTCAACGATTTCGTGGACATCCCCGACGCCGCCTGGGACCTCCTCGAACAAGCGAGGAAAAAATAGAGGATGCCAATAGTAATACGTACTCTGGGTCGATGTAAAATTGACTTACAAAAAGTCTATCGATAATATAAGCGCAAGAGGATTTTTATGATGGAAAAAGTAAAGGTCAAAGTTTCAACAAAATACCAAGTGGTGATTCCGAAACCAATACGGGCGGAGCTGAAAATTCAGCCCGGGCAGGAACTGCTGGTCTATGTCTTTGAAGGGAGGCTCCACATGGATCCTCCGCGCTCGATCAAGGAACTGCGTGGAATGGCAAAAGGTTTGAAGTGGAAAGACAACTATCGTGACCGCAACGACCGGTTCTGAATTGTTGCTTGTCGATTCGTCGGGCTGGCTGGAGTACCTGACGGAGGACTCGAAAGCGGCGAACTTCGCAGCTTATATTGAAGGGCCGACGCCGCTCCTTGTCCCGGCCATTGTGCTCTATGAAGTCTTCAAAATTCTCTCGAGAGACCGCAGCAAGACCGAGGCGGATCGATTTCTTTCTCACGCTTTCCGCCAAGTCTTGGTTCCATTGGACGACAGCCTTGCGCTTGCTGCCGCGCGAGTCAGTCTGGACTTTCGTTTGGCGATGGCGGACGCAATCATCTACGCAACAGCGCAAGCGCTCCAGGCGCCTCTGATCACCAGTGATGTCGCCTTTAGAGGCTTGCCTAACGTAACGATTGTGTAGGACGGGGAGTTCGAAGGTGGGCCGCTCGCCTTGACCCGGTCAGGCGCGCACCAGTAAGCTGTTTGTTTCAGCAACACGAGTAGAAGGGCATGGACACCATTCATATCACGTTGCCCGATGGCGCGGTTCGTGAAGTGGACAAGGGCACGACGCCCGCGCAAATCGCGCAGCAGATTTCGCCGCGCCTCGCCAGGGAAGCTCTCGTCGCGCGCTCCAACGGCGACCTTGTTGATCTCTCGAAGCCGCTCGACTCGAGCACCAAGCTCTCGATCCTCACAGCCAAAGACCCCGACGCCGTCCAGGTCTTCCGACATTCCGCCGCGCACCTTCTCGCCGCGGCCGTGCTCGAGCTTTTCCCGAATGTAAAGCTTGGCATCGGCCCGCCCATCGAAAATGGCTTCTTCTACGAATTCTTGCGTGAGCAGCCGTTCACTCAAGAAGATCTTCAAAAAATCGAAGCCAAGATGCACGAGCTGGCCGCCAAAGACATTCCCAATGAGCGCAAGCTGATTCCCAAGCCGGAAGCAATCGAGCTCTACCGCAAACAGAATCAGGAATTCAAATGCGAACTCGTGGAAGAAAAGGCAATCGAGCCGATGGTTTCCTTCTACACCACCGGAAAATTCATTGATTTCTGCCGCGGTCCGCACATCCCTTCCACCGGGCGCATCAAGGCCTTCAAGCTCATGAACGTCTCCGGCGCCTACTGGAAAGGCAAGGAAGGCAATCCGCAGTTGCAGCGCATTTACGGTGCTTGCTTCGTGGATCAAAAGGATCTCGACGACTATCTGCACCGGCTCGAGGAAGCCAAGCGCCGCGACCACCGCAAGCTCGGGAAAGAACTCGAACTCTTCACCGTCAGCGACCAGGTCGGCTCCGGCCTGCCGCTTTGGCTGCCGAAGGGCGCGACCATCCGCCGCCTGCTCGAGGAATATATTCTCGAAAAGGAGCGCGAGGCCGGCTATCTCCACGTTTACACTCCCGATCTTGCGAAAGTGGATCTCTACATCCGCTCCGGCCACTGGGAGCACTATCACGAAGACATGTTCCCGCCGATGGACCTCGAAACCGAAGAGCTCGTCCTGCGGCCGATGAACTGTCCGCACCACATCCTGGTGTACGAATCCAAAAAGCACAGCTACCGCGAGCTCCCCGTTCGTATCGCCGAACTTGGCACCATGTACCGCTATGAGCGTTCGGGCGTTTTGAGCGGCTTGAGCCGCGTCCGCTGTATGACCCTCAACGACGCGCACATCTTTTGCACTCCTGACCAGATCAAGAGTGAATTCGCAGGCGTCATGCGCCTCGTCGAAGAGGCCTACCGCGATCTCGGCATCACCCAGTACACCTACCGCCTCTCGCTGCGCGATAAAGGACCTTCCGATAAATACGTTGCCAACGACGAAATGTGGAATCTTGCCGAACGCGTCCTCCGCGAAGCCATGGACTCGCTCGGCCTTCCCTACACCGAGGCGCCCGGCGAAGCCGCGTTCTACGGGCCCAAGCTCGATATTCAATTGGCGGATGTGATGGGCCATCAGGAAACCTATTCGACGATCCAAATTGATTTCCACCTCCCCAACCAATTCGATCTCGGCTACGTGGGGGCGGATGGCCACGATCACCAGCCCGTCATTATCCATCGCGGCGTCATCAGCACGATGGAACGCATGGTTTCCTATCTTATTGAGCTCTACGCCGGCGCGTTTCCTGTGTGGCTCGCCCCGGTCCAGGCCATCGTGCTTCCCCTCAGCGAGAAAACCGCGGAGTACGCGCATAAGGTAACGCAGCAGCTCCGCCAGGCAGGCTTTCGCGCCGAGCTCGACGACCGCAACGAAAAGTTGCAGGCGAAAATCCGTGACGCGCAATTGCTGAAAATTCCTTACATGCTGGTAATCGGAGCCAAGGAAGCGGAAGCCGGCACTGTGGCCGTTCGCCATCGCGCGAAAGGCGACCTGGGCCCTCGCCCACTCGATCAATTCATCGCCGACTTGCGCGCCGAAGTCGCTTCCAAATCCACGGCCTAGAAAAAAATGGGAAATTTTTCTCGCCGACTTTTTCTAGCCGTTGTGGGAGGCACTCTCGCAGCTCCTTCTTTTCTCCAAGGCGCGGAGGCGGATGTGCCCGTTTCTTTCGATCACATGGTTCTCGGAATTGACGACCTCGACCGCGGC
>Ga0187781_10002493_pt1 | contig 13987 bp, 4 predicted proteins | sample 0715_SJ02_MP02_2_FD_132447 | JGI IMG/M metagenome (GOLD analysis project Ga0187781, IMG submission 132447) | Tropical peat soil microbial communities from peatlands in Department of Meta, Colombia - 0715_SJ02_MP02_20_MG | ecosystem: Environmental > Terrestrial > Soil > Wetlands > Peat | place...
AACGTGATGCGGTCCGGCTGGTTAGGCACGAAAGGCACGGGCTTCTCGAAGCTCTGGCGGAATTTGCCGCGGAAGGGCTCGCCGCGAATCAGTTCCTCGTAGCCGCCCATGGACGTTGAGCTGGCCGACGGCGGGCCCGAAGGGGTTGGACCGGGCGGGTTATTGTAGTCCGGATAATCGCCGGGGAATACGTCGATCACTTTCACATCAAAGTCTGAATCGCTTCCCGACGTCGACACTTTCAGGTCCACCTGAATCGGTCCGAACACCGAAACGTCGTGATCGAGAGGCTCGGTCTGGAACACCAGCACGTCGGGACGCTGCGCCGCGAAGCGCTGGTCTTCGGTCATGTAGGTGTTGAGAATGCCCTGCACGATGCGGCCGACGTACGGTACCGGCTTGCCGGGGTCTGACAGGTACTCTGCGACTGCGGCATTTGCAGGCCGCTCGAACGACAGATGGCCGCCAGAGTCGAGGAACAGATCGGTGGGCTTTGCTTCCTTCGGCGGCCAGGCGTCGAACTTGCGCCACTGGTTCAGCCCGGTCTGAAATACCCATGCCTCGGGGAATTTCCCGTCGCCCTTGCCCTTCAGGTAGTAGATAAAGAACGGTAGCTCGATATGTTCGCGGTAGTAGGCGGCGGTCTTCGAGGCGAAATTGATGTTGCCCAGCCGGTCCCCATCGCCGAACGCAAACCCGCCGTGGTTCCACGGACCGGCCACAAGCATGACCGCGGGCGGCGTATTCTCCTTCATGAAATGAAACTGCCGAAGAAACCCTTGCGGGTCCTCCGTATCGTACCAGCCCCCGACCAGCATCACCGCGGGCTTGACTCCTTTCAGGTACTTCCAGATCGCCCGTGACTGCCACTCTTTGTCGTAGGTGGTGTGATCGATGTTCATGTCCCACATTGGTTGCTGGTGCTTGAAGTACTTCTCGTCGGCATTGGCGAGCGGTCCCAGATTCAGGTAGAAGTCGTAGCCGTCCGGCGTGTGATAGTTGAACGGCAAGGAAGGCTGCGGCGGCTCGGGGCCGTCCGCGCGGTCGCGGAAGCTCATGTAGAAGCTGAAGCGATGCGCCAACATGAAGGCGCCGTTGTGGTAAACGTCGTCTCCCATGTAGTAGTCCGTCACCGGAGCCTGCGGCGACACGGCCACCAGCGCCGGATGAGAGTCGACCAGGGCCGCGGTGGCGTAAAACCCAGGCTGCGAAATTCCCCAAATTCCGACTTTGCCCGTGTTGCCCGGAACGTGTTTCACCAGCCAGTCGATGGTGTCGTAAGTGTCGGTGCTTTCGTCAGTATCCTGGGGGCCATTCTTTACAGGCTTCTCCGGGCGGATGGTCACAAAGTCGCCCTCGCTCATGTAACGGCCGCGAATGTCCTGATAGACGAAGATGAACTTCTCGCGCGCGAACAGTTCCGACGGTCCCAGGTTGTTCGGATAGTGATCAATGCCATAAGGGGCGATGCTGTAGCCGGTCCGCTGCATCATAATCGGGTACTTGCTGCCATCGCTGAAGACATCTTTCGGCACGTAGACTGACGTAAACAGCCTCACGCCGTCGCGCATCGGGATGCGGTAGTCGAACTTGGTGTAATTCTCGCGGATGAAGGCGGCACGCTCTGCGGCAGGATCGGCCGGGGCGGGCGCTGCGGCCGCGCCTCGCTCCTGACCGTCCGTGAGTGCGGCCGGAATGAGGAGAATCAGCGAGAGAATAATCAGAGTAGCGCGCATCGCAGTGTCCTTATCTCGATTCACCGGCCGTCACCAGGGCTCGGGCAAGCGTCGGTCGGTTCCTTGGGAACCGGCCAATTACGTTTCGGCAGCGCGACAGTATAACTGAACGAGACCGGCGCGCGAAGCCTTTCGAGCCGGCGTACGCGGACGGCTTTCATTCCGGCACAAAATCTTGTATACATGAGCCCGATCTCTATGCGGAGGAGCGCGTGAGCCGAAGCCATCGCTTCATCATCGGACAAACCCTGATTCTTTGGGCCATTCTTCTGCCGGGCACGCGCATACGGGCTCAGGAAGGCGAGGAACCGGGCAGGTCGATCGGCAACGTCTCCGTTCTTGGCGATCTGATCCTGCTGGAGCTTAACCGAGGAGCGCTCGGCCGCGAGAATCTCTTTGACTTGAGGGGTCGCACGCTTCGCTTCGCGCCCGGACCTGCCGGCTACCACGTCGAGAACCTGCCGTTGCGTTGGGATCCGGCCTTCGGTCAGAAGATCACCGAGCATCAGGTCACACTGCACGCCTTTTCCTTTCCTTTTTCGGGCAAGACCTGGGACGCCTTCTCGGTCGGCGTGACAGGGTCGATTCGGTTCGGCGAACGCCCGAGCGTGGGCGGAGCGGGTTTCGACTCCGGACCGCGACCGCCGGACCAGGGTGGCGTGTCCATCGGTCGCTTCGACGCTTTGAGCGAGGCTGCGCCGAGCCTGGCGAACACCGTTCCGGCGATCTGCGTGTTTTTCAAGCCTCGCATGTCGGGTGATCAGTATGTGAAGGAGCTTGCGGATCGCGTGGTGGTGACGTGGGACCTGACTGAACACTATGGGAACATTCAGGACTTTACCTGGACGAAGACCATTAACAGGTTCCAGGCTGTGCTCCACCAGGACGGCGTGATCGAGATGTCGTACGATCGGCTTAACGCCAGGGACGCCATCGTCGGCGTCTACCCGCTCGTCTCGGGTGAAGTGGAGAAAGCTCTTGCCACGCTCCCCGCCGCGACGCACGCGGCAGTCGCGCCTCATCTCGACCTTCAGAGTGTCAACCTCTCAGTCGTTGACGGCTTGTTCCTGAAGGTCACATTTGAAACCGCCGGGCCCGTGTTGGCTGAAGGAGATCCAGGCCTCGACGGGATCGCTTACCGAGTCAAGTTTTATGTCCACAAGCCGAGTGCTGCGCCTACGGGCGCGGCGGCGCGTCCGGATGCCGTGTGGACGATTCGCGGCTTCAAGCCTGAGCGTGCCGACAGTACCTCTCGATACGTTGCGTTCGGTGCGGGATTGTCACGCGGCGTGAAGACGGGCGGCAACAGCATCTCGATTCAGGGAATCCTGCCGGAAACGCTCGGCAGAACGACCGAAGTCCACGTTGCCGCAGACGCCTCTGCTCGCGACTCGGAGAAGCCGGTGGCCGAGATCCCCGCCCGGCCGGTCACGCTAAGCGGGATCCGCAATCCTGAAGTGCACCTATCCTCCCTCAAGCCACAAGACGGCCCCTTCCCGTTCGTCTATGAGAGCTTCCATTACTACGCTCTCCCGAATCCGCGTGACTTGACCTGCACGGTGATCAAAGGCCTGAGCGACAAGTTCGATTTTCTCGCCTACTACTCCGACTTTCGCGTCGACAACCAAGAGGCCGGCACGCCGAGTGACGGGCCGCTGGGTGCCGTGGGCGGCGCGGTCACAGGAATTAGCGCCACTCAGCACGATCTCCAGTCGTACTGCTCGGCGAGCCGATTCCAGTGGCAGTTCGTCCAACCCGTGTACGTCGGCTCAAATCAAATGCAAGACCGGCCGCCAGCCACTGCGCCTATCGGAACTACTCACGACATTACCTATTACCGGCAGCAACTCGAGGAGATATCCGCGGACGGCAAGATGCCGCCGTACATGTACGCGATGTCACAGATTGCGCACGAAATGGGACATCGCTGGGGGGCGTTCGTCTCGGCCAAGGTGGGCGACGAGACGATTGATCTCGGTCCCGTTCACTGGGCGCAGGGGTTGCAGGCGCCCGCCGCGTTTCCCTACCGGCGGCCGACCGAAGCCTCCATCATGGGAGGCGGTGTCTGGCAGGACAACTTTGACGGTACTTACACTCAGCTCGATGACGATTATTACGTGCCGGCCACGGGATATAGTTACCTCGACCTCTATCTGATGGGGCTGATTTCCGCGGCCGAGGTCCCTGACTTTTTTATCTTGCGGCACATGGTTCCAGCGGGGAAAGACGCGAACGGACACCCCATCTTCAAAGCCGACAGAACCAAGGTCACCATCCAGGACGTGATCGCCGCCGAAGGTCCGCGCCTGCCCGCCGTGGACCAATCGCAAAGGCGATTCAATACGGGAATGGTGATGGTGGCGCAGCACGGCATGAAACCGAGTCGCGAGCTGATCGAACGAACCGAGGGGATTCGCAAACAATGGATCGAGTATTTCTCGATGACCACGGGACATCGTGCGGTAATGACCGCGCTCCCGCATTGAGATGCGCGTCTCTCCGCGGAGCAGCAGCCCTGACCTCATAGACCACTTCGTATTCCAGGAACGGACAAACGCGATAAGTCCTTCTTGCGCATGAGAAGCACAAACAAGGCCAAACCCTTTATTTAAAGTCAATCAGGAAGACGACCGATATCACTATTGGCGCGGAAACTCGCCCTTCGACTGAAGCTTCGCGGGCGGCCACGCCACGCCGTCATGAAGTTGAAAATGCAGGCAGTTCGGAGCATTGCTGGCGTCTTTACGACGCTTGTTCTTCTCGCCGCACCCGAAGCAGCGCCGGCCCAATCAGCCCTCGATCCGCACAAAGCAATCTCTCAATATGTTCACGACAGCTGGGGAGCGCAGGACGGGCTACCCGAGGTATCCGTGGCTGCTGTCGCGTTCACTCGCGACGGCTACATGTGGGTGGCGACACAAGAGGGCTTGGCGCGCTTCGATGGTGTACGCTTCGTCGTCTTCGACAAGACCAACACACCCGAGTTGGGATGCAAGTATATCAGCGCGCTAGCCGCCGGTCCGGATGGCGCTCTCTGGGTTGGCACGGAGTGCGGACTGAACCGCATGCAGGATGGCAAGTTCAGCGCCATCCGGGGCGAACCGGGCTTCATCGATGCGGGGGTGACAGCGCTCTACGTCGAGGGCGATGGCACCGTCTGGATTGGCACCGGTGGGGCTGGACTAGGGCGGTTCCGCAATGGCCAGATGACGCGGTACGGTGCGAGGGAGGGCCTCTCGAACGAGTTCGTCAGGAGCATCGACCGGACTCCGGACGGGAGCCTCTGGGTCGGCACCAGCGACGGGCTCGACCGTCTCAAGGACGGGAAGTTCTTCACCTACGGCATTCGCGACGGCCTGCCCAGCCCGATGGTCTTGGCCGTCCGGCAAGCAAGGAACGGGAGCCTCTGGGTGGGGACCAACCGGGGCCTCTGTGAGATGGTCCAAGGCAAGTGCCAGGTTTCCACTCCTGAGGTGCGATTTCCGCAGCACGGAATCCGTTCCATTTTTGAGGATCGCCTTGGCACGCTCTGGCTGGGAACGGCAGCCAATGGCCTCGATCGCATCCGGGGCCCGGAAGTCTCGACCTACACGATGAAGGATGGTCTCTCCGACAACAGGGTGATGACCATCGTTGACGACAGCGCCGGCGACCTCTGGCTGGGCACTTTCGGCGGAGGACTGGAACGGTTTAGGGACGGCACCTTTGTCACCTACGGCAGCGCGGTCGGTCTCGGCGATGTGAGCTCCATTTTCCAGGCTCGTGATGCCAGCATCTGGTTCGCCGGGGCCGCTGGAATCGCTCAGTGGAAAGACGGCAAAGTCGCAGCCCGGTATACCACGAAGCAGGGATTGCCCACAAACAACATGCTCTGCGTTCTTGAAGCGCGAGACGGAAGCTTGTGGGCGGGAAGCAGTGCGGGCCTCGTACAAATCCAGAACGGCCGGGTGGTTAAGAAATACAACGCTCAGAATGGACTGACCAATGACTCGGTCTTTGCGCTGATGGAGGACGGAGACGGCAGTTTATGGATTGGAACCTCGACCGGCGGCTTGGAGAGGCTGAAGAACTGGAGGTTTACCGCCTACACTGCGCGCAACGGGCTGCCGTCGGCCGCCATTCGGCTGATGTTTCGAGACTCGGCCGGCACGCTTTGGGTTGGGACGGATGCGGGCCTCGCGAAGATGAAGGGAGAAAGATTTGTCGCGTTCACCAAGCGCGAAGGTCTGGCCGGCAACCAGATCTGTTCGATCTACGAGGATCGGGACGGAGCGCTGTGGATCGGTTCGGGCGATGCGGGTCTGACTCGGCTCAAGGACGGTCAATTCACGCGTTACACCACGCGGGACGGCTTGTTCGACGAAATCGCGTACTCCATTCTCGAGGACGACGCGGGATTCCTCTGGATGAGCTGCAATCGCGGGGTCTACCGGGTGAGCAAGCAAGAGTTGAACGACTTTGCCGAGGGCAAGGCGAAGTCCATCCACTGCACCGCCTATGCCATGGAAGACGGGATGATCGGCCAGGACACCAACGGCGGGGATTGGCCGAATGCGCTGAAATCAAGAGACGGAAGGCTGTGGTTCCCCACCCTGAAGGGGGCGGTCGTGGTCGACCCGGCTCATTTGCCAATCGACAGCGAGCCGCCTCGGGTAATCATTGAAGAAATCCTCGTCGACAACCGCAGCCTCAGACCTGAGGCCAGCATTAATGTGCCTCCCGGGCATGGCAGCATGACGTTCCGCTACACCGGGCTGAGCTTTGCCGCGCCCTGGCGGGTCCACTTCTCGTACCAGCTCGAGGGTTTCGACAAGAATCCGGTCGAAGCGGGTCCGCGGCGCGCCGCGTACTACACCAACATCCCTCCGGGACGATATCGCTTTCATGTCAGCGCCTGTAACCGCGACGGCTTCTGCAATCAGGACGGCGCCTCCCTCGAAATCGTGCTTCAGCCGCACTTTTATCAGACGTGGGTTTTCTGCGGCCTGTCGATTTTGGCCTTGCTGGCTCTCCTGGCGGGGGCTTACCGGATCCGCATCCGGCAGCTCGACTGGCGTCGAGCCGAGCTGCAAGCCCGCGTAGAAGAGCGCACTAGCGAACTTGCCCAGGAGATCGTCGAGCGCAAACGGATTGAGGTTGCGCTGAATCGGATGAACCGGGCCCTCAGGACCCTTAATCGCTGCAACCAGGCCCTGGTCCGTGCCGGCGATGAGCCAGCGCTGCTCCATGACGTGTGCAAAGCCATCGTTGAGGTAGGCGGTTATCGCTTGGCGTGGGTAGGTTACCCTGAGCAAGACGAGAAGAAGGGCGTGCGCGTCGCTGGGCAGTTCGGTTATGAGCAGGGGTATTTGGAACGCGCCGATATCACCTGGACGGACAACGAGCGTGGCCGCGGGCCCGTCGGCAGCGCCATCCGCACGGGGATTCCCTGCCTGATCCGGGACGTCCTTTCCGACCCGCGCCTCAGCCCCTGGCGTGCCGAGGCCCTCCGGAGAGGATACGCGTCCATCCTCGGCCTTCCCCTCGTGTCGGATGGCCAGGCCGTCGGTGCGCTCGCCATCTACGCGGCCGAGCCCGATGCCTTCGATGTCGATGAAGCCAAACAGCTTGAAGAACTGGCGAACAACCTGGCTTACGGCATAGTGGCCTTGCGGACCCGCGCCGATCGGGAGCGGGCCGAGTTGGAACTGCGCAAGGCCAAGGAGGCTGCTGAGGCCGCCAACCGCGCCAAAAGCGAGTTTCTGGCGAATATGAGCCACGAGATTCGCACCCCCATGAACGGTATCCTGGGCATGACCGAGTTGGCCCTGGACACGAAACTCGATGCCGAGCAGCGGGAGTATCTCGGCTTGGTGAAGTCTTCGGCAGACTCCCTGTTGACCGTTCTGAATGACATTCTCGACTTCTCGAAGATTGAAGCGCGCAAGCTGGAACTCGAATCGATCGAGTTCAATCTGCGCGATAGCCTGAGCCCGGCTCTCAAGGTCCTGGCCGTGCGCGCCCATGAAAAGGGCCTGCAGCTCAATTGGCAGGTGGGTCCTGAGATTCCGGAGACGCTTCTGGGCGATCCGAGCCGGGTCCGCCAGATCGTGGTGAACCTGGCCGGCAACGCCATCAAGTTTACGGAGCGAGGCGAAGTAACCCTCGATGTGAAGCGAGAATCGACCGATGCCAACACGGTCGTCGTGCATTTCGCCGTGAGCGACACGGGAATCGGGATCCCTGATTCAAAGAAGGCGGTGATCTTCGACTCCTTTACTCAAGCGGACGGTTCTACGGCCCGCCGTTATGGCGGCACGGGTCTGGGTCTGGCGATTTCGCGTCGGCTGGTGGAGATGATGGGGGGACGGCTTTGGGTCGACAGCGCGCCGGGCGAAGGCAGCACCTTTCATTTCACCGCTCGATTCGGATTGGTGAAGTTTTCCGAACGCCGAATACCGGCCCGACCGCTGGATCTAAGAGGTCTATCCGCCCTGGTGGTGGACGACAACGCCACCAACCGTCGAATTCTCCGGGAAATGCTCGCCGGCTGGCGCATGAGCCCTGATGTGGCCGGGAATGCCGCGGCCGCCCTCGAAACACTGAAGCGCGCCGCTGACGGTGGTCGTCCCTACGCCCTGCTCCTGGCAGACGCCGATATGCCGGAGGTCGATGGCTTCGGCTTGATCGAACAGATCCGGCGCGATCCTCGGCTGGCGTCCCTGGCAATCGTGATTTTGAGCTCGGCCGGCCAGCGTGGCGACGCCGCTCGCTGCCGCGAACTCAGAGTCGCCGGCTACCTGACGAAGCCCGTCAGCCAATCGGAACTCCTCGATGCCATCCTTCAGGTAGTGGGAGTTCAGGCGCCAAAAATGGAGTCGTCCCAGCTCGCGACCCATCATTCTTTGCGTGAGGTCCGGCCCAGGCTGCAGGTCCTGCTGGCCGAAGACAATGCCGTCAATCAGACGCTGGCGGTCCGTCTGCTGGAAAAGCATGGCTACGCCGTGGTCGTTGCCGGCAGCGGGCGCGACGTCCTGCAGAGGCTTGAACAGATGAAATTTGATCTGGTTTTGATGGACGTGCAGATGCCGGAAATGGACGGATTCGAGGCAACCGCCGTCATCCGCCAGATCGAGAAGGTCACGGGCGAGCACCTCCCGATTATTGCCATGACCGCCCACGTCATGGAGGGTGACCGGGAACGATGCCTGGCGGCGGGCATGGACGGCTACGTCTCGAAGCCCATTCAACCACAGGAACTCTTCGTCCAGATCGAGACCCTGGCCGGCCTGGCGGCGTGAGCGCCGCCACCGGGCGGCAGCGAAATAGCCTCCGCACTCAAACTCACGCTCATGGATCACAGAGACTTCCTTTCTCTGGAGACCGCATCACATTAGCTCCTCCGACACCTTGGCACAGGCACAGGCGAAGCGTCCGGCGCGCCAGCAGCTTCGTTCTGCGGCCCCGGGTGGTCCCACAGCGCTTGCGACTCACCCGGCGATTTCGCAATGGCTGCGGGCCCGGCAGGGGCCGACGGTGGGTAGCCGCAGGTTTCAACCTGCGGACAGCAGCGCCCCAATCATCTCAACCCCAACGGGGTTGACCCTTCGGGAAATCGGTGGTTGTCCGGCCCCCTCAGGGCCGGGATCGGTTTCGTTTCGTTGCTCCGTTTCCGTAGGTTTCACCTACGGCTATTCACGGGGCTCCCCTTTGGGGAGCAGGGAGCACCAGAAAGGACTTGACACTGAGCCGGTCAGGTGTATAATATGGTTAATGAGCAAATGCTATCGGCCCTGTTAATCGTCCGGACGCGCTGTCATTCGACTTTTCCAAGCGGCCTATCGAGCAGTTTTCGTTTCAGGACGCCAAAGCCAGCAAACCCAATCGGGTTAAACCCAAGTATATCAGCAGGTTATCCCCGAAACGACCGCTGCCAAACCCATTCTGCTTATCTTGCCTGTTTTCAGCAGTTTGACCTCGTAAAAGGGGCGTTTTTCAGCGAAAGGCAAATGAAACGTGGTACCACTCGCCTCCCGTCGCGCACCCGTCACGACATGTCGTGCTCACCGTCACTGCGAGTCGTAATGCGCCACCGGGCGGGGCGCCAACAGACCCCTACAAACCAAGCTGGAACGTGGTCTGGAATCAGCAGCTTGCTTAGAAAACTCCCGATCGGTTTCGGATGTCAATTGACCCGCTATCACATGGTCGGGCACACACCTCGACGCGCTCTCGCCATCACGCGTAATAACGCCTACATTTCGGCACTAAATAACTCAGGCATTGCTAAGGTGACTTTCACCTCGCGTTTTCTTAGGCCGGATTGCGAGCCGTCCGGCTGTGATTCAGGTCACGGGCAAAACCGTTTCGCTCATGCAGAATTCAATTCTGGATACGAGTATCCCATGCACGCTGCGCCAGCCGAGGCCGGTAGACCGAGGGCAAATTCGATGGATCGCCCAGGCCTGATTTTCAACATCATGCGTTTCTCGTTGCATGACGGTCCTGGCATCCGGACGACGGTCTTTCTCAAGGGCTGTCCGCTCTCGTGCTGTTGGTGCCACAACCCCGAAGGACGAAGCTCAAATCCGGAGCTGATGTTCTTTGAGAATCGCTGCGTCCTGTGCGGCGAGTGCGTGAAGGTGTGTCCGAATGGCGCAAACATTCTTGAGAACGGCGGCCTGGAGAACGGCGCCGTGAGGATCACCGACGCGTGTCGCGCCTGCGGCACATGTGTGGACGTGTGTGCCTCCGGCGCGCGGGAACTCGCCGGTCGATGGGTCACCGTTCGGGAGGTCATCGAAGAGATTGAAAGGGACCGGCTCTTTTGGGACGAGGCCGGAGGCGGCGTCACCCTTTCGGGTGGAGAGCCTTTGTTCCAGCCGCAATTCCTCGAAGCGCTGCTGGACGCGTGCCGCGAGCGCAACATCCACACGGCGGTGGAGACCTGCGGATACGCAAGCAAGCGACGGCTGTTGCGCCTCGCTCCCAAAATCGACTTGTTTCTGATCGATTTGAAGCTGCTCGACTCGGCGAAGCACCGGCTCAACACCGGCCGGGGGAACGAGTTGATCCTCTCAAACATCAGGGCGCTGGCCGAAAGCGGGCGCGACTTGATCATCCGCTATCCGGTGATTCCCGGAGTGAACGCGGACGAGGAGAACGTCCGGCAAATGCTCCAATTCCTGGAAGAGATCGAACTGCGTCGTATCGACCTGCTTCCCTTCAATCCGGCGGGCGCAGAAAAATACCGGCGACTGCGCGTGGTGCCGCGCGAATTCCAGTGCGACGGCGGCATGCCCGTCGAACAGATTGCATCAAGATTCCGCGAACACGGCTTCGACGTGCGAATCGGAGGTTGAAACATGAGAGAACGGGTGGCGAAACTCCGACAACAGAGCCTGGAGACAAAGCCCTGGCTGTCAATCGAAAGGGCTTTGCTCATCACGGAATACTACCGGAACACCAGGACCGCTTCGATTCCCATGCAGCGCGCGGAGGCATTCCGCCACCTGATGGAGAACCGGACGATTTACATCGGGGATGACGAACTGATTGTTGGGGAGCGCGGCCCGAGCCCCAAAGGAGCGCCGACATTTCCAGAACTCTGCTGCCACACTCTCGAGGACTTTGAAGTCCTGAACACTCGCCCCAAGATCTCGTACTCGGTCGACCAGGCGGCGCGCCAGGCGCAGGAGAATCAGGTGATTCCCTATTGGCGCGGCCGTTCCATCCGTGACCAGATCTTCCGGGAAATGTCTCAGACCTGGGAGGACGCCTACGAGGCCGGGGTCTTCACTGAGTTCATGGAACAGCGGGCTCCCGGTCACACGGCCCTGGGTGACGTCATTTACCGCAAAGGGTTGCTTGACCTCCAGAACGACATTCAGGCCAGCCTGAACGCTTTGGATCTTCTGAACGACCCCGAGGCCTGCCGCAAGCAGGAGGAATTGCGGGCGATGGCGGTGGCGGCCGCTGCCGTGATCCGGTTTGCGGAGCGGCATGCGGACAAAGCCTTGGAAATGGCGGCCCATGATGCCAATCCGCAACGGCGGAAAGAACTCCTGCGAATCGCCGAGGTCTGCCGCCGCGTGCCGGCCCACGCGCCGCGCGATTTCTGGGAAGCTTTGCAGGCCTACTGGTTCACTCATGTAGCCGTCGTCAGCGAACTGAACACCTGGGACTCATTCTGCCCGGGACGGCTTGACCAGCACCTTTATCCGTTCTTCAAAAGCGGCCTTGAGTCCGGGACACTGACTCGTGAAGAGGCGCGGGAACTCCTCGAGTGTCTTTGGGTGAAGTTCAACAACCAGCCTGCGCCGCCCAAGGTGGGCGTGACCGCGGCGGAGAGCGCCACCTACACCGATTTCGCCAACATCAACAACGGCGGCTTGAAACCCGACGGATCGGACGGCGTCAACGACTTGACGTACCTGATCCTCGACGTCATCGACGAGATGCGCCTTCTGCAGCCATCATCCAATCTCCAGCTGAGCAAAAAGAGTCCCGACCGATTTCTCAAGCGCGGGCTCGAGATCGTCCGCAAAGGCTGGGGGCAACCGTCGATCTTCAACGCCGACGCGGTGGTCGAGGAACTGGTGCGCCAGGGCAAGTCCATCGAGGACGCGCGCTGCGGCGGGACTTCCGGCTGCGTTGAGACCGGCAACTTCGGAAAAGAAGCTTATATTTTGACCGGCTACTTCAATCTTCCCAAAGTGGTCGAGATCACCCTGAACGACGGCACTGACCCGCGCACCGGCAAGAAGATTGGCATCCAGACAGGCGACGCGCGCGGATTTCAGACGTACGACGAGCTTTTCTCCGCCTTCCGCCGGCAACTCCACCACCTTATTGACGTCAAGGTGCGAGGCAACAATGTAATCGAGCGGCTCTACGCCACCTATATGCCCGCTCCGTTCCTGTCGGTTCTCATCGACGACTGCATTGCCAAGGGCCGGGACTACAACGATGGCGGCCCGCGCTACAACACCACCTACATCATGGGTGTGGGGCCTGGCAGTTGCACCGACGCCCTGGCAGCGATTCGTCATCATGTCTTCGACCGGAAGGACCTTTCGATGGCAGACCTGCTCGACGCTCTGGCGGCCAACTTCGAAGGTCACGAGAGGGCACGTTTGCTGCTGTGGAACAAGAGTCCCAAGTACGGCAATGACGACGACTACCCAGACGGCATCCTCAGCGACGTGTTCAACGCTTTCTATGATGAGATCAATGGGCGTCCCAACACCAAAGGCGGCCGCTACCGCGTCAATTATCTCTCGACGACGTGCCACGTCTACTTCGGGTCCGTTACGGGCGCCACGGCGGATGGGCGCCGGGCCGGCGAGCCCCTATCGGACGGGATTTCGCCGGTCCAAGGCGCGGATCGCAAGGGCCCCACGGCGGTGCTGAAGTCTGCGGCCCGGATGGACCATCTGCGAACGGGGGGCACGCTCCTGAATCAGAAATTTACCCCCAAGGTGTTGGAGGGCCAGAACGGCATCGATCAGCTTGCGCACCTGGTGCGGGCCTATTTCAAGCTGGACGGCCACCACATTCAATTCAATGTGGTCACGGCAGAAACACTGCGCGATGCCAAGGCGAATCCCGAGAAGCATCGCGATCTGATTGTGCGCGTGGCCGGCTACAGCGACTATTTCTGCGACCTGACCGAGGCCCTACAGGACGAGATCATCGCTCGCACCGAGCAAACGGATTTCAGCTGACCTTTCGCGGGACGCCACCGATGGAAACGGTCAAAAACGGCCGGCTGCGGAATGTCGAATGGAGAGCGCCGCCGGCGAGCCCGTGACTGACGCGTGGACTCCCTCACGCAGGGGACAAACTCCTCGATGGGGCGCTTCAAACCGGCAGCAAGGTCTCCGCGGTCCATGAAGGGGTGGACGTTTCCGCCCGAGTTTGCTTTAATGACCCAAAGGATTCAGCCCAAGATACAGGGGGGATGGTAGATGGCGCGCGCGAAACGCCAGGCTCGACCCGCACGACCGCAGCAGGCCGAAAGTTACAAACATTCCGACTCCACCAGCCCGATGAGGCCGGACGTGGGCACGCAAGCCCAGTTCAGAAAACGGAAGCCGCCGCAGCCCTACCGCTACGACTCCTCGCTTTCGCCCGCGCTTGATTGGGATGGGCAAAATCCGGCACGCGAACTCGGTGAGCAACAATTGGGCGCCATCGAGGAGCAACTGTCCGTTGTCCGTAGTCAGTTGTCCGTTGCCCAGCCTTCGGAAGAGAGTCTGAAGGCGGCAGCC
>Ga0187781_10002495_pt1 | contig 13982 bp, 12 predicted proteins | sample 0715_SJ02_MP02_2_FD_132447 | JGI IMG/M metagenome (GOLD analysis project Ga0187781, IMG submission 132447) | Tropical peat soil microbial communities from peatlands in Department of Meta, Colombia - 0715_SJ02_MP02_20_MG | ecosystem: Environmental > Terrestrial > Soil > Wetlands > Peat | place...
ACCCCGGCGTTCGGCGTGTTCCGGCTGATGGAATACAGCTCCACCTGCAGGTTGGTGTACAGCAGGAGGTAGGCGATGGTGAACTCGCCGAGCACCAGGGCCGCGGTCAGCAACAGGGCGTTCAGGATGGCCGCCCGCATGTTCGGCGCGATCACCCGGACGATCACGGTGAACCAGCTCGCCCCAAGGCTGCGCGCGGCCTCGGACAGGGTCGTCACGTCGATCGCGTTCAGCCCGGCGGCCAGCGCCCGGTAGGCGTAGGGCAGCGCCAGGATCACGTAGACCCAGAACAGCATGAGCGCGGACAGGCTGATGTGCCGGATCTTGTTGTAGATCTCGGCGAGGCCGACCACGAGCGCGATCGCGGGAATCGTCAGCGGCAGCAGGCAGAGGAACTCGATGGTCCGTGATAGCCACTGCACCCGCAGCCGGACCCAGACCATGGTCGGTACCAGCAGCACCAGCATGACCGCGCAGGTAATGACGGCTAGCTCCAGGGTGATCTCGATCGCGCTCAGCAGGGGAGGAATTTCCGTGTTCTGGTAGGAGGCGATCTGCCGCCAGGCCGACAGCGACCACGTGCCGAGCGTAGCCCCCTCCAGGGAGAACCGGGCCATGGCCAGCAGCGGCAGGAGGAAGAACAGCCCGAATACGGTGAAGACCACGTAGCGGAACAGGTTCAGCCGCCTGCGCCGGCTGGCCTGCATGCCGTGCGGGCGCTTGGCCGGGGCGGCGAGGGGCGTCTCGCCGACCGAGGTTATCGCAGCCATCGTGCCGCCCTGCGCTGCAGCAGCGCGTATCCGGTCATGACGATGGCCACCATGATCACCATGCCCAGGGCGAGCAGGTCGGCCACGTTGACGTTGCTCAGCCCGACCTCGCTGGACAGCGCGGTACTGATCTGCTGCGGCACGACATAGGCGATCTGGTTCTCCCAGGCCTGGATGGTCGCGAAGGCCGACAGCGCATTCGCGAACAGCAGCAACGCGGAGCCGAGGAAGGCGGGCATCAGCAGGGGGCCGCCGATATACCGCCAGTACTGCCAGGTCGATGAGCCCAGGTTCTCCGATGCCTCCCGCCACTGGATCTTCAGCCCGTCGATCGCGGGCAGGAAGACCAGCACCATCAGCGGGATCTGGAAGTACGTGTAGATCAGCGCGATGCCCCACGGGAAGTCGAAGTACCAGCTGGCGTGGAACAGCAGGCCCACCGGGCCGATGAGCACGAGGAAGGCGAACGCCAGCGTCACCCCGCCGAACTGGGCCAGAACACCGGAGACGGCGATGTAGAGCCTGCGCACCAAGCCGTCCGGGTCGCCCGACGCCACCGCGTAGGCCAGGATCGCGCCGAATACGGCCCCGGTCAGCGACGAGAGCAAACACAGCTTGAACGAGCCGATGAAGTAGCCGCGCACCAGCGGGTTGCCTAGCTCGCTGATGTTGGAGAACGCCCACGCGCCGTTCGGGTTCTTGAGCGCGTCGACCACCACGATCCCGGTCGGCCACAGCAGGAAGACCCCGACGTAGGCGAAGAACGGGACGGTACCGACCCAGGCCGGAGCAGGCGGCCGGAGCCCGGCCCTCGCGGGCCGGGCTCCGGCCTTAGTTGTCGCAGCGACGGCCACGTTTCCCTCGCTAGCTGATGGCCTTCGCCCAGTTTGCCGCCAGGTAAGTCGCGGCGTCGGTGGCCTGGGTCGGCGTGAGGAACACTGGTGTCCCGCTGACGGCAGGCAGCTTCGCGGCCGCCGCGGTGTTGATAGTTCCGTTGACGGTCATGGCCGGCTGCTCCACCGGCCTGGCGCCCCCCTGGAGCCAGAGGTTCTGGCCGCCGATGGCGGCCTGCGAGTAGAGGAACTCCTCCCATAGCCTGGCTGCCGCCGGGTGCGGCGCGTTCTTGTTGATGGCCTGTGCGTAGTACCCGCCTAGGGCGACGCCCGGTGGCACGAACACCTTCCAGCCGGTCACGCCCACGTAGCTGGGGAGGTTGAGGTAGTCCCAGTTGAACACGACCGGTGTCGAGCCTGCCTTGATCGTGGCGCCGGTAGCCGATATGGGGTTGAAGTTGCCGGCTGCCTTGAGCTTGGCGAACCAGTTCACGCCGTCGGCGATGTTATCGGGCGTCCCGCCCTCGGCGAGGTTCGTCATCATTACGGCGTTCAGGGCCGCGTTGGCCGAGGTCGGGTTGCCGTTCAGCGCGACCGCGCCCTTGAACTGCGGGCCGAGCAGCTGGTTCAGCGAGGTGATCGTCCCGTACTTGCTCTGGTAACCGATCGCCATGTAGCCGCCGTAGTCCTGAACCCAGAGCCCGGTCGGCTCCTTCTGGGCGGCGGGGATGTCGCCCCAGGTGCTGACCATGTACGGAGCGAACAGATTGGTGTTGGCCAGGGCGACGGCCATGCCGATGTCCAGCGCGTCTGGGGCGGCCGAGGTCCCGTTCTCCTGCTTGACCGCGTTGACCTCCTGCTGGCTGGTGCCATCGGGGATCGCGTCGTTGACATGGATGCCGTACATCGTCGAGAAGGTGTTGATAATCGCGCCGTAGTTCGCCCATGTGGGCGGGTCGGCGATGATGTTGAGCGTGCCCTCCTTCTTGGCCGCCGCGATCAGCGCGTTCATTCCGCCCCCGGCTGCGGCCGAGGTTTCTGTTGCCCAGTTAACCGCACTGGCTGAGCTCGAGGAACTCGACGCGGAACTCGACGAGGAACTCGACGAGCAGCCCGCCGCCAGCAGCGCCACGGCCGCGAACCCGGCCAATGCGAATCGATATGGCAATCTCACCCGTGCCTCCTGAAAGCTTCCCGTCCCGAAGCGGATCGCGGCCGCCCGGAAGTTCCGGGCAGCGGTGCCGAGGAAGTCTGCCGACCACCTCGCCCCCAGCTGAGAGTGCAGGATAAACGCGTCTAAAACGTTTAGCAGTCGTCATGCTCACACGCGCGCCAGAGGGTGTCAAGGAACGTTACCGAGTTGCCGCACTAAGCGACGTGAACACCTGGTGAACGGAGTTCGCCGGGGGCCTGGAGGGAAGCGCGTTCGACCAATTCCACCGGGGCGACGTAGTCGGTGGGCGGATTCCCGTCGAGCAGCCGCGCCATCAGCGCCCGGCCCATGTCCCGGCCGTCCAGGCGGATGGTCGCCAGCGGCGGGTCGAGCAGCTCGGACGTGGGCAGGTCGTCGTGCCCGATGACGGAGACGTCGGGTCCGACCCGCAGGGACAGGTCACGGCCGGTCAGGTAGATCCCGAGCGCCGTGTAATCGGAGTTGGTGATGATCGCCGTGGGGGCGGCCCGGCGTGCGAGCAGGATCCCGGCCGCCTTCCGCACGTCGGTGATCGTCAGCGGCGAGTGCATGACGTGAGGCCTGACCCCGAGTTCGCGGGCCAGGCGCCGGAAATGACGGAGCCGGTCCGGGTCGGCCACCAGGCCGCGCGGCGCGGACAGGAACGCGACATGGGAGTGACCCAGCCCGGCGAGGCGGCGCATGGCCAGTTCGACCCCGGCCGCGTTGTCCGGGTACACCCGCGACACGCCGGTGATGCCCTCGACGGTCGCGTTCAGCGCCACCACCGGGGCACGTGGGCGCAACTCCTGCCACAGCCGCACCGACTCGCCCTTGCCGACCGGGGCGATGGCGAGCCCGGCCAGCCGCTCCGCGGCCATCTCCCGCACCAGCATGCGCTCGCGTTCCAGCGAGTAGTGCGAGTCAAGGAGCAGCAACGTGGCCCCGGCCTCGTCCGCGGCCCGCTCGGCGCCGGCCAGCACCTCGAGGAAGAAGGGATTGTTGAAGTTACGGATCACCAGGCCGTAGGCGGTGGTCCGGCCCCGCCGCAGGGCCTGGGCCTGCGGATTGGCCCGGTAGCCGAGTTCCGCCGCGGCCGCCAGGATTCGGTGGCGGGTATCGTCCGCGACGCCCGGCTGGCCGTTCAGCGCGAAGCTCACCGTGGCGACCGATACGCCGGCCTTCCGGGCCACGTCACGGATTCCGGTCGGCTGTTTCGCTCCGCCCTGCTGACTCGTCATGCCTTACCCACGCTGGCGACGCTCTGCTTCCCCGGGCAGGAGCGGAGGTACGTCGATGAGGGCACATCCTAACCAGCCCGGCCGGCCTTCGGCCAGAGGCCTAAACCTGGACCCGCAGGCCGTCACCCCAGGACATGCGGCAAGATTTACGTTCCGTTGCTAGCCGACAGCCTTCACCCAGTTGGCCATCAGGTAATCGGCAGCGTCGGTGGTCTCGGTGGGGGTGAGGAACACCGGCGTACCGTTGACCGGGGGCAGATTCGCGGCCGCCGCGGTGTTGATGGATCCGTTAGAGGTCATGGCCGCCTGCTCCACGGGCCTGGCGCCGCCCTCCAGCCACAGGTTCTGCCCGCCGGCGGCGGCCTGGGAGTACAAGAACTCCTCCCACAGCCTCGCCGCCGCCGGATGCGGCGCGTTCTTGTTGATGGCCTGGGCAGAGTACCCGCCGAGAATGGCGTTCCGCGGGATGAATACCTTCCAGTTCGTCACGCCGATGTATCTCGGGAGGTTGAGGTAGTCCCAGTTGAACACGACCGGGGTTGCCCCTGCCTTGATCGTGACGCCGGTCGGCCGCACGGGAGAGAAGTTGCCGACCGCATTGAGCTTGGCGAAGAAGGACACGCCCGGGGCGATGTTGCCCGCCGATCCGCCCTCGGCGAGGCTCGCCATCATGACGCCGTTCATGGCCGCTTCGCCCGAGGTCGGGCTCCCGATCAGGGCGACCGCGTTCTTGAACCGCGGGCCGAGGAGCTGGTTCAGCGAGGTGATCGTCCCGAACTTGCTCGAGTACCCGACCGCCATGTAGCCGCCGTAATCCTGGACCCAGAGCCCGGTCGGCTCCTTCTGGGCCGCGGGGATGTCGTTCCAGGTACTCACCTCGTACGGCGCGAACAGGAAGGTGTTGGCCAGGGCGACAGCCATGCTGAGATCCAGGACGTCAGGTGCCTTAGGGGAGCGTTTTTCCGACATCACCGCGTCGACTGCCTGCTGGCTTGAGCCGTCGGGGAGCGCGGAATTGACCGCGATCCCGTACTTCTTCTCGAAGGTCTTAATGATGATGCGGTAGTTCACCCATGACGGCGGCAGGGCGATGACGTTGAGCGTGCCTTCCTCTTTGGCCGCTGCGATCAGCGCAGCCATGCCGCCGCCGGCCGCAGCGGACGTCTTGGTGGCCCAGTTGACGCTTGATCCCGACGAGGAGCTCGATGCCGAACCCGACGAGCAACCGGCCGCCAGCAGCACCGCGGCCGCGACCCCGGCGAACGCGAATCGATATGGCGATCTCACCAGTGCCTCCTGAAAGCTTTCCCATCCCGCGGCGGATCGCGACGACCCGGAACGGCCCGGGCAGCGGCGTCGGGAGGGCCTGCGGCCCCCTCGCTCCAGCTGTGAACGCAGCGCACATCCTAACCAGCCCGACCGGCCTTCGGCGAGAACCCTGAACCAGGACCCGCAGGCCGTCACCCCAGGATATGCGGCAAGATGTCGCCGATCGTGTCGAGGATGAGCGGCGCGTCGGCCTGCTCCAGGTCCGCGCGTGAGCTGGCACCGGTCAGCACGCCCGCCACGACCCCAGCCCCGGCGCGCAACCCGGACTCGACGTCGCTGGCCGTGTCGCCGGCCACCGCGAGCTCGCTGACCGCACCGCCCTGCAGGAACAGCAGGGCAGTCAGCGGCAGGTCCGGCCACGGGCGGCCGCGGCCGGCGTCGGCGGGGGACAGGGCCAGGTCGATCAGCTTGCCCCAGCCGAGTTCGGCAATGATCGCGTCCCGGGTCGCGGGGGAGAAGCCGGTGGCCAGGCAGACCCGGATGCCGGCATCCCGGCAGGTCTTGAAGACGTCCGTCGCCCCGGGCATGGCTGCCACGTGACCCGCGCGGACCGCTGCCGCGTAATGATCCTCGAACGCCTCGTTGGCCTGCTGCGCGGCCTGCTCGTCGCCGAGGATTCGCCGGAATACCTCGATCTTGGACTGACCCATGCTCGACCGAACGTCCGTCATGGCCTGGTTGTACGCGGCCACGGGCAGGTCCTGCGCCGCGATCGCCGAAGCGAAAGCGTCGAGCACCGTGCCGTCGTCGCGAACCGTCGTGCCGGCCATGTCCAGGCACGCGACCGTGATACGTGTCCTCATCGGAACGTCTCCTCCGCGATGGCCGGGGCGCACGTCATGCCCCGGCCGCCGGGACCGGTGACCAGCACGACGCCGGGCTCGGGCTCGGATCGATGGTAAAGCGCGGTGCCGATGCTGACCTCGCTGTACACGCCGGCCCAGCGGCGCCGGACCCGCGGGATGGGAGCGCCGAGCAAGGCCTCGGCGCGGGCCTGCAGGTGGTCGTAGGCGTCGGAGTCCACGTCGAACGCGAACGGCTCGTCGTACTCGTGCGTGTCACCGATGGTGAGCCCGCCGTCGGCCCGCTGGACCATCAGCAATTGCGCCCGGGTTCGTTCGGCGACCGGCGCCTGAGGCGGCAGCAGGCCGCGGGCCGGCAGGTCATAGGCCGGGTAATAGCGCAGCGAGTCGCCATCGGCGACCGCCGTGGTGAGCCGCTCGGCCAGCGGCGCGGTCTGCAGCATTTGCAGCCGCACGCGCCGTACCCCGTCGCGCGCCAGGGACCCGCGGTAGCGGCCCACCACCCCGGTGAAGGCGGCTCCCGGGCACAGGATCACCAGGTCGCACTGGTGCCAGGCACCGGTGTGATCCCGTACGGCGTTCGGCGCGATCTCGGTCACCTCGCGCCCCGGCAGCCATTGATAGCCGCTGTGTCGGCCCGGGGGGACGACGCTGCTGGCTGTGCCGCCTGTGGCGGCGGGCCCAGACCCCCCCGCGCGGGCTTCGCCCGCAGTAGCAGCCAGGTAGCCGCGCAGCGCGGGCAGCGCCTGGCGCGGCTCGACGATCGCGTCGGCGCGGCAGAGCAGGCCGCCGGCCAGCTCACCCCGCAGGGCCGGGTTGGCCGCCCGGACGGCGCCCGGGTCGAGCAGCTCGAGATCGCGCTGGACCGCGTCCGGCAGCGCAGCCGCCTCCTTGAGCACCCGCAGCTCGGCATCGTCGGCGGCCACGGTGAGCGAGCCCGCGGGCCGGAAGCGCAGGCCCGGGACGGCCGCGCCCAGCTCGGCCCACAGCTCGCGGGCGCGCAGCGCCAGCGCGAGCTCGGCGCCCGCCCGCCTGCCGCTCACCCAGACCAGCCCGAAGTTCCTGACGCTCGCGCCGCGGGCCTCACCCTCGCGCTCCAGGTGGACGACCTCGTAGCCGCGCCGCCTCGCCGCCACCGCGTGCATCGTGCCGAGCACGCCCCCGCCGATCACCACGATCCGTTGCGTGAGCCTCACGGGCGCCAGTATAATCAATTTACAACGTGTATAGCCAACTTGTACGACGGTAGGGACTGGCAGAAAGCCCGGAGGGGTGCTTGACGAGCCACAACGGTGGCGGGCTGGAACTCGAGGCAGATGGGAACATGCTACGTTTTCCTGCCGTCTGGCTGCGGGACAACTGCCCGTGCGCGGAATGCCTCGACCCGGGCAGCGGGCAGAAGCTGAGGGATATCACCGAGCTGCCCGACGGGCTGGCGGTGAGCGCCACCGCGGATGCGGGGGAGTCGGTTGAGGTGACCTACGCACCCGACGGGCACCGGTCCACCTTCTCCCGATCCTGGCTGGCCGCGCACGCACTCGGCCGCGACAAGGACGGGGGCGACGGGCGGACCGAGGACGACAAGGAACTCTGGCTGCCCGCGGACCTGGACCCCGCCGCGGGCCGTCTGCCGGAGGACAGCTGGCCGCGTTACCTGGCCGAACCCGCGAGCCGGGCCCGCGCCCTTGACGCGGTACTCCGCTGGGGCTTCGTGCTGCTCCACCATGTGCCCGCCGAGCCGGGCCGGGTGCTCGAGGTCGCCGCGAGCTTCGGCTTCGTCCGGGAGACGAACTACGGCCAGCTGTTCGACGTCCGGGTTGAGCCGCGGCCGGGCAACCTGGCCTACACCAGCCGCCGGATCCTGCCGCACACCGACAACCCGTACCGCGATCCGGTTCCGACCGTCCAGCTTCTCCACTGCCTGCACGCGGCCGACGACGGGGGGGACACCGGCCTGGTGGACGGGCTCGCGGCCGCCCGCGAGCTTCGCGCCGCGGATCGCGAGGCATTCGACCTCATCGCGAGAACCCCGGTTCCGTTCGGCTACAGAGATAAGAGCACCGAGCTACGGGCCAGCCAGCCGCTCATCCAGCTCAGCGCGCGCGGCCGGATCCGGGGAGTCCGGTTCAACAACCGGTCATCGCGGCCGCTGCGGCTGCCGTACGCCGAGGTCACCGCGTTCTACACGGCCTACCGGCGGTGGGCCGGACTGCTGGCCCGCCCGGAGCGGCAGCTGAACCTGCGGCTCGCGCCGGGCGACTGCCTGGTCTTCGACAACACCCGGGTCCTGCACGCCCGCACCGCGTTCAGCGTGACCGAGGGCAGGCATCTGCAGGGGTGCTACGCCGACCTGGACGGGCTGGCCAGCACCCTGGCCGTGCTGCGGCGAGAGGAGACGGCGTGACCGCGGTCGAGGTTATCGGGGAGTTGCTCGCCGGCCTGGGGGCGCGCGACTACCTCGGCGAGCCCGTGACCATCGGGGAGCACATGCTGCAGGCCGGGGCGCTGGCTGAGGCGGCCGGGGCGGAGGGCCCGCTGGTGGCGGCGGCCCTGTTGCATGATGTCGGTTACTTGCTCAAGGAGACGGACACCCGGCACGGCGAGGCGGGCGCGCGGTGGCTGAGCCAATGGTTCGGGCAGGCGGTGACGGAGCCGGTACGGCTGCACGTGGCGGCGAAACGGTACCTGTGCGCCGTCGACGCGGGTTACTTCGGGCTGCTCTCGGCCGAATCGGTTCGCACGCTGTCGCTGCAGGGCGGCTTGATGACGGCGGTCGAGATAGCCGCGTTCGAGGCGCTGCCGCAGGCGCGGGACGCGGTGGCCGTGCGCCGCTGGGATGATCAAGCCAAGGACCCGGCGGTCACCCCGCCGCGGTTCGCGTACTTCGCGCCGCTACTTGAGGCGCTGGCCCGGCCCTGAACGGGACAGCGCGTTGACCGCGGTCGAGTTGTGCACGCTGAACGCGACCGCGCTGCCCAGGTAACGATCGTCCGACCACTCGACCGGCACCCCGGCCAGGTCCGTGGTCAGGCGGCGCTCGCGCAGCATGGGCACCCGGGGGCTCACGCCCAGCAGCCTGGAGTCCTCGGCGGAGGCCGGCACGGCGTCGATCACGTGCTCCGCGTCCGCGAACACGATTCCCAGTTCCTCCAGGCGCTCGGTGATCGAGCCGTTCACCAGGTCCATCCCGGCCACCAGCGCGCCCACCCGGTCCGGGTAGGCGCCGCGCTCGATCATCACCGGGCGGCCGGACAGCAGCCGCACCCTCACCAGGTGGTAGATCGGCGCGCCGAGCGGGATGGCCAGCCGCTCGGCTTCCAGCTGCTTGGAGGGCCGGCGCTGCAGGGCGATGACCCGGCCACTCGGCACCTCGCCCATGGCCCGGGCCCAGCGGGAGAATGACAGCAGCTCGCCGAAGCTCTGCACCCTGGGCCCGCCGATGACCACCCGCCGCGCCCCGCGCCGGGACGCGATCACCCCGTCCGCGCGCAGCGCCGCGAACGCCTGGCGGATCGTGCCGCGCGATACCGAATAACGCTCGGCTAGCTCGTTCTCCGACGGCAGCCGGGTCCCCGCCGCATACCCGCCGGCCGCGATGGCGGCCTTGATGTCCTCGGCCACCTTGCGGTAAAGCGTAGGCGAACGAGACACCCCCTGATCTACTGCCATCAGTCCTGCGCGGCGGTTGCTCCAGCCTTCTAGCTGGAGGTGAAGTCGCGCTCCCTCCCCTCGGGGTGGCGGCCCGGGAATGTCAGCACCGGGCAGTAGCGTGAGCATGCAGTAGCCCGGCGACGTAGCGAGCGTCCCAGGTAATGACCGGCACCGACTATCAGGACCCGGCGCAGATGAGACGAGCGTACAAGTTCCTGCTGCGGCCGACGAGCCGCCAGGCGCGGCTGCTCGCGGAATGCCTGGAGGACCATCGCCAGCTTTACAACGCCGCGCTGGAAGAGCGGCGCGAGGCGTGGCGGATGCGCCGCGTGTCGGCCAGCTACCACCGTCAGGCGGGGCAGCTTCCAGCGATCCGCGCGGCCGACCCCGGCGGGCAGGGCCGCTGGTCGGCAGGTTCCCAGCAACAGACACTCCGCCGGCTGGATAAGGCATTCACCGCCTTCTTCCGCCGCGTCAAGGCAGGAGAGAAGCGGCCGGGCTACCCGAGGTTCAAGGGCTCCGGCTGGTTCGACGCGATCGAGTGGCCGGCGCAGAAGAACGGTGCCCGCTGGGATTCCGTACCACATCCCACGGTGACCCGCGTCTACCTGCTCGGCATCGGCCACGTCCGCGTCCACCAGCACCGGGCGGTGAACGGCCGGGTCAAGACGATCACGGTCAAACGCGAGGCGTGCCGCTGGTATGTGGTCCTGTCCTGCGATGACGTGCCCGTCGAGCCGCTTGAGCCGACAGGCGCTGTCGTGGGCATCGACATGGGCATCGCCAGCTTCCTGACCACCAGCGACGGCCGGTACGTACCCGCTCCGAGGTTGCTGGCCGCTACCGCTGAGCGTCTCGCCGCCGCGCAGCGCTTGCTTGCCTGCAAGATGCGCGGCAGCAGCCGCCGCGACAGTGCAGTCCGAAGGGTCGCGGCACTGCGCGCCAAGGTGCGGCGGTCCCGTCTCGACCACGCGCATAAGACCGCGCTGGCGCTCGTGCGGGATCACGACCTGATCGTGCACGAAGACCTCAAGGTCGTGAACATGACCCGCAGGCCCACGCCGCGCCCGGCCAATGACGGCACTTTTCGGCCGAACGGCGCGAGGGCGAAGGGTGGGCTGAACCGATCCATTTACGACGCGGGATGGGGGATCTTCCTGCGAGTGCTCGCCGCCAAGGCTGAAAGCGCCGGACGGACGACGATCGCAGTGGATCCCCGGTGGACCTCCCAGCAGTGCGCCAAATGCGGGCATGTCGCCGAGGGAAACCGTACAAGCCAGGCGGTATTCCGCTGTCTCGCATGCGGCCACGAAGCTCACGCCGACGTGAATGCGGCGATCAACATTCTCGGGGCCGGGCTGGCCCTTCAGCGCGCGGAAGCAGCCTGAAAAGCCGCTCCCTTCAGGGAGCGGAGGAGTCACGACAGTTGAGCGTATCTGCGACGCCGAACCACGCCATGCTGCCGATCACGCCGAGCAGTGTCGCAGCATGGTCTGGCGCACGGCCGGACATGAACCCATCGTTCACCTGGGCGTGCCTGGCGGCCGGGCCGTACATGCCAGTACAATCCCAGCGATTGGTAGTGATGCCGGCCTGCCGCCCGGCGGGCAGGGTGAGCAGGCAGGGGAGACGCGATGACCGAGTTCATCAGCGGCGCTCATCAGTCCGACACACACCAGAAGGCCCTGCGGATCAATCTGGACCCGCGCTGGTACGGGACGATCGCGGAGATCGGCGCCGGCCAGGAAGTGGTCCGCTGGTTCTTCCGGGTCGGGGGCGCCGCGGGCACCGTCGCCAAGTCCATCTCCGCCTACGACATGGCGGTCAGCGACGCCGTCTACGGCAAGGCGGACCGGTACGTGTCCATGGGCCGGCTGCAGGGCATGCTCGACAAGGAGTTCCAGCTCAACGTCGAGCGGCTGAACGACGAGCGCGGCGACTCGAACTGCTTCTTCGCCTTCGCCGACACGGTGGTCGCGCGCAGCTACCGGGGCGGCAACGAGTGTCACGGCTGGATGGGCGTGAAGTTCCAGGCCCAGGCGCACGACGAGCCGAGCCAGATCGTGATGCACGTCCGCATGCTCGACGTCGAGGCCTGGCTGCAGCAGGAGGCCCTCGGCATCGTCGGGGTGAACCTGCTGTACGGGGCGTTCTTCGAGCACCACGAGCCGGAGAAGCTGATCGAGAGCCTGCTGGACGGGCTGAGCGTGGGCCGGATCGAGATCGACATGATCCAGTTCCGCGGCATCGAGTTCCGCGGCGTGGACAACCGGCTGATGGCGCTCAAGCTCGTCCAGCTCGGGCTGAGCGGGGTGGCCATGTTCGGGCCGGACCGCGCGGTGCTGCAGCCGAGCGAGGTGCTGCGCAAGAAGGCGATCCTGGTCGAACGGGGCAGCTTCCGGCCGCCGACGCACGTGAACGTCGACATGCTCGAGACGGCCAAGGCCAAGTTCGAGCAGGACCCGGCCGTGGTCGGCAAGCCCATCCTGCGGCTCACCGAGATCACCATGCGCAACCTGCTGGCCGGAGGACAGGAGGTCGACCGCCGGGACTTCCTGGCCCGCGCCGAGCTGCTCGCCGCGTGCGGCGAGACGGTGCTGATCACCGACTACTTCGACTACTACCGCCTGGCCGCCTACATCGGGGAGCGGACGACCGAGCGGATCGGCATCGTGATGGGCGTGCCGAGCCTCATCGACCTGTTCGACGAGAGGAACCACGCGCAGCTGCCCGGCGGGATCCTGGAGAGCTTCGGGCGGCTGTTCAAGAACGAACTGAAGCTGTACGTCTACCCGTACCGGCCGAGCCCTGATGACGAGCTCAAGACGGTGTACGACATCAAGGTCCAGCCTGAACTGCAGCCGCTGTACGACTACCTCTACGGGCGGGGCAGCTTCGTCCACCTGGACAACTACAGCCCCGAGTACCTGCCGATCTTCAGCCGCGACGTGCTGCGCCGGATCGCCGCCCAGGACGACTCCTGGGAATCCATGGTGCCGGCCGAGGTCGCCGAGCTGATCAAGCGTCGCGCGTTCTTCGGCTACGTCAAGCCGGACCGGGAGCCTGACTGACGCGCGGGATGCCCGGGCGCGGTGAATCCCTGGCTCGGCACCTAAGCGGGTAGTAAGGCCCGAGGCTCATCATCGCCCGCGGAGGGCTTCAGCCCAGGTGGTAGTCCTGCTGGGTCCGGGCGTATTCGGCGAAGGCGTCCAGGGACTGGGGATTGGCCATCGCGTTGCGGTTGGCCGCCTGGTCCGGCGGCACGCCGAGCAGGATCTTGCGCACTGGTACCTCCATCTTCTTGCCCGTGAGCGTGGCCGGGATGGCCGGGACCTGGATGATCCGGTCGGGGACGTGCCGTGCGCTGTACTGGCTGCGGAGCCGGTCGGTGATCGCGCGGCGGAGGTCGTCGTCCAGCACCGCCCCCTCCTCCAGCGTGACGAACAGCGGCATGAAGAACCCGCCGCCGGGCAGGTCGAGGTTGACGATGAGCGCGTCGCTGATCTGGATCACCGACTCCAAGGCGGCGTAGACCTCCGCGGTGCCGATCCGGATGCCGTGCCGGTTCAAGGTGGCATCGCTGCGGCCCAGCACGAAGCAGCCGCCGCGCTCGTTGACCTTGAAGAAATCCCCTTGCCGCCAGACCCCGGGGAAGTCGGCGAAGTACGTCTGGCGGTAGAGGCGGCCGTCGTCGTTCCAGAACCGGACCGGCATCGACGGCATCGGCTGGGTGATCACCATCTCGCCGACCTCACCGGTGACGGGCTGGCCCTGCGCGTTGAACGCGTAGGCGGCCACACCGAGGTTGCGCGCCTGGTGCTCGCCGGCGTAGACCGGCAGCGTGGGAGAGCCGCCGGTAAATCCGGTGCAGACGTCGGTGCCGCCGCTGCCCACGTGCAGCCACAGGTCGTGTTTGACGTTGTGGTAGAACCACGCACCGCACTCGGCCGACACCGGCGAGCCGGCGAGCATGAGACCGGTCAGCGCGGACAGGTCGTACTTCTCGCCCGGCACCAGGCCCGCCTTGGCCAGCAGGTCGGCGTACGCGGGGCTGGCCCCGAAGAACGTCACCCGCGCCGCCTCGGCCATCTCCCACAGCACGTCCGGGCGCGGGTAGCCGGGGTGCCCGTCGTACAGCAGCGGCCGCACGCCCAGCAGCAGCGAGCTGACCAGGAAGTTCCACA
>Ga0187781_10002496_pt1 | contig 13981 bp, 10 predicted proteins | sample 0715_SJ02_MP02_2_FD_132447 | JGI IMG/M metagenome (GOLD analysis project Ga0187781, IMG submission 132447) | Tropical peat soil microbial communities from peatlands in Department of Meta, Colombia - 0715_SJ02_MP02_20_MG | ecosystem: Environmental > Terrestrial > Soil > Wetlands > Peat | place...
AAATATTGGCGGCGATGGCCGCCAAAAACAATGCGCCCGCGGCACCGGCCGCCGCTCCCACAGCAGCGAAAGCAGATGCCTACGACGACCTCGATATCGGGGTTTACTACAAACTGAAGGACGTCTGGACTCCCATAACGTCCGAGGCGGTCAATTGGAAGACGGGAGGAGTTTTCAAATCCATCGCGACTCAGGGCATTGTGAAAGGCGATGTCAACGGGCACCTGAACGGCAAAGAGAGCGCGACTCAGCTCAGAACCCCGCTGGAGATCCTGATCAAAACGGCCGAAGGTGTCGAGGCCACCGATTACCAGCTGGTGAAAATGCACGTGAATAGCGACAACCGCGAATTCCGAACAAAAACCGGCGGCGTCATTCACTCGTCCGGCGGGGCCACCAAGGATGCCGTTCAGTTTCAGCAAACCAGAATTGCCAAGCACGTTTACACCGTGACCCTGCCCGACAAGCTGGCCTCCGGCGGGGAATATGGGTTTCTGGCTCCCGGACTGACCAACTCCTCGGCCTCCGGGTCGACGGGCAAGGCGTACACGTTCCACTTCCTGGAGTGATCCGGCGACTGGCTGAAATGTTACTTTCGAGACTTTCCTGACTTGGGACGGTCAACGGCTTTCAGTAACTGTGCGTTGACAATTCTTCGCAGACTCCGGTAAATTAAAGACTTTAGCGGTAGTGTGGTTGCCCGCCTGATGGTCCCGGCGTCCCCGCCGGTTGAATCAACGAGCGGTCTTCTTTCGCAGCCTTTTTCAATCTGGGAGAGTTCCGATGTCAACCTATTTCCCCAAACAGGGGGAAATTGTGCGCAAGTGGTACGTCGTGGATGCGGACGGGCAGACGCTCGGGCGCCTGGCTTCACAGGTGGCGCGCATCCTCATGGGCAAAGACAACCCGCGCTACACGCCGTTTCTCGACACCGGCGATCACGTCATCGTCATCAATGCCGACAAGATCAGGACCACCGGCATGAAAGCCGAGCAAAAGAAGTATCAGCATTACACCGGGTACCCTGGCGGTTTGCGCACTGAAGCCTACAAAAAGCGGTTGGACCGGAGGCCCGAGGCGGTGATCGAGGCCGCGGTGAAGCGTATGCTGCCCAAGAACAAGCTGGCGGCGCACATGCTGTCGAAGCTGAATGTGTACAAGGGCGACAAGCATCCGCATCAGGCGCAGAAGCCGCAGGATTTGAAGCTGGAAGTACGGGAGTACAAGCCGCGGAAAGTGGCAGTTTCGTAACTTCGGTGAAGATGCGCGCGAGATCCCTCGCCTCGCTGGTGAAAACGCGAGGCTTCGGGATGACGCAGGTACGTTGAGATCGACATTCGAGGTGCAGCTTCTCGCTTTGGCTAGGAGCTAGCAGCTAGGAGCTAACAGCTACATGCCAGAATTGGTTCAATATTACGGAACGGGACGCCGCAAGTCGGCGATTGCCCGGGTGTATCTGCGTCCGGGCAGCGGCGAGTTCAAAGTGAACGGCCGCGCCTTTGAAGAATATTTTGTGACCCCGGCACAGCGTTCGGCGGCCAAGTCACCGCTGGCCTCGACCGAGTCGGCAGCGTCCTTCAACGTAGTGGTGACGGCGCAGGGCGGAGGAGTCCGCGGCCAGGCTGATGCGGTGAAGCTGGGCCTGGCGCGGGCCCTGATGCAGTTCAACGCCGAACTGCGCAAGAAGTTGAAGTCCGAGGGCATGGTCAGCCGCGACTCGCGCGGCAAAGAGCGCAAGAAGTACGGGCAAAAAGGAGCCAGGAAGCGGTTCCAGTTCAGCAAGCGCTAAAGCGCTTGCAGTCCTGAGTCGCGAGTCCTGAGTCGCGAGCGAGAAGCAGGTTCCTCACCGGGCTTGCAGCCCGGTTCGGAATGACATTGGTTTTGAGTTTGCTGGCCACTGATCACTGATCACTGGCCACTGGTTTTAGGTGTTCAATTCTTCCCGTGCTTCGCGGTGCGGGGCGGGAATGGCAATCGGGCGAGTCCTGAGTCGTGAGTCCTGAGCGTTGTGCTCGGGACTCGGGACTCAGGGCTGCCTCCCGATGCAGACTAAATAAGGAGGATTGTGGCTACCATCACCATGAAGGAGTTGCTCGAAGCGGGTGTTCACTTCGGGCATCAGACCAAGCGCTGGAATCCCAAGATGAAGGAGTACATCTTTGGCGAGCGCAACGGGATTTATATCATTGACTTGCAGAAGACGCTGAAGATGTTCAAGGAAGCGTCGAAATTCGTGCAGGACCTGGCGACCGACGGCCGGATTGTGCTGTTCGTGGGGACCAAACGCCAGGCGCAGGACGCGATCGCCGAAGAGGCGCAGAAATGCGGCATGTTCTACATCAACCAGCGCTGGCTGGGCGGACTGCTCACCAACTGGGTCACGGTGCAGAAGTCGGTGAAGCGGCTCAAAGAGCTCGACGACATGGCCACTGACGGCCGTTACGAACTGCTGCCCAAGAAAGAAGTGATCAAGCTCGAGCGCGAACGCAAACATTTGCAGGCCAACCTGGCTGGCATCAAGAATATGAGCCGCCTGCCCGACGCGATCTTCGTGATTGACTCGAACAAGGAGCAGATCGCGGTCCGTGAGGCGCGCAAGCTGGGCATTCCCGTGGTCGCGGTGGTGGATACGAACTGCGATCCCAGCGAAGTGGATTATGTGATTCCCGGCAACGACGATGCGCTGCGGGCGATCCGGCTGTTCACCTCGAAGATTTCGGAATCGATTGCTGAAGGCGCGCAGTTGATGACCGACAAGCAGGTCGCTGACATGCAGGCAGCTTCGGATGCGGCGCAGGCCGCGGAAGCTGCGGCGGCCGAATACCCGGCCGAAGAAGCCGGCGCCGTGGACGCTTCCGAAGATATCAGCATGGAAGAAGTGCTGGGCGGGGGAACACACAAGAAGCCGGTGGCCAACGAAGACGCCGACTTGCCGCCGGTGAGCCAGACGGTTTAGCGAGTCCCGAGTCGCGAGTCCCGAGACGAGGAAACCGGGAAGGGCACGACTTTAGTCGTGCCGATTAGGATCTGTAGAACTGGAACCGGGCTTTAGCCCCTGAACTCCAAAGGAACGCAGCAAAAACCGGGCATTGGAAATCAGACCCGCGCGGGTCGTCCGGCGCGGGTCGAAATTTATAGACACAGGACTTTACGATGAGTACTACTACCGTGAATATTTCCGCGGCACAAGTCAAAGAACTCCGGGAGAAAACCGGAGCCCCGATGATGGATTGCAAGCAGGCTCTGACCGAAGCCAAGGGTGACCTGGAGCAGGCGGTCGTCATCCTGCGCAAGAAGGGCGTTTCGGTTGCGGCCAAGAAGGCGACTCGCGTAACCAGCGAAGGGTCGGTGGCCAGCTACATTCACGCCGGCGGCAAGATCGGCGTGCTGGTAGAAGTGAACTGCGAGAGCGATTTCGTGGCCCGGACCGATGACTTCAAGGAACTGGTGCACGATATCGCCATGCACATCGCGGCCAGCGACCCGAAATTCGTGCGCAAAGAAGATGTGACACCCGAAGCGTACGCGAAGGAGAAGGAAATCTATCTGGCGCAGGCGATTGCCAGCGGCAAACCGGCGCATATTGCCGAAAAGATGGTCGCGGGCAAAATGGAAAAGTTCTATGAGGAGGTCTGCCTTTTGGAGCAGCCATTCATCAAGGACCAGACCATCTCGATTGGGCAGCTGATTGCCACCAAGATCGGCAAGCTGGGCGAGAACATCACGGTGCGGCGGTTCGCACGCTTCAAGGTGGGCGATGCCGGCGAAACCGTCGCCATTTCGAAACCCACTTCGCCGAAAGGCGAGTAAACTTGAGGCGCCCTGCGGGGCGCCTTTTGTTATGCTTGTCATCTTGAACGAAGCCTCCGCTTCGACATGGAGCGGAGGCGAAGTCGAAGGATCCCCACCATCACCGCTAAGGCAGCCATAGGGATGCTTCGACTGCGCAGCGCCTTCGCCTTGGCGAACGCGCTCCTTCGCTCAGCATGACACTGTAAAATGCTGCTACTGGCAACGGATCATGACCACAACTCCTGTCTTCAAACGCATTCTTCTCAAGCTTTCCGGTGAGGCGCTGGCAGCCAACCAGGGTTTCGGCTTGGACACAGCGCGCATCCACGAAGTGGCCGGCGAAATCGGCGAAGTGCACAAGTTGGGCGTGCAGACCGCCATTGTCGTGGGTGGAGGCAATTTTTTCCGCGGCGTAGCCGATCAGGCCAGGGACATGGACCGCGTCTCCGCCGACCACATGGGTATGCTGGCTACCGTCATCAACGCGCTGGCCTTGCAGGACGCGCTGGAAAAGCAAGGAGTCTACACTCGCGTGCAATCGGCGATTGAGATGAACCAGGTCGCCGAGCCGTTCATTCGCCGGCGGGCGATCCGGCATCTGGAGAAAGGCCGCGTTGTGATTTTTGCCGGCGGCACCGGGAATCCTTACTTTTCGACCGACACCGCGGCCTCGCTGCGCGCCATGGAAATCAAAGCCGACGCCATTCTGAAAGCCACCAAAGTGGACGGCATCTACGACGCTGATCCGATGAAAGTGGACGGCGCCAGGAAATTCAACCAGATCACCTACATGGATGTGCTGAAGCTGGGACTCAAAGTGATGGACTCGACCGCCATCACCCTGTGCAAGGACAACAATCTCCCCATCATCGTCTTCAATCTGAACTATCACGGGAACATCCGCCGCGTGGTGTTGGGGGAAAAGATCGGCTCAATGGTCTGCGCGTAAACTTGTATTCGCCACGGATCTTCGCGGATAAACGCGGATCACTGAAAAAATCTTAGAATTTGGCTCTTGCGGCCATAGATGCGCACGCCCCGGCCAGTCTTCTGACTTATCCGAGACAATCCGCGTGAATCGGCGGCGAAATGAAGTTGGGTTTATAATGCTGCGTTTTGATCTTGAACTAATACGGAGCTCACCCTATGGCTCAAGCGACCATGGCTTCCATTGCTGGACTGAAAGAGACCTATGTGCAACTGAAAACGCGCATGGAGAAAGCCGTCGATGACTTCCGCAAGGCGATGGCGGCCACGCGCACGGGACGCGCCAACGTGCACATGCTCGATGGCGTGACCGTTGATGCCTATGGCGCGCAGATGCCGCTGAATCAGGTGGCGCAGGTGCACGCGCCCGAGGCGCAGATGATCACGGTGCAGCCCTACGATCCTTCTCAGATGGGAGCGATCGAAAAAGCCATTCGTTCCGGCGACCTCGGCCTGAATCCCATGAATGACGGGAAGGTCATCCGCGTGCCCGTGCCGCCGCTCACCCAGGAACGCCGCCAGGAGATGGTCAAGCATCTGCACAAAGTGCTGGAAGAGCACCGCACTGCCGTGCGCAACATTCGCCGCGACGGCAACGACGCCATCAAAAAGGCGCTCAGGGACAAGAAGATCACCGAAGACGAAGAGAAGCGCTCGCTCGACGAGATCCAGAGGCTGACCGACGACGAAATCAAGAAGATGGAAGAGATGAGCAAAGGCAAGGAAAAGGAAGTGCTGGAGCTCAAGTAGTAGTTGGTTGTCGAGTTCACGCAGGCAAGCGGGCAGTTCTCAGAGTTCGTCGGCCATCACCTCGACCGCTGGCTTTTCCCCGGCTAACGCTCGAAACCGGCGTCAATTAAGGCCTTCCCCGGCACCATGGTGCATGCACCTTGGGTCCGCGACGTTCGCCGCACGGCGCAAATTATCTCGAATCAATCAGATAGTCGAACATCCGCAAAAAGGTAACACTCCCTAAAGTTACGCGACATTTCGGCCAGCCATGTGTTTCCATGAGCGTGAAGCAAATGCCGCTCCCCCGAGACACTTCACCAGTAAAACACTTTCACATTGGGAGTCTTCTGCCATGAAAAAGTCCCTTGGGTTAGCCTTGCTCGTCGCCCTCACCATGATGGTGATGAGTTGTGCCTCCAGTCCGTCTTCCTCCGTCTCGACTGGGGGAGGAGGAGGATCGAATCCTCAAGCCGCCGTGTTCATGACCGGGGAGGACGCGCCGCTCGCCTCTGTCGTGAGCTTTAACGTCACTCTGAATTCAGTCACCCTCAACGGGAAAGACGGCACGACGGCCACCGTTATTTCGAGTTCGAATCCAACCACGGTGGATTTCGCGCGGCTTATCGGCCTGCGTTCTCCGCTGTCCTTTAATTCCGTAAAACCGGACACATACATCAGCGCGACCTTCGTAATGGCCAACCCGGTCATCGATTACGTCGACATGCAGTCGACCCCTCTCCCCACGGTCAGCACGATCAACGGGACATTTCCTAACAACCAGAGTCCGTACTCGCTGACTGTGAGCTTCCCTACGAATATGGTGGTGTCAAGCAACGGTCTGGCCGGCCTGAAGATGGAGATGGACATCCGACAGTCGCTGGCCACAGACGGGAACGGCAACCTGGTCATCACCAACAATACGATCGCGGTGAATCCGATGATCTACATCAAGGCAACCCATGCCAGCGATCCTGACGGGCAGGTCACAGATCTCACGGGCGGCCTGGTTTCGGTCAACGCGCCCAGCTCCTTCGTGATCCAGGGGCCCTACGGGCATCAGCTCACGGTGGATGTCAACAACGATACCCAGTTCAACAGCGGCTGGAGCATCAACAATCTCGCCACGCCGGCGATTATCGGGGTGCAGGGCTATTTCCAGGCTGACGGCACCTTGATGGCGCAAGGCGTCGAAGTCATCACCACCTCGCAGTCGTTCGTCTCCGGACGCATTCTGGCACTTAACTCGGATGGATCGGGCGGCACGAACATTACGATGTGGGTCGGTGAAACGGGCGCTGATATGGTCAGCGACGTGGACACGATTCAGACCATCGACGTCCCCTCGACTGTTACCAACTATGAAATCTGCTTCTTCGAAAACGCGCTGACGGAGTTCGTGTTCGACGGTCCCAGCGACCTGATCGTCGGCCAGCGCATTTTCATCGGCGGCAGCTATAGCGACGGAACGTTTACGCCGGAGATGATCTCGCTGCGTCACCAGGGCGTGTACGGCATGCTCAATGTTGGCAGCGTCACGGTGACGAACGGCAACGCGGGCGTCTTCACCATTGCCAACAACGGCCTGGTGGGCTACTCGACCGGCGGTACCGTCACCGTGGACACGTTCAATGCCACGGCATTCTTCAACCTGACCGGGCTCAGCCAGTTGCAGTCCGAAACCACGGCGATTCCGATCGAGGCGCGGGGCCTGTTCCTTAAGGATCCGACCACCGGTAATCCCACGTTCTACGCGGGACTGGTAAGTACGCCTCCGACGTCGACCAGCAAGTGATCCCCAGACTCGGGCAAGAGTCAACGCGGACGGCCTTCGGGCCGTCCGTTTTGTCTTGCGCATGCAACTTGAACTTCTCCCGCCCCTTTGTTTCGATGCGTCATCCCGAGCGAAGCGGTTTTTCAGCGGAGCGAGGGATTTCGCGCGGGGCTTTTGGGCGGTGCGCGCCAGATCCCTCGGCCCGCTCGCAGAAGCGCGGGCCTTTCGGGATGACGCATCATGAAATGGCCCTTTCCACCGCTCTCGCAGAGCAAGAAGCACCGTATAATCGAACGAACCATGAAGCGGATCGTCAAAGCCGCCTGCCCGCACGATTGCCCCGATGCCTGCGGTGTGCTGATCACCGTCGAGGACGGGCGGGCGACGAAGATTCAGGGTGATCCCGCGCATCCGGTGACGCGCGGATTTTTGTGCGCCAAGGTAGCTAAGTATCTCGACCGGGTCTATTCGCCCGAGCGGGTGCTGTACCCCATGCGGCGGGTTGTCGCCAAAGGGCCGGCTACGCAGCGGAGCTTCGCTCCGCCCGACCGGGTCAAAGACCCGGTCCCACATGATCAGATCTGGCAGCGGATTTCCTGGGACGAAGCGCTCGACGAAATCACATCGCGCTTTCGCGCGATCGCCGCCGAGTTTGGCAGCGAGGCCATCCTGCCGTATTCCTACGGAGGAACTCTCGGGACGCTCAATAGCGCTTCCATGGATCGCAGGTTCTTCCACCGTCTGGGCGCTTCGCAGCTCGATCGCACTATTTGTTCGAGCGCCGGAGAGGCTGGGCTGGAGTCCGTTATAGGGGCACGACTCGGCACCGAGCCAGAGCAGTTCCGGCATTCCAAGTACATCATTGCCTGGGCCTCGAACATTCATGGCAACAACGTGCACCTGTGGCCGTTCATCACCGAGGCTCGACGGAGTGGGGCGAAGCTGGTCGTTATCGATCCCTACCGCACGCGCACAGCCGATTGCGCCGACTGGTATTTGCCCATCAATCCCGGCACCGATGCGGCGCTTGCCCTCGGCCTGATGCACGTGATTATCGGCGAAAACCGGCATGACGCTGACTACGTGGCCAAGTACACGCTGGGCTTCGAGCCACTGCGCGAAAAAGTCAAGGAGTATCCGCCGGAGCGCGTGGCGCACTGGACGGGCATTTCAGCAGAAGACATCCGCAAGCTGGCCCGCGAGTACGCGACCACGCGCCCTGCGGTGATCCGCCTGAACTACGGTGTACAGCGCTCCGAGCGCGGCGGCATGGCGACGCGCGCCATTGTCATGTTGCCCTGCATTACCGGATCGTGGAAAGACGTTGGTGGAGGGTTGCAACTTTCGACCAGCGATGGTTCTTGCCTGAACACTGAGGCCCTGAAACGCAAAGATCTGATGCGGGTCGCGCTGGGACGCGAGGCCCGCACCATCAACATGGTCAAGTTAGGCCGGGTGCTGAACACGCTGAACGATCCGCCCATCAAGGCGCTTTTCGTTTACAACTGCAATCCCGCTGCGGTCTGTCCCGAACACAACGAAGTGGTGCGCGGCCTGCTGCGGCCCGATCTTTTTACCGTCGTCCACGAGCAGTTTTTCACCGATACCACGGACTACGCCGACATCGTGCTGCCGGCCACGACCTTCTTCGAGCAGAAGGACCTGCAGAAAGCTTACGGACATTATTACCTGCAGGTTTCGAATCAGGCGATTGCACCGTTGGGGGAGTGCCGTCCCAACCTTGAAGTGTTCCGCGCACTGGCCGAGCGCATGGGATTTGAAGACGAATGCTTCCGCCAGACCGTGGATGAGATGATTGACCTCGCCCTGGACTCGCCCGATCCGTGTCTGGAAGGGATTTGCCGCGAACGGCTGGAGCGGGGGCACGTGCGGATCAATTTCGCGGCTTCCGCGGGCGAGGGCGCCCGCGCCACACAAGCCAAGCCATTCCTGCCTTTCGCTCAGGGCAACTTCCGCACTCCTTCGGGCAAGGCGGAGCTATACAGTGCAGCGATCAAGGCCCAGGGGCTCGATCCTGTGGCCGACTTTGAGCCTCCCTCCGAGTCGCGCCATGGCAAGAACGGGGACGGGTTCCCGCTGGAACTACTGGCTCGCAAGGCTGACAATTTTCTCAATTCCACGTTTTCGAACTTGCCCTCGGTCCAGGAGATGGAAGTACCGGACTTGCTGGAGATGAGCGCCGACGACGCGCGGGCGCGCGGCATCATCAATGGCAACCAAGTCCGGGTGTTCAATCGTCGTGGAGAAATGCTGCTGCGGGCGAGGATCGACGGGAAAGTTCAGCCTGGGGTCGTCTCTGCCCGGCTCAACTGGGCCAAGATGACCCCCGGTTTCCAGAGCATCAATGCCCTGACCTCAGAAAAACTTAGTGATATGGGCAACTCGGCGACGTTTTATTCCGTCTTGGTGGAGGTAGAGTTAGCCAAGCCAAAGATCAGTGGCCAGGAGCCAGTGGTCAGTGACCAGTAGAGGCTTCCTGTTACTCGGAATCAGGACCGCTGGACACGGCGGGTTGGTTGACAGCTAGCCGGAAAAGCAGCTCCAGGATTGCTTTTGAGAGTTGCCGCTTGGACGCATCCCGCTGATCTACCGTATAATGACAGTTTTCTTACATCCCAGAGGCTGAGGTCGTAGCGATTCCTTTTCGCTTTCATCGGCAGAATCCTGTTGTGTCCGGGCGGACAGCCACTCACGCTGTCAGGCCGGTGCCATCTCCTTTATTTCAACGGGCTTGCCTGAGGACCGGGAGAGGTGCGGGCAGATTGTGGATTCTGGTTGCGTTCTTGCTGGCGGCTGCCAGCCTGAGTTGGGCTCAGACCGATGTCATCTCTGAAATTAACGTAACCGGCAACCGCCGCATTCCCGCCGACACCATCAAGGCGCACATTTACACCAAAGCCGGGGACATCTACGATCCGGCTGCCCTTGAACGCGACTTCAACTCAGTCTGGAACACTGGCTATTTCGAGGATGTGCGTTTCATGCGGGAGCAGACTCCCAAGGGATGGCGTCTCATCGTGCAGGTCAAGGAGAAGCCGACCATCCGCGAAATTCTATACGTCGGCACCAGTTCGGTCTCCCAAAGCGACATCCTGGACCGCTTCAAACAGGACAAGGTCGGCCTGGTGGTGGAGAGTCAGTACGATCCCACCCGGATCAAGAAGGCAGAAGTTTCCATCAAGAACCTTTTGTCCGAGCACGGCCGCCAGTTTGCCACGGTTCGTACGGAAGTGCGCCAAATTCCGCCCGCCGCGGTGGGCATCACCTTCGTAGTAAAAGAGGGGCCGAAGGTCAAAGTCGGTAAGATCAAGTTCGAAGGCAACAGGAACATCAAGTCGCGAATTCTGCGGGCGGCCATGAAGAACCTCAAGCCGGTCGGAATTCCCCACTCCATTTTCCTGGAGAACCTCTTCGCCAAGACCTACGACGCGACCAAGCTGGAGGATGATACGGAGAGGGTGCGCGTCGAGTACCAGAACCGCGGGTATTTTAAAGTTGTCGTCAATGATCCCAAGACGGAGATGCGCGACACCGGCCACAAGGGATTCCACATTCCGCTGCTGATGGCGGGGCCCGGCAAAGCCGTGGACCTGACCATGCCGATCGAGGAAGGGGATAAGTACAGTCTGGGCAAAATCACCTTCAAGGGCAACAAAGCGATCACCAACACAGCCGCCCTGCGCAACCTGATTCCCCTCAAAGACGGAGACGTTTTCAGCCGCGAGAAAATCGCCAAAGGCCTGGACAACCTGCGCAAGGCTTATGGCGAGTATGGTTATATCAACTTCAGCCCGGTTCCGGACACTTCCTTCGACGAAGACAAGAAACTGGTGAACGTGGAAATTGATGTGGACGAAGGCAAGCAGTTCTATGTGCGCCGCATCGAGTTCCAGGGCAACACCACCACCCGCGACAAAGTGATTCGTCGCGAACTGGCGCTGGAAGAGGGGGGAATCTACAACTCCCGCCTGTGGGAATTCAGCCTTCTTCGCCTGAATCAGCTGTCGTATTTTGAGCAACTGAAGCCAGACGATCCCAATGTCACCGACAAGAAGCTGGACGAAAAGAACGGCCTGGTCGATCTGACCCTCCATGTCAAAGAAAGAGGGAAGAACCAGATCGGCCTGAATGGAGGCGTGAGCGGGTTGGAAGGCGCGTTCATCGGGCTGAATTACGCCACCAACAACTTCCTGGGGCGCGGCGAGACCCTGCAGGTCCAGATCAGCCTGGGCAATTTGGCCCGCAGCGTGCTGTTCGGCTTCACCCAGCCTTACATGTTCGACCGTCCGCTGCAGTTTGGTTTCAACATCTTCGGAAACAGAATCAACTTCAACCAGGCGCGTCAGCTTTCCATTTTCAGTGGTCAGAATCTGAATCTGCCCAGCGCCGTGCTGCAAAACCTGCAGAACTACTCACAGTCCAGCGTCGGGTTCTCCTCGTCGTTGAGTTACCCGCTGCACCGCTCCTTGAAGCGCGTCGGCATCACCTACTCGCTCGACCGCTCGACGCTGCTGCCGGTCTCGACCGCCTCCAAGAACCTTTTCGAGTTCATCGCGTTCCGCGGCATTTCTGGTCCGAACGCGGTCAATGGCATCATCACCAGCAAGATCTTCCCCAATTTCTCGTTCAACACCCTGGATAGCGGAATCTCTCCACACAGCGGCCACCAGATGACGCTGGGAGCGGAGTTTGCCGGCATCGGTGGCACGGTACATTCTATCCGGCCCATCATCCAGTACAAGAAATTCATCCCCCTGCAGAAAAGGCGCAACGCATTCGGCTATAACGTGCAGGCGTCGTACATCAGCGGATGGGGAGGCCTGGTAGCCCCGCCGTTCCAGCGCTTCTACATGGGCGGCGAGTACGATCTCCGCGGATTCGATATCCGTTCCGTCTCGCCTGTCGCGTTCCTGCCCAATTCCAACGTGATTACGCTGACCAATCCCGACGGAACTCCGGTGCTCAAGAACCCCTTGAATCCGCGGCAGGGGAACTGGACCGTCCCCATCCCCGTGGACCAGATCGTATTTCCCGGCGGCGACTTGAGCGTGTTCACCAATCTTGAATACCGCATCACCATCGCGGGACCGGTGGCCATCGTTCCCTTCGTGGATGGCGGCGTTGATCCCATCGTGCGGCGCTCGCAGCTGCAGATCGCGCAACAGCAATATGAACAGGTGATCAGCACGTATTTCGGCTGTCCCCAGTTGGATACGGGATACAACTGCCTGGGCGGAACCCGCTTGAACCCTCCGCCTTCCGATTACCTGCAGGTCTTAGGCTCGGTCAACTGGAGACCCCGCGCAGACACCGGACTCGAACTGCAGATGTTCCTGCCGGTGGTCAACGCGCCTTTTCGGCTCTACTGGGCTTACAACTTCCTGCGCCTCGATAACGATGCCACGCCGCCGATTCCGGTGACCCGCGGCATGTTCCCGGCGGGCGCCGCGGGTGACTACACCTATCACCTGGCAGTAAATACTTACTCCCCGAGTTTCCTGCTGCGGGAGCCGAGAAAAACCTTCCGCTTCACCGTGGCAACGACGTTCTAATCGGGTTTGACGACGCTTGGATGAGGTCTCTATAATACGAGAGGTCCACGCCATCCAGAAGCTTGAAGGAGTGGACGGCACGCCTGCAAGGCGAGACGTGCGACGCTGGCAATCTAGTGCGCCCTTCCGACGGCGGCCATTTTACCTCGGAGACCTCATTCAGTGCGGCCCAGCGTTGACTGACGAAGAGAATCTGAAGTGATAGCGGAGTTCATTCCCGGAACCCTGTTCCGACGAGCATGTTCCAAGGAGTTCAAGCGACCCAATGACAAGCAAGTTCTTGCGATTCGTCCTGGCCGGTGCGGTTCTGTTTGCGATTTCCGCCTTGGCTCAAACCAGTGCCACCCCAGCGTCCGTTGCCTCCGCCGCGCCCGCGACCAGCGCGAGTCCCGGTCTCAAGGTCGGGACCATCAACATCCAGGACGCTATTTTCGGCAGCAACGAAGGCCGCCGCGATATGGAAGCCCTGCAGAAGAAATTCGATCCCAAGCAAACCGAGCTGAAGAGCCAAAACGATGAACTTGAGGCGCTGAAGAAGCAGCTCAACACGCAGGCCAGCAGCCTGAACGAGGATGCTCTGGCCACGCTGAAGAAGCAGATCGAGAGCAAGCAGAAGGTTTTCGATCGTGCCGTGCAAGATGCGCAGGAAGACTTCGGCAATCAGCAGCAGGAAATTGCCACTCGCATTCTGTCGAAGATGGCGCCCATGATCGTGAAGTTCTCGCAGGATAACGGTTTCGGCCTCATCGTCGATACATCGAAGCCCTGGCCGCAGAGCCCGGTGCTTTGGTGGAACCAGGACGCGGTGGACATCACCAAGCCTGTGGTCGAAGCTTACAACGTTCAGTCCGGTGTCCCGGCGCCAGCGGCGACTCCCGCTGCCGCCAAGCCAGCGGCTCCCAAGCCGACGACAGGTGCGACTGCGGCTCCCAAGCCCGCGGCACCCAAGACCACGGCGCCCCAGACAACTCAGCCTCAGCAGTAGGGAAAGACGACACCTCGAGTGTCGAAAAAGTTCCCACCGGCCGCGTATCTACGCGGCCTTTTTTCTTTGTGCCGGGCCGCCGGGCCGTGCCCTCCTGGTGTCCCTAATAGCAGACGGATCCCACAAAAGGAGGGCGCCATG
>Ga0187781_10002497_pt1 | contig 13977 bp, 15 predicted proteins | sample 0715_SJ02_MP02_2_FD_132447 | JGI IMG/M metagenome (GOLD analysis project Ga0187781, IMG submission 132447) | Tropical peat soil microbial communities from peatlands in Department of Meta, Colombia - 0715_SJ02_MP02_20_MG | ecosystem: Environmental > Terrestrial > Soil > Wetlands > Peat | place...
ACTCTCAACTCCCAACTCCCTACGCATTTCCCAGGCGGAAGATCGGGTTCACGCCCGCGGCGCTGGCCAGCAGTTTCTGTTCTTCCGCATGTGTGACGGGTGTGAATTTCTGCCCGATGTCCATTCCCAGCCGGAAGTACCGCTCGTCGCCGGGCGGCATGGCGGCGGTGATGGGCCGCGATAGCGTCCAACGAAAGCCCAGAGCGGCCTCGTGGGGAAAATTGGCGGGCTCGTACCAGCACTTTTCGTGTGGGTGATCCTGCCTCAGGGACTCCGGCCAGGTGGTCTTTGCCATACCCTTGATCGCCATGATGCCCATTCCCTTCTTCTGCGCGTGTTCGATCACCTGCGGCCCGAAAGTGGCCTGAGAAAAGAGTACAGAATTAATCGGGAACAGAATCGTGTCAAAATCGTAGCGATCCATCGCCGCCAAAGCCACTTCCACCGAATGCGCCGAGAAGCCGATAAAGCGCAGCTTGCCCGCTTGCTTGGCCGCCTGGAATGCTTCCATGGCGCCGTTGGGGCCGAAGATCTGCTCGAGCTGCGTCATCTTCGACAGGGCGTGAAACTGGTACAGGTCCACGTGGTTCGTGCGCAGCAGCCGCAGCGATTCGTCGAGCGTCTTGGCGGCGCTGTCCCTGGTAAAATCTCCTTCTTCTCCGCCTGAGCCCTCCTTGCATGCCAGGAACACGTTCTTGCGGAAGGGTTCGAGCGCCGGTCCCAAGCGCGCCTGCGCGTCGCCGTAGCTGGGCGCCACGTCGAAATAATTAATTCCCCGATCCACGGCCTCCGCGACGATATTGTTGGCAAACGACTGGCTGTTGTTCATCACCACGATGCCGGCGAATCCCACGATCGAGATCTCTTCTCCCGTCTTGCCCAGCTTGCGTCGCGGAACAGGTTTCTCGTAAGCCGCCGCCTCATCCGCCCTGGCGAGCGGTTCGACGATTCCGTTCGCGGCCGCCAGACTCGCCGCCGTGGTCCCTGTCTTAAGAAAGTCTCGCCTGTCCATCGCACGCCTCCCTCGAAAAGATACCGAACCGGGCGATCTGCAAACCGGACGAGGCGCAAAACACCGCCTCGAAGCCATGCACCTTAGCCCCCCTCCTTTGTAGCACCAGCGGCGCACCTCGTCAACCGCGCAGGGGCGACCCCAATCCGTGTATGGTTAGGTGAACGGCGTGCGGTCGCGCGGCACAATCGACTGTAGGGGTAGGGCTTGCCCTACCCTCGGGCCGGCGGCCCGCAACAGGGGGACGGCAAGCCGTCCCCCTACATCGCGGGCCGTTTTCGACGAATCAGGGGGCGGTCCTTGTGCTTGCCCGCCCCAACAATTTGCCTTGCATAGTGTATACTCAGCCCCTTACTTGAGAAATTGAGGAGGTGTCGCGTGCGTTCCTTAGAGAGAGTCCGGGCCTTGATCGCCGGCGAGCCAACGGATCATTTGCCGGTGCAGCCGGTGATCATGATGTTCGCGGCCCGGCATGCCGGGATGCCTTACATTGAATACACCAAGGACGGCCGGAAGATGGCCGAGGCGCAGAGCAGGGTAGTGCGGGATTTCGGCATCGACTGCCTGCTGACCTGCTCCGATCCGGCTCGGGAAGTCTTTGACATTGCCGGCGACGCCAGCATCAACTGGTACGAAGACCAGGGACCCGCCATTTGCGAGGAGAGGGCGGCGCTGCTCGATAAGTCGCGCTTGAGGGCCTTCCGAATCCCGGACCCGCTGGGCGGCGGCCGCATGCACGATCGGATCAAAGCTATCGAAATCATGCACGGTGAGTTCGGAGGGGAAGTCTCGATTGTGGGCTGGGTGGAGGGCCCATTGGCGCTGGCGGGCGAATTGCGCGGACTGACGCACGTGATGACCGACTTCCTGGACGACCCGGCCTTTGTGGACGACTTGCTGGATTTCAATGCCGAAGTCGCCATGATCTACGCCGAAGCGCAGATCCAGGCCGGCGCCGATACGATTGGAATGAGCGACGCGGCGGCCTGCATGATTGGGCCTCAACACTACGGCCGGTTTCTGCTTCCCCGGCAGAGGCGGGTCGTCGAGTCGATCCGCAAAGCGCACCCCGGCGTCATCGTCCGCTTGCACATGTGCGGCAACACCGACCCGCTGATTTCTCAAATGCGCCAGTTGCCGGTCCAAATCTTCGAACTGGATTCACCCACCAACCTCGAGGCGGCCCGCGTCACGCTGGGCCCCGACCGCGTTATTCTCGGCAACGTAGCGACGGTTGCGGAAATGCTGGAGGGAACGCCAGAGGTGGTGTACGAAGCGTCAAGACGTTGCCATCGGACTTGCGGCCGCTTTCACATTGTGGGCACCGGCTGTGAGATGCCTCCTGCCACCCAAGACGAAAACCTCCGTGCCATGGTTCGTTATGCGCAAGAACACGAGCCGTGAAAGCAGAAAGCAGAAAGCAGAAAGCAACGTGACTACCCAGCCCGTCGCTCGATGTCAATACCCAGCCCTCTCCCTTGGGGAGAGGGTGTCGCGCTGCCGGCGTTTTCATTAGCCGGAGCGCGACGGGTGAGGGGTCACCTCTCGGCCACAGGCGTTCGCTTCCCGCACCCTTCGCATTTTTCGCTTGACAACCTTCAAGAGCTGTGATAGCCTATCGTTATGGTCAGATTGTGGACACATTGTCGTAGGCGAGCGTCACCCGGCTCGGGTGAGCGGACTGAAGCCCAATCGCCTTGGCGAGTGGGCAGAGCAGAGAATTACAAAAAATGAAGAATAGTGGGAACGAAGCTAAGAAGTCATTGAAAACAAAGGATATCACTTTTTTTAGTGCTGCAAATTATGCGCATTTTGCGCGCAATTTTGCACAAAGTGGACCTTAATAAGGAGCAAAAACAGCGCCTTTTGCGCAAAACGAAGCGAAGATTTCCAGTTGAGAGGAGTCGGCCCGGGCGGGTCCAAGGGGCTACATGGACCGAGACTTGGGTGATTGCGGCGTGTGACCGGCATCTGGGAGCCGACGCCCGGCACCCTGTCGCGTCAAAGTCCTGACGATGATATCGCACATACGGGAAGTGGATTCCCGCCTTCGCGGGAATGACGTGAATTCGATGCGCGCCCTGATAATCGTCATTCCCGCGAAAGCGGGAATCCACTGTTGCCAGCCGAGGAACTTTGCTTTACGACTTTGACGCGACCCCGACGCCCGGCACCTGACACCTGAAACCTGACACCTGACACCTGTATAATGTCCGTTCTGGGTTAAACTTGCCGTTCCTGAGGGACAATGCCTGTTGCCACTGAAGTTCGCGTCAAATATGAGTCCGTGGTTGGTCTGGAGGTGCACGTCCAGCTCTTGACCAAGTCCAAGATTTTTTGTACCTGTTCCACCCGCTTCGGCGATCCACCCAACAGCAACGTTTGTCCGGTGTGTCTGGGCCTGCCGGGAGCGTTGCCGGTGCTGAATCGGGAGGCGGTCACCATGGCGATGAAGGCGGCCATGGCGCTCAATTGCGCCATCAATCCGCGCTCGCGCTTCGCACGCAAGAACTACTTTTATCCCGACTTGCCGAAGGGTTACCAGATATCGCAGTATGACGAACCGCTCTCCCAGGATGGCTGGATTGAGATCGAGGTGAGCGGCGTGAGAAAGCGCGTTGGAATCACCCGTGTCCATCTCGAGGAGGACGCCGGGAAATCGCTGCACGAGGGCTTTCCCGATTCGGATCTCAGCTCCTATATCGACTTGAATCGCTCCGGCGTCCCCCTGGTCGAGATCGTCAGCGAGCCTGACCTGCGCAGCCCGGAAGAGGCTTATGACTATCTCACGCGGCTCAAAACCCTGATGCTTTATCTCGAGGTTTCAAATTGCAACATGGAGGAAGGCAGCCTGCGTTGCGATGCCAACGTCAGCGTGCGGCCCGCCGCAACTTCCGCCCTTGGAACGAAAACCGAAGTGAAGAATTTGAATTCTTTCCGCTTTCTCCAGAAGGCCCTCGAATACGAAATCGAGCGCCAGATTGAAATCGTGGAAGGCGGTGGAACGATCCAGCAGGAGACGCGCTTGTGGGACAGCCGCGAGCAGCGGACCTACGGGATGCGCTCGAAGGAGTTCGCGCACGACTACCGGTATTTTCCCGAGCCCGACCTGCTGCCGGTGGTGATCACGGAAGAATGGAAAGCCGAGGTTCGGCGGTCCCTGCCCGAATTGCCCGAAGCCCGCCGCCAACGCTTCCTCCGCGATTATAGCTTGACGGATTACGACGCCGCCCAGCTCACTTCCTCGAGAATTCTGGCCGACTATTTCGAAGCCGTGGCCGGAGCCTGCGGCGAGCCGAAGCTGGCCGCGAACTGGGTGCTGACGGAGCTTCTCTACCTGCTGAAAGGCGCCAACAAAGATATCGCCGAGTCGCCCGTTTCCGCGCCCAACCTCGGGGAATTGCTGAACGTCATCGGCAAGGGAACGATCAGCGGCAAGATGGGGAAGGACATTTTGGTGGAAATGTTCGGCACGGGCAAAACGGCGAGCCGGATCATCTCCGAGCAGGGTTTGGAGCAGATCCAGGACACTGCGCAGATCGCGGCCGTGGCGCGCCAGATTATCGCCGCCAATCCCAAGCAAACCGAACAGTATCGAAAGGGCAAGACCGCCACGCTCGGCTGGTTCGTGGGGCAGGTGATGAAAGCCACGCGCGGCCAGGCCAATCCGCAGTTGGTGCAGGAGGTGTTAAAGAAAGAGCTCGGTTAATCAAAGAGACCTGCCGTGATGTATAATGTAATGTATAAGGCCCTGAGAATGAGAATGAAGAGAAAACAAGTCTACATCTACGCGGACCAGGACCAGCGGCTCCGCGCCTTGGCCCATCGCCGGGGCACGACTGAAAGCGATCTCCTGCGCGCCGGGGTGGAGCGCATCCTGGCTGAACCCTTGCCCCAGGAACGGGATCACCAGGCTTGGTTGAAGTCGCGCGAGTTTATCGACTCGCTTATTCGCCTCGGGCCCGTAAAAGGCAGGCGGCGTTGGACCCGCGAAGAGGCCCATGAGCGTTAGTTATCTCGTAGATACCAACATTCTCGTCTACGCGTATGATCGGTCCGAGTACGAAAAGCAGAAGCGGGCTAGGGCGATCCTGGATTGGTTGGAGTCCCGAGGCTGCGGGATCCTCAGTACCCAGATTGCGGGCGAGTTTTTCCGGATTGTCACTCGCAAGCTGGCGCAGCCTTTGACCCCGCGCCAGGCGTATGTCGAGTTGGAGCGCCACCTGAGAACGTGGAGAACCTTCGACATCACGTCTGCGGTTGTGCTGGAGGCTGGACGCGGTTGTGTTGCTTACCAGATACCCTTCTGGGACGCTCAGATTTGGGCTACGGCCAAGCTCAACCAGGTCCCCCAGGTTCTGAGCGAGGATTTTCAGCACGGGCGGGTCCTCGAAGGGGTTGAGTTTAAGAATCCATTCAAGGTGGACTTGCCGGGAGAGGAGTAATCGATGCTTAATGTGGGCGACGTCGCTCCGGATTTTTCATTGCCGTCGGATGCAGAGACCGAGATAAGTTTGAAAGACTTCAAAGCACACAAGCTGATTCTCTTTTTCTTTCCCAAGGCCGATACCCCGGGTTGAACCAGTGAGGCAAACCAGTTCCGTGATGCCAAGAAAGAACTGGACAAGCTGGGAGCGAAGGTTCTGGGGATGAGCGGTGACAGTGTGGAAGCGCTGGCCAGGTTCAAGACCAGGTACAAGCTGAACTTCCCCTTGGCGGGCGACACGAGCCATCACACCCTGGAGGCTTATGGGGTCTGGCAGGAAAAAAACCTTTACGGGAAAAAGTCGATGGGTATTGTAAGAACTACATATATCATAGATAGTAATGGCAAAGTAAGTCATGTTTTTCCAAAAGTGAAGGTGGACGGCCACGCCCAGGAGATCCTGGCGGTGTTGAGGAAGTGAGAGAACTCCGCGAAGTTTCGCTATGCGTTCACGAGGGCAGTTGTTTTGGGCGGTGGCGGTTTTCGCTCTGGCGTGCTGGGGCTGTTCGCGCTCCCCCGGATCGATGCCGGCGCAGGCGAAAACGGCCGGCCCGGACTTTGTGCGCAGCGATCTTAGCCGGCCTCTGCGTCTGGTGATTTGCGGCGACACGCGTTTTACCGACCCGAGCGAGACCTCGGCGACCAATCCCAAGGTGCGTCGCTGGCTGGTGGAGGAGATTGCCGCGCAGAACCCGGACGCGATACTGGTGACGGGAGATTTGCCTTGGCACGGGGGCGTGGCGGGCGATTACGACGAGTATCGCGCTGAAACAAAGATCTGGCGCGATGCGCACCTCTCCGTTTACCCCGCCCTGGGCAACCATGAATTCGCCGGACGTGAGAGGCGTTGCCTCGAAAACTGGTGGCAGACCTTTCCGGAACTTCGCGGCCTGCGCTGGTACTCGGTGCAATTGAGTAATTCCATTTACCTGCTCAGTCTCGACAGCAATTCGGCCCTGGTTCCTGGCAGTCCACAAATCGAATGGCTCCGCCTCCAACTCCGCAATCTTCCGGCCGCCGTGCGCTTCGTCTTTTTCATCCTCCATCATCCTCCCGTCCTGGACGTGCAGGCCCATGGAGACGTTGGGGAGCATAACGGCCGTCCCAATGAATTCGCGCTGGCGGAATTCCTGGCCCAGGCGCCTGAGAAGGCGCGCGTGAGCTTTGTCGTGGCGTCGGGACACATTCATAACTACGAGCGCTTCTTCCGCGAGGGAATCGTCTATGTCGTCTCGGGAGGCGGTGGCGCTTCGCCGCGCCCCGTTATGCGCACGCCGGCTGACCTCTACCAGGACCCCGGCTTCCCGAACTATCACTTCTTGAGATTTGTGGAGGAAGGAAACCGGCTTGTGGCGACGATGTTCCGCGTGGCCAACCCCGACGCTGCGACACCGAGCTGGGAGGAAAAGGACCATTTCGAGGTCCAGCCCGCCGCGCCCGCCAGCGCTGTATCCGTCTCTCGGGGCCGAACAACCGAGCAGTTCCCCCGGGGCTCACCCTAGAGATGCGGTGAGGTGCGCCGCCAGGGAAGGGCTTTTCTTGTTTTCAAAGGTCGGGTGATAGCAATAGAGGACCTGCAAGTCGCGCTCGCCGTACCATGGCAGGCGCACAGTCTCCTGCGCCCAGCCATCCGTTTTCAGCAGGTCCATGAAGGGTCTGATCGCCCCTCGCTCGCGGCTGAGGATATGTCTCTGAAATTGCGAGTACGCATATTCTCCGAGAATGACGATGGATTGCAGGTTTGGGAAAAGCTTGAATTCCTCGCGCAGGTGCCTGGCGCAGTATTCCAGAGTCCTTTCGTCGACACGGTTCCCCAGCGCATGGCAGCGAGCGGCGTCGGTGAGCGCGAAGCGCGCAGTGAACTCCTCGAAGTTCGCCACTCCCAGCAATTCATAAAGCCGGAGAGAGAAGGGATTGGGGGTATCCGGGTGGCAGTAGATCGATCCGTCCGGACTGATGGGAGCGCAGCCCCCGATGACGAGACTGCGAATGGCGCCCAGATCGGGGTAGTCCCGCTTCACATATTTGAAGAGGAATTCGCGCGGCGGCAAGGAGATGGAAGTAACGGCCGCGCAATCCCTGCAATTCTCAATCTTCAGGCGCAACCTGTCGATCTCCGGGCGCGGACTTGAGCCGCTGTCCTTCTCAGCCGTGGGAGTCGTTAAGGCAAGTTGCAGCCGCAGTTCCGGAGAAGAACCGGGGGGGCCGAAAATCAGGTTGTCAATGAGGCGCACCGTGCCGAGCCTTGCTGCCACGAGCGCTACGGAACCGGGCAGCGCCAGTGCGACCGGCTCGAGCGTGGCGGGGTTCACGATAGCGGCATAGTCGAGATGGACGCGCGGTTCCGCATCGATGGTCTTCGTGATGTCCTCCACAAGCTGCTGCGCCTCAGCTTCACCGGACTGAGCCATGGCCTCGGCGTGTTTCAAGCTGCGGGGCACGAGCGCTGCCGCCTTGCGATCCTCGGCGCTCAGATAGACATTTCGCGAGCTCCTCGCCAGGCCGTCCGCTTCCCTGACGATCGGACAAACCACAATGCGCACCGGCAGATTCAGATCCTCGACCAGACGGCGGATGATCACCACTTGTTGAAAGTCCTTCTGGCCAAAGAAGGCGATGTCGGGCCTGACGATATTGAATAGTCTCAGGACCACCGTGGCGACGCCGCGAAAATGCCCCGGCCGCTGCGCGCCTTCCAGAACGTTGGCGAGCGGCCCAGGGTCGACGAAGGTCGAGAAGCCCGCGGGAAAGACCTCCGCCACGGAGGGTGCAAAAACCGCGTGCACCTTCGATGACTCGAGGAGGTCGAAGTCCTGTTCCGGATTGCGCGGATAACGCGCGAAATCTTCATTGGGGCCGAATTGGGTGGGGTTCACAAAAATCGAAACCACCACCACGTCGCACTGTATTCTGGCCTTGCGAACCAGGCTGAGATGGCCCTCGTGAAGCGCTCCCATGGTGGGCACAAGCGCCAGGGACTTGCCCGGGCCGCGCACTTCCGCTGTGTACGCGATCATATCCGAGACCGTGAATATCCAACGCGTAGTCATGACACGAACGGCGCGGGCCGGCTAAGGAGCCCCACTGCGAGTCTTCGGCCCTCCGTCCGCGAGGGCCACGGAAAGAAAGTGAGCGAGGCTCTATTCACCAACCGGGGCCCGTTCAAATTGTTCCCGCACACTGGCGGACCAGTGATAAGACTCGGTGTCGTCCGGGAAGTGGCCGCCCACCACATCGTCCCGAAAGCGCGCTAGGGCCGTGCGCAGATGGGCTGCGGTATCGGTGTAACGGCGGGCAAACTTGGTGCGCGGCAGAAAGCACAATCCAGCCAGATCGTGAAAGATCAGTATCTGCCCGTCGCAGTCGGGGCCGGCGCCGATACCGATGGTGGGTATCCTTAAGCGTCGCGTCACGAGGGCGGCCAATTCGCGTGGCAGGCCTTCGAGGCAGAGTGAGAATGCTCCGGCATCTTGCAGAGCTTCGGCGTCCGCCAGAAGTTCGGTCGCGGATTCCCAGGTTTTCCCCTGCACTCTGTACCCGCCCATGGCATGGAGGGACTGCGGCGTCAAACCGATGTGCGCCATCACCGGCACCTCCGCGTCCACCATGCGCCGAATGAGCGGCGCGCGCTTCTTGCCGCCTTCAAATTTCACCGCCTCGGCGCCGCCTTCTTTTACGTATCGGATGGCCACTTCCAAAGCTTTTTCGTCGCTCACTTGGTAAGCGCCGTAAGGCAGGTCGACCACCAGCAGGGCGCGGTGCGTGGCGCGACGGACCGCCCGCAAGTGGTGGAGCATCTCCTCCACGGTGACGGGGAGGGTGGAATCGTAGCCCAGCACGACTTGCCCGAGGGAATCGCCCACCAGGATCAAGTCAATTCCGGCCTCGTCCACCAGACGTGCGGTGGGATAGTCATAGGCAGTCAAGCAGGCGAATTTCTCGCCCTGGGATTTGCGCTCCAGGATGTAAGGTACAGTGACTTTGCTCACGGCCTCATGGTTGTGGTCCATGGCATGCTCCCTTAATCGAAAGTCAAAAGTCGAAAGTCAAGAGTCGAGACTCAAGAGTTCCAATACCCGAATTCAATAATCCAAAATCTAAAATCGAAAATCCAAAATAGAAAAACCCTCTCTATCGCAGGGCAGGATTTCCGGCGCTCGCTCGCAGCGTCCGGGGACCCGGGTGGGCCTCCACTTGCCTGGATAGAGAGGGTCAAACCCAATCGGGGCCGCCGGACTCGGTTCCCGCCGGCGCGGGAATGTACACACCCGGACATGACCGGGACCGGCGACACTGGCTGCTCGCGACCGTCTCAGTCCGCAGTCGCGGATCCAAGCGGCAGAAAATATTGCGTGCCCTTGACCGGCTGGCTCAGCCGCTGAAGGAGCTCCTGCAAATGCTCGCTTCGGTCGACAAAGTCGATTTCCGAGGTATCAATCACCAGCAAATCGCTGCGCTTGTAATGAAAGAAGAAGTGCTCGTACGCATTCACGACCGCGGCCAGGTACTCGTCCGAGATCCGCTCCTCGAACCGCACCTGCTTCTTCGCAATGCGCTTCTTCAGCGTATCCAGCTTCGCCTGTAAGTATATCACCAAATCGGGGATGGGGACCTGGTCGGCCAGCATGGCGTAGTACTGGTCGTAGAGTTGAAGGTCGACATCGTTCAGGTTGAGGTAAGCGAATATCTTGTCTTTCTCGAAGATGTAATCGCTCACCACCACACGCTGAGGGTCGGGAGCCAGGTCCAGGCTGAGAAGCTGCTTGTAGCGCCTCATCAGAAAGTAGAATTGGGCCTGGAAGCCGGCGCCGGCTGTGCCCTTATAAAACTCTTCCAGAAAGGGATTATCCTCCGGGTCGTAGATTCGAACCGCTTGCAGGCGTTCGGCAAGTGCATCCGCTAAGGTGGTTTTGCCCACCCGCAGCGGGCCTTCCACGGCGATGAAGCGCGGCGCGTTGGAAGTGGATGGACTCATCACTCGTCACTTGTCACTTGTACTCAGTCGCACCACTCGACCGTTGTCCCCGGCTTCCGCCAGCATCTCGTAGACCGTCCGCTTGCTGACGGGGTGGCGGAGGTTTCCGGCAAGCTCACGAAGTGGCAGCAGAACGAATCGCCGCTCCGCCATGCGCTGGTGGGGAATGTTCAACACCGCCGAGCGCACCACGACGCTCTCGTAAAGCAGGATATCGATATCGATGGCGCGGGGCCGTTTGGCCACCGCGGGGCGGCGGCCCAGAGCGCGTTCCACCATCTTCACCGCTTTGAGAAGTTGCATGGGCATAAGACGGGTTACGGCCTCGGCCACGCAGTTCACGAACCACGCCTGCGGGCGGAAATCCATCGGCTCCGTTTTGTAATACGACGACACCCGCGTGATCTTAACGCCCACTTCCGCCAATTGCTCGAGCGCTTTGCGAATATTGGCCACCCGGTCGCCAAGGTTTGAGCCCAGCGAGAGGAACACGCGTTTCCCCGGCTGTGCAATCGCCGGCACTGGCGTCAGCTCTCGCAGGTCGTCCAATTTCGACTCCAAACCCATCCCTTCTCCGCCTTCCGTCCCTCGACTACTCGAACAGCGAAGGCGGCGCCGCGGCCGGCGGTTTGAGCTGCAAGTGCTTATAGGCCGGCTCATTCGCCTTGCGCCCTGCTTTGGTGCGGCTGATAAATCCTTGCTGAAGCAGGAACGGCTCGACCATGTCGACGAGCGTATCGACTTCTTCATTGAGCGTAGCGGAGAGAGCCTCCACGCCTACCGGTCCCCCGTGATAGATGCGAATGATGGTGGAGAGGAATTTACGGTCGAGATCATCCAAGCCCTCGTCGTCCACGCCTTCCAGCTTCAGGGCATCGCGAGCCACCTCAGGACTGATGAGTCCCTCCGCTTTGACCTCCGCGAAGTCGCGCACCCGCCGCAGCAAGCGGTTGGCGATACGCGGCGTTCCTCTCGCCCGTCCCGCTATCTCGGCGGCCCCGGCATCCTCGATGCGTGCATCCAGAATGCGCGCCGAGCGCATAATAATCCGCCGGAGGTCATCGACAGTATAAAAGTCGAGGTGGTAGAACAAGCCGAAACGGTTCCGCAGAGGCGCGGAGAGGCTTCCCGCGCGCGTGGTGGCGCCGATCAAGGTGAACTTCTTGAGTGGCACATTGATGGTCTTGGCGAACATCCCCTTGTCCACCACAAAATCTACTTTGAAATCCTCCATGGCCGGGTAGAGGAATTCTTCGATATTGACCGGCAAGCGATGAATCTCGTCGATAAACAGGATGTCGCCCTCGGAGAGGTTGGTGAGAATGCCCATGAGATCGCCGGTGCGCTCGAGCGCGGGGCCGGAAGTAGTGGTGATCTTCGAGCCCATGTAGTTGGCGATGATGTAGGCAAGCGTCGTCTTACCTAATCCCGGCGGCCCGTAAAACAGGGCGTGTTCGAGCGGTTCTTGGCGCTGCCGAGCGGCCTGCAAGGCGATGGATAGCTTCTCCACCACCTTTTTTTGACCCACGTATTCATCCAGTGTGGGCGGACGAAGGCTGCGGTTAAAGCTCTCCTCTTCTTTCGAGATCAGGTCCGGTGATACCAGGCGTTCTCGCATACAGGTTTCCGGTGTCGGGTGTCAGGGTTGGTTCGCCGGGTGCAATTGTTCGAACAGGCGGCGCAGGAAATCTTCCGTCGTCTTCAGATTTTTGTGCCGGGCAAAGATTTCGTCGACCATCCGTTGGGCTTCCGCCCTCGAGTATTCCAGTTGCTCGAGCACCTGGAGCGCTTCCTGTTTGAGTTCGGCCCCAGACTCCTGCTCCACGGAGAGCGGTTCCTCGACTCGCGCCAGGGCGAACTTTGCCATCTTGCCGCGCAACTCCGTCACGATGCGCTCGGCCGTTTTGGCGCCGATAAACGGCAACTCCTTCAGGAAAGCAGTGTCCCCGCGCTCGATGGCCAAGGCGATTTCGTTCAAGGGCCGCACCAGGCATTTCAGCGCCCGCATGAAGCCGACGCCGGGGACAGTGGTGAAAGCCTCGAAGAACTCCCGGTCGAGCGGATCGAGGAATCCCACCAGCCTCGGAGTCAAGTGACCACCGCCCAGACCGCCGTCGATATAATAGATCGTGTAGAAGGTGAGAGGATTGTGGCGCTCGGAAGAGGGCGCGCAGCGCAGGCGCGAAGCAATCCCCGAGGGCACGAGGACTTCGTAGCAGAGCGCTTGGACGCGCACCAGCAGCGACTGGCGCTCGATGCGATCGTAAAGAACCTCACCTGTGATTTCGGCAATCAGATTGGTTGCTCCTGTTCTAAACACCTTTCAGCCGACAGATCTTGCTGCCTGCTGCCGATGCGTCTCTGCTTGACGGAACCGACCCCTCACCCGTCCCGCTCCGGCTGGTGAAAGCGCCGGATCGGGACACCCTCTCCCCAAGGGAGAGGGCTGTTCTTTGAGTCGTTGACCCGCTGCCCGCCTGCCCAATGTTTGCCTCGACCGTTCACGTAGCAGAGCGCCACGGCCAACGCGTCAGCGACGTCAGGCGGGTAGGGTACGCGATGCAGCGAGAAATAGTTCTGCACCGCGCGCTGCACCTGAAGCTTGGAGGCGTTGCCATTACCGGTCACGGATTGCTTGACGCGCTTGGCGGAGAAACTGAGCACCGGAATTCCGGCCAATCGCGCCGCCAGGCAAATGACGCCTCGGGCGTGGCCCATCAGAATCGCCGTCCGAGGGTAACTCGCATGGCTGTAGACTTCCTCGAGGCACATTACCTGGGGCTCGAATTCCTCGATAACCCTTCGCAACTCCACAAACAGCGACTCAAGCCGCTCCGGAAGATTCCCGCTGTGGTTTCGTGGCATGCGAATGACGCCGGCCTCGAGGAGCTTCACCTCGTCCGGGCAGCAAACGACGATGCCGTAGCCGGTGATGTTCAGCCCCGGATCAATTCCAATAACACGAGTCGCAGACTTTAGAACGGCCGTCATTTGAGAGGATTGTAGCATGGCAGCAAGCGCTGAAGAGCAAGTCAAATGGCAAATCGCAAAAGGCAAAAGTCAAAGCTCAAACTGCAAGAAGGCCACCTTTGCCTTTTGACATTTGCGCTTTGCCTTTTGACTTGCTGTTCTGCCCTACCTAGGCGTTGAATCAGGCAACCCTCCATCCACGGGTATGGTTGCGCCGGTGGTGGGCGTCTGGCGCGTGGCGAAAAACAGAACGGCGTTGGCGACGTGCCGCGCCGTGACGCGGGCTTTCAGCAGGTTGCGTTTTTGGTAGTATTCCTCCAGGCCTTTCTCATCCAGTCCCCTGGCTCGCATCCGGTCGGGTCCGACTTCCGCCCACAAGCCGGATCGGCGCGCGCCGTGAGAGAACACGGCGTCGGGCGCGACCATGTTGACGCGCACCCCGATTTCGGCCATTTCCAGGCTGGCGATGCGAGCCAGTTGGTGTGAAGCGGCTTTGGTGGCGCTGTAAGCCCCGAACTTTGCGCCCGGCGCAAA
>Ga0187781_10002499_pt1 | contig 13964 bp, 12 predicted proteins | sample 0715_SJ02_MP02_2_FD_132447 | JGI IMG/M metagenome (GOLD analysis project Ga0187781, IMG submission 132447) | Tropical peat soil microbial communities from peatlands in Department of Meta, Colombia - 0715_SJ02_MP02_20_MG | ecosystem: Environmental > Terrestrial > Soil > Wetlands > Peat | place...
AGAGATTGAACTGGAACTGCGCACACGCCAGCGTGGCCGGCAAACTTATCCGGTATTGCAGGTTTGGAGCACGGCACCTTTCGGGCTGATGCGTGCTTCGGCCTGGGTGCGCTTGCCGGGTGAAGTCTTGGTCTGGCCGCTGCCGCAACCGGACAGGGCACACCAGGAGCGCCAATCCCATCAGCCTGGGCGACTCGACCAGCTAGGGGATGAGGATGATTTTTCCCATCTGAAGGAGTACCGCCGTGGTGACCCGCCACGCCAGATCGTCTGGAGCGTGCTGGCCCGGCGCGATCTCTTGGTCAGCAAGCATTTTGCCAGTAGCGGGCAGGACGAAGGGTTGCGTTATCTATCCTGGCAGGATTATCCGGCGGGTGTGGAGGCGGAAAGCCGGCTTTCCCGGCTGTGCTGGCGGATATTGCAGTGTGATAAGCGCGGGCAGCGTTATTGTCTGAGTCTGCCGGGGCAAGAGATCACCCCACAGCCACGACAGACGGTGCTGGCCTTGAATGCACTGGCACAGTTCAGGGCATCGCCATGAAGTCGCCGTTACCACAACAGGGAGAGATGGCGGTGTTGCTGGCGGTGGGGGTGGCGCTGGCCCCCTTGCTACTGCAATTGCCATTCTGGTTGCCGCTATTGGTGCTGCTGATGTTGGCCTTGCGTGCCGGCTTGTGGAAACGACAGGCTGCCATGCCATCGTTGCGCTTATTGCTCCCCTTGCTATTACTGGCCATGGTCGGCCTATGGCTCAGCCTGAATACGCTGGTCGGACGCGAAGGCGGCGTGGCGCTGCTGGCTTTGCTGATTGGTTTCAAGGCTTTCGAGTGTCGGCAGTTGCGGGATTGGCAGGTTTTACTGGCTCTGGGTTTTTTTGCTGCCGCGACGCCACTATTGTTCTTGCAGTCCTTGTGGTCTGCACTATGGCTGGTGTTGACCATGCTGGTGCTGACCTGGGCCATGCTGTTGTTGGCCGGGGAGTTGCCGCAGCACTCCGGCCGTGTGGCGGCCGGGTCGCTGGCCCTGTCTTTGCCGCTGATGGTGATGCTGTTTGTTGTCATGCCGCGGCTGCCCGGTCCCTTGTGGAGCATGCCGCATGATCAGCATGCCGCCAGTACCGGCTTATCTGACAGCATGGAACCCGGTAGCATCAGCCAACTGGTACAGGATGGGCAGCCGGCTTTTTCCGTGGTGTTTTCCAGCCAGCCCCCTGCCATCAGTGCCCTGTACTGGCGCGTGATGGTTTTTGACGGTTTCGATGGGCAGCGCTGGCAAAACCTTGGTTTTTCCGGGCATGAGGATAGGCAAGACTGGCCACTTGCCGGCAATGTTGTGCATTACAGCCTGACCGGTCGGCCGGCAAAATCACGCCTTCCCATGCTGGATTACCCGCTTTCAGCGCCGACAGGTGCTGTGCTTGAAGCTGGACGGGTGTTGCGTTTGAACCGTGATAGTGAGGACCTGTACCGTTTCCAGGGAATGAGCCTGTTGGCCGATCATTATCCGGTCATGCTCAGCCGGATGGAGCAGGCTTTTTATCTGCGCTTGCCTGCTGGTAACCTGGCCAGTCGACAGCTCGCCGCGAGTTTGCGCCAGCAGGGGGGCAGTGATATCAGCTTCATCCGTGCTGCATTGTCCTTTTTCCGGCTTGGCAGCTTCAGTTATACGCTGACGCCTCCCTTATTGCAGGAAAGGGATGGCATTGATCAGTTTCTGTTTTCCACGCATCAGGGGTTTTGCGAGCATTACGCCTCTGCGCTGGCATTTCTGGCACGTGCTGCCGGCATCCCTGCCCGAGTCGTAGTGGGCTATCAGGGAGGGGAATTCAATTCGGTAGGCAAGTTCTGGCAGGTGCGCTCATCCGATGCACATGCCTGGGTTGAGGTCTGGCTGCATGATGTCGGCCAGTGGCAGCGGGTAGACCCGACGGCGGCCGTGGCACCGGGGCGCATTAGCCAAGGGCCAGCTCAGGCCCTTCCCGGCTTACAGCCGGGTTTGCCCTTGCTGGGTGGTGAAACGCCGGGATGGTTGCACTCTGCTCTCCAGGATTGGCAAGCCCTGGGTTTTGCCTGGCAACAATGGGTGCTTGCCTATGATGCAGGCAAGCAGCGACAGTTGTTCCAGTTCTTGGGGCTGGGAGAGGACGTGGATGCAAGTAGCGTGGCCCGCGCCCTGTTGTTTGGTGGTGTGCTGGCCTGCTTGCCTTTGCTGCTGCTATGGCGTCGTCGTGAGAAGGCCAACCCGCTGAAACAGGGGCGGGCCTGTCTGGTGGAGCGACTTGCCCGGTGTGGAGTTTCGGTTCTGCCTGCAGACGGCCCGCTGGATATATTGAACAAAGCCAGGGGGCTGGCGGGCGATGATTATCGACGGCTCAAATTCCTGCTCAAGCAGTATGCGGCCCTGCGCTATGCACAAGACTCCCCATCGTCGCGTAGCGAGCAGCAGTGGTTGCGGCAGGTGCGGGCATTCAGGCCTGGCGGAAGGGGAGGGCGGCAGCTTGTCAAGCATGCAGGCCTGCAAAGACAAACCCCGCCATGAGGCGGGGCAGGCAAGGCGGGCTAAACAGGCGACTATAGCAGGAAATCGCGGGAAATACCTTTGCGGCGCAAGATGCGACGTAGCTGTTCCAGGCCTTCGATCTGGATCTGGCGTACACGTTCCCGCGTCAGACTCAGTGTGGCAGCCAGCTCTTCCAGCGTGCAGATTTCATGGCCATTCAGCCCATAGCGGCGCTCGATCACCATGCACTGCTTTTCGTTCAGTTGCGCCAGCCAGTCCTTGACGAACATTTCCAACTGGTTGTTATGCAACTGGATTTCCGGTTCTTCGTGCTGCTCGTCCGGAATCGATTCACCAATGGACAGCATGGGGTCGATATCCAGCGGGGCATCCAGTGAGGCCATGCGCTCATTCAGGCTCATGACCTTGCGCACATCTTCCACCGATTTGCCAACCAGATGGGCAATCTCGTCCAGCGTCGGTTCACGGCCAATCTGGCTTTCCAGATGACGCGACGCCCGCAGGTAGACATTCAGCTCCTTGATGACATGAACCGGCAGGCGGATGGTTCGCGACTGGTTCATGATGGCGCGCTCAATGCTCTGGCGAATCCACCAGGTGGCATAGGTGGAAAAGCGGAAGCCACGTTCCGGATCGAACTTTTCCAGTGCGTGCATCAGGCCGATATTGCCTTCTTCAATCAGATCGAGCAGGGCAAGGCCGCGGTTGATGTAGTGTTTGGCAATGTTCACGACCAGGCGCAGATTGTGCTCAATCATTTTTTGCCGGGCCTCAAACTCGCCAGCCACCACCCTACGGGCCAAGGCCAGTTCCTCTGCCGGTGTCAGCAGGGCATTGTTACCAATGTCATTCAAGTAGATCTGCGTGACATCTGCGACTTCATCTGCAACAGCCTGGCGTTCGGTTGACTCTTCAGCATCGGCTTCTGCTACAACCTCTTCGATGACTTCTTCTTCAAGAATTTCCTCTTCTTCGAGGATATCGCTGTCTTGGCTCATAATTCCCCCCGCTGTGTTGGTCCTCGCAGGGGGATTTCCCCTGGGTCAGGACTTGTTTTCCAGGTACTGCATGGGGTCCACCGGTTTCCCGAAACGGCGGATCTCAAAGTGCAGTTTTACCTGATCTGCATCGGTATTACCCATTTCGGCAATCTTCTGCCCTTTCTTGACCGTCTGCCCCTCCTTTACCAGTAACTGACTGTTGTGTGCGTAGGCCGACAGGAATGTCTTGTTGTGCTTGATGATGATGAGCTTGCCATAGCCTCTCAAGCCATTGCCGCTGTATACGACCTTGCCATCCGCTGCCGCCAGCACTGCTTGCCCGCTGCGACCGCTGATGTCCACACCCTTGTTACTATCCGAATAGCCGCGTATTACCTTGCCCTGAGTCGGCCAGATCCATGCTACTCCATCTTCTGCCGTTGCTGCAGCCGGGGCCTCTTCCGTTTTAGCCTTGTTTGGCTGGGACATTGCAGGGGTACTGCTGTCCTTTTTGTCAGGCTGTACCACTGGTGCTGAGGCTGCCGTACTGTTGGCCGGTTTCGCTTTGCTGCTGCCCTCGCTCTGTTGCACCAGTGTTCTGACTGCTTCTTCCGAATACGGCAGCTTCAATGCCTTCGGGTAGTTCTTGGCTGGCGCTGTCTGGCTGCCATTTTCCACCGCAGCCGGATTGGTTGCCGGATTGGCATTTGGAGCCAAGGGTGCTGCCGTCACGACAGCCGGGCTGCTGTTTGCCGTGCTTGGCTGCGTATCCGGTGGCGCCAGCCGTAATACCTGTCCTACCTTGATGGTGGTGTCGCTCAGATTGTTCCAGGCGATCACATCTTTCATCTTTACGCCGTGATTCAGCGAAATGCGGAACAGATTTTCGCCGGGCTGCACAACATGGCTCTTTTCCGTCGCTGTTGCTTGTACTAGTGGCACGCTGCTTACCGGTGCAGCGCTGACTACGCCATCACTCTTATAGGGTGTGGCTACTGCAATTTCAGCCGGCTGAGCTTTGGCCGGTGCGCTGTTGTTGGCGATGGGCGCTTGCAGTGGGGCTGGCCGTGCCGACTCCACGGGGGCTGCTTGTTGCACCATGCTGCTGCAGGCACTGAGTGCCAAGACGGTGATGCTTGCTGCAAGCCAATGTTGTGAATGCTTTTTTTCCATGCTTAGTGGATTTATATGTCAGTTAGTTGATGTTTGTAAATTGTTAGACAAGGTTTGTGTTGTGTTTTTGCAAGATTTAGTTACGACCGGGTAATAATGGTACAAACTTGACCGGGTCCAGCCGTGTCTTCTGCAAGCCTTGCGTTGTCTTTTCCAGCAGCCACAAATGCTGTTCCTCATCACCGATCGGCATGATCAGCCTGCCGCCTTCTGCCAGTTGTTCGACCAGTGCTTCCGGAATGTTGCGCGCTGCCGCAGTCATGATGATGCCGGCAAAGGGTGCGGCTTCAGGCAAGCCAAAGTGGCCATCACCATGCACCAGCCTGGCATGCACCAGCTTGGCTGCACGCAGGTTGCGTCTGGCTTTGTCCAGCAGGACGCCAAGTCGTTCAATGGAATAGACCTCGGCACCGGTTTTCAGCAGTACCGCCGTCTGGTAGCCGCAGCCGGTCCCGATTTCCAATATCTTCCCGGCCTTTCGTCCAGCTAGCAGGATTTCAGTCATTTTGGCCACGGTGTGGGGCTGGGAAATGGTCTGCCCATGACCGATAGGCAGCGACACATCATCATAGGCACGGGTGGCCAGTGCCTGATCGACAAACAGATGCCGAGGCACGTCGGACATGGCATTCAGAACGCGTTCGTCCTGCACGCCTGCCTGGCGCAAACGATCGACCATCCGTTTGCGGGTTCTATCCGACAGCATGCCGTAAGCCTGGCTGTCTTGTGTCACAGATGAAGCCATGTATTGATTCCGTCCATTTGGCCGAAAGCGGTAAGGTCTAACATTAAGGGGGTGATGGACACATCCTGTGCCGCGATGGCGGCAAAGTCGCTCCCTGCACCGGCATCTTGTGCGCTGCCAACAGGTCCTACCCAGTATATCGTCTCTCCGCGAGGATTTTTTGCCTTGATGACCGGTTCCGCATGGTGGCGGCGTCCAAGGCGGGTGACTTGCATCTCTCCCAGTGCCGAGAGTGGAATATCCGGCACATTGACATTGAGCAATACCGGGCGGGTCAAGGGCTGATGGATACAGCGTTGCACTAGTTGGTCGACCACATGGGCCGCAGTCGCAAAATGCTGGCCGCTATAGCCAGCCAGTGATACGGCCACCGAGGGAATGCCAAGCAGAAAACCTTCGGTTGCGGCGGCTACGGTACCGGAATAAATGGTGTCATCCCCCATATTGGGGCCGTGATTGATGCCACTGAAAATCATGTCCGGGCGAAAATCGAGAAAACCGGTCACGGCCAGATGTACGCAGTCGGTGGGCGTGCCGTTGACATAGTGAAAGCCATTGGCTGCCGTTCTGACCGTCAGCGGACGATCCAGTGTCAGCGAGTTGCTGGCACCGCTGCGGTCTCGCTCCGGGGCCACGACAACGACCTGGCCGTAAGCAGAAAGTGTCTCGGCCAGGGTGCGTATCCCCGGGGAAAAATAGCCGTCGTCATTGCTGATCAGAAACTTCATACCGTGCTTCCGTGTTGGACGCTCGATTGTATCCCTGCTGCGGCATGCAGGAAAATCATCGTAGCATGACAGACAAAGAAAAACCCGCCGGAGCGGGTTGTCTGTTGATAATGCTTCAAGCGTAGTAGCGTTGGCTGAATTCCAGCATGCGCTCTATCGGCAGGCGGGCGGCATCCATTTGCTCCGGGCTCAGGTAATCGATACGCAGCCCGTGTCCCTGCTGGGCCTGTTTGACCGCCTCGATGGTATTCATCTTCATATAGGGACAGGAATTGCACTGGCAGCCGGCATAGATCGGTGCCTGGCGCAGGTCAAGATCGGGGCGGGCCAATCCCATATTGTAAAGAATGCCATCTTCTGTCGCGACGAAGATCACCGCCTTGCTATCACCCTTGAAGGCTTTTACCCAATTGAGCATGCCGGAGGTGGAGCCGACATAATCTGCTTTTTTCAGTACCGGGAGCGGGCTTTCCGGATGGGCAATCAGGTATTTTTCACCACTGACGGCAGAAAATGCTTCTTCCAGCGCGGCTTCGTTGAACTTGTCGTGCACTTCGCACACGGCAGACCACAGTGGCATGTCATAGCCGTATTGATCATTCAGATAGCCGCCCATATTGCGGTCTGGCGAGAAAATGACCTTTTTGCCTTCGGCATACAGATGGGCAATGATATCGTCCACATTGCGGCTGGTGACAATCCAGTCGGACAAGGCTTTATGCTCGGCACTGGAGTTGATGTATGACACGTGTACGTGATCCGGATGGCTCTCGCGCCATATCTTGAGGGCGGCGACATCGGTCTGTGTGACCAATGAACAGGTGGAGCCAGCATCAGGCAGAATGACTTCCGCTTGTGGGTTGAGGATTTTTGCGGTTTCCGCCATGAAACGCACGCCAGCAAATACGATAATGTCGGCGTTGGCTTCTTTGGCGTAGAGCGACAACTCCAGGCTGTCTCCCACCTTGTCGGCCATCTGCTGGATTTCCGGCTGGGTATAGTAATGGGCGAGGGTGACGACGCGCTTGGTCATGATGTGGTAACTCCTGCCCGGCCTGACGGTTGCCGGCGGGCTGACTGAATTGGGTGCAATACAAGGTACAGGGCTTGCCAAGCAGGCAAGATTAGCAATATTGCACTGCGATTTCCACTATTGCCCAAGTCAGGTTGCCTGTAAAAATGGTGTCAGCCTGCTATAAAACCCATTTGCATGGGGCTTGCCCAAGGTCAATATGACAGGGCGATGGTTGCGGCAGCATCTGGCAGGTTCGCCTGTTGCAGACGGCCCCATCGTGGCGTTTGACGCTAAATGGCAACGGCTTCAGCCCTTGGCATTGCATTGGTGTCATCCCTCATTGTGCATTGCACAATACTGTCGCAACATGGTGACCATACCATTCTGGATGGTGCTGTCAGCCTTTGGTATACCCGTTTTCTCCCAAGCCCTGCCGCATGTAAGGCCATTGGCCAACGTAGGGTGGGAAGCAGCTAATGCTTGATTTGACTGGATTGGACCTTTCCTATGCGGCCACACTACCTTACTCCGCTTTTTTCGCCGCGCAATGTCGCGGTTGTCGGTGCCAGCGATACGCCGGGTTCTATCGGCCAGGCTGTGTTTGCCAACCTGCTGGCGGGCAATTTCCAGGGCAAGCTGTTTCCGGTCAATCTGAATCACAAGGTGGTCGGTGGCATTCCTGCCGTCCCTTCCGTGCGTCTGATCGAGCCGGCCATCGATATGGCGGTTATCTGTACTGCCATGCGATCCTTGCCGGCCATCATCAAGGACTGTGGCAAAAAAGGGATCAAGGCTGTCCTGCTGGCCAAGGAGTTTTCCGATAGCGAGCAACTGGAGCGGGAAATCCTGAATGAATCGGTCTCCATTGCCCGTCATTACGGTATTCGGGTGCTGGGTCCCAATGTGCTGGGCTTGATGCGCCCGGTGGCCGGTTTCAATGCCACCAATTATGCAAGCAAGGTCCGGCCGGGTAATCTGGCTCTGGTGTCCCAATCCTCGGCATTGTGTACCGCCATGCTGGACTGGGCCGACAGCAAGGGCATTGGTTTTTCCAGTGTGATTTCGGTGGGCGATGCGCTTGATGTGGATTTTGGCGAAATCCTGGATTATCTGGTGGCCGATAATTTTACCCAGGGCATTTTGTTGCATGTCCACCACATTCACAACGCACGCCGCTTCATGAGTGCGCTACGGGCGGCTGCCCGCACCAAGCCGGTGGTGGTGATCAAGTCCGGTCGTTATCAGGATGATCTGACGGGTCTGACGCATTCGAGCAATCTGATTGAAAGTGGCGATGTGTTTGATGCCGCACTGTCGCGGGCCGGTGTGCTGCGGGTGTCGTCCATTGCCCAGTTGTTTACCGCGGCCAAGGTGCTGGCAGCCAATTTCCGGGTCGGTGGCAAACGACTGGCCATTGTGACCAACGGCATCGGGCCGGGGGTGTTGGCTGCCGATAGCGCTTATACCAACGGAGTGGAGCTGGCCAGGCTGAGCGATGCCACCATGGATCTGCTCAATAATGCCTTGCCGCGCAACTGGTCGCACGGCAACCCCATTGACTTGATCGGTGATGCCAGCCCGGTGCGCTTCCGTACCGCGGTCAAGGCCTGTATCGACGACCCCAATGTAGATGGCATTCTGGTGATCTTTACCCCGCAAGCTGGTACTGACCTTCTGACCACTGCACAGCTGATGATCGGTTTGCAGCGGGAATCCAGCAAGCCGCTGTTTCTGTCCTGGTTGGGTGATGCCAAGGTTTCGGAAAGCCGGGATCTGTTCTCCAAGGCCAAATGTGCCCATTTCAGGGCTCCGGAATATGGTATCGAGGTATTCCGCAATCTGGCGTCCTATCATCACAACCAGCAGCTGTTGCTGCAAACACCTAGTCCCCTGGAAGGCAAGCGCGAGGCACCGGACATTGCCGGTGCCCGTGCCGTCATTGCCGGAGCCATGGCCAAGGGGCGTACCGTGTTGTCCGAACGGGAGTCCAAGCAGGTGCTGGCGGCCTTTCGCATTCCGGTCAACCCCACCCGTCTGGCGCGTACCGAAGATGAGGCAGTACAGCTGGCCGAGCAGATTCATTACCCGGTTGTGCTCAAGATCGACTCAGCTGACATCATCTACAAGTCGGATGTCGGTGGTGTCGAGCTGAACATCAGTAACGAAGCCACCTTGCGTCAAGCCTTCCGCGACATTCTCGAGCGGGCCGCTCAGGCCATGCCGGAGGCGCATATCGATGGCGTGTCGGTACAGCCGATGCGAAAACGGCGTTTTGCCCGGGAAGTCATGGTCGGGGTGACGCATGACAGCTCTTTTGGCCCGGTCATCACTTTCGGTGCTGGCGGCATTGCGGTGGAAATCATGCACGACAGCGCGCTGGCGCTGCCGCCACTGAACAAATATCTGGTGGGCAGCATGATTGCCAAGACCCGTATCGGTCAGTTGCTGGGGGCGTTCAAGAACCTGCCTGCGGTGGAGATGGATGAACTGGTGGATGTCTTGCTGCATGTTTCGGAAATGGTGTGCGAACTGCCGGAACTGCGCGAGATGGATATCAATCCGCTAGTGGCCGATGAAAAGGGGGTGATTGCGTTGGATGCCCGCATTATCGTCGAACCGCTCAAGCCGGACGTCAAGCGCTATGGCCATATGGCCATCATGCCCTATCCGATGCATATGGTGCGCAGTGCGACACTGACCGATGGCATGAAGGTGACCATTCGTCCGGTTCGACCGGAGGACGCCGAAATGCAGCAGGAGTTCGTGCGCACGCTGTCGGATGAGAGTCGCTACAACCGCTATATGTCCAGCATCAAGCAGCTGTCGCAAACCATGCTGGTACGCTTTACCCAGCTGGATTACGACCGGGAAATGGCGCTGGCCATGACTTGCGAGACAGAAAAGGGCGAGGAGCAGCAGGCGGTGGCCCGCTTTATCACCGATCCGGACAATGAAGGCTGTGAATTCGCACTGGAAGTGGCAGACAAATGGCAGGGCAAGGGCATAGGCTACATCCTGATGAATGCCCTGTTCGATGCGGCGCGCGAGCAAGGCCTGACCGTGATGCGTGGCGAGGTGCTGGCCGGTAACAAGGGCATGCTCAAACTGATGCACAAGCTGGGTTTTACCGTGGAGACCCACCCGGAAGACCGTGCGCTGACCATCGTGACCAAGATCCTGTAATCCGGCTTGTCGCAGTGCCGCGGCGTGCCTGCGGCACTGCCTGGTGTGGTTTTTATCCGTCAAACAGCGCCCCCCAGCTGGCAGATCACGGCCGGATAAGCGGGTGGACGTATTAAGCGCTTGCAAGATAAGGGAAAAGTGCCATAGAATCGTGGGCTTTTCTACGATACCGTTTTTATCTAAGGACAATCGACAATGGTAGTGATTCGTCTGGCACGTGGCGGCGCCAAGAACCGTCCGTTCTACAACATCGTGGTGACCGATTCCCGTAACCGTCGTGACGGTCGCTTCATCGAGCGCGTTGGCTTCTACAACCCGGTGGCAAACGAGAAGGAAGAGCGCGTGCGCCTGACTTCCGATCGTCTGAACTACTGGATCGGCGTTGGTGCCCAGGTTACCGACGCTGTAGCCAAGCTGCTGAAAGAGCAGAAGGTTGCTGCCTAATCGTTCGTTGACTCAACTAACGGACTAAGGCGCATGCGCAAAGAAGATCTCGTCATGATGGGGTTTGTGCGTGGCGCCTTTGGTATCAAGGGCTGGATCAAGGTCCAGGCCGATACCGAATACGCTGACGGTCTGTTTGACTACCCGGTCTGGTGGCTGGGCAAGGATGACAGCTGGAAGCCGTACACATTTGAAAACGGGGCGGTGCAGCCCAAAGGTTTATCCGCCAAGCTGCAAGGCATTGACGATCGTGACACGGCGGAAGCCCTGCGCGGTCTGCAGATTGCCGTTCCCCGTAGTGAATTGCCGGAAGCTGGCAGCGACGAATATTACTGGTCCGATCTGATCGGCCTGTTTGTCGTCAACCAGCAAGGCGTGGTGCTTGGCAAGGTGACCGAACTGATGGAAACCGGTGCCAACGACGTATTGGTAGTGCAAGGTGAACACGGCCAGCGGCTGATTCCCTTTGTCGGCCAGTTTGTACTGGATGTCAGTCTGGCCGAGGCCCGCATTTCAGTAGACTGGGGTCTGGACTACTGATGCATATCGATGCCATCACGCTGTTTCCGGAAATGTTCGATGCCATCGCCCGCTTCGGCGTAAGCCAGCGGGCGCTTGATATGGGCATTTGGGATTTCCAGAAATGGAATCCACGCGATTTCACCCATGACAACTACCGCCGCGTGGACGATCGTCCGTATGGTGGTGGGCCTGGCATGGTCATGCTGATCGAACCGCTGGAAGCTGCCATCGAGGCAGCCAAGGCACGTCAGCAGGCGGCTGGTGTTGAGCAAAGCCATGTCATCTATCTGTCCCCGCAAGGTGCTGCCTTATCGCACGCCAAGGCGGAGGCGCTGTCCCGGCGTCCTGGCCTCATTGTATTGTGTGGCCGTTACGAAGGGGTGGACGAGCGCTTGATCGAGCGCCAGGTGGATGAGGAAGTTTCCATTGGCGACTACGTGTTGTCCGGTGGTGAACTACCTGCCATGGTGCTGATGGATGCAGTCATCCGACTGCTACCGGGCGTGCTCAACGATGCCCAGTCCGCTTATGAAGACTCATTTGTGAACGGACTCCTTGATTGTCCGCACTATACCCGTCCCGAAGAATATCAGGGCATGCGGGTGCCGGATGTACTCATGTCCGGTAATCATGCACTGATCGCCAAGTGGCGGCTGAAGCAGGCTTTGGGCAGGACGTGGCAACGTCGTCCCGATCTGTTGAAAGACCGCTCTTTGACAAAACAGGAATCTCGGCTGCTGGCAGAGTACCAGCAGGAACAAGATATCCGTAAAAAACCGGAGTAAAACATGGATCTGATCCAGAAACTCGAGCAAGAAGAAATCGCCCGCCTGGGCAAGACCATCCCGGAATTCGCTCCTGGCGATACCGTTGTGGTTCAAGTCAAGGTAAAGGAAGGTAACCGCGAACGTCTGCAGGCTTACGAAGGCGTTGTAATCGCCAAGCGTAACCGTGGTCTGAACAGCTCTTTCATCGTGCGCAAGATGTCCGCCGGTGAAGGTGTTGAGCGTACTTTCCAGTCCTACTCCCCGCTGGTGGCTTCCGTAGAAGTGAAGCGCCGTGGTGACGTACGTCGCGCCAAGCTGTACTACCTGCGTGGTCGTACTGGCAAATCTGCACGTATCAAGGAAAAACTGCCGGCTCGCAAGCAAGGCTGATCCTGATACCGTCAGGTATGATGAAAGCGCAAGGCAACTGCCTTGCGCTTTTTTTTCGTCTATCGCCAAAGGGGACGGGATGAGTACCGACAGCATAGACTGTTTCCTGGATCATCTATGGCTGAGCGATGGCCTGTCAGCCAATACGCTGGCCGCCTACCGGCGGGATCTGGCCAAGCTGGCCGTGCGCCTGCAGGCGCTGGGCGCGACGCTGGAGCAGGCTTCGGAGGAGAAGATACGCCAGGCACTGCTACAGGCGGTGGACAGCGAGAAACCGGCTACGCGGGCGCGCCAGCTATCCTGTCTGCGCCGCTACTACCAGTTTCTTCTGAGTAGCGGACAGCGCCAGGACAGCCCGGTAGAACGGTTGGAAAGCCCCCGGCAGGGCCTGCGTCTGCCCAAGTCCCTGTCTGAAGCACAAGTGGAGCAATTATTGCAGGCACCGGATGTCAGCCAGCCGCTGGGGCTGCGGGATCGGGCCATGTTCGAGTTGCTGTACGCAACCGGCTTGCGGGTGTCCGAGCTGGTCGGCCTGAGCATGCAGCAATTGGACCGGGTAACCGGCTTGATCATTACCCGAGGCAAGGGTAACAAGGAGCGCATGGTACCTCTGGGAGAGATTGCGCTTGAGTGGCTGGAGCGTTATTTTGGCGAAGCCAGACCGCTGCTACTGGCGGGCATGCCATGCGAAGCCGTGTTTGTCACTCAGCGCAAGGCCGGGATGACACGGCAAATGGCCTGGCATCTGATTACCACGTATGCCAGACAGCAGGGCCTGCCACCGATCAGCCCACACATTTTGCGCCATGCCTTTGCCACTCATCTGGTGAACCATGGTGCGGATCTGCGCGTGGTCCAGCTATTGTTGGGACATTCCGATATCTCGACCACACAGATTTATACCCATGTGGCACGGGAGCGCCTCAAGCAGTTGCACGCACAGCACCATCCACGTGGATGAGTCAAGCAAAACGCCCGCATGGGATGCGGGCGTTGGATGATGGCAAAGACTCTCCGCCTCAGGCTGGTTCGGCGGTCAGGGCCTCCTGATCGAACCGCAGCTCGACGATGTCCTCCTCGTTGACCGTGACCGTGACCTCGCCGCCATTGGCCAGCCTGCCAAACAGCAGTTCATCGGCCAGTGCCTTACGGATGGTGTCCTGAATCAGGCGCGCCATCGGTCGGGCTCCCATCAGCGGGTCAAAGCCGTGTTTGGCCAGGAAGGACCGCAGTGCATCGGTAAAGTGGATTTCCACCTTCTTGTCACTCAGCTGGTGTTCCAGTTGCATCAGGAACTTGTCGACAACCTGCATGATGATCTGCTCATCCAGCATCTTGAAGGAGATGGTGGCATCCAGACGGTTGCGGAACTCAGGGCTGAACAGGCGCTTGATGTCTGCCATCTCGTCACCCGTCTTCTTGGACTGGGTAAAGCCCAGCGCCGGTTTGGACATGGCTTCGGCACCTGCATTGGTGGTCATGATGATCACCACATTG
>Ga0187781_10002501_pt1 | contig 13957 bp, 15 predicted proteins | sample 0715_SJ02_MP02_2_FD_132447 | JGI IMG/M metagenome (GOLD analysis project Ga0187781, IMG submission 132447) | Tropical peat soil microbial communities from peatlands in Department of Meta, Colombia - 0715_SJ02_MP02_20_MG | ecosystem: Environmental > Terrestrial > Soil > Wetlands > Peat | place...
GGCGCCCAGGCCCACGGTGTTGTCGTACGACATGCCGGACAGGCTGATGCCGTCCTCGGGCACCGCGTTCCACTCCTTGCAGGCCACCTCGCAGGCCTTGCACCCGATGCAGACCGAGGTGTCGGTGAAGAAGCCCAGCCGCGGCGGATGCTCGAGGTAGCCGGCCCGGCCGGCCGGGTCAGGGCTCATCGCGGACCTCCGTGCCGGTGTCGTCGGTGATGCCCGCGCGCTCGGCGTACTCGCGTACCAGGCGCCGCAGCTCGGGGCCGCGCGGGCGGCGGCCGGGGCGGATGTCGCAGGCCATCGCCTTGACCTCCTGGATGTGCACGTTCGGATCCAGGGACAGCGCGGCCAGTTCGTTGGCCGCGTCCCCGGTGACCAGCCCGTTCGGGCCCCAGTGGTAGGGCAGGCCGACCTGGTGCAGGGCCCGGCCGCCGACGCTCAGCGTCCGCACCCGCGAGGTGACCAGCACCCGAGCCTCGACCGCGGTCCTGGCGGTGATGATCGTAGCCCAGCCCATGTGCTCCAGGCCTCGCTCGGCGGCGAGTTCCGGTGACACCTCGCAGAAGAACTCCGGCTGCAGCTCGGACAGGTAGGGCAGGGTACGGGACATGCCTCCCGCGGTGTGGTGCTCGGTCAGCCGGTAGGTGGTGGCCACGTAGGGGTAGACCGACGAGCCCGGCTCGGTACCGCTGGGCTGCAGCGGGTTCTCCTTGTGCCTGATGATCTCCCGGATCGGGTTGCGCTGCTGACCGTACAGCGGGTTGCGGAACGGCGATTCCTGCGGCTCGTAGTGGGTGGGCAGCGGCCCGTCGGCCAGCCCGGCCGGGGCGTACAGCCAGGCCTTACCGTCGTTCTGCATGATGAACGCGTCGATCCCGGAGATCGCGTCGACTCCGGTGGCGCCTTCGGGGGGCCGGTAGGACGGCGGCCTGGTGGCCGGGAAGTCCGGCACGTCGTGCCCGATCCACCGGCCCGCCTCGGGGTCCCACCAGACATAGGCCTTGCGCTCGCTCCACGGCTTCCCGTCCGGGTCGGCCGAGGCCCGGTTGTACAGGATCCGCCGGTTGGCGGGCCAGGCCCAGCCCCACTCGGGCGCGACCCAGCTCTGCTCCGAGCCGGGCTTGCGCCGGGCCGCCTGGTTGACCCCGCCGGCGTACACGCCGCAGTAGATCCAACACCCGCACACGGTCGACCCGTCGTCCCTGAGCTGCGCGAACCCGGACAGCGGCCGACCGTCGGCGTCCCAGCCGTTGACCTCGGCCAGCACGGCCTCGGCGGACGGCTCGGCCAGCGGGCCGCCGGTCGGGTAGTCCCAGGTCAGGTCCAGCACCGGCCGGTCGCGGTCGTCGGTGGAGGCGGCCAGTTTCTCCCGTATGCGCAGACCCAGGTGGTAGGTGAACCACAGGTCGCTGCGCGCGTCCCCGGCCGGGGGAACCGCCTCGTGATGCCACTGCAGCATCCGCTGGGTGTTGGTGAAGCTGCCCGCCTTCTCGGTGTGCGCCGCGGCGGGCAGGAAGAACACCTCGGTCTTGATGTCCTGCGTGCGCATCTCGCCGGTCTCGATCTCGGGCCCGTCCTGCCACCAGGTCGCGCTCTCGATCATCGTCATGTCGCGCACGACCAGCCAGTCGAGGTTGGCCATCCCCAGCCGCTGCATGCGCGCGTTGGCCGAGCCCACGGCCGGGTTCTGGCCGAACAGGAAGTAACCCCGGCACCGGCCGTTCAGCTGCTCCAGCACGGTGGCATAGGTGCTGTGGTCGCCGGTCAGCCGGGGCAGGTAGTCGAAGCAGAAGCCGTTCTCCGCCGTGGCGGCCGGTCCCCAGTAGGCCTTGAGCAGGCTGGTCAGGTAGGCCCGGGTGTTGGCCCAGAAACCCTTGGTCATGGCGATGTCCGCCACGTAGGCGTCCAGGTCCTGGTGCCTCCCCGCGGCCGGCATCGGCAGGTAGCCGGGCAGCAGGTCGAACAGGGTGGGGATATCGGTCGACCCCTGGATGGACGCGTGCCCGCGCAGGGCCAGGATGCCGCCGCCCGGGCGGCCCATGTTGCCCAGCAGGGCCTGCAGGATCGCGGCGGTGCGGACGTACTGCACGCCCACCGTGTGCTGGGTCCAGCCGACGCTGTAGACCAGGGCGGTGGTGCGACCGCGGCCGGAGTTCGAGGTGAGCAGCTCGCAGATCCGGGCGAAGACCTCCGGCGGCACGCCGCAGGCCTGCTCGACGACCTCCGGGGTGTACCGCGCGAAGTGGCGCTTGAGGACCTGGAAGACGGAGCGGGGGTGCTCGAGGGACTCGGCCACCCGGGGCGGGCCGGGGGCGGCGGAGCTGGCACCACCGTTCGTTAGGTCATAAGGAACACCGCGGGAACCGGCGGCCGCCCGCACCATGGCGCCGGCGTAACTCCAGGCCGTCTTGTCATAGCGGTGAGCTTCGGAGTCCAGCCCGGCGAAGACGCCATCCAGGTCTTCGGTGTCGGCGAAGTCCTCGCTGAGGATGACCGCCGCGTTGGTGTAGGCGACCACGTAGTCGCGGAAGTACTTCTCCTGAGTCAGGACGTAGTTGATGATGCCGCCCAGGAACACGATGTCGCTGCCGGCCCGCAGCGGCACGTGCAGGTCGGCCAGCGCGCTGGTCCGGGTGAACCGGGGATCGACGTGGATCACCGTAGCGCCGCGGGCCTTGGCCTCGACCACCCACTGGAAGCCGACCGGGTGGCATTCGGCCATGTTGGAGCCCTGGATGAGGATGCAGTCCGAGTTCTGCAGGTCCTGCGGGAACGTGGTGGCGCCGCCGCGGCCGAAGCTAGTCCCCAGACCGGGGACGGTGGAGGAGTGTCATATCCGGGCCTGGTTCTCGATCTGGATGGCGCCGAGCGCGGTGAACAGCTTCTTGATCAGGTAGTTCTCTTCGTTGTCGAGCGTCGCGCCGCCCAGACTGGCGAAACCCAGGGTCCGGTTGGTGCGCCGGCCGCCGACCTCGTCCTGCCAGCCGTTCCGGCGCGCCGCGATGACCCGGTCGGCGATCATGTCCATCGCCGTATCCAGGTCCAGGTCCTCCCATTTTTGGCCGAACGGCCGACGGTACTTGATCCGGTACTGCCGCGCGCCCTCCGTGGTGAGCTGAAGGCTGGCCGAGCCCTTCGGGCACAGCCGCCCGCGGCTGACCGGGGAGTCCGGGTCACCCTCGATCTGGATGACCTTTCCGTCCTTGACGTACACGTTCTGGCCGCAGCCGACCGCGCAGTACGGGCAGATCGACCTGACCACCCGGTCGGCCGTGGTCGTGCGGGCCACGCGGGGCTGGTCGCTCCTGGCCGCGGCGCCGAGGCCGCGGCGGTCGGTGCCGGTCAGCTGCCGGTAGACGGGCCAGTCCCGGGGTTTCATGGGTCCGCGTCACCTCCGCCGTACCGTCAACATCGTTTGCTCGTGCCCAGTGAGGGCTATTCAGATGCGACCTAGCGAGCACGGGCCTTTGGGGCCCGTGCGAGCGGTCGCCGCACGGAAAACGGCCGGAACCGTCGCGGGAATCTGAATAGCCCCAACAATCAATTTAGGCACAGTATCTCCTACGCTACGATCGCTGCGTCGCGGCGGGATCATGGTCGGCTGGGAGGTTTCCTGGGTTCTCGCTGCCTGTTGCCGCTAGGCCTGGTTGAAGACCAGCAGGAACTCCAGCAGGCCGTGGTTCTGCGTGGTGACCAGGGGCGTGTAGGTCGGGTTCTCGATGTGGTAGTCGGCGAATACCACGGGGATGTCGCCGGAGACCTCGATCTGGCCGCCCTTGCGCTCGGCGCTCAGCGTGAACGTGACCGCGCGCGTGGTGCCGTGCAGCGTCAGGTTGCCGTGCGCGGTGTACTGCGTGATCACGCCGTCGGCGGGGAGCGGCGCCAGTTCGATCGGGCTGGTCAGCGTAAAGGTCGCGGTCGGGTACAGGTACACCTCCATGATCCGGCCGTCGAACTGCCCGTCGCGCTCCGGCCTGTCGCTGTGCACGGTGGCCATCGGCACGCTGAACGAGCCGCCGGTCACGGTCGTGCCCGAGATGGTCATGTGCCCGTTGACCGAGGTGGTGCGGCCGACCGCGGTCTGGCTCTGCCCCAGCAGTACCTCGTTGACGCGGTAGCCGACGATGGAACCCGATCCGACGGTCCAGGTGCCGGCCACTGACCCGGTGTCCGCCGGGTTCGTCGTCCCGGCGCCCGTGGCGGTGCTCGCCGGAGGGCTGCCCGTGGGCAGTGACAACGCGGCGGGGGTGCTGTTGAAGAAATGAATGTAGATGAACGGCCCGGCCACGGCGAGGACCACGAGGACGGCGATGGCGACCAGGAGCCATTTCAGCCAGCGACGCAGACCCTTGTTCCGCGTTTCATACGCCATGTGACAGCCTTCTGGAGCGTGCTGAACGATGTCAGGAGAGTTTAGGCCTGGAGCCTCTCAGTAGGCTCTCAATGCGATGATGACTCGATCACATGATGACTCGAAGGTTAGACTCACGAGCACAATGATTCTCATGGTGGCCGGCGTGTCCGGGAGTGGCAAGACGACCGTGGGCGCCCTGCTCGCCGAGCGCGTGAACTGGCGCTTCGCCGACGGGGACTCGTTTCACTCGGCCGCGAACATCGCCAAGATGCACGCCGGGATCCCGCTGACCGACGAGGACCGCCAGCCGTGGCTGCTGGCCATCACGGCCTGGATGGACGAGCGCATCGCGGCGGCCGAATCGGCGGTGGTGACCTGTTCCGCGCTCAAACGCGCCTACCGCGAGGAGCTGCTCGACGGGCGTCCCGAGGCGCGGATGATCTTCCTGAGCGTCGATCGCGCCGAGGCGGACCGGCGGATGACCGCCCGGGCCGGTCACTTCTTTCCCGAGCGGCTGCTCAGCAGCCAGTTCGACGCCCTCGAACCGCCCCAGCCCGGCGAGCCCGGCGTGACCGTCGTGACCAGCGGCGAGGAGGATCCTGCGGACACGGTCGCGGCCATCATCGCGATCGTGTGGCCCGGCGAGAGTGAGCGGCCCGGCGCCGTGCGGCCCGGCGAGGGCGCCAGCTGAGGTGGAGCCATGAAGCTGACGCTTGACCTGCACGATATTTACAACCGCGGGCAGGACATCGACCGCGCGTTGCAGGCGATAATCGACGAGGCGGTGAAGAAGAAGGCGCCGCTGGTCGAGATCATCCCGGGCAAAGGTTCGGGACAGCTCAAGAAGCACGTGCTGCGGTTCCTGGAGCGCAAGGAGATCAAGGCGAAGTACCACCGGGTTGAGAAAGACTCCAAGAACTTCGGTCGCTTGTTCGTGCATTTCCGCTGGTAGACCCGGTCTATCCAGGCGCTTTACGTGGTGCTTCCCGGCGGCCGGGCCGGAATACCCTGACGCGGGCGTCGGGCAGCCGGGGGTAGATAGCAGCAGGTAGGGAAGCATTCAGGGCACACTCTCAGTGAGCACTAAGAATGTGCGACCCCGGCAATACGGCAGCCCTCAGTGGCACACCCGACCGACACTAAGGACGCGCGATGCGACTCTCACTCGAGACTCGCCGGATCATCCTGGCTCCGGCGCTTGCCCTGGCGCTTGCGCTGGCGGTCGCGGCCTGCAGCAGTTCCAGTTCGTCGTCCAGCTCGCCCGCGCCCGCCTCATCCGCTCCGGCATCGTCGGCGCCCGCGTCGTCCGCGGCCACGGGCAACGCCGCGGCCGTGGCGCAGATCACCGCGAACTGGGAGAAGTTCTTCAACGCCAGCACGCCGACCTCGCAGCGGGTCGCGCTGCTGCAGAACGGGGCCGCCTTCGCCGTGGCCATCAGCGGCCTGTCCCACCTGGTGAGCGGGCTGGGTGCCACGGTCACCAGCGTGACAGTGACCTCTCCCACCTCGGCCACGGTGAAATATAACCTCACCGCCAGCGGGTCGTCCCTGCTTTCGGGCCAGACCGGCACGGCGGTCTACGAGAACGGGACGTGGAAGGTCGGCGACACCAGCCTCTGCGGGCTGCTCAAACTGGTGCCCGGCGGCTCAACGCCTTCCGCGTGCAGTTCGGCGAGCTGAGGGGGCAGGTCAGTTGGCCAGGCCAGTCGAGACGGTCCACGGAGACCCGTACGGCGGGGAGGGGATCGTCGGCCGCGGCGGCCGGTCGCTGGCGCTCGCCACGCTGTGCACCCTGCTTTTCCTGACCTTCCTCGACAACACCGTGGTCAGCGTCGCGCTCGGGGACATATATAGCAACCCGGGCGCGAGCCCCACCGAGCTGCAGTGGGTGGTAGGCGCCTACGCCCTCACCTTCGCCAGCCTCATGCTGGCCTGCGGGATGATCGGGGACGAACTCGGCCGGAAGAAGGTCATGCTGACGGGCGCCGCGGTGTTCTGCGCCGGCTCGGTCCTGTGCGCGCTCGCCCCGAACGTCCAGCTGCTCATCGCCGGGCGTGCCGTGATGGGCATGGGCGCGGCGGCCAGCGAGCCGGGCACGCTGTCCATGCTCCGCCACCTGTACCCTGACGCGCGGGCGCGGAGCAGGGCGATCGGAATCTGGGCCGGGACCTCTGGGCTCGCGCTCGCCATGGGTCCCGTCATCGGCGGCATCCTGATCGGGCTGTGGAGCTGGCGGGGCATCTTCTGGTTCAACCTGGCGTTCGGGCTGGCCGCCCTCCTCGTCGCGGCAGTCATCCTGCCGGAAAGCGCCGACCCCTCGGCGGCGCGCGTCGACACCGCGGGCACCTTGATCGGCGCAGGGACACTCGCGGCGTTCGTGTTCGCGATCATCGACTCGGAGTCGGCCGGATTCGGGTCAGTAGAAGTGATCGTGCTGTTGTGCGTGAGCGCTGCCGGGCTGGCGGCGTTCGTCTGGCGGGAACACCGCGCCGAGCATCCGCTGCTGGATCTGCGTTTCCTGCGCCTGGCGCAGTTCAGCACCTCGAACATCGTCGCGTTCTGCACATCCTTCTCCACGTTCGCCATCTTCTTCTTCACCGCGCTGTACCTGGTCATAGTGGTCTCGCCGTCCGGCTACCGGCTGGCACTGGTGTTCTTGCCGATGACCGTCCTGATGATCGCCGCCTCGGTGCTGGCCGGGCGCTGGACGGCTATTGTCGGGCCGCGCTGGTCGATCACGATCGGGTGCCTGCTGCTGGCGATCGGGCTGTTCCTGGCGGACGACTACCTGTCCCCGCATCCGTCCTACGGCCCGCTGATAGTCTCCCTCGCGCTGGCGGGCATCGGCATCGGCACCACCGTGGTTCCGATCACCTCCTCGGTGCTCTCGGCGGTTCCCGCGGAGCGCTCGGGCATGGCCGCGTCGGCGACCAACACCAGCCGGGAGATAGGCGCGGTCGCCGGCGTCGCGATCCTGGGCTCGCTGATGTTCTCGCGGATTAATGCCAGCCTCACTACGCAGATGAACCAGCTCCACGTGCCGGCCGTGTACCGGGGCCTGGTCTTCAACGCGATCGAGACCGGCAATTTCTCGGTGCCGCCGGGTCTGTCCGGCAACCTCCAGAAGCTGCTCGCCGAGCTAACCAACGTGGCCTACGCGGCGTTCCACAACGGATTGCGTACAGTGCTCTACCTGTCGGCCGCGCTGGCGCTCGCCGCTGCGTTGCTCGCCGTGATCACGCTGCGCTCAGGTCCGGTTGACACAGGGTCTTGACTTTTCGCGCTAGCTGAGGGATCCAGGAAGTGGACCGGCAATGGCGCTCGGCCAACCCTCGGCGGCTCGCGAGCGATGAGAGGCTGACCATGGTCTGTTACGCCCGGCCCGCGGGCATGATGGCGGCCGTCGTGCTGGCGGTGCTGCTGGTGTTCGGCGGGCCGGTGGCGCACTTCTTCGATGTGGCGGCGGTGATGGCCGCGATCGCGGTGGCCGCGGGAGGCGCGGCGGTGGCCGCGGTGCTGGCGTTCGTGGCGTTCGGTTCGATCCGGCGGCGTCGGGCGGCGTCGGGCGGGTGCGTGAGCTGCCAGCTACGGTGCCAGCACGCCATGACGGAGCAGCCACGAAGGTTGCTGGCAGTGAGCACGGCGGACCGCGGCTGGCACGCACCCCTGGGCGGGCCGGTCGCGCCCCGGTGGCCGGACCGGCCGGCTTACCGGTCCGGAGCGGCGTCGCGGCCCGTCGCGGCGTCCCGGCCCGATGCGGCGTCCCGGCCTGCGGACCATGCGACGGCCACGGTGAACAGGGTCAGGGATCCGGCGGCGGCGAACACGGGCCGGGGATCGCCGCCCAGGAGTCCGGCCGTCGCCCCGGCCAGGAGCGCGCCGACCGCCGCACTACCAGGCATTCTGACCGCGTACCCGTGCCGGTCAAGAGTGTCCGCGGCGTACCGTCTGCGCGGGCCAGTTCGCCGCGGTCTACGGTGACTCCGCGAGGAGCAACCGTGAACGCCGGGATCGTCCCGATTCGCCGTCTGGTGTCCCCGCTCCCTCGGTGCTGCGCCCTGCCGTGACGAGAACCGTTACCGTGCTGACGCGAATCGGTCGCCCGAGTCGTTCATAAATGGCCTCGTGTTCACGCTCGAGGGCTTGACGTTGGTCCGGTGAGAGCCGAGCGTAAAACGACATCGTACGAACGACAGCATTGAGTTCGTCAGGAGTGTGCTCGACCAGCTTTGGCGTGACTGCTACCTGAACATCACCGAACAAGCGGGCGGCGTAATCTTGCCCTATGTCGTAGCTGCCGAGCCAGGCCCATGCCTTTGAGACGTTACCACGGCGTTGCTCAACCCCGGCGAGCGTGCCGTCGAGGTCCCTGTAGGTCGGCCAGTGAGCGGCAATATCCGGGGCGACCTTTCTCAGGGCCGCGAGTACTGCTTCCTGATCTCGCCTGCTACGCGGATCCTCAAGTCCGAAGTAACTTACGAGGGCCAGCGTTCCGCCGGGAACAAGAACGTCAGCGGCCTTCTGCCAACCAATCGCAGGGTCAACCCAGTGAAACGCGGACGCAGAGAACATGGCCTGAAACTGCTCACGGGGAAGCAATGCATCCTCAAATTGAGCGTTCACAAATTCCACCGCGCCAGCACCGTCCAGGTTCTGCCTGGCTAGTGCTATGAGGCTCTTGCCGGGTTCAACTGCTGTGACGTGCAGACCCCGAGCGACAAGACCGCGCGTCAGTTGGCCGCTCCCACACCCGACCTCAAGCACCCGATCACCGCTCCCGATCCCTGCGACCTCACAAGCTCGGTCGATGAGTTTGTCAGGATAAGTCGGACGGTGACGGTCGTACTCAGTCGCAATCTCATCAAAAACCTTGCCGTAACGACGTGCAGTAGATTCTGGCCGCCGTGTCATCCATTGGCCTCCGTTCATGCTCGTTGCTCTGACCGCCAGACGTGGCCACGGCCAGGGCAGAGGTCACGGACGCGTGATGAGGACTGTGAGCTCCAGTATGAATATCGCCGCGATGACTGCCGCCGCAGCGCCAGCAACCACGCCTGCCCAGATCCCTGCCGCAAGCGTGCTGGCGGTGATCACGCAAAGGCTCGGATTGACCGGCCTGCTCCCCGGCCGACGCCGCTGCGGCTGAGCGGACGCCGACGGCCGGGCTCGGTCCGGCTCCGCGGGGATACCGACGGTGACCGCGGCCAGCTCGGCATAGGTCCGCGCCACGAGCGCCTGGCCCACCCGGGCATCTAGCTCGCCCATGGTCAGCTGGCCCTGCACGAACGCAACCTTGACGGTATCGATCACCTGCTCCCGGTCGGCGTGCGACGCCCGCAGGTCGCCAAGTCCCCCTGCCGCCGCCATCTCATCGCCCGGTCCTGTCATCATCCCGTACCTCCCGCGCTGGGGCGGTCGTCACTCCGTCAGTCACTCGGTCGGCCTACCCGGCTGCAGGGTAGCCGCCCGGCGGTTCTCCAGTAGCCGCCCCGCCCAGGGAGTCACTCATGCAGAAAGCGTAGCTCTGTCGGCGCGGGCAAGGCACTGGCAGCACCCCTGCGAGTCGTCGCCTGTCCACCGCTCGTGGCCGCGGTGGGCGGACCGTCCAAAGTCGTCCACACCTGGGTCTAGCGCATTGTCGCCCGGAAGACGCGATAGGCCAGCACGGTGTTCGCCACCGCGCCCGCGAGCGTCAGCAACGCCCAGCCCCAGTAGCCGTAGGCCAGGAGGATGCCGGTCAGGGCGAGCAGCCAGGCCGTGACCAGCACACGGATGAGTATCACGCCATGCGGATGCCTGCGGTCGAAGCCCGTTGCCATGTTCATGATGGTCTCCCTCTATCACAGAGGGACGCAAGAGTGCGGCGTCGGCGGTGCTGCTCGGCCGGGTTACTGGGTCCCCTCGGGTTCGGCGCCGTGAGCATATGCTGGCAGCGTTCTGCTTGCGATCATGCCGTGCGAGAATGATGAAGGTCTGGGACCGGGCCGTTCGGTCGCAGACTTGTTGTCCTGGGCGGTTTGCCGCGCGGTCCATTCGAGAGGGGAATGCCATGGCGAACAGGACGGTGGTCCTGGCGATCTTCAGCGACGAAGCATCGGCCGATGCGGCGGCTGATGCTCTGAAGAAATCGGGAGTGGCGGACCACGACGCCATCGGCGTCTTGGCCCTGGACGAGAACGGCAAGGTCAAGACTCAGAAGGTGGGCAAGCGCAGCGTGGGCCTGGGTATAGGTATCGGCCTGGTCCTGGCGCTGCTGACCCCGATCGGCCTCGTCGTCGGTCTGGTAGGCGGCGGGCTGCTCGGCGCGCTTCACCACAAGGGCCTGGGCATCGACCCAGCCGACCGCGAACGGATCGGCAGCGAGCTGCAGGGAGGCAAAGCGGCGGTCGGCGTGCTTGCGCCCGTTTCCGAAGCCAACTTCGTGGCGGACAAGCTCACCGAACTGGGCGGGGTCGCGGAGACTCATGAAGTTTCCGACGAGAATCTCGAGGAAGCCCACGCCGCCGCCACGGCGGACCAGGCCACCGCTGGCACGGATCAGGCCGAGACCAGCACGGACGAGGCCGAGACCAGCACGGACGAGGCCGAGACCAGCACGGATCAGGCCGATACCAGCACGGATCAGGCTTAGGTGGCCGCCACCAACTAAAGTCTCGATGTCAGCACAGGCGCCTTAAGAACCTGGAGACGCACGAGCTGCTGACTCATGAGCAGCTCGGCCAGGCGCTATCACGATCCAAGGCTGCCGCGGAGACCTACCGGCCGCCAGGCAGCAAACCTAGCGTGGCCGCCGCGTTCTGGACCGATGCGCTCGGTGCTGCCCTGGATCCGTTCTCACGTCGGTCTCCCAACACGCTTTCCAAGCCTGCGCGGCCGGGTACGGAGTAGGTCGCGACGGTTCGTAAGCCGGGTTGCCCGTCCTCAGTGGGGCACCCCGAACGGTTTCGGACGTAGCTGAATGAGACTGCTGATGTTCGACACTGGTAGTCAGATCAGCTGCCTGGACCGAGGCAGGACCCGAGGCCAGCATGAGAGCATGCTCCTATCACGCCAGCCCCGGGGGTGCCAGGCTAGCGCCCTGTGCATAAGCCTGTGGATGGTTTAGGCGAATACGCTGGTCAGCGGCTGTGTATCTGTGGACGGACGAGACTGTGGAAAAGTGGATAACCGCGGCAAAGCCCGCCTTTACCTGATCGAGGGTGCCCCGCTGTCCACATGCGGACCGAGTTATCCACAGTGCAGCCTGTGAGTTGTGTTATTCGAGCGACAGCATGGCCGCTGGCCGAAGGCCATGTCCGGAGGAAACGCGAAGCGCTCTTGGTATTGAGGGAAGCACGTCACAGCTCGGGTGCCATCCCCGGACCCGAGCCCGGCCACAACTTTTGCACCTTCCCCGGTCATGCCGCAGCCCCCCGAAACGGGGTCTGGGCTGTCCCCAGGCGGGTTCCGCGAAGGGCGGACGCACGAAGTGCGCGGGGAGAATGCTCCGAGGGGCAGAGCCACTCGGAGCGGGGTCCGGAGGCAGAGCCCCCGAGTGGGGAGCGCTCTCGATCCTGGGGGTCCAGTGGGGCAGAGCCCCGGGAAACGACAGTATGGGCATCATGGATCTGTCGGATGCGGCGGCCGCGTGGCGGCGTGATGGCTTTGTGGTGCTGAGGGGCTTTCTCGACGGCCCCGAACTGCAAGCGGCTCAGCGTGACCTCGCCGCGGTCTATCCCAGTGCCGAGGAGTACCACGCGGCCCCTGACCAGGGGCGCAACCGCGTCTACACCGGCGACAAGTTCGCCGGGGTCATCGCCTTCCCCTTCGCCACGGTCGCACTGTGCCGCATCGTCGTCCACGACAAGCTCGTCGCCCTCGCCGAGGCCATCTTCGGCACCGACGACATCCGCATCTACGAAGCCGAACTGTGGGCCAAGTACAGCGGGGCGGCCAGCTACGAACAAGAACATCACCGCGACTATTCCAACCACACCCCCCTGGTTCCGTCGGCGAGCGACCTGCGCTGGCGCGGCCTGGAGATGTTCATCTGGCTGAGCGACGTACCAGAAGACCACGGGCCGACCCACGTGGTCCCTCAGCCGGTCACCGCCGGGGTACCCGCCCTGCCGGTCGGCTACCTCCGCTCCGAACGGCCGGACTTTTACGAGCATGAACAGTCCGCGGCAGGCCCGGCCGGGACCGTCCTGGCCTACAGCACCGACACCTTCCACCGGGGCACCGAGATCACCGCGCCGCGATCGGCCCGGTACAGCGCCAAGGTCAGTTACCGGCACGCCGACAACCTCTGGACCAGCCGCCACGCCTGGGGAGACCGCTCCTTCCACCCGGACTGGACGCCATTCGCCAAGCAGGCCACCATGCGGCAGCTCCTGCTATTCGGATTCCCGCCACCCGGCCACCCCTACTGGACGCCGCAGACCATCACCGAGCTGCAGATCCGCTACCCGGGCCTGGACACCCGCCAATGGTTGCCAGAGCACCCACGCGCCACGGAACAACGCGGCTGATACCGCAGCGCCGCATTTCAGGCGCCACCGCCGCGGCGGCTGCAAGCCGCCGGGCAATGGCAAAACCTTTGCCGCTTAGCGACTATCTTGGCAGAGTTAGAGATTGGGTCTTTGGCATATACCGCATGAGTGGCTGGATTCTGCCTGGAAACCCAACCATCAACCCCCGAGGACAATTGCAGCTGCGCTGTCTTATGAGCCTTGGTACTCACGCCGATGTCGGTGTCCGCATGAAGATGCTGAATATTAGTCGGTTGCGCTGGCATCATCCGCTCGAATGTCCAGCAGGTGGGGAAAGCCTTCGTGAATGGCGCGGGACATCCCCGGACCTGAGCCCAGCCAGGACTCTTGCACTCAATGGGCTCCGCGCTATGCCGTAACGTTCCCGGAACGATCCGGGCGTAGGGTTCGGTCCATGAGCTTCCGCCTGGGGTCACCGCGGGTGTGGAGGGCGGTACTCGGCATCCTGGCCGTCCTGTCTGGCGCGGCCATGATCCCGCTCGCGCTGATGGCACGCCCGGCGGGCAGCCTGGTGCTAGGCAACCTGGCGATTGCGGCGGTGATCGGCGTTCCCTGCGCGGCGGTGGGGTGGCTGGTGGCGCGGCGCCAGCCGGCCAACCCGCTGGGCTGGCTCTTCCTGGTGATCGCGGTCTGCCTGTTTCTCAGTACCGATGGCGGCGAGTATGCCGCGTTCAGCTATCTCCTTGGCCACCATCTGCCGCTCGGCCCGGTGGGATTGGTCCTGGACGACATCTGGGGTCCCAGCCTGGTACTGTTCACCCTCGTTATCCTGCTCTTCCCGGACGGCAGGCTACCGTCGGCCCGCTGGCGGTGGGCGCTGCTGGCCTACGTCGTGGTGTTCACGGCGTTCCTGGCCGCCACGGCGGAGGCGATGGCCGGCGCGCTGGCCGAGCACCCCATCCGGGTGGACTCCGCCGGCGGGCTGGCCGCCGTGGATCATCCATCCGGCTGGTTCAATGCCGTTTAGGGGCCCATCGCCCTCATCGTGATCGGCCTGTGCGTCGCTTTCATTGCCCGGCAGGCGCTGAGCTGGCGACGCGCGACCGGGGAACGCCGCCAGCAGCTGAAA
>Ga0187781_10002502_pt1 | contig 13956 bp, 7 predicted proteins | sample 0715_SJ02_MP02_2_FD_132447 | JGI IMG/M metagenome (GOLD analysis project Ga0187781, IMG submission 132447) | Tropical peat soil microbial communities from peatlands in Department of Meta, Colombia - 0715_SJ02_MP02_20_MG | ecosystem: Environmental > Terrestrial > Soil > Wetlands > Peat | place...
CACCAGATGCATCGGAACGACTTCATCCGCCAAACCGATCTGGAGCGCGCGGCTCGGACTGATGCTCTCGCCCGTCAGGATCATGCGGGTGGCCGCGTGCGCGCCGACGATGTTGATCAGCGCGCGCCTCAGCATCGGATGCAAAATGGCTCCAAAATTGATTTCGTTGAGGGCGAAGCCGAATTCGCCCTCGGCCATAATGCGTAGATCAACAGCCATCGCAAGGAAAGCGCCGCCCGCATAAGCGTGTCCGGCAAGGGCCCCGACAACCGGTTTGGGCATTCGCAAGACACGCTGAAAAAACTCCATGAACCGGCTGAAGAAGTGGTGCATGGCGTCGCGGTCGTAGGCGAATACTTCTTCGACGTCGAAACCGGCGGAGAAAAATCCCGGCTGCGCGCTGGCGAACACCAAAGCCCGAACCGCGTTCTCCTCTGCCGCGTCGCACACCGATTCAATCAGCTCTTCGATCATGGCGAGGTTGAAGGCGTTCGCCTTGCCCCTGGACAGCGTCACCACGCGAACTTCGGAATCGCTTGACGTCTTCACAAATTGCATGGCTGTTTCCCCTTCTACAACCTGTGACTCTGATGCGAAACCTGCTCAGCGGGATTGATGTCGGCCTCCTCCGTGATGCAGACGAACCCTTCTTCCACTTGGCAGACGTAGCGAGTAGCGCAGACCTGCCTTTTAGGTCTGCGGTTCTTCCTATTGTACGCTGCGCTGACCGGAACGAAAAAGCCGCAGACCTAAAAGGCAGGTCTGCGCTACTCGCTACTCGCTCAATCGAATGGGCTTTGAATAGGACTGGAATTCTACCTCCAAATTGTATCATTCACTGCAATCCATTTCAACGCGCAGGGTCTGATGAAATCTGTGCAATCCAATTGATTACCTGCTCTTGCCGGTCCCCCATGAAGCGATTGTAATCGAGAGGTGTTTCGAGCCGAAGCGCTTCGCTTCGCCCCAGGAGCTGATAGACCCTCCGTGCACTCTCGACTTCACTCCGCACCGCCTCCACGTGAACGTAGCGGTCGAGCTCGGGAGCGACGATCAGCGCGGGCCGGGGCGCCACGAGCGCCAGCGCGCGATCAAAATCGAAGGGCAGCCCCGATTCCTCGCCTACAAAGAAACCGAGACGCGGTAGCAATCCGTGCAGGTGCGAGTAGTGGCGGACTCCCTCCGTTCCATCGCCCGGCGCGGTATGCTGCAAAGGATCGAAGCCGCAGATCGAGGCCACCGCTTTCACCCGTTCGTCGAGCGCGGCGGCGAGCAAGCCCACCTTGCCGCCCAGCGCGTAGCCGATCATAAGGATTCGGGAGTGGTCGATATAGTCCAGGGCGGAAAGGGCGTCGAGGACGCCGCGCGTATCGCACACCATCTTACCCATCAGCGACCAGTGGGGATGTTCCTGATAGAAATCGTGGAAATCCGGACAGCGCGTGCCAAACGCCAATTGGTCAAATGCCAGGACGGCGAAGCCCTTCCGGTTGAGGGACTCGAATGCCGCATTCACCCAGCGGGCATAGCCCGTCGCATAAGCGTAAGCGTGGAGCCACACAACCACGGGCAGGGGGCCGGGCTTGGGTTTGCCGTCCGGGCCGAGCGGGTAGTAGAGATCGGCCCGCAGGCCATCCCCGTAAGGAACGACAGTGCATTCCGTGTTGGAGAGCTTTAGAGGTCGGCGGAAAAGCAGGTTCAGAGGGTTGTCCTGGGGATTTATCCAGTAGGGCGTGACGGGGACAGGCAGCTTGTGCGCGGCCGGAAAGGGCAGACCCGGGGGTTCTTCCCCCATCGCCCAGAGGATTTCTTTCCGGATTTCTTCCTTTCGAGGGGGCCACTCGGAGGCATCCGCCGGGACGTAATCCGCCAGGGTCCGGCGCGGATGTTCCAGGGGGTCGATGCGCTCTCCCGACGCGTCGAGCCAGCCTTCAAAGGTGTATCCGTTAATCCATGTTTCGGACTTGGGGAACTGGCGCCGCCCGAAGACCGAATCGAAGAAGTCGATAAATTCCTCGGTTCGATCGGGAACAATGTTGTGCTCGCCGAGCCGCAAACGAAGCTGGACGTTTTCCTCCCGGCCCAAAAATCTATAGACGCTGCGCGCGGAGCGGTAAGCCTGCTCGTACCCGAAGCAGTTGCCCTCGTGCTCGCTGTAGGCCGCATACATCATGAGGCCGCGCGGGGCGACGAGCGCCATGAGCTGATGTTGGTCGACCGGCAGCTTATCTTCTCTCCCCGCGAAGAAGCGCAAGCGGGGATGAAACCAGTGGGTGTTGTGGGGGCCACCGGTGATGGACTCGATGCTTCCTGTCCCCCAGAAATCCTGAGTGCAATATCGCCAGGGCAGACACTCGCCCGTTGTCCCGCTCGAGCCGACCACCGCGCCGATACGTTCGTCGAAGGCCGCTGCCAGCACGGCTTGCTTGCCGTTGCGGGAATGGCCGGTGATTCCGATTTTTTGTTTGTCCACCTCCGTCAGCGTGCAAAGGTAATCTACGGCCCGCATCCCTGCCCACGCCCAGCGGGCGATGCAGGCGAAGTCGTAGTCAGGGTAGACATCAATGTACTTGTCGGAGTCATCCGTGGCGCCGAAGATCGGATCCGTCGCGTCGTAGATACAACCTATATAGCCCCGCCGAATCGGGGCGAAAATCCAGCCGGAGGTCAGGGGCTGATTGGTCAGAAAAACCGGGAAGGGGCCTTTGCCATCGGGAATGAACAGATGCAAATGGAGCATGCCGCGGCGGCCGGGGCCAAATTCCAGCCGTACCTCGCGCCCCGTCACGCCGCCCTCACGGTGTGTTCCCGTCAACACTGCCCGGAGGTTATCCGGGGGCGGAGGCATCTTTCCGTAGACCCAGTGCTCAAACTGCGAACGGATCCACCGCCGCTGCTCGGCCCACTCCGCCAAGGTGGTAATGCCTGTACTGGTGGCTGCCTCGACTCGCAACAGGGGATCAGGCAGGAAGTTGTTAGACGGCATCGACTCAAAGTCCGGCGGGAGTTCCCCCGTGCGCGTGAGCCAGGCCTCCCAGTCCTTGTCGCCTCCGTTCATGCGCCCCGTGAGCTCGTGCGTCGTGGTTCGCGGAAGAATCTTTTGAAGAGTCTCGAGATAGCCTTTACGCCTCTCCAAAATGGTGTCGGGCCCTTCCTGCGTGCCGGCCCCGTGGCCTGTCGCATCGAGCGGACTCGCCGCCCTTCCGATTCCTGCGAGCGCCGCCATGCCTGCGGCGCCGCCCTGGATGAATTCACGTCGGTTCAGGTTTTTTCCTTCAGTCATAGCCTTAGATTCGAGGCACTCATCAAGTGCAGTCGCAAATCATTACCACCATCCCTCCGGCCAAGTATGTACCCAAGAGTGCGCGGGAATGCAATCGATAAATCAAAGGCCAAAACTGCCGGCGCTTGACACTTCTTCAGCGATCATCGAAAGGAATGGGGCAGGCGTGGATCGCGGCTTCTTACGGTCTGCGATCTCCCGAAGGTACGGCGTCCTTGGAGGGGTCTGGGCTCCGGGCCGACTGAGCCGGATCGTAATGAGGAAGATTCGGGGTGAATCTCCGGAGGACAAATTCTTGAGCGAGATTGACAACCGCACCTAGGCCGAAGCCAATCGCGGCGTTTTCGAACGTTAATCCCACTCCACGATCTTTCTTTGGATAGTAGAGATTCGAGAGACCGCCTGCGGCGAGGCTTCCGAAGAAGTTCGAGTAATTTGGCTGCCAACGCTTGTTATCACCTTTGCAGACCACTAAATTGGCGATCGCGTACAGAATTCGTGATCGCTTACTACCGGTCCCCTTATAAAAATAACGCGGATCTTGTTTCAAGATCGACGGCAGTATCGCACTCTCAATGAACGTACCGATAGCAGCGTCCGCATAAGCGGCGCCGAAGCGTTTTCCATAACCTTGTGCGCCCTGCCCGTATCCACTGTAATCATTTCGAGCCTGCTCGATTCCTGCAGTCACCGCGGTTAGTATGATGGTGACGGGGTCGATGGTCGTCTTCCAGGCAAGCTCAAACTTTTGCTTCGAACTTAGAGGAAATGCGTCAGGGACATAGGATACATAGAAATTTGGAAGGACGCCGAGCACTCGCTGCCTTTCTTGAAGCTTGACCTCCTCTTCGGCCACTTCCGTCCCTGTGGCCACCACCTGCAGTCGAGTGGTGGCCGTCACCAGAGCCAGGGTGATCGGCGGAACCATATAGGACTCCCCTGGATGCAGGATTCCAGAGAAGGTCTGGGTGGTAAAGTCCCTCGCGGTGATGGTGATGCTGAAGGTCCCGGGAACGAGGTTGGCAAAGGTGAATTGTCCATTGTCGCCTGACAGCACTTCCTGTTTAGGGGACCGATCTTCGCGTGTAAGTGTTACCAGGGCCCCGACGACCTGGTCTCCACTTCTATCGACAACTGTTCCGTTGAGGCTTCCGGTCCACTGCTGTTTGGGCAATTGCTGAGCGGCTGATATCCCGGTTGCAGGTGGTTGGGCGACCGGGGGCTGCTGGGATTGCGCCGGAGTTGCAAAAGCAGCAGGCAGAACACTTACGGTTAGCCAGACTATGCTCAGGGAGCGAAAGACCCGGTTCCGAGTGGTGCGTCCCCAGAGTTTTCTTCCGGAACCCTTCTCCGTAGAGTTCACAATTTACTACCACCTTTTTGAAGTTGCGCCCTGGCTCTCAATAGGTTTCGACTCTATTTGACTGGCTGAGGTTGCCTTGTGTGACGGATCCGTGACCGGCAGCCTCCTCGGCCAGGAACTTGCAGCGTTGATACGGCCCGATGCGATCGGCCGGGTGGCTGGGGGTATCCTCATTAGCGGTCAAGCCATTGACCCGGTGGCAGGATGAGAATAACATCGACGTTCCAAAGGAGAAACTATGCAAAAGCGAAGATTAGGAAATAGCAATCTGGAAGTTTCGGCCCTCGGACTCGGCTGCATGGGGATGAGCTTTTCTTACGGCCCGCCCAAAGACAAGCCGGAGATGATCTCTTTGATCCGCGCCGCCGTGGAGCGAGGCGTCACGTTTTTCGACACGGCGGAAGTCTATGGCCCCTACATCAACGAGGAACTAGTGGGCGAAGCCCTCGCTCCTTTCCGGGGGCAAGTGGCGATCGCCACCAAGTTCGGGTGGAAAATCGATCCCAAGGCGGAGCGGGGCCTGGCTGGATTGGACAGCCGGCCGGAGCGCATCAAGCAGGTCGCGGACGCCTCGCTCAAGCGCCTCAGGGTTGACGCGATCGATCTCTTCTACCAACACCGCGTCGACCCGGACGTGCCTATCGAGGACGTGGCAGGCGCGGTGAAGGACCTTATTCAGGATGGCAAGGTTAAGCACCTCGGCCTTTCCGAGGCGGCCGCAAGGACCATCCGCCGCGCCCACGCCGTCCAGCCCCTCACCGCCGTTCAGAGCGAATACTCCTTGTGGTGGAGGCGTCCGGAAGAGGAAGTGCTGCCGGCGCTCGAGGAACTCGGAGTCGGCTTCGTGCCCTATAGCCCTCTGGGCAAGGGCTTCCTGACCGGAAAGATCACCGAAGATTCCAAGTTCGGCAGCAGCGATTTCCGCAGCCAACTCCCTCGCTTTGCGCCGGCGGCCCGGAAAGCGAATCAAGCTTTGGTGGATCTGCTAGCCGGAATTGGGGAGCGGAAGAAGGCGACGATTGCTCAGATTGCGCTCGCCTGGCTGCTGGCCCAGAAACCGTGGATTGTTCCCATTCCCGGCACCACTAAGCTGGCGCGCTTGGAAGAAAACATCGGAGCCGTCGCGGTCGAACTTACCGCGGACGACCTCCGTGAGATCGAAAGCTCGGCCTCTAAGATCATGATCCAAGGAGCGCGGTATCCCGAAAGCATGGAGCGAATCACCAACCGCTGAGGAATTCAAGAACGCTTACGGAGACGAACTGGTGCAAGTGGCCGAAGACACCGTCGAGCCCGTCTGGCAGCGCGATGGCGTGCTGGGATTGGCGCGCATACTCTTGGACATCGTGATCCGGGTTACGCTCGAGCACCTGGCCGAGTTGCGGCAGGACGCCCGCTACGGGCTGCGCATGCTCGCCAACTCGCCCGGCTTCGCTTTGGTGGCGCTGGTTTCGCTCAGCCTGGGCATCGCGATCGCAACTTGCGCCTACAGCGAGATGAACGGGATGATGCTGCGCGACCTTCCTGGCGTTCCGAAGCCCGACGAACTGGTCGCACTTCAGGCGCCCACCTCGTACACGAACTATAAGCGCTACCGCCAGCGAAGCGACCTGTTCTCTTCCACGCTGGCCTATGTGGCGCCTGTTCCGTTCGAACTTTCGCTCGACGGTCACACAGAACGAACTTGGGGACACCTGGTCACGCCCTCATACTTTTCCACTCTGAGTGTGCGCCCCGCTTGGGGCCGCTTCTTCGGGCAAGAACAGGAGCGGCCCGGCCAGGCGCCAGTCATCGTCGTCAGTCACCGGTTCTGGCAGCAACATCTGGACTCTGACCCTTCGGCTGTGGGAAGGACCCTGCGCATTAACGGGCAGCCTTGCACGGTAATTGGCGTCGGGCCAAGAGATTTCCTGGGAGCATCCCCAGGGTATTTTGCTGCGGATGTGTGGATGCCGGTGTCCGCCGCAGACCGCCTCGCGCCGGAGCTGGCGGACAACGCGCTCGAGCGGCGCGACCTGACGATGTTCCAGATGGTCGGCCGGCTGAAACCGGGAATCACCGCGGACCGCGCCGAGGCTGCGCTGGATGCGGTAGCCCGGCAAATGGAACAGGAGTACGGCGACGCCGGCAGAGAAAGGGGCGGGCGTCGTGTGCGGCTGGTTCCCGGAGGAAGAGTACTGCCCATTCCCAAATACGAGCGCTCATTCTTCACCGAATTCTTGATGGTACTGGTGGGCTTGGTACTGCTGATCGCCTGCTCCAACGTGGCCAACATGATGCTGGCGCGCGCCGCGGACCGCCGCCGGGAAATCGCAGTTCGCCTGACACTGGGCGCCAGCCGTGTCCGTCTCATTCGCCAGTTACTGACGGAAAGCATGCTGGTGGCGGCGGGCGCGGGGGTGGTCGGATTTATTTTGAGCGTCTGGCTCATGCACCTCGCCTCCCGGCTCAAAATGCCCTACCCCATGGCAGTGGCTCTCGACCTGACTCCCGACTGGCGCGTCCTGTTATTTGCGCTTGTCGTGACCGGCATGGCGGGTTTGGCGTTCGGCCTCGCTCCCGCCTTGCAGGCCACGCGCGCCAATCTCACGCCGGCGCTCAAAGAAGGGGGCAATATCCAAATCCGCAGATTTCGTCGCCTGAGCCTGCGCAACGGGGTAATGCTGTGCCAAATGGCCGGATCGCTGACCTTGTTGCTGCTCACCGGGTTCCTGGGACTCGGTATCCAAACCACCCTGAGCGTTGAGCAAGGGTTCGACCCTAAGAACCTTTACCTGATCTCATTCGATCCGGTTCGCGACGGATATACGGGCGCGCAGGCTACGGCTTTCTTCGAGAAGCTCTTCGAGCGGGTGAGGCGGCTTCCCTCAGTGACTGCCGCGACCCTGACCGACTCGGTTCCGGTGGCGATGGACGGCAACCCGGGCGTGATATTCTCCGATGCCCAGGCCGGCGGCGGAAAGCTGATGCACTGGGCCGTGAAGCACGTGGTCGGGAAAGACTACTTCGAAACCGCCGCCATTCCCATCCTGCTGGGTCGCGGTTTCCGCAAGGAAGACGAGGCAAACGGGGCGACGGCCGTCGTGGTCAGCGAAGAGCTGGTGCGTGCCTGCTGGCGGGGACAAGAAGTTTTGGGACGGCACATCGAGATCGGCAACAGCGCAGCAGGGGGCGGATTCGGACCGATTCCCGGCACCTTTGATTTTCGCCTTGGGGCTTTAGGCAAAAGAAGACAGGTATTCGAAGTCGTGGGCGTGACTGCGGACCTGGCGGAAGATTTCGTCGCGAGCAAGAAGCACCCGGCGATTTACTTCCCTCTGCACCCGGCGGACTACGCGCAGCCTTCGCTGCGCGGCGTAACGCTGATGGTGCGCGGGAAGCCCGGCGTGGATGTCCTCGCCGCTCTAGAGCGCGAAATATCGGTTACGGATGCGAATGTCACGCCTTTCAACGCGCGCAGCATGTCCGAACAGATCGCGGAGTTCATGTCGTCGCTGCGCGCGGGGATGTGGACGTGGAACCTGGTAGGAGCGTTCGGATTGATCCTGGCCGCCGTCGGCCTGGCGGGCGTGACGGCATATTCCGTTGCGCAGCGCGGCCATGAAATCGGCATTCGTATGGCGCTCGGCGCCCAGAAGAGTGACGTCCTCGGATTGGTCATGAAGGAGGGCGCCGCTCTGGTGACGGCCGGCACGCTCGTCGGCATGGCTCTCACTTGGGCCGGACTGCGCCTGATGTCCGGCATCTTCTTCTCCGTTGCCAGTGTGCAAGGCTTCGACCCGGCACTGCTGGTGGGCGCGCCGCTGCTGCTGGCCGCCCTGGCATTGGCAGCCTGCTATGTGCCGGCGCGGAAGTCGATGCGGATTGATCCAGCGACAGCGATGCGGCAGGAATAGATAGCCCGATAGTGTCCTGAGTCATAAGTTGGTTAACAAGTGTCTTTCTCATGCTCGACCGTTCCTAAGAGCCCCGTTAGGGGCGGCATCGGAATGCGCGCTGGGGATCTGATGCCGCCCCTAACGGGGCTAACCCGGATACCTCACCACCCTGGGAAGGGCGGGGCTTCAGCCCCGCCGTTTCAAGGCGCTCGCGATCATTCCCGAGTTTCGCGGACCGCACAGTCCGTCGGCCGACGGACTGTGCGGTCCGCGAAACTGGATTCAAGGGGGAACCGCTCCAGCGGCGGGGCTGAAGCCCCGCCCTTCCAACTGTGGTCACGGACGTGGTGAGAAATCCAGGCTAACCCGCCGCCACGCGACCGTCCCCCCGCCGGCCTCTCCGTGGGCCGAACGCTGCCGCCCGCTCCGCGGGCGGAATTATTCAACGAACCTGTGTCTCAGGACACTAGGAACCACCGCTACTCGAGTCTTCCCAACTTGGCACGTCTTTCCCGATTCCCGCCTGCGCCGACTCAACCGATCCCGGTCACGACAATCATCCGCCGAGGGCCCACCCGCGGGCATTTTCGAAATTCTTGGGAACATTTTGCTAGTTGCTATCGTATTCCGATAAGAGGACGCCATGGGTGAAAAAAGAACTGATCTTCTGCGGGGAACGCTGGACCTGCTGGTATTGAAAGCGCTCTCCCTGGAACCCTTGCATGGAGTGGGCATCTCCCGGCGCATCACGCAAATTACCAAGGGAGCTTTTCAGGTGAGCTTCGGTTCGCTATTCCCCTCTTTGCACCGCATGGAGGAAAAGGGGTGGGTGGAAGCCGAGTGGCGCGCCTCGGAGAATAACCGTCGGGCCAAATACTATGGGCTGACTTCCTTCGGGCGCGCTCAACTGAAGGTCGAAGAACGGGAATGGAACCAGGTAGTCAAGGTCATGACAGCGGCCGTTCAATCCAGCTAAGCCCGGACGGGAGGCATCATGCTGACACGCATACGGAGTGTGTTCCGGAACTACGTGCGCAAGCGCGCGGTCGAGCAGGCCTTGGAGGAAGAACTCCAGGCGTCCGTAGAACACCTGACGGAGGAGAGGATGAAGGAGGGACTCTCGCATTCGGAAGCCCGGCGACGGGCGCTGATTGAACTCGGCGGGGTGGAGCAGGTCAAGGAGGTGGTGCGCGCCGTCCGCACCGGGCGCTTGCTGGAGGACTTCGCCACGGACCTCCGTTTCGCCTTCCGCACCCTGGCCAAGTCGCCCGGCTTCACGGCCGTAGCTGTGCTGACGTTGTCGCTGGGCATCGGAGCCAATACCGCCATCTTCAGCATTGTTCGCGACTTTATCTTCAGCCCGCGCCCGTACCCCCACGAGGCGCGGGTCGTCCAGCTCTACTCGCAGGACAAGAAACATCCCAGTAACTTCCGCGCCTTCTCCTATCCCACTTACCGGGACATCCGCGAGGCGAGTGCCGTGGGCTCAGTCTTCTCCGGCCTGCTCGCTCACGACCTCGCCATGGTCAGCATCGGCGAGGGTGAGACCTCACGGCGCGCGTTTGCTGCCATCGTCAGCTCGAACTATTTCCGCACGCTCGACGTGCCGCTCGCGGAGGGCCGCGGCTTTCTCCCCGAGGAAGAAAAGCCCGGCAGCGCCGCCCCAGTAGTCATCGCCAGCCCGGTTTACTGGAAGAAGACCGGCTTCGACCCTCTGCTCGTCGGGAAGACCATTCGCGTCAACGAGCGGCCGTTCACGGTGGTTGGCATCGCGCCGCAGGGCTTCACCGGAACGATGATGATCATCGATCCCGAGTTCTATTTCCCCCTCGGCGATTACGACCTGCTGACGAACGATTTTCGAGGCGAGGCCCAGCGCAGCCTGGAACGGCGCGATGTCAATAGCCTCGTCGTCGTGGGACGCCTCAAGCCTGCCGTTACCACCGCCGCCGCGGCGGCCGTCCTCCAAACCGTCGCCGCCAATCTCGAGCGAGCCCTGCCGGTTGAGCAGAAGGACCAGACCTTCATCATCGGTCCCCTGCCCCGTCTCTCCACCAGCTACAGCCCTAGTGACGAGAGCGATCTGACCGTGCTCGGCCTCATGCTGTTTGCCCTCGCTGCCGTCGTGTTGTTGGTCGCCTGCCTCAATCTCGCGGGCGTACTGCTTTCCCGCGGCTTGGCGCGGCGCAAGGAGATGGCCGTCCGCCTGGCGTTGGGCGGCGGCCGTGGCCGCATCATCCGGCAACTCTTGACCGAGGGCCTCGTGCTCTCACTCGCGGGCGGCGCCGGGGGCTTCCTGATTGGCCTCTTGTCATCCGATCTGCTGGCGGCTTCGCTGGGCGCCAACATTCCGGCGGCCTTGTTTCTCCGCGGCGGCACTGATCCCGCCGTCTTCGTGGCCACGCTCGGCTTTTGCGCCCTCGCCACGCTGTTCTTCGCGCTCGGCCCCGCTCTCAAGCTCACGCGCGCCAGCGTCATCACCGATCTTAAGGCGCAGGCGGGCGAGGACTTCTCGCCGCGCCGCCACCGCTGGTTTCCACGCAATCCCCTCGTCGTGGCGCAAATCGCCTTGTCGCTAGGCCTCGTCACCGCCGCCGGGCTTTTCATCCGTGGTGCGCGGAAGGCCGGCAATGTCGAAACCGGCTTGAAAGCCGATTCCACCATTCTCATCGAGGCCGACGCCAGTCTCGGCGGCTACGACCAAACGCGCAGCCTGCAGCTTTATCGTGCTGCCTCGGACCGTCTGGCTGCGCTCGCCGGGGTCGAGGCCGCCAGCATCGCTTCCATCGTGCCCTTCGGTTTTGTGGCCCTGAATCGTCCCGTGCAGCGGGCCGGGACAAAGTCCGGCCCTGACACTCACGCTACGACCGCCGCCGATGGCTTGGCTTTCAACGTCCGCTGGAGCAGCGTCGGCGCTGATTACTTCCGGACGATGGGTCTGCCGCTGCTGCGCGGCCGGCCGTTCACCCGGCTCGAGGCCGAAGTGCCAGGCGCCCCGCCCGTCGCCATCATCGACGAGGTGCTCGCGAAGAAGCTCTGGCCCGAAGGCCAGGCCCTGGGCCAGCGCATCCAATGGGCCGAAAGCGGCACTCCCACGGCCCCCGGCGGCGGAAACGGCAACATAGGAGCCAATGACCACGTCGCTAGACGCCCCCTCGACCCGCAGTCCGTCGAGATTGTCGGGATCGTGCCCGCCTTCCGCTGGGAACTCTTCCAGTCAGAGGTCGGCGGCCAGATCTTTGTGCCCTTTGCCCAGGATTTCCGCAGCGACGTGTTCTTCCAGGTGCGCACCGCGCCACGCGCTGCCGGAACCGACGCGGCCCTGTTTGAACTTATCCGCCGAGAGGTTCGCTCTGCGGCGCCCGGCGTGCCGGTCTTTACCGTGAAAACCTTTCGCCAGCACTTTGAGGCCAACATGGAACTCTGGATCGTCCGGACTGGGGCCGCGCTGGTTTCCCTCTTTGGCGGTCTGGCTTTGGTGCTCGCCGTCATAGGCGTATACGGCGTCATGGCCTACTCGGTGGCACGGCGCACGCGCGAGATCGGTATCCGCACCGCGCTCGGCGCTCGGCGGGGCGCCCTGCTGCGCATGATTCTCCGCGAAGGTGCGCTCATGACGCTGGGGGGCGTGGCGCTGGGCTTCCTGCTCGCCCTGGGCATCGGCCGCGCCTTCAGCGGTCTGCTCTACCAAGTCAGTCCGGTGGACGCCCTGGCCTTTACCCTCGCACCTACCGTGCTCGTGGCCACCGTGCTGCTCGCTTGCTGGCTCCCGGCCCGCCGCGCCGCCAAAGTCGATCCCATCGTCGCCCTTCGCAACGAGTAGGGAGGAGCGTATCGAATTCGCCGCACTAATTTGCGAAGCTGGCAGCGCGGACCACGGCTTCTGTGATGGTCCGCGGCTTTTTCAAACGAAGAACCGCGGACCAGGTATTTATCCTAGATAATGGGAATGTTGTTGAAAACACAGGTAGTTATGGAAGTCAGCCCGCGGAGCGGGCACCATCGTCTAGCCCACGGCGAAGCCGTGGAGGCACAATGGCGTGGCGGCGGGTTAGCCCCGTTAGGGACGTCATCGGATCCCAGCGCGCAGTTCGATGCCGCCCCTCCGGGGCTGGGAGCTTCGAGCGAGGCCAATCCGTCTCCCACGGCTGGGCACCGTGGGCTAAATGACGTCGCCGCTGACGCGGCTTGAGGTGGCGGATCTCCCTAGGTTAACGCTTGATGAGCTCCATAACTGGGCTATCATTAGCCGCCCTAAGGGAGATCAGAGCACTAGCCCGGAAAGCGGTAGGGCGGACGGTACTCATAGCGGAGATACTGGTTCGCCGACGGATGGTTGGTGAAACACTCCTCCTTTGCATCCCATTCCAGATACGATTTGGTCCTGAGGGCAACATCTGCGATCAGGGTTGCGGACGTACTGCGATGGCCGGTTTCGACATCACAATGGCACGCCTTACGGCTGCGCACGCAGTCGAGAAAGTTGCGCGCGTGGAGGGGTGTGCCGTCCTTGCCCCCCACTTTGCCGGCTTGGATCATGGTGTGGCGGCGCTTCCTCCACACATCGTCCACCGTGCGGTCGAGCGGCGTTGAGGCGGGGAAGTCCAATTCGCAAACGGCTTCAGGAATTACTTCGTAACCGTTCCAATCGAGAAACATCGTGCCCTCGGTGCCGCGAACTTCGATGGTGCTGCCGCGGCGGTCGGCGGGCGAGGCATTGGTGTTGTATTGCGAAAAGGTCACCAGCGTGCCTCCGGGGTAGGTCCACATCACCTCCGCGGTGTCGGGAACCTCGCGATTGTCCTGGACCGCCAGTTTTCCGCCCATCGCGGTCACGGCCAGCGGCGCATCGGCGCCCAGGGCCCACTGGCTGAAGTCAAGATAGTGCGCGCCGAAGTTGGTGATTTGGCCTCCCGAGTAGTCGTAAAACCAGCGGAAGCGGTAGAAGGCGCGGTTCCGATTATAGGGGACTTTGGGCGCCGGTCCGAGCCAGGTTTCCCAATCCAAACCCGCCGGCGGCTCTTCGTCAGGAGGATTTCCGATGCCGTTCGGCCATTCATTCTGGATGTGGAAGGAGCGGATGGTAGTGATCTTCCCGATCCCGCCGCTGCGCAAGAGGTCGACAGCCTCCTTCATGACGGGACTCGAGCGGCGCATCAGCCCCACCTGAGTGACCCGCTGGTGGCGGCGCGCTGCTTCCACGATCTTGCGCCCTTCCGCAACCACCAGGGAAAGCGGTTTCTCGACGTATATGTCCTTACCGGCTTCGCAGGCCTGAATGCTCATCAACGTATGCCAATGGTCAGGCGTGCAGATCGCCACCGCATCGATGTCCTTCAGTTCGAGCAGGCTGCGATAATCCTTAAACTGCCTCGGACCGCTTCCGATCTTCCGCGCCGCGAAATCCAAGTAGGGCTGGTGGAGATCGCAAA
>Ga0187781_10002503_pt1 | contig 13946 bp, 9 predicted proteins | sample 0715_SJ02_MP02_2_FD_132447 | JGI IMG/M metagenome (GOLD analysis project Ga0187781, IMG submission 132447) | Tropical peat soil microbial communities from peatlands in Department of Meta, Colombia - 0715_SJ02_MP02_20_MG | ecosystem: Environmental > Terrestrial > Soil > Wetlands > Peat | place...
CAAGCTCCAACGGCGATCTCATTGATCTGACCCGGCCGCTGGAAAAAGACACTGACCTCCGCATTCTCACTGAGAAAGACCCGGAGGCGCTGGAAATCTACCGGCATTCGTCGGCGCACCTGATGGCGGCGGCCGTGCTGGAGCTGTTCCCCGAAACCAAGCTCGGGCACGGGCCGGCGACGGAGAACGGATTCTTCTATGACTTTTACCGCGAGACTCCGTTCACGCCCGAGGATCTGGAAAAGATCGAAAAGAAGATGCACGAGCTGGTGGCGGCGGATTTGCCCTATGCGCGCGAATTTCTGCCGCACAAGGAGGGCATGGAGCGCTTCAAAAAAGAAGGCGACTTCATGAAGTGCCATTTCATTGAGCAGTTCACCAAGCCCGATGAAAAGATTTCGATGTACAAGACCGGAAAGTTTCTCGATTTTTGCCGCGGACCGCATGTGCCTTCGACGGGCAAAATCAAGGCGTTCAAGCTGCTGAATATTGCGGGCGCGTACTGGCTGGGGGATGAGAAGAATCCGCAGCTGCAGCGGATTTACGGGACGTCGTTTTTTTCGAAGAAGGAGCTCGACGCGTATCTGGCGGGCATTGAAGAGGCGAAGAAGCGCGATCATCGCGTGCTGGGCAAGCAGCTCGACCTGTTTTCGATTCAGGAGCTGGCCGGGCCGGGGCTGATTTTCTGGCATCCCAAGGGCGGGATCATCCGCAAAGAGATGGAAGACTGGATGCGCGAGCAGTACCTGGCGCGCGGATATGCGCTGGTGTGCACGCCGCATGTGGCGCGGCGGCAGTTGTTCCATACCTCGGGGCACGAGGGCTATTACTCGGACAACTTCTTTGATGTCATGGAGCTTGACGACGCCGAGTACCGGCTGAAGCCGATGAACTGCCCCGGGCACATCCTGATTTATAAGGATTCGCTGAAGTCGTATCGCGATTTGCCGGTGCGGCTGGGCGAGCTGGGCACGGTGTACCGGTATGAGCGTTCGGGCGTGATGCACGGCCTGTTGCGCGTGCGCGGGTTTACGCAGGATGATGCCCACATCTTCTGCACCCCCGAGCAGATCGAAGCGGAGATCGTGGGCTGCATGGAGTTCGCGCTGGAAGTGCTGAAGGACTTCGGATTCGACAAGTTCCAGACCGAACTTTCCACTTGGGATCCGGGACACCGTAAGAGCTTTTTGGGTACGGAAGAGCAGTGGGAATCGTCGACGCGCTCGCTCGAAAACGCGTTGAAGAAGCTGAATATCGAGTACAAGACGATACCCGGCGAGGCTGCATTCTATGGGCCGAAAATCGACGTGAAGCTGGTGGATGCGATTGGACGGCTGTGGCAGCTATCGACGGTGCAGTTTGACTTTAACTTGCCGCAGCGGTTCCAACTCGAGTATGTGGCCGAGGACGGCACGCGCAAGCAGCCGCTGATGGTGCATCGGGCACTGTATGGGTCGGTGGAGCGCTTCTTTGGCGTGCTGATCGAGCACTATGCGGGAGCGTTTCCGGTGTGGCTCTCGCCGGTGCAGGCAGTGATGATTCCGATTGCGGAGCGGCACGTACCTTACGCGGAGAAGGTGGCAAGCCAGCTTCGGGCAGCGGGCGTGCGCGTGGAAGTGGATGCGCGCAACGAGAAGATGAACGCGAAGATCCGCGAGCATGCGCTACAGAAAGTGCCGTTTCTGCTGGTGGTGGGAGATAAGGAAGCCGAGGCCAACAAGGTCAACGTCCGCACGCGGGGGAAAGAGAAGACCGAGGATATGCTGACGGCGGAGTTCGTGGAGAAGATCAGGAAGCTGATTGCGGAGAGAACAGCGGGGTTGTAACCGCTATTCTATGATCGTCACTCGCCCGGCCTTCCCGTCAAAGGTGATAACCCAATTCCGCAGAATATCCCTACCGATGAGACATGCGTAGTCACGCCCTTTGGCGAAAACAGCTGAAACTATACGAATAGGATCCAAGGAACGTAGTTTCGTGCCGGGAAAACTGATGGCGCCAGCGTGCTCTCCGCAATGATGTATTGCGCCGATGGCTCTGATCTCGCTGCCCTCGTTTGTTTGAAAAAGCTTGCAGTGGTTGGCAAACGCCTTGCTGATCACGGTGACAGAAGCCCCGGTATCCAACAGGGCCCTCATCCGGACTGGATCAGGGTATTCGAGGCCGATGGCGCGGCCAGCCTCAATCACATCATGTGAATTCATCACTGTGACGTCAATGCACGGACCTGGATCTGAAGAATCGAAAGGGTTCCAATTGAGCTCGACGCGGGCCATGCTCAGGAAACGAAATAGACCGGCTCAGTCACCCATACCTGCTTAACAAGAAAAACTCGTCGAACGCCGAACTTCTGTAGGCCGGCTTTGAAGGCCTCGGCATAGGTGGTGAAGAATCCTTCGGCGATAACATCGCCCTGAATCGCCACAAACGCGCCGGGGTGCACACGCAGCCATTCCTGACGATGCTGTTCAAATACTTTGAGTTCAGCCGCAAAAGGTTCGGCGGGAGCCATGTCTGTGCCCCTCGAAATTCTATAACGCAATCACTAGGAGTAGTTTGCGTTTACGTTATTGCACTATAACGTCATAATGTAACAATGTACGAATGCAGTCAAGGGCAATCTGAAATATGAGTCCGAGAGAGAAGCACATTCCCGATGACGCTCATCGTACTTCCGTTTGCCTTACCGCTGAGGACAGGGCCGCAATACGGTGGATCAGCGAGGTACGGAGAGTCCAGAAAAATAAAAGGACAACGAGCAATGACATCCTCGTGGATGCGCTTTGGTATTTCTTGGAGAAGACCGAGGGCAAAACGCGGGAACAGGTTCGGGCGATGGTGCCGGTTGTTCCGACAGGGCGCTCAGAAGAGGCCACAGACAATGTCAGAGTGATGCCAAAGCCAAGAAAAAAGCGCTGACTCACATGCGCACCCGTATCGAAGTCCTCCTTGTTGGCCGCTAAACCGCTGTGTTAGCATCGATAATTTCGCAGGCGATGCCGCATTTCCACCCCATCGGGCCCCAAAACCGGGCGCGATGGGGGCCCCGGGTTCGGCCTGTACCAGCTCTCTTCTCTTAGATTCGAACCCAGCTGGAGTCTCCAATCCCGGAATGCGGTAAAGTCTGCTGCTTAGGCTCGGTTCAACGGGCGTGCCGCGGGACTTCGTCCCGCTGGACGGCCGAGGCGGCTGTCCCTACATGATTGCGAAGGAGACAATTCGTGAAAGCTTATGAAGGAGCCAATCTCCGCAACCTTGTCCTGATCGGGCATGGCCGCGCGGGCAAAACCACGCTGGTTTCGGCCATGCTGCAGACCGCCGGCGCCACGCAGCGCTTCGGGCACGTGGACGACGGCACCGCCACCACCGACTACGACGAAGAGGAAATTGCCCGCAAGATGTCGATTTCGACCGGGCTGGCATTTGTCGAGTGGAACAAGAACAAGCTGAACCTGCTGGATACGCCGGGGTTCAACATGTTTGTGCACGAAGCGAAGATGGTGCTGCCGGTGGTGGATGCGGCGCTGGTGGTGGTGGATGGCGTGGCCGGCGTGGAGGTTGTGACCGAGCGCGTGTGGGGATACTGCGAGGATATGAAGCTGCCGCGCATGATCGTGGTCAGCCGCATGGACCGGGAGCGCGCCGACGCGACGCGCACGCTGGATTCGCTGACGAAAGCCTTTGGCCGCGCCGTGACGCCGCTGCAGTTGCCGATTGGAAGCGAGAAGAATTTGAGCGGGATTGTCGATCTGGTGCGCATGAAGGCCTACACCTACGAGATGGGCGGCAGCGGCAAGGGCAAGGAAGGCCCAATCCCCGCAAACCTCGAAACCGCCGCGAAGGAAGCGCACGAGAAACTGGTAGAACTGGTGGCCGAGGGCAAAGACGAGCTGATGGAAGAGTTCTTCGAGAAAGGAACGATTCCGGAAGAGCACCTGGTACCGGCGCTGCACGAAGCCATTCGCGAAGACAAGATTTTTCCCGTGCTGTTCACCTCGGGCCTGGGCAATATAGGCGTCGACGAGCTGATGGATTTTGCCATCGACTACACGCCGGCGGCGAACGAGCATCACGCGATCAAAGGCGGAGAGAACGAGGGCGAGCGCAAAGGGACCGACGCCGAGCCGGCGTCGGTGTTTGTTTTCAAAACCGTGTCCGATCCCTTTGCGGGCCGTATTTCCTACTTCAAGGTTTTCTCTGGCGTACTCAAGAACGACGCCACGCTGCAGAACTTCACGCGCGCCACGGCGGAGAAGTTCGCGCATATTTCGCTGATGCAGGGCAAGCAAGCAGTTCCGATTCACGAAATTCATGCGGGCGACATCGGCGCGGTAGCGAAGCTCAAGGACACTCTCACCGGCGACACGCTGGGCGACAAGGCTTCGCCGATTCACTATCCGGTGGTGAAGCTGCCCGAGCCCGCGATCACGTTTGCCATCGAGCCCAAGACGCGCGCCGACGAAGACAAGCTGGGCGTGGGCCTGCACAAGCTGATGGAAGAAGACGCGATGCTGCGCTTCTTCCGCGATCCGCAGACGAAGGAATTTCTGATTGCGGGCACGGGCCAGCAGCACATTGAAGTGGTGGTCTCGAAGATGAAGAAGCGCTACCACGCGGAAGTGGTGCTGAAGGCGCCCAAAGTTCCGTATCGTGAGACGATTCGCGGCAAAGCCGACGTGCAGGGACGGCACAAGAAGCAGACCGGCGGCCACGGGCAGTATGGCGACTGCAAGATCAAGATGGAACCACTCCCGCGCGGCGGCGACTTCGAGTTTGTCAACGACATTTTCGGCGGCGCGATTCCGAAGAACTATATTCCGCCGGTCGAAAAAGGAATCCGGGATGCCGCGGCGCGCGGCTATCTGGCTGGCTATCCGGTCGTAGATTTCAAGGTCATCCTCTACGACGGGTCGTATCACGACGTGGATTCGAACGATCTGTCGTTCCAGATGGCGGGGCGCATCGCGTTCAAAAAAGCGATGGAAGTCGCCAAGCCAACTCTGCTGGAGCCGATCATGACGGTTGAAATCACCGTGCCCGACGAATTTGCGGGCACGATCATGGGCGACCTGAACAGCCGGCGCGGGCGCATCCAGGGCATGGATAACAAGAGCGGCAACACGATCGTGAGGGCCGAGGCCCCGATGGCCGAGATGCTAACCTACGGCGCCGACTTGACCTCGATGACGCAGGGGCGCGGCTCCTTCAACATGGAAATGCATCACTACGATATCGTGCCGTCACAGCTACAGGAGAAGATCATCGAGAAGTCGAAGGCCGAACGCGGCGAGATAAAAGAAGAGGAAGAATAGAGATCCCTCGCTCTCGCTCGGGATTTCGGCGCGCGGCTCCCGCTTCTTTACCCCGTCACGCGAAATGCGCGCGTGCCGGGGACCCCGGTTTCGCTCACGCCGCAAACGCCTCAAGATCATCGAGAAGTCGAAGGCCGAAGGCGGCGAGGTGAAGGAAGAAGAGGAGTAGAAGCAGAACTACGGAAAGCAAGGGCCGCCAGCCCGGAATTCCGTTATTGTCGTCGCACATGATCTCATCCGGACTCCCGGAATTTAGAACTGACACTCGATGCACGTGCCGCAGGATTTTCCTGTGCAGCTTCGTCAACTTTTTGTCCAACATCCGGAAAGGGCGGCTTGGGTTCCGCACTCTGCAATAGGCCGGGGCGCGTCGGTAGAGGCTTGGTGTGACTTGCTGCAGCTTGAACATCATTCGGTGATTCAACACTCGTCACTCGTCCTGCACCGCGTTGTAGACTAAAGATGCTGTACAAGATCCGAGGTTGACGCATGCCTACAGCCACCCGCACCAATCCCCTCTCGTTTCTTACCGATCAGCTCGATGAACTCAAGGCCAAAGGCACGCACTTCAAGCTGCGGGTGCTGGAGGACGAGCAGGCTCCCGTCTGCACGTTTGATGGCAAGAAGGTCATCAATCTGGCGTCGAACAATTACCTGGGGCTGACGACGCATCCCAAGCTGCGCGAGGCGGCGCTGGCGGCTACGCGCAAGTTTGGCGTGGGATCGGGCGCGGTGCGGACGATTGCCGGGACGATGCGCATTCACATGGAGCTGGAAGAAAAGATCGCGCGCTTCAAGAACGTGGAGGCATGCGTGGTCTTTCAGTCCGGGTTCACGGCGAATGCGGGGACGGTTTCGGCGATTCTGGGCAAGGAAGATTTCATCATCTCGGACGAACTGAACCATGCGTCGATCATCGATGGCTGCCGGCTGTCGCGGGCGAAGATTCTTGTCTTCCGGCACAAGGATGTGGCGCACGCCGAAGAGCAGCTGGCGAGCGTGAAAGGCCAGCCGGGGCGCAAGCTGCTGATCAGCGACGGCGTGTTTTCGATGGACGGCGATATCGGCGCGCTGCCGGGGCTGTGCGATCTGGCGGAGAAGTATGGCGCGATCATGATGGTGGACGACGCGCACGCCTCCGGCGTGCTGGGGCGGCAGGGGCGGGGCACCATCGATCACTTCAATGTGCACGGGCGCGTGGATATTCAGGTGGGCACGCTCTCAAAGGCGATTGGCGCGCTCGGCGGATACGTGTGTGGCACGCGCGACCTGATTGATTTTCTCTATCACCGCGGGCGGCCGTTCTTGTTTTCGACGTCGCACCCGCCGTCCGTGGCGGCAACCTGCATTGCCGCTTTTGATGTTCTCGAAAACGAGCCGCAGTGGATGGAGCAGCTGTGGGCGAACACGCGCTTCTGGAAAAAAGAGCTGGGGTTACTGGGGTATGACATTGGCGGCAAGAACACTCCCGCGAGCGAGACACCAATAACGCCGATCATTATTGGAGACGGGCGGCTGACGATGGACTTCTCGCGCGAGCTGTTCAAAGAAGGCGTGCTTGGCACCGGAATCGCGTTTCCAACCGTGCCCGAAGGCAAAGCGCGGGTGCGCACGATCATGACGGCGACGCACACGAAGGATGAGTTGCAGCAGGCGCTCGCCGTACTGGAGCGAGTGGGGAAGAGGATGGGGATACTGAAGTAGTTGTCAGTTCTCAGTTCCCAGTTGTCAGTCCAGATCGTACGGACGCGCACGGCGCGTTACACTTCCTTTAATCTCTCGGAGGAAAATAATGTTGAAACTCATCGTGCGTTTTCTCGCCATTCTGGGCGCGCTCTGGCTGATCGGGATGGCCATCACGCTGGTGTATGTCATTGGCACGAAGGGCCGAGTGCCGTCGAAGACGATTCTCGAAGCCAACTTCGAGCAGCCATTTGCCGAGCAGATACCGGAGAGCGCCGCTGCGCAGTTTACGATGAGCGACCGCGCGACTCTGCGCGACGTGATTGACGCCATCGACCGCGGCGCCGAGGATGACCGCGTGGTGGGCATGATTGCGCGGGTGGGCGCGGCCCCGATTCCGATGGCGCAGATTCAGGAGATTCGCGACGCCGTCGCGCGTTTCCGCGCCCACAAGAAGTTCGCCGTCGCGTACTCGGAGACGTTTGGCGAATTTGGACCGGGCAACGGCGCTTATTACCTGGCGACGGCATTCGATCAGATTTACTTGCAGCCCTCGGGTGATGTGGGGCTGACCGGCATCATCATGGAGTCGCCGTTCATCAAGGGCACGCTGGCCAAGCTGGGAATGAGTTTTCACGGCGACCACCGCTATGAATACAAGAGCGCCCTCAACCTTTACACGGAGACGAAGTACACGGACGCGCACAAGGAAGAGATGACCGCGATCATGAATTCGTGGTTCAACCAGATAAAGGATGGCATCTGCCAGGCGCGCGGAATTGCGCCGGACAAATTTCAGGCGGTGGTCGATGCCGGGCCGTATCTCGGCAAGGAGGCGGCCGACGCCAGGCTGGTGGATGGCGTGGCGTATCGCGACGAGGTTTACGCCAAAGTGAAGGCGAAGGCGGGAGACGGCGCCAAGCTGCTTTATCTCGACAAGTATCTGGATCGCGCCGACCGTCCGCATCAGCACGGGAAAAAAGTGGCGCTGATCTTTGGCGTGGGCGGCGTGCAGCGCGGCAAGAGCGATTACGACCCGGTGCAGGACGAACAGACGATGGGCTCGGATACGGTGGCGGCGGCTTTCCGCGCGGCGGCGCAGGATGACGACATAAAGGCGATTCTGTTTCGTGTGGATAGTCCCGGCGGCTCGTATGTCGCGTCAGATACGATCTGGCGGGAAGTGGTCAACGCGCACAATGCGCACAAGCCGGTGATTGTTTCCATGGGAAATCTCGCCGGCTCAGGCGGATATTTTGTGGCGATGGCGGCGGATAAGATTGTCGCGCAGCCGGGAACGATTACGGCCTCGATCGGCGTGCTCGGCGGGAAGCTGCTGACCTCCGGATTTTGGGACAAAGTTGGCCTGTCGTGGGACGAGGTGCACGACGGCCAGAAGGCCACGATGTTTACTGGGACGCACGATTACACTCCGGACGAGTGGGCGCGGTTTGAGGCATGGCTGGATCGCGTCTATGTCGATTTCACCGGCAAAGTTGCCGAGGGCCGCAACCTGCCAAAGGATAAAGTGCTGGAGATTGCCAAGGGGCGCATCTGGTCAGGGCAGGATGCGAAGAAGCTTGGCTTGGTGGATGAGTTGGGCGGGTACGACACGGCGCTCAAGCTGGTGAAGAAGGCGATTGGCGTGAGCGAAAGCGACGATGTGAATCTGATTGTTTATCCGCGTCCGAAGAAGTGGTATGAGACGCTGCTCCAGCGGAACGCCGCCGACAACAGTGACAAGGAAGCTACCGGGCAGGCGCTGGCGCGCATTTTGCAGGAGGTGCAGCCGGTGGCGCGCGAGTTGCATGCGGCGGGCGTGCGCAAGGATCGGGATCAGGACGATGTACTCACGATGCCGGAGTTCGGGCTGGGGCAATAGCGGCACGTTGTGAGTTACTTCTTCTTTTTCGGCGGCGCAAGCTCTTTATCGAAAAACTCCGCGGCCATTTCCGCCACCTGCTTATGGACGGCTTCGCGGTCCACGCCGGGGCTATCTAGAGTGAATTCAGGCGACTGCTTTTTTCCGGCGTCGATGCCGACGTCGAGGAAGGTGTAGTGGCCGACGCCGCCAGGAAGAATGGTGAGTTCCGCGCCCTTGATGTTCACGGCAAAGAACTGCGCGTTCTCGGCGGGCGGCGCCATTACATCCGCGGCGCCGACGACGATGTCAACGGGGATCGCGATCTTCTGCAGACTGGCGGGCGCAAAGGCGCGAGCGACGGCGGGAGCAATCGCGAAGACAGCGCGAATGCGCGCGTCGCGGTAGGAATCGCCGGAATGTTGTAACGACTGTTTCACATCCGGCTGCTGCTGGATGGCCTTGAATTTTTCCATCAGGTCGGGCATCTCCGGAGGATTGCACGCGCCCTTCAGTGCATCGCACCAGGCCAGAATCCGGCTAAAGTCGACCGTGCCGCCGGCGAGCAACATCATGGTGTAACCGCCGAGAGAGAAGCCGGCGGCGCCGATGCGCTCCGGGTCGATTTTGGAACCGAAGCGCGGATCGGCGAGCAGATCGGTGATGGCCGTGCTGATGTCTTTGGCGCGCTCCCAGCCTTCGGCGAAGCCCTGCGGGGTGTATCCGGTGACGAAGTTGTTGCCCGGATGATTTACGGCAGCAACAATGTAGCCGCGCGCGGCGAGATATGTGCCCAGCCACGCCATCTGCAGCGCGCTGCCGCCAGTGCCGTGGGAAAGCGCGACCAGCGGAAATTTGTTGAATGCGGGCGCGAGCAACGCATCTTTGGCGGCGCGTCCGGCGAAAAACAAGGGCGCGTCGGGAGGGCCGATGTACTGGTCTTTTTCACCGGCGCTGTCATCCGCCGGATACCAGACGACCCCCGTCAGCGTGTGCTCGCGGGAGCCGCGCCAGTTGTAGTCTTCATTTGCTTGGCCCTGGGGCGTCGAGAACTGCCGATAGCTGAAGCCAACCGGGTGCAGAACCGGGTGGTCTCTTTTCTCTTTCTTCTCCTTGGTTGCGGCGAGGCAAGAGGCGGCCAGAAGAGCCACAACCGCAATTCGGGAAAGAGCGCGATTCGGCCGGAACTTGCCTCGCAATCTAGAGATTGGGCTGCTCATAGGAGATCCGGCCTGGCAGGTTGTTGGAGCAGAACCGTTGGCCCCATCATTCGTCCACTATAGCGGGATTACGGCCGGGGAAGAAACAACCAACTGCCGAACAATTGCTGATTTTCTTCTGGGGATTTCGAGTGCGATTGCGATTTACCGCCAACTGACCTTTTCGAAATGAAGTCAATTGACTCACCTGCATTGACTTGGCCAGCCTCGAGCCCTAGAATTTCAGCCCAATGATCGGCCAGACTATCTCGCACTACCGCATTGTGGACAAGCTGGGCGGCGGCGGCATGGGTGTGGTTTACAAAGCTGAGGACACCCGTCTGCATCGTTTCGTTGCCCTCAAGTTCCTGCCAGACGATGTCGCGGGTGATGCACAGGCGCTCGCCCGGTTCCAACGGGAAGCACAGGCAGCTTCCGCGCTGAACCATCCCAACATCTGCACAATTCATGACATCGGTGAGCAGGACGGACGTGCCTTCATCGCCATGGAGTTTCTGGATGGCATGACGCTGAAGCATCGGATCGGCAATCGCCCGATGGAAATCGACCAGATTCTCTCACTCGCGATCGAGATCGCCGATGCGCTTGATGCCGCGCACGCCGAAGGCATCATTCATCGAGACATCAAGCCGGCCAACATCTTCGTCACCAAGCGTGGGCACGCCAAGATTCTCGATTTCGGGCTGGCGAAGGTGGTGGCGGCGGGCAGTTCTTCGAACCAGATCGCGGTCGAAGGTACGCAGACGGGTTCTCTTAATCCACAGCATCTGACGAGTCCGGGCACGGCGATGGGGACAGTGGCATACATGTCACCAGAGCAAGTGCGCGGAAAAGAACTCGACGCTCGTACCGATCTGTTTTCTTTCGGCGCAGTACTGTATGAGATGGCAACCGGGGCGATGCCCTTTCATGGTGAAACCTCGGCGCTCATCTCCAGGGCAATCCTGGACTCTGATCCGCCCCCGCCGATCCGTTTCAATCACAACATTCCCACCAAGCTGGAAGACATCATCAATCGCGCGCTGGAAAAAGACCGCGATCTGCGCTTTCAGAGCGCAAAGGAAATGCGGGCGGAGTTGCAGCGGCTCAGGCGTGATAGCACGGCGGGACGCGTGCCGGCAGCCTCGGGGATGGTTCCGGCCGCGCAGGAGAGTGCGGTTCAGCCTGCGGCGCGTACTGACACGCCAGGATCGGGCTCCGTGCCGGCACCGGTTTCGTCTCCATCGTCCTCAGAACATACAGTCCAGCCAGCAAGCGCTGTGGCCGGCAGACGATCCCTTTGGAAAATTCTTGTTCCCGCGGTTGTCGTGCTGATCGCAGCCATTGTTGCGGGGCTGTATGTGCGCTCGCGTTCGGCAACTCCGGTGGCAAAGAGCACGCCGCTCAGCGAGAAAGATACGGTTGTGCTCGCCGACTTCGACAATACAACCGGAGATGCAGTCTTCGACGGCGCGCTCAAACAGGCGCTCGGCGTGGAATTAGGGCAATCTCCCTTTTTGAATATTCTCTCCGACCGGAAAGTAGCGCAGACCCTGAAGCTGATGGGGCGCACGTCGGCGGACCGCATCACCCGGGAAGTGGCGGCGGAGCTGTGCTTGAGGACCGGCAGCAAGGCGTTCATTCTGGGGTCGATTTCCAACCTCGGCGGTCAATATGTGATTGGAATCGACGCCATCGGCTGCAGCACCGGGGAGACGCTGGCGAGAGAGCAGGAGCAAGCTGCCGGCAAGCAGGATGTGTTGAAATCTCTGGGCAGTGCCGCGTCCAAGCTCAGGACTCAGCTCGGCGAATCGCTCGCCTCGGTGCAGAAGTTCGATGTACCGGTAGAAGCCACAACGCCGTCGCTGGAGGCGCTGAAGGCCTTCAGCATGGGGGTGACGACGTTCCGGGCCAAGGGTAACGCGGAAGCTATTCCTTTTTACAAACGGGCAATCGAACTCGATCCCAATTTTGCCGTTGCCTACACCAGCTTGGGGTTGGTCTACGGCAATCTTGGCCAGGCGAGCTTGGCTGCTGAAAATTTGAAAAAAGCTTACGATTTGCGCGATCGCGTGAGCGAGCGCGAAAAGTACCGCATCACCTCCATGTACTACATGAGTGGTACCGGTGAAGTCGAGCAGGCAACGCAGGTTTACGAAATGTGGGCCAAGAGCTATCCCGAAGATCCCGTCCCGCCGGGAAACCTGGGTGTTATTTACGCAGTTCTCGGGCAGTATGACAAGGCTCTCGGAGAGGTGCAGGAAGCCCAACGCCTGGATCCAAACGCGATTGGCTATGCCAACCTTGCATCGTGTTACCTAAGCATCGGCCAACTGGAGAAGGCCGGGGCAACCGTGGCTGAGGCCGAAAAGAGTAACCTTGCTGGGGACTTCCTGCATTACTACATCTACCAGATGGCCTTCCTCAAGCGGGACCGCGCGGAAATGGAGCGGCAAGTGGCTTGGGCCTCTGGAAAGCCGGGAATTGAGGATGCGCTGCTTTCTTTCCAGTCGGACACCGAAGCCTACTATGGCCGGCTCACGCAGGCGCGGGACTACTCTCGTCGCGCCGTCGATGCCGCGGAGCGCTCCGATGCGAAGGAATCGGCTGCGATATGGCAGATTAACGAAGCCTTGCGGGAGGCCGAGTTGGGAAATACCGCCCTCGCTCGACAGGATGTGGCGGCGGCGTTGAAGCTGTCTCCCGGACGCGACGTAAAGCTGCTCGCTTCCCTGACGCTGGCGCGCTCGGGAGAAACTGCCCAGGCCAAAGCTCTTGCCGACGAACTGGAGAAAAACTACGCGTCGGCGACGGTTCTCAAAGTGTACTGGCTTCCCACAGTTCGCGCCGCGCTGGATTTAAACGCGAACAACTCGACGCAGGCGCTCGAATCTCTGGAGGCTCCTGCTCCCTACGAGCTAGGAGAACCGCAGCAGTTTCAACTGGGGACGATGTATCCGGTTTACGTGCGCGGCCTGGCATACCTGGCGGCGCATAATGGAACCGCCGCTGCCGCGCAGTTTCAGCGGATCCTTGACCATCCGGGCATTACCATTAATTTTCCGACAGGAGTGCTGGCCCATCTGCAGCTGGGCCGCGCGTATGCCATGGCCGGCGACGGCGCAAAAGCTAAGGCGGCCTACCAGGACTTTTTCAATCTCTGGAAAGACGCCGATCCCGACACCGCCATCCTGAAAGAAGCTAGGGCCGAGTACGCGAAGCTGCAATAGTCAACTGATGCTATCAGGCTTTTACACTCGGAACGGCCAAGCGAGATTGAGCGCTACACGCCGAGCTTTTTGACTTCCTCGTTGTAGTACTTGCGGTAGAGGATGGTCCACTCCTCGGAGCCTTCGATGATGGTGCGGCGCTGGCTCTCGATTTTCTGGCGGGCGGCGGTGTCGATGCGCGCTTCCTGCAACAGCAGTTCTTCGAGGATCTTGCGGACTTCGAGGCGGACGGTGTTGCGGTCCTCGAGGAAATCGACCTCGTCCATGCCAGCCACGGCATCGGTGATGACGTGGGCGAGCTTGTTCACTTTGTCACGGCTCAATCGCACGGCGGGGGCATCCTTAAGTTCAGCTGCTTCGCGCGGACAGGAATGTCCGCGCCACACTCAAATGGGCCTTACAGCACGGCCTTGTATTTTCTTACCAGCTCCGCTTTCACCTTGCGGAACATTTCCTGGTAGTTGGCGCCGCTCTTCTGCATTTCCTCGGAGTAGGCCTCGAGAATCACGCGCACTTCGTCGTTGATGCGGTCTTCGAGAGACAGCTCCTCGAGCAGCGCGGCGTGCACCTTTTCGGTGAGCGCGGGCGCAGCCTTGGTCTCGATCGTCCCGCTCGCAGCCAGTTTTTTGGAGACCTCGCGGGCCAGATAGCCCACATATTC
>Ga0187781_10002504_pt1 | contig 13946 bp, 8 predicted proteins | sample 0715_SJ02_MP02_2_FD_132447 | JGI IMG/M metagenome (GOLD analysis project Ga0187781, IMG submission 132447) | Tropical peat soil microbial communities from peatlands in Department of Meta, Colombia - 0715_SJ02_MP02_20_MG | ecosystem: Environmental > Terrestrial > Soil > Wetlands > Peat | place...
CCCCCGTAGTTGGTGACGTCTTCGTCGTAGGGGATGCCGCAGGACAGTGCCTGCCCTTCACGGGGGAAGGCATTCGGCTCGCTGTCAGGGCCGGCGGCGTCGCCGGGCGTCTCATCGCCCGGGCGCTTGACGGGCAGATCAGTCTCGACGAAGCCCGTGCGCGGTACAGCAATTTCGCCCTGCGTGCCCGCCGGTCATATCGGATCCTCGAGTGGGTCGCCGCTGCTTCGCTCACGCTGCCCGCAAACGCTCTCGGCGCAGTCGCGCGCTGGGTCTCCCGGCCGGGACCGCTCCGGGTCGTGCTCGGGCACTACCTTCGGATTTTTCCGCAGGACACGGGCGCTGTCTGACGCGGTCCGTTGGCCAGGCGTGGCGCGCCTCGGCGATCTCAACGAGATGCTGACCGCGCTCTCACCGGCCTTCCCGCATGCCACGCGCCGGGGCGCGGTCGGCGAAAGTTCGATATCGTCGGGAGGAACGCGGCGGGCGACGATGCGAAGCCAGCAACCTACGATGTCGGCGAGCGTTGGGGGCATTTGTCCCGACGTGATGCGCCGTAGCACAGGCGCAACAACCAGGGTCACGATGAGCCCACCGAACACTTGAGCGATGTTGCCGGGCACCTCCGATGCCGCGGCGCCGATACCCAAGTGCAACGGGTACGCCTCCGCCACGAAGCACCCGGCGACGCCCCGTCCTATGGGCGCAACGCCACGGAAAGCCTCCGACCGGCGCTCTGGCAGGTTCTGAGACCGAGCCGAATATCCGGCACGCGCGGCGACCGGGATCAAAACGGTATCCGGTTCCTTTCCGACAAGCCAAGGGATAGCGATCATGTCTCGGCGAACTCAACCCGGGGCAGAAGGTGGAGGGCGGCGAATCGGAGAAACACGCTCGCTCAAGAAGGATCGACGAAGGGAGAGGAGTATGCGCAGCCTTGTTGTCGGCTGGGTCCTTGCGTTTCTTGCCGGATGTGCCGTCGCTGCGGTGGCGGCACCCGGAGCATATTTCGAAAAAGTGTCCGATCTCAGCAGCGACAACGATTCGTTCAAAAACGGCTACGTTGCCGGCGTGTACGACACTATCTCGGTATTTGCGAAGGCGGCCCAGGGTGGCTCGATCGACAATCAGAAGACGCTCCGGCTCTTCGGCTGCCTTGACGGGCAAGGGGACAAGTTGAGCTCGCTGCGATCCTGGGCAGACGGAGTGTGGCACGGGGCCTCGGGTAGCGGCTCTGCCGTGCAGCCGCTCATCGATCGCTGCCTGCCGTAGCGATCGCAGTCGCACTTTCTGGTGTCGTACGTGAGTTCGTGACACCCTGAGGCGGTCCATGTCGTGCGCCTGCGACTGATCCGCCTGGCGTCGCTCCGTCGAGATGCGTCATATGATGACGCTGCCATCGCGCCGTCGGCTTGAGGACGCTCCCAAGAAGGCCGTCTACGGTGAGACCACGCGCGTCCGCTTTCGCATCAGCCGCGAATAGTCCAGGGTCTTGACGGGCACCACAAACTTGCGACCGACAATACTCTCCTCGCCCGATTGTTAAGCAAATAGATCCAGTTTATACAGTTAGGTGGGAACTGCGCCGAACGAGGGAGGGCGATGTCGCCATCTCGTGCATGGCCAAAGGGAGACCCGCCTGCGCACGGTCAGACGGTCGGTAGTGGCCCCTCCATTTCCGCCTGGCGCGATGTCTTCCTCGGGATGGTGCGATGAGCACGCTGGAGCCATTACCCGGTGTGGCATCGCTGACGCGAGAGGCGGTCTTCCCGACCTGGAAGCGCACCCTGGCGATTACCCTCGCTGCCGTCGGGCCGGGATTGATGGTAATGCTGGCCGATACAGATGCCGGCAGCATCGTGACGGCCGCACAGTCGGGCGCGCAATGGGGTTACCGGCTGATCCTGCCGCAGATCCTGCTCATCCCGGTTCTGTATATCGTCCAGGAAATGACGGTCCGGCTGGGGATCGTGACCAAAAAAGGGCACGCCGAGCTTATCCGGGAGAAGTTCGGATGGGGTTGGACAGCGGTGTCGGTATCCACGTTGTTTCTCGCTGCCGTAGGGTCCCTGGTGACCGAGTTCGCAGGCATCGCCGGGGTGGGAGAGCTGTTCGGGCTGCCGGCACACCTGACCGTCCTCGCGGCCACGGTCCTCCTGGTCGGGATCGGGGTGACGGGGAGCTACCGGCGGGTGGAACGTGTGGGGATTGCCATCGGGTTGCTCGAGCTGCTGTTCCTCCCGGCGGCGCTCATGGCGCATCCAGATGGGCGTTCCCTCGTCGCCGGGCTGGGACACGCGCCGCTCGGTGACCGGGGGTATCTTTTCATGCTCGCCGCGAACGTGGGTGCCGTCATTATGCCGTGGATGGTCTTCTACCAGCAGGGTGCCGTGGTCGACAAAGGGCTTGAGTCCCGGCACCTGCGCCATGCGCGGCTCGATACAATGATCGGGTCCATCCTCACGCAACTGGTCATGATCTTCGTGATTGTCGCGACGGCCGCCACCATCGGTCGGACCGACCCGTCACGTTCCCTCAACGACATCCGGGAGATCAGTAGAGCCCTGCAGCCCTTCCTGGGCTGGGCGGGCGCCCGGGTCGTGTTCGGGTTGGGCATGGTGGGCGCATCGTTCATCGCCGCCCTGGTCGTGTCGCTTGCCGGCGCCTGGGGGATCGGCGAGGCCGTCGGTTTCCCCCACAGCCTGAACGACACTATCAGGAAGGGCCGGTGGTTCTACCTCGTGTACACGCTCGCCCACGTCGGAGGCGCCGCGCTGGTCCTCTCAGGGATGTCGCTGGTAACCCTCACGGTCAACATCGAGGTGATGAACGCGCTGCTGCTTCCCATTGTGCTGGGGTTCTTGCTGGTGCTCGAGGTCCGAGCGCTGCCCGAGTCCGTCCGCATGCACGGATGGTATCGCTGGCTGGCGTGGTCCTTGTCCGGGATCGTGATGGCGTTCGGGCTCGTCACGGCGGTTCTCGTGGTTGTCTGAACACCCACCAACACTCCTGCCGCCGGCCGGCGGAGACCAAGAGACCCTCAAGCAGAGGCGCACGGCTGCTCTGCCTCAGATCGATGCGAGACGCCTTGAGTGCGCCGGGACGAGATGGTACGATTGGGTGCGTCGGTCATCACGCCGGAGTGTCGGAATAGGCAGACGATCGCGACTCAAAATCGCGTGGGCTCACGCCCGTGGGGGTTCGAGTCCCTCCTCCGGCACCAAAAAGAATCCGATATTGCGATGGTCGAATGTGCCTAGAGCGGGTCACTCGTAAGCGCGCAGTTCCTTCTTTCTCGTCTCCAAGAACGCCAGCGCCCGGTCATGACGAGCCCGGCTCGCCCAGCATCAAAAGGAGGACGCGGCTACGCGCGGAAGGTTCTCAAGGATGACTGCATCGCCCTCTCAAGACACGCTCTTGCTCATCGACGCCAACGGGCTGGTCTATCGCGCGTTTTACGCGCTTCCCTACTTCACGACCCGCGACGGCCGGCCGACGAACGCGGTGTACGGCTTCACCACGATGCTCCTCAAGGTTCTTGACGAGGTGGACCCTCAGTACGTAGCCGTCGCCTTCGACAAAGCGGGGCCGACGTTCCGTCACGAGGCGTTTGCCGAGTACAAGGCCACGCGGAGGAAGATGCCCGACGACCTCGGACCGCAGATCGGGCTTGCTAAGGAGGTTGTCGAGGCGTTCGACCTTCCAGTCTTCGAGGTCGCCGGGTTCGAGGCCGACGACATCATCGGCACGCTGACGCGTCTGGCAGAAGCCCGCGGGACGGACGTCGTCATCGTGACGGGCGACCTCGACGCACTGCAACTCGTGTCGGTGCACACCCGCGTGATGGTGACGAGCCGGGGAATCAGCGAGACGGCCATGTACGATGAGGCCGCGGTGCGCGCGAAGCTCGGCGTCGCGCCGGCACAGGTGCCGGACTTCAAGAGCCTGAAGGGGGACACCACCGACAACATCCCGGGCGTTCCCGGTGTTGGCGACAAGACTGCGGCCCGCCTCCTCGCCGGCGGAGTTACGGTGGAAGAGGTGCTCGGGGCGGCCGGGGCGGGGCACGACGCGCGCCTCCGGGAGAAGCTGGAGGCGTACCGCGAGCAAATCCTCCAGAGCAAGGCGCTGTCCACGATCGAGACCAATGTCCCGCTTTCGATATCGTGGGACCTCCTCGCACGGCGTCCCGTGGACGCCGCGCGTGTCCGCGAGCTCTTTACGCGCTTGGAGTTCAGGTCGCTCCTAGACCGGCTCGGGGTCGACGGCCCGCGCACGGAGGCACGCGGCACCTACGGCGTGCTCGAGCCGGACGAGCTGGCCTCGTTCTTGGAGGGATCGTCAGAGGTTGCGATCGCGCCGGTCATCGATGGCGACCCGCCGACACGGCATCTGGCAGGCCTCGCGCTGGCCCCGGGGGCTGGGACGGCCCGTTATCTCGATCTCGCCGCCGGTGTGCCGGTCGGGCTGGCCCAAGCCCTCGCCCGGGAAGATCTGCAGAAACTCAGTCAGGATGTCAAGCGCGACATCCTGCTTCTGGAGGGTGCCGGTCTCGCGCCCCGGGGCTTCGCGTTTGACGTGGGGCTGGCGTCCTACCTCCTCGATTCCGGGAAACGCACGCACACGCTGGAGAGCGCCGCATGGGAGCATCTGGGCTGGCGTCTGCACGAGCAGGAGGCGTCGACCGACGGACTTGCGCTCGGCCCGGCACCCGGGGAGCGCGCGGCGGAAGAGGCCGATATGATTTTCCGGCTCCGCGGCGTCATGGAGGCGCAACTCCGCGCGCGGGAGGTCGATCGGCTCTACCGTGAGGTCGAGTTGCCGCTTGCCAGCGTGCTCGCGCGCATGGAACAGGTCGGAGTGGCCATAGACATCCCGGCGCTTCGTGCGCTCTCCCAGGAACTACGGCGCCGGATCGAGGCGCTGACGGACGAGATCTACCGTCTGGCCGGCACGGAGTTCAACATCGGGTCGCCCAAGCAGCTCGCGTTCGTCCTGTTCGAAAAGCTCCAGCTCCCGGCGCTGAAACGCACCAAGACAGGATTCTCCACCGACGCGGAGGTGCTCGAGCAGCTCGCATCGCATCACGCCGTCGTCGCCCGCATTCTGGAGCACCGCGAACTGAGCAAGTTGCTCAGCACCTACGTGGACGTCCTGCCCGCCATGGTCGATCGACGGACCGGTCGCCTCCACACCACGTTCAACCAGACCGTTGCCAGCACCGGGCGAGTCATCACGACCGACCCCAACCTGCAGAACATCCCGATTCGCACCGAGGTCGGGCGGCAGATTCGGCGGGCGTTCATCGCGGGAGGGGAGGACACCGTGCTGCTCTCCGCGGACTACTCGCAGATCGAGCTGCGGGTGCTGGCCGAGGTCACCCAGGACCCCGGTCTGCTCGACGCCTTCCAGCGGGGGGCCGATATCCACACCGTGACCGCAGCCGAGGTGTTTTCCGTCGAACAGGCCGCGGTCACCGCGGAGATGCGGCGGCGCGCCAAGGCGTTCAACTACGGGATCGCGTACGGGATCAGCGATTTCGGGCTTGCCGCGCAGCTCTCGGTCGGCCGCGAGGAAGCGCGGACGTTCATGGACACGTACTTTGCCCGGTACTCTCGTGTGGCTGAGTACATGCGGACGGTGGTGGAGCAGGCCCGCAGAGATGGGTACGTGAAGACCCTGCTGGGGCGCCGCCGTTATCTGCCGGACATTCTGAGCCGCAACCGGGTGATCCGCGAGGGCGCCGAGCGCATCGCGATCAATGCGCCGATCCAAGGCACGGCGGCGGACATTATCAAGATCGCGATGTTGCGAGCGGATCGCGAGCTTCGGCCGGAGGTTCCTGGGATATCGATGATCCTCCAGATCCACGATGAGCTGCTCTTCGAGGTGCCCCGCGAGCTCGTCGAGCGCGTGGCGCCGCGCGTACGGCGTCTCATGGAAGAAGCCTACCCGCTGGCGGCTCCACTCGTCGTCGATCTGGCCGTAGGCTCGAACTGGCGGGACATGACCGCGCTCGCATGAGCGTACGCGTGTGAGCTCCGCGCCGCTCCGGATCGGGCTCACCGGGGGCATCGCGAGCGGAAAGACCACCGTCGTCACGGCGCTCGAGAGGGCGGGCGCCGGGATCGTCGATGCCGACCGGATCGCCCGCGAGGTAGTGGCTCCGGGTGGGGCCGCGTACGAGGACATCGTGCGGGAGTTCGGCCCTGGGATCGTCGGCCCCGGCGGAGCGATCGACCGCAAGGCGCTCGCGAGACGGATCTTCGCGGACGACTCCGCCCGCCGCCGGCTCAACGCGCTGACACATCCACACATCTTCCGGCGCATGGGGGAGGAGGCGGCGCGCCTGGCGGCGACCCCCGGCATGCAGGTAATCGTCTTCGAGATCCCGCTTCTGCTGGACACCACGGATGGCCGTGACTTCGGACTCGACGGAATCGTCGTCGTATTCGCGCCTGAGGACGCGCAACTGGACCGGCTCATGGCGCGCGAGGGTTTCTCCCGAGGAGAAGCGCAGCGGCGGCTTGCGGCGCAGGTGCCGCTTCGCGACAAGCTGGCGCGCGCGGAGTGGGTGATCGATAACGGCGGATCGATCGAAGCGACCCGCGCCCAAGTTGAGCGGCTGTGGCTTGAGATTTCTGCGAAAGCCCGCGCGCGGCGCTCGGCGCCGTAGGCATTCAGAGAGAACATCCCACGGATGAGGCGAGAATGGCTGCAGCGAAGGCATTTACCTGCTTGTCACTGAGGCGCAGACGCGATGAGCTTCGCATAGAAAATCCCGGTCCTGCTGAGGGAAATGGGCGAAGCCAGCAACGCCTCGTACACGGCTCGGTTGGAGGCCCTATTCCACTGGGTTGAGGTGCACACCGAGGAAGGTGGGCTGGCCGAAGTACTGACGGTGTTGCAGCTCGGGGTCCTGTAGTAATCCAAATACGCGAACAACTGGTTGGGCGCCGAGGCAATGCAGTAGACCATGTGCTCGTAATATGCCGTATTGACCATATCCTGAAGGAACGCTTGGTCGATCGGTGCCCAGAAGCTCCAATGGTCGCGCGTTTCTATATCGTAATCTGGGACTCTCGCGACTGTCGATCTCCTGCTGACAAATTCGGTGTCCCGCTGCTTGGGCAAGAACTTGACGCTCTTCACACCTACGGCTTGCAGGCCATTGAGGTAGGGCGTAACGGCGCGGTCATAGTAGGCGTCCAATTGACTGTGCTCGGCCATGTCGTAGATGTTGGCGTAGTTGTCTGCCGGCGGGAATTCCGCGCCGAGCAGTACAGACGATTTGCTCCCATCCCAGCGGGAGTTCAGCAAGTTGCCGTAGTCGGTCAGATAGCGTTGTAACATTGGATACAGGTCCTGGAACTCCGCGGGCACTATGGACCGAGGATTGCCCCCTGGGGTTGCGCCCGCCGAGAAGGCACCGTTGCCTGACGGCGGCCCGAGGAGCGGAACCAACAGGGCCAGGACGATGGCTACTTTCGGCACGCGCGGCACCAAAGAAGTATCCTCCGTTCTGAATTCTTCGTTTCTGCTCTTCTCGCCCAGTCAATAGATCGACCGTGCGCCGCTGCTGGGTTCCCCGCGACCCGGCGGTGGCCGAAGTCTGCCTGAGATGTTTTCGTTCCACGAGACTCCATAGAATATCATCGAATCTCCATGGTATAATTTCTTGATACAATCCCCGAGTTGCGGTGGGTAGCGACCTATGGCCCAGTTCAAGATGGTCACTGACCAGCAGCCTGCCGGCGATCAGCCGAGCGCGATCGCCGGGCTCGTCGAGAGCATCCGGAGCGGCAACCGCTTCCAGACGCTCCTCGGAGTCACGGGATCGGGCAAAACTCACAGCATGGCCGCCGTCATCGAGCAGATCCAGCGTCCAACGCTGGTGCTCGCCCACAATAAAACGCTGGCCGCTCAGCTGTACGGCGAGTTCAGGCAGTACTTCCCCGACAACGCGGTGCGGTATTTCGTCTCGTACTATGACTACTATCAGCCCGAGGCCTACGTGCCGCAGACCGATTTGTACATCGCGAAGGACGCCTCCATCAACGACGAGATCGACCGGCTGCGCCACGCGTCCACCAAGGCGCTCATGGAACGACGTGACGTCCTCGTCGTGGCCTCGGTCTCATGCATCTACGGCTTGGGGTCGCCGCAGGACTACGAGGACGTTATGCTCTTCCTCCGCACCGGCGAGCAGCGGTCGCGCGACGAGATCCTCCGTCGGCTGGTGGACGTGCAGTACGAGCGCAACGACATCGACTTTGCGCGCGGGCGGTTCCGCGTGCGGGGCGATGTCATCGAGATTTTTCCTTCCTACGAGGATCGGGCGGTCAGGGTCGAGCTGTTCGGCGACGAAGTCGAGCGCATTCATGAGGTCGCCCCGCTGACGGGCGAGCTTCTCGCGGACAAGCCCGCCGTCGCCATCTGGCCCGCGAAGCACTGGGTCACGACTGCGGCAAAACTGGGTAGCGCGCTCGAGCGAATCGAGGAGGAGCTGCGCCAGCGCGTCGCGTGGTTCCAGGGGCAGGGCAAGCTTCTGGAGGCGCAGCGGCTTGAGTTCCGGACCAAGTACGATCTCGAGATGCTGCGGGAGGTTGGGTACTGCCCCGGCATCGAGAACTACTCGCGCCACCTCTCGGGACGCGCGGAAGGCGAGCGGCCCGGATGCCTGCTCGATTATTTCCCCAAGGACTACCTCGTTATGATCGACGAATCGCACGTGACCGTACCCCAGGTCCGCGGGATGCACGAAGGCGACCGCGCGCGCAAGAAGAACCTGGTCGACTTCGGGTTCCGCCTGCCGTCGGCCTATGACAACCGGCCGCTGACGTTCGAAGAGTTCGACTCGCTTGTGCCCCAGAGTGTGTTTGTCTCCGCCACCCCCGGTCCGTACGAGCTCTCCGTGAGCAGTCGGGTCGTCGAGCAGATCGTCCGCCCGACCGGCCTCGTAGATCCCCAGGTCGACGTACGCCCGGCGAAGGGGCAGGTCGACGATTTGATCGGCGAGATCAAGGCGCAGGTCGACCGCGGCGAGCGGACGCTGGTGACGACCCTGACCAAGCGTATGGCCGAGGATCTCTCCGATTACCTGCAGGAGCTCGGCATGAAGGTGCACTACCTCCACGCGGAGGTCGAGACTCTGCAGCGGGTCCAGATCCTGAAGGATCTGCGTCAGGGCACCTACGACGTGCTGGTCGGCATCAACCTGCTGCGGGAGGGGCTCGATCTTCCGGAGGTATCGCTCGTCGCGATCCTCGATGCCGACAGGGAGGGGTATCTCCGTTCGGAGACGAGCCTGATTCAGACGATGGGACGGGCAGCGCGGCACCTCGGCGGCCGGGTCATTCTCTACGCCGATGAAGCCACCGACTCGATGCGCCGGGCGATCGCCGAGACGAACCGGCGCCGGGAGATTCAACTGCGGTACAATGAGGAGCACGGCATCACGCCGACGACGGTCGTGAAGCCGATCCTCGACATGATCGAGCTCGAGGAGGCGGTGGAGGAGGAGCCAGGCGTCTACAACACTCAGGACGGGCGCGACGGCACGGTGCTGACCGCCAACGAGCTCGTCGGTCTGGCCGAGCAGGGCAAGCGAGTGTCCTGGGACATCGCACGCCTGTTGATGCTGAGCCCGGGCGAGCTCGAAGGCACGATCGAGGTGCTGGAGCGCGAGATGCGGAAAGCCGCCGCGGAGTTGCAGTTCGAGAAGGCCGCGGCGCTGCGCGATCAACTCCAGGAGCTCCGGAGAGGGTTGGGGGAGCCGTTTTTCGGTGGTACCAGGTCGCGCCGGGGGCGCCGGCCATCTGCCGCCGCGGGCGGGGGAGCGCGTTCGAGGGGCCGCAGGAGCGGGTACGGCCGTCCGCGCTAGACCGGAAGGAGACTACGCTTGGCCCGTGGCGGCGCTGACGGGGGGAGATCGTTCCGGACCGGCGCAGCGTTTTGCGTAGTGGCGACAGCAAAGGAATTCGGGTGGCATTGACAAACACACGTTCGGTTATCTTCCCGTACCTGCCGCCGGCTGGCGGCGTACAGAGGGGTTATCATGCCGCTTGATTGCATCGTCGTGCGGGGCGCGCGCGAGCACAATCTCAAGAACATCGACGTCGAGCTGCCGCGAGACCGGTTGGTGGTGCTGACCGGCCTCTCCGGGTCCGGCAAGTCCTCGCTCGCGTTCGACACCATTTACGCCGAGGGCCAGCGCAAGTACGTGGAGTCGCTCTCTGCCTACGCGCGGCAGTTCCTTGGCTTGATGGAGAAGCCGGACGTGGACCACATCGACGGGCTGAGCCCGGCCGTGTCGATCGATCAGAAAGGCGCGCCTAGAAATCCCCGCTCCACGGTCGGCACGGTCACGGAGGTCTACGACTACTTACGCCTGTTATTCGCGCGCATCGGGACGCCGCACTGTCCCAAATGCGGCAAGCCGATCAGCCGGCAGACGCCGGAGCAGATCGTCGATCGGGTGTTGGAAATGCCGCAGGGCCGCCGGATCCTCGTGCTCGGGCCGATCATCCGTGGCCGCAAGGGCGAGTACCGGCAGCTGTTCCTGGATCTCAGAAGGCAGGGGTTTGCCCGCGTGCGCGTCGACGGGAACCTGTACGAGCTCGGCGAGGAGATCCCCCTCGACAAGAACCGCAAGCATCAGATCGACGTCGTGGTGGACCGTCTGGTGGTGCGGCCAGACATCCGGAGTCGGCTCAACGACTCGGTGGAGACTGCGCTCAAGCTTGGCCAGGGGCTCGTGGGCATCTCGGTCGTCGACGGCGAGGAGTTTGTATTCAGCCGGAACTTCGCGTGTCCCGACGACGGCGTGAGCCTGCCTGAGATCGAGCCGCGGATCTTTTCGTTCAACGCGCCGTACGGTGCGTGCCCAACCTGCACCGGCTTGGGCTTCAAGCAGGAGGTCGATCCAGCGCTGGTTCTGGATCCCGCGCTGTGCCTCCTCGACGGCGGTGTAGTGCCGTGGGCGAACTCCACGAGCGAGTACTATCAGGAGGTCCTCCACTCGCTGGCGGACCACTTCGGCGTGGACATGCACACTCCGGTTCGGAAGCTGCCGCGCGAGTTTGTGCGGGCGCTGCTCAACGGGACCGACGAGCCGATCCGCCTCCGGTATCACAACCGCTGGGGAACCCTCCGCCAGTACGACGCCCCGTTCGAAGGCATCGTGCCGCAGCTCGAGCGCCGGTACCAGGAGAGCGACTCCGAGTACATCAAGGAAGAGATCGAGCAGTTCATGAGCAGCGCGCCGTGTCCGGACTGCCGCGGGACGCGGCTGAAGAAGGAGAGTCTCGCGGTGACGGTCGGCGGGCGCTCGATCGCCGAGGTGTGCGCGCTGACCGTGAGGGGGGCGATGCAGTTCTTCTCGACGCTCGCCGTGAGCGATCGCGAGCAGATGATCGCGCAGCAGATTCTCAAGGAGATCCGCGCGCGCCTGCGGTTCCTGGTGGACGTCGGGCTGGACTATCTCACGCTGGATCGGACGGCAAACACCCTGTCCGGCGGGGAGGCACAGCGGATCAGGCTGGCGACCCAAATCGGCTCGGGCCTGATGGGGGTCCTCTACGTCCTCGACGAGCCGAGCGTGGGACTACACCAGCGGGACAATCATCGCCTGATCGAGACGCTGGAGCGGCTGCGCGACCTGGGCAACACGATTCTCGTGGTGGAGCACGACGAGGACACGATCCGCGCGGCCGACTGGATCGTGGACATCGGGCCGGGGGCAGGCGCACACGGCGGGCACGTCGTCGCCTCGGGGCCGCTAGAGACGATCATGCGCACGCCCCTCTCGGTGACCGGGCAGTACCTCTCGGGTGTGCGCCGGATCGCAGTCCCGCCCCGCCGCCGGCGAGGGCGGGGCGAGGTGCTGGTGATCCGTGGCGCGCGCGAGCACAATCTCAAGGACATCGACGTGGCCATCCCGCTTGGAGAGTTCGTGTGCGTGACCGGTGTCTCCGGATCGGGCAAGTCGACGTTGATCGGCGACATCCTCTACCGGGCGCTGTCCTACCATCTCCACGGGACCCGCGCCAGACCCGGCGCGCACGAGCGCATCGATGGGCTGCGGCTGCTCGACAAGGTGATCAACATCGACCAGTCACCGATCGGCCGCACGCCGCGCAGCAACCCGGCGACGTACACGAAAACGTTCGACTTGATCCGCGAACTCTTCGCGCAGACGCCCGACGCGCGGGCGCGGGGGTTCAAGCAGGGACGGTTCTCGTTCAACGTGCGTGGCGGCCGGTGCGACGCGTGCGAGGGGGACGGGATCGTTCGCATCGAGATGCACTTCCTTCCGGACGTGTACGTGCCGTGCGAGGTCTGCAAGGGCAAGCGGTACAATCGAGAAACGCTCGAGATCAAGTATAAGGGCAGGTCCATCGCCGACGTGCTCGACATGACGGTCGACGAGGCGCTCGGGTTCTTCGATGCGATCCCGCGGATCAAGCGCAAGCTCCGCACGCTTGCGGACGTCGGGCTGGGCTACATCGCGCTCGGCCAGCCGGCGACGACACTGTCGGGTGGAGAGGCGCAGCGGGTCAAGCTTAGCACCGAACTGAGCCGCCGCGACACGGGCCGGACGCTGTACATTCTCGACGAGCCGACCGTCGGCCTCCACTTCGCCGACGTCCAGCGGCTGCTGGACGTCCTGCACCGCCTCGTGGACGCCGGCAACACGGTCCTCGTGATCGAGCACAACCTGGACGTGATCAAGACCGCGGACTGGATCGTCGACCTCGGGCCGGAGGGCGGCGACTTCGGGGGGCAGGTGATCGCCGAGGGCACCCCGGAGTCGGTGGCACAGGTCGCCGCATCCTACACCGGCCAGTTTCTCCGCAAGATCCTCCCTCCCGGTGTGGGGCGCGAGGCCGGTGCTGCGGGCCCGCACCTGGACGGGGAGCGGGCCGGGGCGGCGAACGGAGACCGAGGGCGCGATGCCGAGGCGCCGGGCCTGCAGGAGGCGTCGCCGGCGAGACCTCGCCTGCCGGTTGGGAGGCGTCGGGGGGTCTAGTCCAAGCGTGTACGATGAGCCCGGCGGCGCAAGGCTTCTGTGGAACCGCAGGGCGTGCCCGAGTAGGCCTGGCCTCGCGCCGCTCCGCACTTCCGCCAACAGAGGGGACCGCCGAGTGCGCACCGCAATCCCTGGGGGGAGGGATCCGATCCGTCGGCAGGGAGGGCGCAATGGCCGAAACGCGGCTCGTGTTGTGGACGGAAGGTGAGAGCGGCCCCAGGTTTCGCCTCGATACGAAGGAGATCGAGGCGGCCGGGGGTGTGTTCCGCTCGGTGTCGTGTCGCAGCGAGGCGGACCTGGTTGCGGCGGCGCGCGAGGCGCGCGTACTCGTGGTGAGCGCCGCGCGGATCACGGACACCGTGTTGGCTGGGGCACCGCGCCTGGTCGGCATCGTCCGCACCGGGGTCGGCCTCGACACCATCGACATCCCGGCGGCGACGCGGCACGGTGTGTGCGTGGCCTACGTGCCGGACTTCTGCTACGACGAGGTGGCCGACGCCACGTGGGCACTTATTCTCGCGGTCAGCCGCAAGGTCGTGCTCGCCGATCGCCATGTCCGGAGTGGGAGGTGGGCGCCCAGCACGCTGCAGCCGATGCACACGCTGCGCGGCCAGACCCTCGGTCTGGTCGCCTTTGGCAACATCGCACGGAAGGTCGCCGAGCGCGCTCGAGGGTTCGGCCTCAGGGTTGTTGCCGTAGACCCCCATGTGGACGCTGCGACGATGGAGGCCATGGGAGTGGAAAAGGTCGAGCCGGACGAGCTCCTGGCTCGGGCGGACATTGTCTCCCTGCATCCTCCGCTCACGTCCGAGACACGCGGGATGATCGGGGCGGCGGCGTTCGCGCGGATGAAGCCGGGCGCGATACTCATCAACGCGTCCCGTGGCGGGGTCGTCGATCAGGAGGCGCTCATCGC
>Ga0187781_10002505_pt1 | contig 13942 bp, 8 predicted proteins | sample 0715_SJ02_MP02_2_FD_132447 | JGI IMG/M metagenome (GOLD analysis project Ga0187781, IMG submission 132447) | Tropical peat soil microbial communities from peatlands in Department of Meta, Colombia - 0715_SJ02_MP02_20_MG | ecosystem: Environmental > Terrestrial > Soil > Wetlands > Peat | place...
CCCACATCGATGAGCATATCCTTCGTGGCTGGTTTGCCTGCGAGAGGTGATACGCCCTTTGGTCGATTCCCATCCTCCGCCATGAACACGCTCCGCTACGGCACTGGACAAGGCGCCGCTTTCCAGATGTCCGCATTATATTCGCTGATGGTGCGATCGCTGGAAAACATTCCCGAACTGGCAACGTTCAGAATGGCCATGCGCGCCCAGGCGTCGTGATTGGTGCAGAGGCGGCTGAGCCGAGCATCCGCCTCCAGATAGGATTTCAGGTCCGCAAGATGCATGTAGAAGTCGCCATGGTTGAGAAGTGTATCGCGCAGAGGAGCGAAAACGCCACGTTCATTGGGGCTGAAATAGTCGGAGAAGATCATGTCCAGCGCGGCGCGGGTTTCCGGCTCGTTGTCGTAATGCCAGTGGGGATTGTACCAGCCGCGGCTTTCCGCAACTTGCTGGGCCGTGAGACCGAAGAGGAAGAGATTCTCTTCGCCGGCAGCCTCCGCCATTTCGATGGTGGCCCCGTCGCGCGTACCGACGGTGAGAGCGCCGTTCATCATGAATTTCATGTTGCTGGTGCCGCTGGCTTCGTAACCAGCGGTGGAGATCTGATTGGAGATGTCGCTGGCGGGAATCAAACGCTCGGCCAGCGAAACACGGTAGTCCGGAAGGAAAAGAACCTTCATGCGCCCCTTCACAGCCGGGTCTGCATCGATGGCCGCAGCGAGATTGTTGATGAGTTTGATGATGAGCTTCGCGAGTTGGTAGGCAGGCGCGGCCTTGCCGGCGAAGAAAAACGTGCGCGGTGGCATGTCCAGCCCCGGATTTTCGCGGAGCCGCTTGTAAATCACGACGATGCGCAGGGCGTTCAGTAATTGGCGCTTGTACTCATGGATGCGCTTCACCTGGGAGTCAAAGATCGTGTTCGGATCGACGGTCACATCCGAGGTGGTTTTCAGCCAATTGGCAAACTGCGATTTGCACTCATGTTGCGCCCTTAGGAAAGCTGCTCGAAAGCCCGCGTCATCCGCAAGCGGTCTCAGGCGGGAAAGCTGGCTCAGATCGGTGATCCACCCCTCGCCGATGGCCTCGGTAATGGCGCTCGCGAGCGGGACATTGCAGAGCCGGAGCCAGCGCCGCGGGGTTACGCCATTGGTCTTGTTGTTAAAGCGCTCGGGAAAGATCGTTGCAAGATCCTTGACCGTGGTAGCGCGAAGGAGCCGTGAGTGAATGGCGGCCACACCGTTCGTGCTATGGGAGCCGACGATCGCAAGATTCGCCATGCGAACTTTGCGGACCTGGCCTTCTTCAATCAGGCTGACACGTGCCACAAGTTCCTCGTCACCGGGGAACCTACGCCGCACGTCATCGAGGAAGCGCCGATTGATCTCGTAAATAATCTCGAGCAGCCGGGGCGCGACCATAGCAAACCAATCGACAGGCCACTTCTCAAGAGCTTCCGGAAGCAGGGTGTGGTTGGTGTAGGCAAGCGTCTTCTGCGTGATCTCCCAGGCTTGATCCCAACCAAGGTGAGCATCATCCAGAAGGATGCGCATCAATTCCGGCACCGCCATCGTCGGATGTGTGTCGTTCAATTGAATGGCCACCTTGTCGGGAAAGGCATTCCAGTCGGTATTGACGTGGCGGAACCGGCGAACCAGGTCGGCCAGCGAACAAGCGACGAGAAAATATTCCTGCACGAAGCGAAGCGCCTGCCCCATGCTGGTGGAATCGTCGGGATACAAAACGCGGGTGATGGATTCCGCCGCAAGGGTTTCCGCCAAAGCGCCGACGAAATCCCCCGAACTGAATTCCTGAAAATCAAAATAATCTGGGGCAGCCGCAGCCCAAAGACGCAGCGTGTTGATGGTCTTGCCGCCGTAGCCAACGATGGGACGATCATAGGGAATCCCGTATAACCAGGAGTCACGGCCGGCGATGGCGCGAAGCGTGCCGTCGCGCAAGATAAAAGCGCAGTTCAGAAGGACTTTCACGCGCGCGTAAGGCCGCGCGATTTCCCACGGATCGGGATGGCGCAACCAGTTGTCCGGCACCTCATGCTGCCAGCCATTTTGAATGGTCTGCTTGAACATGCCGTACTCATAGCGGAGACCATACCCCGTGGCTGCAAGCTGCATGGTAGCCATGGAATCGAGGAAGCAAGCGGCGAGGCGTCCGAGGCCACCGTTTCCCAAACCCGCGTCTGGCTCCTTCTGGATCACCGCGAGCCAATCCAAATGCTTCTGCTCGATAACGTCTTGAAGCAAGGGATCCAGCAAAAGATTGGTCACGTTATTGGCTAGCGAGCGACCGATGAGGAATTCCATCGAGAGATAGTAGATGCGCTTGGGATTGGCGTCGTGGTAGGTCCGGCTGGTGTGTACCCAGCGTCGCGAAAGAATCTCCCGGACAGAGCGTGCGAACGCTTCGTAGTGCTCGCGAGCGTTGCTGACGGCAGGATCGACGCCGTTGTCGACCAAGAGATGCCGTTCGTAGAGTTCCTGGAGTGTTTCCGCGATGTGGCTGGGACTAAGTCCGTATTGGGTGGCTAACTGCTCGAAGTTCACGGAAGCGGCTGGGGTCGAGAAAACGGGCGCGCTCTTGGTGCTCATAAGGAACCTCAATTTCCGGCAGTCATTCTACTGCGCAAAGACTGAATGCCACACTTTCTTTAGAGGTGGCAACCTTGCAGCCGGTTTCCAGTCCGGCCGCGCGGGTTGAAATCCTTCCATACTTGGATTGCAGGCAGGTTACAAAAGGATGCGGAAAAAATAGAGCGAAACCATATTTGCGTGAGGCGATCTAAGGTTCGTGACCGCTACACAAACTTGGCACGCACACTAGGGGCCATACGTAAGGCGGAAGGCTATTTCTCGTTGCCAATCACATGAAACTTCATGATGTTTGTGGTTCCCCGGACGCCCATGGGTGTGCCGGCGACAAGCGCGATTACGTCACCCTTTCGAACCAAGCGCTCTTCCAGAAGCCGCTTTTCCGCGAGCGCGGGTAGCGCATCGATTTTTTTGACGTCCACGATAGTTCGGGGAGTGACGCCCCAAAGGAGCGCCATGCGGCGCCGCGTGGCCGCCTCCGGAGAAAAAGCAATAATGGGAACGAGCGGCCTGTAGCGGGAAATCAGCCGAGCCGTGAAGCCGCTGTGGGTGAACACAGCGATCAGCTTCATGTGCAGTTCCTTCGAAGCGTGGCACACCGATTCCGCAATGGTTTCGGCCACTTTCAATCTCTCCGTGCCAGCCGGCCGAGGAAACTCGTGGATGCTCGCTTCCGCCTCTTCGATAATCCTCGCCATCATTCCCACGGCTTCCACGGGATATTTTCCGGTGGCGGTTTCCGCGCTCAGCATGACGGCGTCCGTGCCATCGAATATCGCATTAGCCACGTCGGAAGCCTCCGCCCGGGTAGGCCGGGGATTCTCGGTCATCGATTCCAGCATTTGCGTTGCGGTGATGACCGGCCGCCGATGCTCGCGGGCGCGCGCAATGATGTTTTTCTGCACCACAGGGACACACTCGGGACTCATTTCCACACCCAAGTCCCCGCGCGCCACCATAACCCCATCGGAAACGGGCAAGATCTCGTCCAAGTTCTCGATGGCTTCCGGCTTTTCCAGTTTTGCGATGATCGGCGTGCTATTTCCGCCGCGCCGTGCCAGCGACTTTGCCAAGGCTACGTCTTCCGGCCTACGGACGAAGCTCACAGCGACGTAGTCGGCGCCTTTCGACAAGGCAAAGCGCAGGTCGGCTCTGTCCTTTTCGGTCAACGCTGGTACGCGGAGCTTCACGCCGGGAAGGTTGATCCCCTTGTGTTCGCCGAGAAGCCCGCCGTTCGCCACCTGGCAGATCACCTCGGTATGGCTTCTCGATTCGACACGCAACTCAATCAGGCCATCGCTTAAGAGGATGCGGTCGCCCCGTTTTACCTCCCGCGGCATGGGCTGAAAGGTGGTATTCACCCGGGTGGAGTCTCCGAGGACCTTCGCTGTAGTGATTACAAACTTCTGGCCCGCCCGCAACAGCACAGTTCCGCCTCCGGCGAGAGCGCCCGTGCGGATTTTCGGACCTTGCAGGTCCGCCAGGATGGCTATGGGCTTCTTCAACTCCATCGCCGCATCCCGCAGCATGGTGATGCTCTGCGCGTGCTCTTCGTGCGTGCCGTGCGAGAAATTAAGCCGCGCCACATCCATTCCGGCCTGGATCAATTTGCGGATCATTCGCGGGGAACGAGTGGCGGGACCGATAGTGCAGACGATTTTGGAGTGCCGCGAAATCATCAGTGCTTCTCCGCTCCCTATTGTGTCTCTTCTTTTTGTATACCGGAAGTGTCGATTAATGGTAGACCGAAAACTCCGTGACGATCCGCGTCAGAAGATCCACCCCTTTGGCGAAGGAGGCTAACGGGATACGCTCATCGTCGCCATGCACTCTGGCATCGTCTTCTTCGGTCAGCGGAAACGGCCGCAAGCCGTAGGCCTGTACATTATGCAGGCGCAACTGCGCGGAATCCGTTGCGCCCGGTGAAAGGAAGGGCAATACCGGCGCGCCCCCAAATTCCTTCGCAGAGACTCTGGTAATCAGCGCGTAAAGCTCTGTTTCTATAGAGGAGTTTGGCGCGGCCAATCCGCCATCTAGCATCACTTCCAGCTTCACGGAGGGATCGTTGACGAGTTTATTTAAATCGTTCAGCAAAACGTCGATCGTGTCGCCAGGAAGCAGTCGCACGTTCAGCACCGCGCGCGCTTCGGACGGGATAACGTTTGGGCGCACTCCTGCCTGGAGCATGGTCGGGGCGATTGTATCTCGCATCATCGAATTCCACATGGGATTCATATCAGAAAGGACGCGCTCGGCGTGTTCGCCGCGGTCCGGGGTATCAATCACCCTCATCCATTTTGAGGTTTCGTCATCCTCGATTGCAGACAAGCCCTCAAAATACCGCCGCACAATCGAAGTCAGGTGTACCGGCGCGGTATAGTTGCCGATTTTGTCCACGGCTGCCGCGACATGCGTTACAGGATCCTCCTTCGTGGGCATGGAGGCGTGGCCACCTTTCCCCTTTGCGGTAACGGCAATGTTGATGGAGACTTTTTCGGCTACCTGCAGGCCCACGTATTGCACCTTGCCGTTTTTCAGGATGACCTTTCCCCCCTCATTGAGGGCAAAACCGGCCGCCAACTTGTCCCAATATTTGGCAATCAGCATTTTTAGGCTTGCGTCGCCAAACTGCTCCTCGTCCGCGGTTGCCAGGAAAATCACGTCGCGATTCAGGTGTACGCTGCCGCGCTTCAAGGCAACAAAGGCGGCCAAGTTAGCTACCAGCATGCTCTTGTCGTCGATAGAGCCGCGGCCGTAGAGGTAGCCATCCTTGATCACGCCGCCAAAGGGATCGACAGACCATTTGTTGCGCTCCACACCCACCACATCCATGTGTGCTACTAGCAAAAGCGCTTTCGACGGGTCGGGGACTGCGCTTGCCCGCAGACGCGCCACCACCGCGCTCCGGCCAGGGGTCAAATCGAGCACCTCCGGTGTGACGCCTTCTTTGGTCAGGATGCCAGCGATGTACTTCGCCGCCTGCTGCTCGTTTCCCGGAGGGTTAGTCGTGTTGATCTTCAGCAGTTCGACAAGCCAATCTTGCGCTTCCCGCGCCAGGGCCGACGTATCCCCAACGAGCGAGGTGTTGTTGTCCGGTATACCCATCGCCGGCGGGCCCTGGCGGATCTGTGCTGGCAACGGGGCCGCTGCACAAATCACTACAACGCTTGCGATGAAGAAGCTCCAACGCTTCCTTCTCACGAAGTCACCCTCCCGTTTGAATCTGGTTTGCACCAAGTAAATTCCATACTAACATGCGGTTCTGGACCTTCCCGTGGGGGGCCTGCGTAGTAGTGCTCAATGTGCACTCCGGCAGCGCAAGGGGAGGACGACGCAGGGTTCAGTACCCGCATCCTAGTTAGGATGCGTCCTATAGACACGCACACTGGGGGATGGATATGAAGCTTCGGGTGATCTCGATTTTGACCAAGTCTGCCTCAATGGCCGCACTAGGCTTAATCCTCTCAAACTCTGCGGCGGCCCAGGCGCCGTCCGGTCCACAGGGAACCCCACCGGTCCCCGCCAGCCAGACCCCGCCTGCCGCGCCGAGTCAGGGTCCGGCTCAGCAAAAGCCACCCGAACATGCCGCTACGATTGCTGTGGAAGTCCCCGTCGTTACGCTGGACGTAATTGCCACAACGCAGCATGGCGATTTGCTCACCGGCTTGAAAAAGGAGAATTTCCGCGTCCTGGAAGACGGCCAACCCCAGACCATTACCAACGTGGGTCCTTCCGACGCTCCTATTACGATGGTCGTCCTGATGGAATTCAGCTCGCGGGGCCTGTATCAGTGGTTCGCTTATGAGGCCAAATACTGGGCGGACGCACTTTTCCCAAATCTCAAGCCGAAGGACTGGGTGGCTTTGGTCACCTTCGACATGAGGACGCACATCGAGGTGGACTTCACGCAGAACAAGGATGAGGTACGGCAGGCCGTCTACAGCCTGTACTTCCCCGGGTTCAGTGAGTCGAACGTTTTTGACGCCCTTTTGGAAACGACGGACCGGTTGAAAGACGTAAAGGGCAAGAAGTGCATTCTGCTCTTGGCCACGGGGGTGGACACTTTTTCCAAACACACGCTCGATCAGACCTTGAAGCAACTTCGCGGTACCGATGTGCCTATATTTGCGGTTGGCCTGGACAAGCCGTACGTCAATTACATGCAGTTGAATGGAATGATGGGAGTCGGCGGCATGCGAGAACTGAATTACTTGCAAGCGGAAAACCAGTTGAAGACGTTTGCGCAGATGTCCGGCGGCTTCGCATGGTTTCCTCAGTTTGATGGAGAAATTCCCGGCATCTTTCATGACGTCGCCGAGTTTCTGCGCCATCAGTACACCATTACGTATACGCCCACAAACACCACTGCAGACGGGAAATTTAGGAAGATCAAAGTGGAGTTAGTGGCCCCCGATGGGGGTCCGCTTACGGTTACCGACCAAAAGGGAAAGAAGCAGAAGTGGGTCGTGTACGCGAAAGAAGGCTACACCGCGCCCAAGGGCGGCGTCGGCGACTAAAAGCGCTCTAACGCTTTGAGAGAATCCGTAAATCGCGTCCGGTCATGTCCTCGGGAGCGGGCTCGCCTAGGATACCCAACATGGTTGGCGCAATGTCTCGCAGCGCGCCTCCGGGCACAAGTTTCAAACCATCGTCCTCTGACACACAGATAAACGGCACAGGGTTCGTGGTGTGGTAGGTGTGCGGGCCGCCGGTCTCGGGATCAACCATGGTTTCCGCATTGCCGTGATCGGCGGTGATAATCCACGCCCCGCCGCGCGGCTTCAGCGCTTGATAGATGCGTCCAAGCCCGGCATCGACTGCCTCCACCGCTTTGATGGCCGCTTCTAACTTGCCGGAGTGCCCCACCATGTCGGCATTCGCGTAGTTCATGATGATCGCGTCGAACTCGCCCTTCTCTATTGCGTTCACAACCGTATCCGTAATGCCGGCCGCGGACATTTCCGGTTTCAAGTCGTAAGTTGCCACCTTGGGAGACGGCACCAAGATGCGCTCCTCTCCGATGAACGGCTTTTCAACGCCGCCGTTGAAGAAGTACGTGACGTGCGCGTATTTCTCTGTCTCCGCGCAACGCAAGTTCTTATACTGCAGGTCCTGGAACACTTGCGCCAGAATGTGCTCCAGTTTTTCCGGCAATAGGACGCACTTCAGCCACGGCCAGTTCTTGTCGTATTTGGTCATGCCGACATAAAAGAGGTTCTTCGGCCGTTTGGGATCCTTGAATTTGTCGAAGTCCGGCGACTCCAGCGCGAGCGTCATCTGGCGCGCGCGGTCGGCGCGGAAATTGTAGAAGATCACGGCGTCATCATCGCGAATCAGCCCGACCGGCGCCGTTGGCTCTGAGCCATCCGTAATCACGACGGGCTTCACAAATTCGTCCGTAACGCCTTGCTCATAACTGGCTTGCAAAGCCGCTACCGGATCATTGTTCTTGTGCTCCGCCTCGCCGTGGACAAGCGCGTTGTACGCCAACTGCACCCGCTCCCAGCGGTTGTCGCGGTCCATGGCGTAATAGCGGCCCACGACCGTGGCAATTTCGCCGACACCGAGTTCCCGCATCTTCTGCTGCAACTGGCGCACGAAATCTCGCCCGCTATTGGGCGGCGTGTCGCGGCCATCCATGAAGCAGTGCACGAACACCTTCTGCACTTTTTCTTTCTTGGCCATCTCCAAAAGTGCAAACAGGTGATCGATGTGAGAGTGCACGCCGCCATCACTAAGTAGCCCGAGAAAATGCAATTGCCGCTGACGCCCGCGCTCCATGGCCTGCTGGAACAGCGGTACCTGTTCGAGTTGGTTGTTTGCAATCAGCAGGTCGATTCGGGAAATGTCCATATGCACGATGCGGCCCGCGCCCATATTCATGTGACCTACTTCGCTGTTACCCATCTGCCCTTCCGGCAGACCGACAAACGGGCCCGAAGTCTGAATCAGTGTGTTAGGGAATTTCCGCAGCAGTTCGTCATAGTTGGGTTTGCGGGCGAGGGCAATCGCATTCCCTTGCGTCTCCGGGCGGTATCCCCATCCATCCAGAACGGTCAGTACAATCGGTTTCGGTCGTTTGCTCATGGTTCCCTTTTTGGCTGCTCCCTTTCCAGATTTCCGTACTCACAAGCAGCGAAGGAGCGTTCGCTTAATGACAAAACTATCTGGCGGCGAATTCTCGCAGCGCGGCCAGAAGGCGCTCCACTTCGTCCATCGTGTTGTAGTGCACCAGGCCGACACGCAGCAGGCCACCTTGTGATTCCACGCCCAGGCGCTCGGTGAGATTTAGCGCGTAATAGTTGCCGTCCCAGGTGAAGATGCCGCGCTCGCCCAGAAATGCGGCAATGGTGGTGGGATTGTGGTTGCCGATCCGGAGAGAGAGAGTCGAGCAACGCTCTTCAAACCTACTGGGGTCCGTTATCCCATAGATGCGCACGCCAGGAATCGATTGCAGGCCATCGATCAGCCGGGAGATCAGACGGCGCTCGTAGGCCACCGTCGTGCGATAAGCCGCCGCCAGCGCTTCCCGCCGGGTTGTCACGGATGGGTCGCTGTGCCGCCCAACCTCCGCGATGTATTCGACAGCAGCGGCGATTCCGGCGATGAGTTCGTGCACCTGCGTGCCAGTCTCCCATCGATCCGGCACCTGATCGGCGCACGGCCGCACCTTGTAAGGACGGAATCCCTGCAGATGCTGCCGCTTGCCATAGAGGGCTCCCATGTGCGGGCCGAAGAACTTGTACGGGGAGCAGACCAGAAAATCGCAGTCGAGCGCCTTTACATCGATCAGGCCATGCGGGGCGTAGTGCACCGCGTCGATATATGCCAACGCCCCCGCCGCATGGGCCAGTCGCGTGACTTCCGCAACAGGATTGATGGTGCCTACGGCGTTCGAAGCGTACCCCATCGCCACCAGCTTGGTTCTTTCGCCCAACTTGCTCTTCAGGTCGTCCAGGTTCAACGTGCAGTCTTCTTCCCGGATATCGGCCTGACGGATGACCACGCCCTTTTCTTCCAGGGCTTTCCAGGGCGAAAAATTGGCGTCATGGTCCAGCGTAGTCAGCAAGATTTCATCACCGGCGTTCAAGTCCCGGCCAATCGCCCGCGAAATGGAAAAGGTAATGGTGGTCATGTTCTGGCCAAAGACCACTTCCTCACGCTCGCAATGGAAGAAATCCGCCATCGCCGCGCGCGCAGCCGCGAGCATTTCGTCCGTGCGCCGGCTGGTGAGGAACGCGCCGCAGGTGTTGGCGTTGGCGCTCATCAAGTAGTTCTGAATTGCGTGCATCACCTGGGTCGGCACTTGTGTGCCTGCGGGGCCGTCCAGAAATGTCGCAAGCTGTCCGTTCACCTGCGTTTGCAGAGACGGAAATTGCGACCTCACCCAGGCTATATCCAGTGTGTTTACGGCGCTTCGATCCAGCCCGGGTGTGCTCATGGCTCCTGTGCTCTCTGAAAGCAAATTCCTGCGGAACCCCAGTTTCTCACAGAGACGCCGTGGCGTGTTAGCATGACGGAAGTTGCTCCCCACTCATGCCGCGATGGCGCCGGCTATCAAACTCTGCGCCGTGTTTCACCATTGAGGCTTCCATGTTCGAACCGTTCCCCGTCACAGAGCGAACGCGAGTCGTCCGCGAAGCGAATCGCGCGGTGTACGACCGCGAGGCGATCTACAAAATCCTGGATGAGGCCTTGGTCTGCCACGTGGGCTTCTCTCTCGAGGGCCAGCCGTACGTTATTCCGACGATGTTCGCGCGAGTTGGCGACCATCTTTACTTTCACGGTTCTGCCGCCAGTCGTATGTTGCGTGGCCTGAGCTCTGGTCTGCCTGTGTGCATTACAGTCACGCTCATCGACGGACTGGTGCTGGCGCGCTCCGTCTTCAACCACTCGATGAACTACCGTTCGGTCGTGGCTCTGGGGAAAGCGGAATCGATTGATGGGCCTGCGGAAAAGCTTCGCGCGCTGCAGGCGTTCACAGAAAAGCTAATTTCAGGCCGCTGGAACGATGCGCGGCAACCGAACGAGAAAGAATTGAAGGCCACGAGCATCCTGAAGCTGCCGCTGACCGAAGTTTCCGCGAAAGTTCGCGTCGGAGGCGTGGAAGACGATGCCGAAGACTACGCGTTTCCCGTTTGGGCCGGAATTATTCCGCTTCGGCTCGTTGCGGATGCGCCGGAGCGCGACCAACGCTGCGACCCTGCGACTCCCACTCCGGCGTATGCCGTGAACTTCAAGAGATGAGTAACGAGCGACTTCCCTCCTTCGATCCGAAAAATCGCCCGCTTCAGAAGACGGCTTGTTCAGGCCTGCACGGCGCGGATGAAATCGGCGAGCAGGCCATACGCCGTCGCTTCCAACGCAGGCGTATGCTCCACAAGGGACAACCCGAACACGTCCATGTCGAAGCGAATGGCTGAGCTTGTGCCTTCCAGGGCGGCCAAAGGGTCCGACAAGAGAAGCAGTTCCGGCGCCACGCGGCAATCCACGCCATCGCCGCGCCGCTCCGCGCGACAAACAAGCTTATAGCGCATGCCGGCTGCTTTCACGGAGCGGATTTTTTCTTCCGTCAGTTCGCGAATCCCTGTGCGCTGCACCTGGCTGATGTGGGTCGGCACGCCCATCAACACCGTGGTGATAGCCGCCACCTTCACCGCGGAGTCCCAACCGTCCAGGTCCTGCGTCGGATCGGTCTCTGCAATGCCCATGGCCTGCGCGCGTTTCACCGCTTCATCGATGGAGCGCCCGCGTTCCACTTCCGTGAGTACGACGTTGCTCGTGGAATTGAGCACCCCCGAAAAGCCCCGCAAGTCCAAAGCGGGGAGTCCCAGCGAAAAGAGAGAGAAAATCGGGACGCCATCCATCACGGTGGATTCGAAAAGAAATTGCCGCTTCTTTTCCTTGGCAAGGGCGGTCAGTTCGCGGTAGCCGTGCACAATCGGGCCTTTGTTCGCCGTAATGGCGTGCGCGCCCGATTCGAGCGCCGCCATCAGATGCTCGATGGCTGGCTGCCCCGTGGGAGCGTTCAGAGAAGTCACTTCGAACATCACGTCGACTTTTCCGTGTTCCAGCCATTCGCGTATGTTGCGGGCGATGGGCACTTCGCTCTGAAAATTTCCCGCCAGAGCCGCAATCGGGTTCATGCCATCGGGATCGGATATCCAGCCGATGCGTCTGGAGGCAATGCCAGTCAGACGCCAACGTACATCGTATTTGCGGCGAAGCTCCGTCTCTTTCGAGATCAGCATCCGCAACAGAGCACGCGCGACTTGTCCGAAGCCCAAAATCGCCAGGTTATACGAAGGAATGGCCGTTTCTCCCGCATTTGAGATGGTAAATCAACGAAGATTGTGCGCGCATGAACAACCCTTGGGCAGGCGGCGCGGAACTGGCAGCATTTACTTCCCCAGAGCGGATAACTTTGCCGTCGCCGAATTGATCAGAGCGGACTCATTCTCGAGCACCTGCGCAACGCGAGCCGCCGCCTGTTCCGCCTCCTTCCACTTTTTCTGCTCCAGATTTTCGCGCACGGCAGGGATAGCCTTGGCTGCATAGCCGGTGTACGCGCCCGGCGCATAGAGTTGATGTTTGTACCAAAAACGTCCGGGAAGGCCTTCCGGAGTTGTCAACTTCCGCTCGCTCTCGATGAGGAGTTCGTTGACGTCTTGCAGAGAATCACTCGCCAACGCCGCACCGCCGTTCGCGCTGATCTTTTCCAGCGCCTTTTGATACTCGCCAGCGCTTCGGGTGAGATCCTCTACAGCGTTGTCCAGGGGGGCAAAATTCAAATGCGGGGGCAGCTCCTCTTTCTTTGGCACGACCCAGGTCTCCCGCGGGTCCGACGTGGCTTCGTACAACCCCTCTGAGATCTTCTGATTGCGTTCCTGGATTTCATCGCGTTGCTGTCCGGCGAACTTTTCCACTTCGCGGACGTACATTTTCACGTCGTCGGCAAAATCGGCAAATTGAAACGGCAAAAGGTCGGCGTCGGCCATGCGCATCATCGCCGTCCCACCCGTCTGGCAGAGCGCGCGGCCGTATACGAAATCGTAGTCGCTGAAATGCGTGTACCAGTAGAAGTCGTCGTAGATCGAGTGGTAGATGCCGCCGTGGTCCTCACCGCCAAATCCGATGCCAAGCGAGGCAATGCCCGCAAAATTGATAAAAGGTGCATGGTCTGAGCCGCCGCCGAGCATGTCGAGGCGGATATCGTGGCGCTCGAGAAATTCGCGGCGTTCGTCGGCCGTGGTAGCGTCAGCAATCCCTTTCAACTGGGCGCGCTTCCAGACGGAGAGCTTGGTCTCCGGATCCTGAATGTCCCGCGCCACATCGTTAATGAAATGTTCCAGCGTGTGTGAACCCTCCAGCTCCAGGTAGCCTCGGCTGTTGCTGTCCGAATTGATATAGAGGATCGCGTGTTTGCGCAGCTCGTCGACGTGCGTCTCCACCCACTCCGTCGATCCGAGCAGTCCCGGCTCTTCGCCATCCCACGCGCAGTAGAGCAACGTGCGCTTGGGCTTCCAGCCCTGCTTCAGCAGTTCGCCCATGGACCGCGCCTCTTCCAGCACCGTGACCATTCCCGAGATGGGATCTTCGGCTCCGTTCACCCAGGCGTCGTGGTGATTTCCGCGAATCACCCACTCGTCGGGATGGGTTGAGCCTGGAATTTTCGCGATAACGTCGTACAGCGGCTTCATGTCCCAGTTCGAATAGACCTTCAGGTGCACCTTTGCCGGACCCGGCCCCAGCCGGTACGTAATCGCAAGCCCTCCACGCCAGTCGCGCGGCGCGACCGGCCCGCCGATGGCAGCGAGGAGCGGTTCCGCGTCGGCGTAGGAAATCGGCAGCACCGGAATTTTGGTGAGCGATTGCGCGTCCTTCAGTGGCACGCGCTTGGCATCCGCAGTGGCGCCGATTCCCGGAGTCAACGGATCGCCCATGAATACGGCACTGTCCTGCACGCTGCCGCGCTGCACACCGTCTTTCGGCCTCCACGGCCCCTTCGGGAAAACCTCGCCGCCGGAATAGCCGTCGTCGTGGGGATCGGAATAGATGATGCAGCCGACCGCCCCATGTTCCGCGCCCATGAGCGGCTTGATGCCGCGCCACGTGCGGCCGTAGCGAGCGATGACGATCGCACCTTTAACAGAAATTCCTCGGCGCTCCAGCACCTCGTAATCTTCCGGCATCCCATAGTTCACATAAACGAGCGGCGCAGTCACGTCGCCATCGATCGAATAGGCGTTGTAGGTGGGCAACTGCTCCGCTGTCTGGCCGGACGTCGGATCTTCCGGCACCGGCGGTTCTTGCATTTTGGCGGTGAAATGCGGTCC
>Ga0187781_10002506_pt1 | contig 13941 bp, 10 predicted proteins | sample 0715_SJ02_MP02_2_FD_132447 | JGI IMG/M metagenome (GOLD analysis project Ga0187781, IMG submission 132447) | Tropical peat soil microbial communities from peatlands in Department of Meta, Colombia - 0715_SJ02_MP02_20_MG | ecosystem: Environmental > Terrestrial > Soil > Wetlands > Peat | place...
CCGCGATTCCGACGCCGAAGCGCTCGGCCGCCCAGACGACCAGGATCAGCGCTGCGATCAAAAAGAGCGTTCGCGGCGCATCGGCGGGCAAGGCGAGCGCGCACCCGAGCCAGAGCAGCACCGCAGCGCCGAGGAGCGTGCGCTCGAGCATCGATCGCCGAGGACCGTGCGCCGCGCCCAGCAACGCGAGCAGCGGCATGACGAGCACGCAACCGGCAAAGGTGTTGGCCCACCAGCGCCCCGCGAATTGGAAGAGCCCGGCGGTGATGATGAGAGTGTCGCCGCTGCGCACGGCACCGGCGGCCTTGAGCAGCTCGATCGAGTGCGGACTGGGCGCGAGCCACGCGGTGGCGACGACACTGCCGGCATCGATCGCCGTCGTGATGGTCCGACCGATGGCCAATGCCGCCAAAAGACAGAGCGAGTCCCGATAGCGCTCGAGCGTCGGGCGAAACTCGCAGGCGCGCAGCATCGCGACCACGGCAACGACGCTCACCGCCTCGCCGGCGGACTCGACGATGGTGAGCCACACCTGGCTGCCGAGGATGCCGGCCCAAAGCGCCATTGAGCCCAAGAACACCGCGGGCCACGCGCGCGCTCCGAAGACGAACAGGCAGGCGGTCGCAAAGCCCGGAGCCAGCCAGGGGACGGCAACCGCGGTGGAGGCCTGCGCTCCCGCCAAGGAGCCGGCCAGCCGACCAAGCCAGAGAAGGCCGAGCCAACCCGAGGCGAGATACGAGCCGAAGGTCACGAGGTTCGCGGTGAGCCACGAAACCCGCTGCGACGGCGCTCTAATCGCCACGCGGGCGACTCCTCGCTGCATGGCTCCTACACGACCTCGAGATTCGCATAGGACAGCATCAGCCACTTGGTGCCTTGCTGCTCGAAGTTCACTTGTACGCGCGCCTGTGCACCGTTTCCCTCCACGTTGAGCACGACTCCGTCGCCGAATTTCGCGTGCCGCACGCGGCTGCCCAAGCGCATGTCGGAAGCGCCGGACTCCTCGAGCCCGGCGCGCCTCACGAACAGCGGCCGGGATACCTTGAGACGCGGTCGAATCTCCTCGACGAGCTCGGTCGGAAGCTCGTTGATGAAACGCGAGGGCTGCCCGTATTGATCTACGCCGTAGAGCCGGCGCTGCTCGGCGTAGGTGAAATACAGCTCCCGCATGGCGCGCGTCGCGCCCACGTAGCACAAGCGGCGCTCCTCCTCGAGGCTCGCGAGCTCGGCGGCCGAGCGCTGGTGCGGAAACAGGCCCTCCTCCATGCCGGCGAGAAACACCACCGGAAATTCCAGTCCTTTCGCCGAATGCAGCGTCATCAGTTGCACGCAATCGGCATACGGGTCCGCCTGACCCTCGCCCGACTCGAGCACGGCATGGGCGAGAAAGGACTCGAGCGGCTGCATGTCGGTCTCGCCCTCCGGCGAGAAGCCGCGCGCAGCGCTCACGAGCTCCTCGAGGTTCTCCACTCGCCCCTCGCCGCGATCGCCCTTCTCCTTCTTGTAATGCTCGATGAGAGCGCTCGAGCGCACGACGTGATCGACTTGCTCGTGAAGCGCGAGCCCGCGGATCTCCTCGGCCATCTTGTCGACGGCGAGCATGAAGCTCTTCAACGGCAGCGCGGCGCGCTGCACCTCTCCGCTCTCGATCGCGAGCGCGGCCGCCGCCCACAGCGAGGTTCCCCCGGAGCGCGCGGTCTCGCGCAGCAGCTCCAGGGTCCGTGCGCCGATGCCTCGGGCGGGAAGATTGACCACCCGCTCGAACGATGCATCATCCGCGCGGCTCGCGACCAAGCGCAAATAGGCGAGCGCGTCCTTGATCTCGGCCCGCTCGAAGAACCGCAAGCCCCCGTACACGCGATACGGGATCCGCGCGTTCAAGAAAGCCTCCTCGAAGACTCGCGACTGCGCGTTGGAGCGGTACAGCACGGCGACCTCGCTGCGCGCTCCGCCGCGCTCGACCCACTCGCGGATCCGATTCACGACGAAGTCCGCCTCGTCGCGCTCGTTGAAGGCGGCGTACAGCTTGACCCGCTCCCCGTCGGCGCCGCTGGTCCAGAGCGTCTTGCCGAGGCGCCCGGCATTGTGTGAGATGAGCGCGTTCGCCGCCTTCAGGATCGTGCCGGTGGAGCGGTAGTTTTGCTCCAGCTTGTAGAGCACGGCCTGCGGGTAATCGCGGCGGAATTGATTCAGGTTCTCCACCCGGGCCCCGCGCCAGCGATAGATCGACTGATCATCGTCGCCCACCACGAACAGATGGCCGGAACGACCGGCGAGCAGCGTGAGCCAGCGGTACTGAATCAGGTTGGTGTCCTGGAACTCGTCGACGAGCACATGGCGAAATCGGTTGCGGTAGTGCTCGAGGAGAGAGGGATTCGCCTGCCACAATTCGTAGGCTCGCAGCAGGAGCTCGGCGAAATCCACCACGCCGCTTCGCTGACACGCCTCCTCGTAGGCCTGGTAGATCCTGATCAGCTGGCGGCGCGTAGCATCGCCGTCGTCCTTGAGATGCTTCGGCCGCAAGCCCTCGTCTTTCTGCGCATTGATGAACCAAAGAATCTCTCGCGGCACCCAGCGCGCCTCGTCGAGGTCGAGGGCCTTCAAGACCTTGCGCAGGAGCCGGCTCTGGTCTTCGGCATCGAGGATCTGAAAGCTCTGTGCCAGGCCTGCCTCGCGCCAGTGTAGCCGCAGCAGGCGGTGCGCAAGACCGTGGAAGGTGCCGATCCAGAGCGCGCCGCCGGGGTATCCCAGCAAGGCCTCGATGCGGCGGCGCATTTCGGAGGCCGCCTTGTTGGTGAACGTGACAGCCAGAATGCTGTGGGGCGATGCGCCCTCGACGGCGATCAGCCACGCCACACGGTGCACGAGCACGCGGGTCTTGCCGCTGCCCGCCCCGGCGAGCACGAGCGCGGTGCCGAGGGGCGAGGCGACCGCCTGGCGCTGCGCGTCGTTCAATCCCTCGAGCAGATGAGAGACGTCCATAGGGGCGCGGATTTTACTAGAGCGCAGCGCTTCCGCGGCGGCGCTCAGGAGGATTTTTCCCCGCTTGCGCTCGATTCTTCGGCGAATTCGATCAATGCAAGCACCAGCGACAGCACCACGGGCCCGACGACGATGCCGATGGCGCCGAAGGCGGGAATGCCGCCGAGCACCCCCACGAAGATGGCGAACGCCGAGATTCGCGCTCGTCCCGAGATCAGCAAGGGACGCAGCACGCTCTCTGCGCCTGCGAGCGCCAGTCCCCACGCCAGCATGAAGGCCGCGAATCCCCACCGCCCCTGGTACGCGAGCCACCCCACCGCGGGTACCCAGACGATGGCCGCACCGCCCACCGGTAGCATCGCGACGAGCGCCGCCAACACGCCAAATACGACCGGCGAGGCGAGGCCCGCGATGGCGAATCCGATTCCCACCAGCGCGCCCTGAATCAGCGCCGTCAGGGTAATCCCGAGAACGATGGCGCGGGCGACTTCGCCGAGCTCGCGAAACAAGCGCTCCTTGCGCTGCTTGTCGAGCGGAATGAGGCCACGCGCCCGCTCGACCATCGCATCGCCGTCGCGCAGAAAGAAGTAGAGGAGCGCGAGCATGATGGTGAACCCGACGAGGGTGCCGAGCGCTCCCAGAAAGAATGCGCCCGACAGTCCGGCGGCACGCTGCAGGATCTCCTGCGACCCGGAAATCACCCACGAGCGCAGTTGGTCGGCGGACATCCCGACATGCGCCGTGAGCCAGGCGTTGGCACGCGCGATGATCGGGAATTGCTGCAGATCCGAAAAGCTCCTGATGTCCATCTGGCGCGCACGCTGCTGCAGCGACTGCACCAGCGCGGAGACCTGGGCGACGAATTCGAACGACAGCGCGGACAGCGGCAACACGATCATCACCGGGGTGAGTACGGTGAGCAGGGTCGCGGCGCGGCCTGCGCCGCGCAGGCGCCGCCTGAGGCGCAAGTTCAACGGGTACAGGAGGAACGCGAGGAACACCGCCCAGCTCAACGCATGCAGGAAGGGGGTGAAAATCCTGATCAGGGCGTAGCTCAGGATGGCCGCCACCACGAGAGCGAAAACACGGGAATAAAACAGCGATTGAGAGATCATGACCGCATCCTACCATCCGCTCGGGGCGCTACCGCCTGCAAAAAGCCGTGGGATTCGCGTAGCATGGGACGCAGCTCGAGAGGCATGAGATGGAGCGGGATGGCTTCGATCACCGTCAACAACCGCAAGTGCAGTGTCGATGCGTCGCCCGAGACGCCGCTTCTGTGGGTGCTGCGCGATCATCTCGGGATGACCGGAACCAAGTACGGCTGCGGCATGGCTCTTTGTGGTGCCTGCACGGTGCACGTCGACGGACTCGCCGTGCGCTCGTGCGTCTTACCGCTCGGGTCGGTCGAAGGCAAGAGGATAACCACGATCGAGGGCTTGTCCGCGGATCGAAGTCACGCCGTGCAGCGAGCCTGGCTGGAGCTCGACGTGCCGCAGTGCGGATACTGTCAGTCAGGGCAGATCATGGCGGCGGCGGCCCTCCTCGAGGCCAATCCCCTTCCGACCGATGCCGACATCGATGCGGCTCTTGCCGGGAACATTTGTCGCTGCGGCACCTACCGGCGCATTCGCAAGGCGGTGCATCGCGCCGCTGAGCTGATGGCGAGATCGCGTTGAGCGTGCCGTCCGGAGGGGAGCTCTCGCGCCGCGATTTTCTCTGGCGCTCGGCGCAGCTCGGCAGCGGCCTCGTGCTTGCGATGACGCTGCCGGCGCTCGGCGCGGGGCCGCGCGGGTCGACTCGCGTAAGCGAGTTGAATGCCTGGCTCAGGATCGGCGTGGACGATTCCATCACCGTGCTCGTCGACCGCTCGGAGATGGGCCAAGGCGTCTACACCGCCCTGCCCACGCTGCTCGCCGAGGAGCTCGAGGTCGATTTGTCCCGGATCAGGATCATCCCCGCACCCGTCGGGGAGCCTTACGTCAACGCGCTCAACGGCGGTCAGGTCACCGGCACCAGCAACAGCGTTCAGGACGCTTGGGAGAAACTGCGCACCGCGGGAGCGCAGGCGCGCCTCATGTTGATTGCGGCGGCCGCGCGCGTGTGGCACCTCGATCCATCGGAGTGCCGCGCGCAAGGCGGCAAGGTCATCGATCGCACGCGCGGCAGGCAGCTCGGCTACGGCCAACTCGCCGAGGCCGCGGCGCGATTACCGGTTCCCAAGGACGTCAAGCTCAAGCCGGCGGCCGAATTTCGCTTGATCGGCAAGCCGCTGCCGCGACTCGACTCGCCGGGGAAGGTGGACGGAAGCGCCGAGTTCGGCCTGGACGTGCAGCTGCCCGGCATGCTGTATGCGGCGATCGCGCAAAGCCCGACGCTCGGCGGTAAGGCCGAGGAGGTCGACTCGACTGCCGCGCTCGCCATGCCCGGCGTGCGCCGCGTGCTATCCAGCGCGAGCGGTGTGGTCGTGGTGGCCGATCATTTCTGGCAAGCGCTCAAGGCGCGCGATACCTTGAAGATCCGCTGGAGTCCTGGCGCAAATGCCGCGCTCGACAATGCGCGCGTGCGAGCGATGCTCGCGCGTGCGGCCGAGGCGAACCCGGGACTCGCCGCGCCGCGCACTACGGGTGATGCCGCCGCCGCGCTCAAGCGCTCGCACAAGACGCTCGCGGCCGTCTATGAATTGCCGCTCCTCGCGCATGCGACCATGGAGCCCATGAATTGCACGGCCGATGTCAAAGAAGACGGCTGCGACCTGTACGTTGGCACCCAGGTGCAGCAGTCTGCGCAGGAGGCCGCGGCGGCGGCGGCGGGTCTACCGCCCCAGCGCGTCAATGTGATTACCACGCTCCTCGGCGGCGGATTCGGGCGCCGACTGGAGGTGGATTTCATTCCGGCCGCCGTCGAGGCCTCAAAAGCGCTCGGCGTGCCGGTGAAGCTCATCTGGACGCGCGAGAACGACATCACTCACGATGTGTTTCGCCCGCCCGCGCGCGAGGAGGTGAGCGCGGGCTTCGATGCCTCGGGCACATTGATCGCCTGGAAACTGCACATCACCAGCCCCTCGATCACCGCGCGCTTCGATCCGACCAACAAGGACCCGTTCGACTCGGTCATCGAGTACGTACAGAACTTCCCCTATGCGGTGCCGAATTTCGCGCTCAGCTTCACGCGTCAGGAGATCGGGATTGACGTCGGATACTTGCGCTCGGTGAGCCACGCGCCGAACTGTTTCGTGATCGAGAGCTTCATGGACGAGCTCGCGGCGGCCTACTCCAAGAATCCGCTCGATCTGCGTCTGGAGCTGCTCAAGGACAAGCCGCGGCACACGCGGGTGCTCGAGGTGGCGGCCGAGCGCGCGGGCTGGGGCCGCGCTCTCAAGGGCCGCTATCAGGGCATCGCCTTCATGGAAGGCTACAGCTCCCACATCGCGCAAGTGGCCGAAGTGTCGGTCGAGGACGGCGAGCTCGAGGTTCACAAGATCACCTGCATCATCGATTGCGGTCAAACGGTGAATCCGAGGATCGTCGAATCGCAGCTCGAGAGTGGCATCGTGTACGGGCTCTCGTCCGCGCTCTGGGGCGAGATCACGCTGCGCGCCGGGGGAGCGCGGCAGAGCAATTTTCACGATTACCGCGTGCTGCGCATCAACGAGCTGCCCGAGCTTCACGTGGAGATCATCCCGAGCGATGCGGCGCCGGGAGGAATCGGGGAAGTGGCCGTGCCGCCGGTCGCGCCGGCGATCTGCAATGCCATCTTCGCGGCGACCGGAAGGCGGCTGCGCACGCTGCCGATCGCGGGGCAGAGGTTGGCTTAATCCCGATCAGCGCCGACGAGGCGTCTTGATCTGCCGCCTCATCTCCTCGAGCGAGAGGGGTGTGGCCGAGCCCGCGGCCGCGGCGCGCGGGCGAGGCAGGGCCGGCGCCCACGCCTGTCCGAATACGACCTCGAAGGTGGCGGGCAGTCGCCCGTTGCGGCGGTGAATTTCGTAGGCATCGCTCATCGCTTTCCACTTGCGCGGACCCGTGAGCCCCTTGAGCCGCCCAGCGGCGGCGTTGCGCTCGCCCGAGGCCTTCAAGTCCGCGGCCAAGCGGTCCACGGCCTCGTAATGCAGCGTATAGCGCTCCATGTCGAGCACAGGCCCCGCGAAGCCCGCGCGCACCAGCGCATCTCCGAGCTCGTGCATGTCGATGAAGGGATGCACCCGCGCATGCGAGTCTGCGAGCGCCCAGGCCTCGCGCAGCTCGCTCAGGGTGTCGGGTCCGAGGCTCGAGAAGGTCAGAAATCCACGCGGCGCGAGCACGCGGCGAAATTCCGCGAACAGCGGCTCGGGATCGATCCAAGGCAGCAACAAATTGCTGAGGATGAGGTCGACGCAGCCCTCGCCCAAGGGCAGGCGGGCGGCGTCTGCACACACTCTGAAGAAGCGGCGAAACAGGGATTGTCGGTTGGCGGCGGCACGCAGCATGCCGAGCGAGAAATCGAGGGCGATCACGCAGGCTCCGGGGTAGCGGCGCTTGAGCGCGCGGCTGGCGTGGCCGGTACCGGCACCGGCGTCGAGCACGAGGCGGGGCTCGAGGCGAGTCAGGTCGAGCCGCTCGAGCAAGATCTCGCGCACCTCTGCTTGCAGCACCGAGGCGGCGTCGTAGGTCGTGCCCGCGCGATCGAAGGAGCGGCGCACCCAGCTGCTATCGAGCGCGTAGGGGCCGGCGACCATCTTAGCGCGCGAACTGATAGTTCAAGAGAATCCCGATGAATACCGACATGCCGAAGTAGTTATTGTTGAGGAAGGCTTGAAAGCAGGCCGCGCGGTCGCGCGCGCGGATCAGCCACAGATGGTAAATGAAGAAGATCGCCCCCGAAACGAGTCCCGCGTAGTACCAGCTTCGCATGTGCAACATGCGTCCGGCCAGATACAGAGCGAGGAGCGTCATCGCCTGCAGTACGGCGATGATGTGCCGGTCCGAGTCGCCGAATAAAATCGCCGTCGAGCGCACGCCTATCTTGACATCGTCCTCGCGATCCACCATCGCGTAGATCGTGTCGTAGACCGTCACCCACAGCATATTCGCGATCAGCAAGAGGTACGCGACGCGCGGCACGCGCTCGAGCTGCGCGGCGAACGCCATCGGGATCCCCCAACCGAAGGCCACACCGAGATAGAGCTGCGGCACCGACAGGAAGCGCTTGACGAAGGGGTAGGTCACCGCCAGAAACGCCCCGGCCAAAGCGAGCAGGAGCGTGAATCGATTCAATTGCAGCACGAGGAACAAGGACCCGAGCGAGAGCGCCGCGAACAACAGGAGCGCCTCGGTCGTCGAGATGCGGCCCTGCGCGAGGGGCCGGCCCTTGGTGCGCTCGACGCGTGGATCGAAGCTGCGGTCGGCGTAGTCGTTGACCGCGCAACCGGCCGATCGCATGAGCACCGTGCCCACGACGAAGATCAAGAACAGATGCGCGTCGGGCTTGCCACGTCCGGCGATCCATACCGCCCAGAGCGTCGGCCACAGCAGGAGCCAAATCCCGATCGGCCGGTTCAGGCGCATGAGCTGAATGTAGTCCCACAATGCGGCCAAGATCTTCGGCAGCTCGTTCGTGGTCCAGGGGTGAAAGCGCACCCGGTAGGAAAACCATCGCCAGCGCGCCGCGATGCGCTCCAGCAATTCGGGCCCTGATCGGGGCAGTCGCAATCGCTTTCCCTTAGCGGCCCATGGCGGGCAGGAACGCTTCCTGGACGGACAGCGGGAGACCCCGCAGGAGAATGCGCGCGCGCCTCGCCCACAACCCGGCCGGTCGGATGTCGGCGGCTCGCAGCGCGCGCGCGCTCAAGGGGGCCTCCGCCGGCACCCAGGCGTACTCGTAGGAGCTCCTCTCGACTCCGCTGAGCTCGCTCAACATCTCGCCCAGGGAGGAGTCCTCGAGCTCGGCGAGCCAGGGATGCATGCAGAGCGTCGAATCAGGGACCACGGTTTGCGCGAACACCCACACCTGATCGGCACAGCAGAGCTCGACTTCCCGGAAGAGGCCAGCGCAGTCCTCGACGCCGAGATGGGCCTTGAGCGCTCCGCAGAGCAGTCCCGTCCATTGGCCGACGAGACGCGAGCGGAATCGATCGCCACATAGGAGCTTCATGCGCGCGCGCGGCAGCCCCTTGCCGATGAGCCAGGCACGCAAGTGCGCATCGACCTCGTGCTCACCCAGGCGCTCGGCCGGGAGCCACTCGACGGCATCGACTCTGCACGTGTTGATCGGCCTCACGCGAGCCATTCTAACCGACGCGGCCATATTGCTCGCCATGTCCCACCCAACGGCGGATGAGCGGGGGCGCGTTGAGCGGCCAATGGCGCAGCATCGCTTCGGCTGCGGTCTGCACCCGCGGCAGCAAGTCAGCGTCGCGCAACAGGTTCGCCACGCGCATCTGCGCGAGCCCGGTCTGGCGGGTGCCGAGCAACTCGCCGGGTCCGCGCAGCTCCAGGTCGCGGCGCGCCACTTCGAACCCGTCGTTCGTACGACGCATGACCGCGAGCCGCTCCCGGGCGAGTCGCGAGAGCGGTGCTCTGTACAAGAGCAGGCAGGAGCTCGCGTGCCGCCCTCGGCCCACGCGGCCGCGCAGCTGGTGCAATTGCGCGAGCCCGAGGCGCTCGGCATTCTCGATCACCATGAGGGTCGCGTTGGGCACGTCGACTCCGACCTCGATCACCGTGGTGGCCACCAGCAGATGGATCTGCCCCTCCTTGAAGCGGCGCATCGTGCGCTCCTTGGCTGATGAGGGCATGCGCCCGTGCACCATCGCCACGACGAGCTCGGGAAGAGCCTCCTTCAGGGCCGCCGCCGTCTCCTCGGCCGCTCGATAGGGCATCTCCTCGGATTCGTCGATCAGCGGACAGACCCAATATGCCTGCCGGCCCGCGAGGCACGCGGTGCGGATCCGCATGACGACCTCATCGCGCCGCGCGTCGGCGAGTGCCGCGGTCTTGACCGGCGTGCGTCCGGGCGGGAGCTCATCGATCACCGACACGTCGAGGTCCGCATAGGCGCTCATCGCCAGAGTGCGAGGGATCGGGGTCGCGGTCATGATCAGCTGGTGCGGCTGATGTCCGTCGTGGACGCCTTTCTCGCGCAACGACATCCGCTGATGCACGCCGAAGCGATGTTGCTCGTCGACGATCACGAGCGCGAGGGAGGCAAACTCGACCCCCTCCTGAAAGAGTGCATGGGTGCCGATCACGAGCGGCGAGCGACCCTCGCGAATGCGCTCGCGCATCGCGCGGCGTGTCTTGTCGGTTTGCCGTCCCGCGAGCACCGCCACCTCGACTCCCAGCGGCTCGAACCAGTGCCGAAAATTCTTGGCATGCTGGTCGGCGAGGAGCTCGGTCGGCGCCATGAGCGCGACCTGGCGGCCCATCTCGATGGCGCGCGTCGCGGCGAGCGCGGCGACGAGAGTCTTGCCGCACCCCACATCACCCTGCACCAGCCGCAGCATCGGCTTCGCCGCGGCGAGATCGTGCTCGATCTCCCGCAGCACGCGCTGCTGCGCGCGCGTGGGATGAAACGGAAGCGATCCGAGCAAGGAGGCCTTGAGCGCGCCGGAGCTCGCGAGCGGCCACCCCGGGTCTTGCTGGATGCGCCGGCGCAGCAGCTTCAAGGACAGTTGATGGGCGAGCAGCTCCTCGAAGGCAAGCCGCCGCTGGGTCGGGTGACGGAAGTCGAGCAACATCTCGACCGGCGCATCGGCAGGCGGACGATGCACGTACTCGAGGGCATCACGTAACGTGGGTAGCCTGGAATCGCTGAGCAGGGCTGCGGGCAGCCAATCGTCGAGGTCGCTGGCGCTCGTCTGCTCGAGCGCCGCTCTCATCAACTGCCGCAGTCTGCCTTGAGTCAAGCCTTCCGTGAGCGGATAGATCGGAGTCAGGTGCTCGCCCTCCGAGGTCGTGGGAGTTCGATCGACGCGGCGGAATTCGGGATGCACGATCTCGAGCCCCTTAGGGCCGCGGCGCACCTCGCCGAAGCAACGCACGCGTACGCCCCGCGCCAGGCCATCGCGCTGCTGTGCCGTGAAATAGAAAAACCGCAGGGTCAGAGATCCCGACCCGTCGCCGATCCGCGAGAGCATCTGGCGCCGGCCCCGAAAGACGATCTCGGTGAGCAGGACTTCCCCTTCGACCGCTGCGCGCTGGCCGGGCTCGAGCTCGCCCAAGGGCACGATCCGGGTACGATCCTCATAGCGCAGAGGCAGCAGGAACAACAGATCCTGCGTCGTTTCGACGCCCAGCGCGCGCAGTCGCTCGGCTTGCCGCTCGCCGACCCCGCGCAACGCCGTGACCGGCCTTGCTTCGATCACAGCGCGACGATGCACTCCACTTCGATCTGGGCTCCGCGCGGGAGCGAGGCGACTCCGACGGCCGCGCGCGCCGGGTAGGGCTCGCGAAAATATTCGGCCATGATCTTGTTGACGAGCGCGAAGTGGCCGAGGTCGGTGAGAAAGACGGTCGCCTTGACCACATCGTCGAGGCCGGCACCTGCGGCGGTGACGATTGCCTTCAGGTTGCGAAATACCTGGTGCACCTGCGCCTCCATGCCGCCCACGACCAGCGACTGGGTCGCCGGGTCCAAGGGGATCTGCCCCGATACCCAGATCGTATTGCCGACGCGCACCGCTTGCGAGTAGACGCCGATCGCCGCCGGTGCATCGGCTGTCGAGATGACTTGCTTGCTCATGAGTTTCCTTCCCTGCGCGGTGCTCTCACGCGAGCGTGCGGAACACACGCTGCACGTCGGGCATCCGGCGAATGGTCCGAATCACGCGTGCAAGGTGCTTGCGGTCGCGCACCTGCAGCTGGAATTTCAGCGACGAGCTGTCACCGTCGCGCTCCTCGAGCGACACCTGGTCGATATTGGTCTCGGTGCCGGCAATGCTCGACGCGACCGCCGCGAGAACGCCCACGCGGTTGTTGATATCGAGCTGGATCTCGGAGGTGAACAATCGACCCTGCGTCTTCTCCCACGCCACCGATAGCCATTTCTCCGGTTGCTTGCGATACTCGGCGAGATTGCCGCAATTCTGACGGTGGATCATCACGCCCCGCCCGGCGGAGAGGTAGGCCATGATCGGATCGTACGGTATGGGGAAGCAGCATCGCGCGTACGTGACCAACAGCCCCTCGGTGCCGGCGATCATCAAAGGCGCCGAGCTCGACGGGCTCACCTCCCGACCCTCGGTCCCCGGTTGCAGCATCCGCGCCACGAGCGGGGCCAGGCGCTCGCCGAGCCCTATCTTCTCGAAGAGCTCGTCGGCATCCTTGAGGTTGAGCTCCTTGACGACGGCCTCGAGGTCGGCGGGAGGAATCTTCTTCAAGCTCAAGGACAGCTCCTCGAGCGCGACGCCGAGCAGACGCTTGCCGAGCTCGGCGGCCTCGCCGCGCTTCAAGTTCTTCAGGTACTGGCGGATGGCGGCGCGCGCCTTTGCCGTCACGAGAAAGCTCGACCACGAGGGGTTCGGCGTCGCGCCTTTCGCGGTGATGACCTCCACCGTCTGACCGTTACGGAGCGGTGTGCGCAGCGGCACGAGGCGCCGGTCGACCTTGGCGGCGACGCAGCGGTTGCCGATATCGGTGTGAATGGCGTAGGCGAAATCGACCGCGGTTGCGCCCGTCGGCAAGCGCAGAATCTTGCCCTTCGGCGTGAACACGTACACCTTGTCGGGGAACAGATCGACCTTGACGCTCTCGAGGAACTCCTCCGAGCTCCCGCCCTCCTGGATCTGCACCAGGCTCGCCAGCCACTCGCGCGCGCGGTCGTGCTCGATGCCTCCGAAGGTGTCGCCGCCCGATTTGTACTTCCAGTGCGCGGCGATGCCTGACTCGGCCACCCGGTGCATCTGCTCGGAGCGAATCTGCACTTCGATGGGCACGCCGTTCGGTCCGAAGAGCGTCGTGTGCAGGGACTGATAGCCGTTGACGCGAGGTATGGCGATATAGTCCTTGAAGCGCCCGGGCATGGGCTTGTACACCCCGTGGACCAACCCGAGCACGCGATAGCAGGTGTCGACGCTGTCGACGACGATGCGGAAGCCGTACACGTCGACCATCTCGTTGAGTGAAATGTGCTTGTTCTGCATCTTCTTGTAGATGCTGTAGAGGTGCTTCTCGCGTCCCTCGACCTCGGCGGGTATCTCGGCTTTCTTCAGCGTGTTCTTGAACGTGTCTGCGATCTTCGCGACGAACTGCTTTTGGTTGCCGCGTGCGCGCTTGAGCTCGCGGTCGAGGACCCGATAGCGATACGGGTAGAGCGCGCGAAAGCCCAAGTCCTCGAGCTCGAGCTTGACCGCGTAGAGCCCGAGGCGCTCGGCGATCGGAGCATAGATCTCCAGCGTCTCGCGCGCGATGCGCCGCCGCTTGATCGGCGGCATCGCGCCGAGCGTGCGCATGTTGTGCATGCGGTCGGCGAGCTTGACCATGATGACGCGGATGTCGCGCACCATGGCGAGCAACATCTTGCGAAAGCTCTCTGCTTGCGCTTCCTCGCGATTCTTGAACTGGATCTGATCGAGCTTGCTCACGCCGTCGACCAGCTCTGCGACGACCTGGCCGAACATCGAGGCGATCTCGGCTTTCGCGGTCGGCGTGTCCTCCATCACATCGTGCAGGATCGCGGCCACGAGCGTGTCGGCATCGAGCCTGAGATCGGCGAGGATGTCGGCAACGGCGACAGGATGCGTGATGTAGGGCTCGCCCGACACCCGCTTCTGACCCTGGTGCCGTTCGGCCCCGAAATCGTACGCGTCGCGCACGCGCTCTACCTGGGCCGGCGCGAGATAGCCCTCGAGCTTGTCTAAAAGCTGACTGATCCCGGTGGTACGTCTTCCGCCGGGTAGGAAACCGAGAAGGGAAGACGCATAGTCCATCGGTTCCTGTGGGTTCGGGTCAGTCCCCTAGGCCGAGTTGCGGAGCGCGGAAG
>Ga0187781_10002507_pt1 | contig 13934 bp, 11 predicted proteins | sample 0715_SJ02_MP02_2_FD_132447 | JGI IMG/M metagenome (GOLD analysis project Ga0187781, IMG submission 132447) | Tropical peat soil microbial communities from peatlands in Department of Meta, Colombia - 0715_SJ02_MP02_20_MG | ecosystem: Environmental > Terrestrial > Soil > Wetlands > Peat | place...
CCACACCGAGCTTGGCGTCGCTCTTCAGCGCCACGCCGGCGATAGAGCGCTTCCGTGTGATCGCAGGATCGATGGTATGGAACAACCGCAGCGCCTCCCGCAAGCCGCCACGTAGCCGGATGTAGACGAGTCCGTTGTCCCGGTTCCTGGGCTCCAGGACGAAATCGAAGCCTAGCGACTCCAGCGAGCAGGCCGTCCAGCTGATGATCTCCGGATCGGTGCTCGGAATCCGAAGGCTTCCGCTGTAGCTGCCCTCGGCATCGAAGATGCCGGCCAGGAAACCCTTGCGCCAATCGAGGCTCGGATTCTCTGGCCAGCCGATCAGCCATTCGATCGTCTGGACGTCGTCGCGGCGGTTAGTGCGGATCGCCGTCATCCGGCGCCGCGAGGCCGACTCCTTGCTGAAGGTGAACTTCCGGCAGCTGATACCCACGTCGGCGAGGTAATCGGCCGTCCTCGCAAGCCCTTCCTGATCGGCAAGCGCCAGCCGGAACATATGGACCTGCTCACCACCCTGAACATGCCTGGGGTACGCGTAGTGACCGACGGATCCGTCGCCGCGGATCATTCCGCATAGGTAGCCGCGCCGGTAGGCGGGCGTATCCTTGGGCGGCTCCGCGAAGCTGCCGACCCCCATTAGCTTGTTGTTGACGGTCAGGAAAGGCCGCTGCAGCGGACCAGACTCGGCCCCGGTCACGTGCTTCCAGCCGCGCTGGGTCAGGAAGCGGTGATCGCCGCTACAAACAAGCTGAGTGCCATCTTCCAGGATGACCCGGTAGGCCGCCTTGACCGTGGACCAGTGAGCCAGCACGGTGGTGAGTGCGTATCTCCGGTAGAATCCGCTCCTCACCGTGCCGTAGATCTGGTCCCCAACCCGGACCTCCGCCAGCGGTTTCGTCCGGCCATCCGCCATCAGGATCGGTGTCTGACCGCTTACGCAGTAAACACAGGAATGCTGGCAGCCCCGGTAGGGGTTGATCGTCCAGCGGAACGGCATCCGTGAGGCCTCGGGGACGCGGTTCACGATGGACTTGGCCTGGACCTCGTAGAAGGTCATGCCGCGGAAGCCGGGGGTGTCGAAGGTGCGGGCCACCGCGCCGCGCTCGATGAGCGGGAGGGCCACGTCCCGGCGCCCGGCGGGAAACAGGGTCTCTCCGTCGTCGGCTTCCTGCTCGGCGGTCAGGTGATCGTCTAGGCGCAGATTGTCCCACCGCATACCGATTACGGTAGAACAATTTTTCGACTACTACAAGCTCGACACGCCACTGCTCGCCAGGAATATTTAGACTGATCCCGGGTAGAATGCGGCTCAGCGATCGGGTCCGCACCCGGGACGTGATCGGCCAACCGCGGATCTCACGATCTGGAAACAAGCGAAGTACGAAGCCAGAACAATTGGATAAAGGCCCTCTCCTGAGAGATAGTGAGAGGGTATTCACCCGGTCCCGAGGCGGAGGGGGTGGCGGTATGGCGCTGTCGCAGGACGAGCAGCGCATGCTCGCGGAAATCGAGCGGCGGCTGGCGGCCGACGACCCCGGCCTTGCCTCGTGCCTGACGACCTTCCGGCGGCCGGGTCCCGGTACTGTCCTACGCTCGCCCCGGGCGCGCATTATCGGCTCACTGTTCACGGTCCTGCTGGTGGCGATGGTCTCGCTGATGGTCTACGCGATGATCCCGTTCCGCACGCACATGCTCCGGCACTCGCCGCCGGCGACGGCAAGCGCGCCGACCCACACCTCGGTCTCGGCCGTTACCAGCGGCCAGCCGAACCGCACCCAGCAGTCTTCGGCCAGCGTCAGCACCAGCGCCACGGCCACCACCAGCCAGAGCGCCACGAACTCCGCCGACACCCCCACCGCGACCGCCAAGCCGCAGCCGGCCAAGGACAAGCCCACCAGCGTGGCGGTGCTGCCCGACGCGAATCCCTAGTCAGCTTCGGCTCAAGATTCCCGCCACAGCTGGACCAGGTACCGTTCGAGTCCCTCGAGCGTCCGCTTCTCCTGCTGGAACTCATCGCTGAGCGGATTGCGGTGCCGGTCGAAGAGTGCCGTGTAGCGGCGGGTCACCACGTCGCGATTGCTGGCGTAGACGTGAACCGAGTAGTCGCCGACCCCGCCACCGAGGCGCAGACCGTGCACCGCGGTGCCCGCCTGGCCCATGCTGATGCTCAGCTGCCCTCGCAGGTAGACGGACCCCTTGGCTTCCTCGTCCCAGGCGTCGCCGCACGGCGGGGGAGACCCGTCCCACTCCTCGAGGACGAGCCGCACGTTGATGTCCTCCTGCAGGCTGCCCACCCACAGTTGCTCGCGGTTGGTGCTGATGAGCGCACCGACCGGCGGCAGCGGGCCACCCGGGGCATCGGGATCTACGGCCGGGTCGTGAATCCGGAACATTCTCCGTTCCGGCGTCACCGGGATAACCAGCTGCAGAACCCTGCGGCTCATGGCTTCCCCCCTCAGCACGTTGATATCCTCGCATAACGGACTGCTTAGCAAGCAAATCTAGACCGCAGACTCACATTGTGAGGCCTGAACGCACTCTGAAATGCTGAACGTAGCCACTTGACTACTGAATGCATAAGAGTACCGTCATATCTGTCATGAATCTCGTGTCCGATCTCGACCTGCCGGTGTTCGACTTCAGCGCGCCGGACTCCTCCGCCGACCGCTACCACCAGCAGCTAGCCGAGACTGGACAGCAAGGCTGGCTAGCCAAGTCGGCGTTCGCTTACATCGTGCTCGATCACGACTCCGGTGAGTTCTTCTTGCGGTCACGGGCGACCGCGTTCCCGGGCCGGCAGATCGCGGAGTTCTTCGGGATCACCGGCGGCGCGCTCGCGGACCACATCGACGCCAACATCCTGAATTTCACCGGCGACCAGCACCGGCGGCTGCGGGCGCTGGTCGGCCCGGCGTTCACGCCCCGCCGGGCCGATCGCTGGCGCCCGGTGATGCGCGGCTTCCTCGGACGGCTGTGGTCCGGGGTCGCGGCCAACAGCGGGTGTGACTTCGTGGCCGCGGTGGCGAGGCCCTACCCCGCGCTGATCATCGCGACCGTCCTCGGCGCACCGCAGGAGGATGCCGGGCGGCTGCAGGACTGGTCGAGCTGGGTGCAGCGACAGTTCGACATCCGGGCCCTCAGCAGCAACCGGGACGACATCGAGCGGGCGGTGATCGAGGTCCAGGACTACGTGACCGCGCTGCTCGAGGACCGGCGCGCCGCGCCCGCCGACGACCTGATCAGCGACCTGCTGGCGGCCCGGGACCATACCGACCGCCTGTCCGCCGCGGAGTGCGTGCAGCTCGTGGTGAACGTCCTGGCCGGGGGGATCGACACCACTTCCGCTCAGCTCGCGCACGCCATCCGGCTGTTCGCCGGGCACCCGGCCCAGTGGGCCTTGCTGGCCAGCGATCCGGCTCTCGCCCCGCGCGCCGTCGAGGAGGTGCTGCGGTTCGAGCCGGTCACCCCGTTCACCGCGCGGATCTGCCTGGAGCAGGTCGAATGCCGCGGGGTGATCTTCCCGGCCGGCACGATCGTGGCGGTGTGCGCCGAACGGGCCAACCGGGAAGGCGGCCCGGGCGAGGAGTTCGACATCACCGCGGCCCGCGACTCTCGGCTGCTCACGTTCGGGGCCGGGACCCATTACTGCCTGGGTGCCAGCCTGGCCCGGGCGGAACTGGAAGAGGCCCTGGCCTTCCTCGCGCCGCGTACCCCCGACCTCGCCCTCGACGGGCCGCCGCAGCTAGGCGGGGTGGAGGGCATCTACGGGATCGACAAGCTCCCGATCGTCTGGTCGGGCTCGGCCGAGCCGAGCCCGGACCATGACCCGGGGCCAGACGTGACGTGGCGAGTCGGTACTCGTCCGCGGCGAGTACGTCCCTCGAGGGGTTAGAAGGGCTTCAGAAGGGGTTGGCCCGATGCAGGCACCAGTACAAGGCACCCGCTGGTGGTCACTCAACGTTCCTGCTCGACTACCAGAACGGACATCTCTGCCCGTCTTGAGCCTCGAGCTGGCCCGGGACACCGAGCGGCACCCGGATGCCGCCCCCACCACGGTCTCCGGCACCGCGGTGCGCGCGCGGCGCACTCTCATGCTCGCCGTCTGCTGCCTGAGCCTGTTCATGGTCGGGCTAGACAACACGATCGTGAACGTCGGGCTGCCGTCCATCGGCCGTGACCTGCACGCGGGCGTCTCCGGCCTGCAGTGGACGGTCGCCGCCTACACCATCACCCTGGCCGCCCTGCTCATGTTCTCCGGCGCGCTCGCCGACCGGATCGGCCGCCGGACGATCTTCCAGGTCGGGCTGTCCCTGTTCATCCTCGGCTCGTGGCTGTGCAGCCTGGCCCCCAGCCTCGGCTGGCTGATCGGCTTCCGGATCCTGCAGGGGATCGGCGGCTCGATGCTCAATCCGGCTGCGCTCGGCATCATCACCAACACGTTCACCGGCCCGGCCGAGCGGGCCCGCGCGATCGGCGTCTGGGACGGCGTATTCGGCCTGTCCATGGCGCTGGGGCCGGTGCTGGGCGGCGTGCTGGTCGGTGCAGTCGGCTGGCGCGGGATCTTCTGGGCCAATATTCCCGTCGGCCTGGCCGCCATCGCGCTGACCGCGCTGTTCGTGCCGGACTCCAAGGCGCCCCGGTCTCGCCGCGCGGACCCGGTCGGCCAGTTCCTCATCATCATCATGCTCGGCTCACTCGCCTACGCGATCATCGAAGGTCCCGCCTACGGCTGGCGCTCAGCGGAGATCTTCAGCTTCTTCGGGCTGTCCGTGGCCGCGCTGGCCGTGCTGCTCGCCTACGAGCCCCGCCGCGAGGAGCCGATGGTCGACTTCCGGTTCTTCCGCAGCGTGCCGTTCGCGGGCGCCAACCTCACCGCGGTCTGCGCCATCGCCGCGATGGCCGGGTTCTTGTTCCTGTCCACCCTGTACCTGCAGGACGTGCGGGGCCTGTCCGCCCTGCAGGCCGGCCTGACCATCCTGCCCATGCCGGTGGTGATGGCCTTGTGCGCGCCGATGGCGGGCCGCATTCTGGCCAAGCGCGGCCCACGGGTTCCCTTCGTCATCGCAGGCGCGGCGCTCACCCTGAGCAGCGCGGCCCTGTCCCGGCTGACCGGCACGACAGAGCACCTGTACTTGATCCTCACCTACGCCCTGTTCGGGATCGGGGCCGGCATGGTGAGCTCGCCGATCACCAACGGGGTCATGTCCGGGGTCCCGAAGACCCAGGCCGGAATGGCCTCTGGCATGAACTCCTCCAGCCGCCAGCTCGGCCAGTCGCTCGGCGTGGCCATCGTCGGCTCGGTCCTGGCGGCCAGCATCCGCGGACCGATGCGATCCGGCTTCCTGCACGCCGCCCACGCGGGCTGGTGGATCCTCGCGGGCTGCGGGTACGCCGTGCTCCTGCTCGGCCTGCTCTGCACCACCCGGTGGGCCAAGGCCACCGCGTCGCGCCTGGGCTGACCGGGGTGATTAACGTCTCAGCCTGAGTTCGGCGAGGGCGGAAATAGTCACAGCGGAAGGGTAGTTAGTTGCTGAAAGGCAACTAACTCAACCGCCGATCCGGGTGATACCACGTGTCAGAGCTCAGCCGCCGTCGCCGCGTGCTCGTGCTCGTCATCTGCTGCTTCAGCCTGTTCATCGTTGGCCTGGACAGCACCATCGTCAACGTGGCGCTGCCCGCCATCGGCCGGGACCTGCGGGCCTCGGTGGCCGGGCTGCAATGGATCATCGACGGCTACACGCTGGTGCTGGCCAGCCTGCTGATGCTGTCCGGCGCGACCGCCGACCGGGTAGGTCGCCGACGGATCTTCCAGGTCGGCCTCGCGGTGTTCACCGTCGGCTCCGGGCTGTGCAGCCTGGCGCCCGGGCTGGGCTGGCTGATCGCGTTCCGCATGGTGCAGGCGATCGGCGGGTCCATGCTCAACCCGGTGGCGATGTCCATCATCACCAATACGTTCACCGACCGGGCCGAACGCGCCCGGGCGCTCGGAGCGTGGGGTGGCACGTTCGCCCTGTCGGTGGCGCTCGGGCCGGTATTCGGCGGTCTGCTGGTCGATTCGGTCGGCTGGCGGGGCGTGTTCTGGGTCAACATCCCAGTCGGGCTGGCCGCCATCGCGCTGACCGCTCGGTTTGTGCCGGAGTCTCGGGCGGCCAGGGCACGCCGACCGGACCCGGTCGGCCAGAGCCTCATCATCGTGATGCTCGGCTCGCTGACCTACGCGATCATCGAGGCTCCCACCAATGGCTGGCGGTCACCGGCCACCCTGGCCTTGTTCGCGGTGTCAGCGGTGAGCCTCGCGGTCTTCGTGGTCTACGAGGCGCGCCGCACCGAACCGGTACTTGATCCGAGGTTCTTCCGCAGCGCGCCCTTCGCCGGGGCGGTGCTGACCGCGATCAGCGCCTTCGCCGCCCTTGGCGGCTTCCTGTTCCTGGCCACCTTGTACCTGCAGGACGCGCGGGGCATGTCCGCCCTGGTCGCCGGCCTGCACATGGTACCGATGGCCACCGCGATGGCGGTCGGCGCGGTGGTGTCCAGCCGCATCCTCGCACGCAGCGGCGGGCGGCTGCCGACGTTGGCGGCGGGCGCGGGGATCGCGGTCGGCGGCGCGCTGCTGACCGGGATCACGCCATCGTGGTCCACGTCGCAGATCATCATCGCGTTCAGCGTCTTCGGCCTCGGGTCCGGCATGGTCAACGCGCCGATCACCCAGGCGGCCGTGTCGGGCATGCCCTTTGCGCAGGCGGGCGTCGCCTCAGGGATAGCCTCGACCAGCCGCCAGATCGGCACCGCGCTCGGCGTCGCGATCGCCGGCTCGATCCTGGCCGCCAACCTGCACGGCCCGCTCCGGACCGGGTTCGTCCCCGCCAGTCACGCCGACTGGCTGCTGCTGACCGGCTGCGGGGTGGCGATCATGGTGCTCGCCCTGGTCACCAACGGCCGGTGGGCGCTACAGACCGCGGCCCGCACCGCCGCCCGGTACGAAGCCGCCGACCAGCGAACCCCTGCCCTGACCCGCTGATAGCAGCTACCGCTCGCTCATTTCACGGAATTCGGCCTGAGGTTTTCATCTTGGCGGTCACCCCACCGTGCGCCGGTCTCAGCGGACCACTCGTACAGGCGGGTGTTCTCGCGCCACAGGTTGGGCGGCAAGGCTATGCCATTCTGGACCGGAATGCTCATGAGGATGCAGAAGGACTCGGCGTTCCCGAAGGCGCTCTCAAGGTACCGTTCATTGGTATCGCGGACGTGCGAGTCAACGAAACACAGCGCTGCGCCGTGGACGCCGCGGCTGGTGATTCCGCTCAGCAAGGTAACCGTCCCCCCGGGGATGATGAGATGCGGGAGGCGCGCGATCAGCCCCACGTCCTCTAGCAGGTTTCCTTCGTCGTCCCACACCGACCTGAACTCTCGCGTCTCCTCTCCAACCCTGCACCTGAACAGATGAGTAACCGGGTCGGTACCGGGAATCTCCTCGGCGGTCGGCAGGGGAATATCCTGCGCAAACAAACTCACCGTGCTAGAGGCCGCGCCGCCGATGAGGATCACGTGGTTGAGGGCGAAATCTTGGATAAGCCGCTCGGGAGGCAGAATCCGGATCATGCGAGCCGGGTTGTCGGCCTTGACCTGCCCGTAGATAGTGACCATCGCATCGAGGTCGGCGTACCTGGCGTTGCGGGTGTAGTTCAGGTGGGAAGGGTCAGCGTGCGGCGGGGGCTCAGCCGCATCGGAACAGACGATGCTGACCGCGATCGGGTCCGGGAAGTGCCAGAGCGCGCTACGCGGCCCCTTGGCCGCGGCCGTGACGTTCGTCGACTGTGCCCGCTCGCGCAACGCCATGAGCTCGTCGTACAGCTCACGCTCCCGCTCGCGCTCCTGCTCGGTCAGCTCACTGGAGCTGAGCAACCGAAGCCGACCGTCGTCGAACGACCGGCTGGTGCAGAACATGCGAGCGTAGGCCTCGAGCCGCTGCGCGGGAGGCAGGCGATCCGAGCCCGGCTTCTCCCACAGGGACACGGTGGCGATGCTGAGCGGCTCCGAGCCGCCTAGGACACGGGCCAGTTGCTTCTGGGTGAGGTGCTCCTGCTCGCGCAGAGCCCGCAGACGTTCGGCGAGCCTCCGAGCCGGAATGGACGGCTGGTCGTTCTGGGCCACCATCTGACCTCCATTTGAGGCTCAAGTGCCTTGTGTGACCAAACATGAGTACTCGCTGACAGATAGATACCCGGTTCTGCCATGCAGCGCACGCACTACACGTCGTGTTCACGTGTGTTGCTTAAAACTTTACCAAAGTTTTAAACTTGTCGACGAGTTTAGCATGTTTTACGTCAAACTTGCGGGGAATGCTGTCAACGTGGCCGAAAGTTACGCAAAGGTGCATAAGACCAGGTCAAAGACTTAGGCGACATCAGGGACGTTGAGGAGGCACACGATGCATCTTCACCACCCGGTCCGACGAAGGACCAAATGTGCCTACACGGCAGCGATGCGACGGTACCCCTCCTGCGGACGACTGTGTTCGGTTCAACCTTGGCGACCGCCAAGGCGGCCGACATGGTGACGCCGCCGTCGACGACGATCTTGCCCTACGTCGGCCGCCCCGCCGACCTTCTCGGGACAAACGGTGACACACCGCTGCGTAATGGCAAGCGGCCACGCCGCGAGGTGTCGCTTCCAGTGCACCGAAGCATCGTGGCCGTTGACATCGAGGGCTCCGCGCAGCGCACCAATCCGGTCAAGGAAGAGCTGCGCGAGGAGGTCTACCGGCTGGTGGTGGAGGCTCTCTACGTGGCCGGGATTGGCAGCCAGCACTACGATCCGTTCACCGACCGCGGCGACGGGCTGCTGGTGCTGCTGCGGCCCGCGGACGAACTCCCCAAGCCGCTGCTGCTGAGCCGTCTGATCCCTACCCTCGCCAGCCTGCTCGTCGCGCACAACAGCAGCATCTCCCCGGCCGACCAGCCGCGCATACTGCGGCTGCGCGCGGTCATCCATGCGGGCGAGGTGCACTACGACGGGAAGGGGCCGTTCGGCGAGGATCTGGACGTGGCCTTCCGCCTGCTGGACGCACCGCGGTTCAAGACCCACCTCAAGAACGCGACCGTGCCCCTCGGGCTGGTGGCCTCAGACTACATCTATCAGACCATCATTCGTCATGGCTACGACGGCATCGTCGAAAAGGAATTCCTCCAGCTCGTGACCGTGACCGTCGGTTCCCAGCGCCGGAAAGGCTGGGTCCAGCTCCCGTATGCGGGCGCAGTCCCGATGGACCGTCCGGCACGGCCCCGGGCCTTCGCCTCCTGAACCCAGCCGACGGCCGACCTACCATTGCTGGCCCGCCACCCGTCGCAGGCCCGGCGCGTCAATGATCGTGATATGGCGCTGGCCCGTGCGGATCAGGCCGCGCTGTCTCCAGTTGCGGTACGCGCGCGTGAGTGTAGCTCGCGAGGTACCCACCATGCTGGCCAGCTCCTCCTGTGACAACGGCATGGCTAGGTCGATCGCCCCGTTCACGGTGCGGCCATGCTGTTCGGCCAGATCGAGCAGCACGCCGGCCAGCCGCTGCCGACCGCTGGTTCCCGACCAGCGGCGGAGCATCGTGTTCGTATCATCGAATTTCTGGGTAACGGCGCGCCGGTAGGCGCGATTGGCTCCCGGGTTAGTGTCGAGGAATGAGCTGAACGTGTCGTGCGGCACCATCAGCGCTCGTACGTTGCCAATGGTCTGGATCGTGGCGTTGCGTCGTCCGTTGGTCTCGCCTGCGGTCTCCCCGACGAGGTCACCGTCGCCGCGCAGCGCGAGCACGATCTCGTGCCCGTCCTTGGTGGTCGACAGCACCTTGACCCACCCGGCCAGCAAGATGAACACGTGCGTGGACGGGTCGTCCTGGAGGCAGATGGTCGCGCGCGGCTGATAATGCCTGGGCATGCCCAGGCCAGCCAGGGTCTCCTGTTCACTTCGAGAAAGCAGAGCCCAGAATTTCTGCCCAGATCCCATCCCCGGCATCTTCATGTCACCGTCGGAAGTACCCCATCAGTCGGCCAGCGGGTGAGAGCCGACGCTGGTTCTAACAATGAGCCCTCCACGAACCATTGACAAACTCCGAGGTGACACGTGCCTTCTCGGCCCCCCTCAAAGGCCGAGCAGGATCACGACGATCCAGACAAGGCGGCCGCGGCGATGTACGTCCAGGTGTCAGCGATCTGAGCCCAGGATGGTCTTCCGATTATCGCGACCGCCATCGCACCCGCCTCTGTGCTCGCGCTGAACCTTTCGAGGTTAAGCCAAGCAGGCACGCCGGTTCCGCGCTGTGCCACACGAGCCAGCGCCGCCGCATCAACTGACGCACGGCGGCCTTCCTGGCCAAACGCTCACGGGCTAGTGGCAGCCGCAGGCGCCCCCGCAGCATCCTCCGCCGGACGATCCGGCGGAGCCGGACAGACCGGCCGAACGGCCCGACGCGAGGCCGCCCACCGAGACCGTGGACAGGAGCTTCACCGTGTCGTCATGACCGTGCGGGCAGGTGCAGGGCGCCGATGACTCGCTCATCGGGCGGTTCAGCTCGAACGTGTCGCCGCACGCGCGGCACCGGTACTCGTAGCGTGGCACGCCCCACATTCTACCGGCCCGCCGCTACCTGCCCTTACCCGCTGGCCGCCCGGCGGGCCCGATCCGCGGCGCCGGGCACGGGCACGGAGTCACCGTTCGCGGAGGTGAGGGACGGCCCGTTCGGGATAATGGCCTGCGGCGCCGGCGCAGGCGGAACCGTGACAGCGGGACCGGCCGTGACCTGGCCCCCCGCCTCGTCGTAGTAGAACTGCTTGCCGCGCAGCATCGACACCACCGCGCCAATGACCGACATGATCGCGGCGGCGGTGAAGACGATCACGAGGCCGTGATGGAAGGCGTCCGCGATCAGATGCGGGAAGAATTCCCGGCCGGTGAGCACCGCGGCATTGTGCGCGGGCAGCCGGGACAGCACGCCGGACGGGGCCAGCAGAGTCTGCACCGGGTTATAGCCGAGCAGCGCGGCGAACATCGTGCTGACCGGCGGCAGATGGCTGACCTGGCTGGCCACCGAGGCCGGCACGCCCTGCGCGGTCAGCCCGCTGGTCAGTGTCTTGGGCAGGCTCGAGGCCAGCCCGGCGATCATGAGCGAGAAGAAGATGCCGATGGACAGCGCCATGCCGGAGTTCTGGAAGGTCGACCGCATGCCGGACGCCGAACCCCGGTGCCTGGCTGGCACCGCACTCATGATCGCGGAGGTGTTGGGCGAGGCGAACAGGCCGGAGCCGACCCCGTTACCGAAAATGAGCAAGGCGAACAGCGGGTAGGGGAAGTCCACAGGAAGCAGCATGAGACCGACGAAGCAGGCCGCGGCCAGCAGCAGCCCGGCGGTCGCGAACGGGCGCGGTCCGTACCGGTCGGACAGCGTGCCAGAGATCGGCCCGGCGACCAGGAAGCCTGCGGTGAGCGGCAGCATGTAGATCCCGGCCCAGAGCGGGGTGACCGCGAAGTCGTAGCCGTGCAGCGGCAACCAGATGCCGGCCAGCCATATGACCAGCATGAACTGCAGCCCGCCGCGGGCGATCGAGCCGAGCAGGCTGGCCGCGTTCCCGGCCGCGAACGCGCGGATCTTGAACAGGCTCATCTGGAACATCGGCTCGGCGATCTTGGTCTCCAGGACACAGAACGCGATCAGCAGCACGGTCCCGCCGACCAGGCCGCCGATGATCCACGGGTTGGTCCACCCGGTCGGGTGCCCACCGTACGGCCGGATGCCGTTGGTGATGGCGATCAGCAGCGTCCCCAGCCCGACCGCGAACAGGATGTTCCCCAGCCAGTCGATCCGGGCGCGTTTGGTCGTCGAGATCTCGCGCAGGCTCACGTAAGCCCAGATCGTCCCGAACACCCCGATCGGCACGTTCACCCAGAACACCAGGCGCCAGTTCCAGGCGGCCAGCAGCCCGCCGAGCAGCAGCCCGACGAACTGCCCGGAGATGCCGGCGATCTGGTTGATGCCCAGCGCCATGCCGCGCTTGTTGGCCGGGAACGCGTCGGTCAGGATCGCGGCCGAGTTGGCCATCAGCATCGCGCCGCCGAACGCCTGCACGAACCGCCACCCGATCAGCCACAGCGCCCCTCCAGTGCCGGTCAGCGGGTCCAGAGACAGCCCGATCGAGGCCAGGGTGAAGACGACGAAGCCCAGGTTGTAGATGCGGACCCGGCCGAACATGTCGCCCAGCCGACCCAGCGTCACCACCAGCACCGACTGGACCAGCAGGTAGCCGAGGATCATCCATAGCAGGAAGGTCACGTTGCCCGGGGTGAGCGGGTTCAGGTTGATGCCGCGGAAGATGGCCGGCATCGCGACGATGACGATCGACGCGTCGATGGTGGCCATCGTCATGCTCAGCGTCGTGTTGGACAAGGCGATCCACCGGTACCGGTCGGAGCGCCCGCTGCCCGGACGTGATCCGCCTGACGTTCCGTTCACATGACCCACGTCAACGCTTCGCCGCACGTTAACCCAGTCTACAGCGAAAAACTTGCTTAATGGCAACTATTTACCCGGCCGGTCTCAGCCGACCAGCGGGCTGTCGTCAACGGAGTGCGGGGCGGCCGGGGACGTGGGCGTGCGCTCGAAGATGTAGTACACGGCGACCAGGCCGATGAGCACGAACGCGGCCATGGCGTTGAACGCGGCGACCACCATGGCGGCCACGTAGACGAGCGCGCCGCCGACGAACCGCCGGCGCGCCGCCCAGTGCTGTTCGGGCGGCAGCGGCTGGTAGACGCGCCCGCCGTGCAGCGTCCACTCGAAGATCGCGCCGAAGCCGACCGACATGCCGAGCAGGATCCCGGCGTAGAGCACCATCGCGAGCCGCGCGCTCGTGGAATTGTGCGGCAGGTAGTCCGCGATCGTGGCGGTGCCGAACGGGATCAGCACCACGAACATGAGCAGTACCAGGTTGACGAAGAGCAGCACGCGGTCCACCGTCGTGATCGACTTGACCAGCACGTGGTGGTTGACCCAGATGATGCCGATGGTGAGGAAGCTGATCAGGTAGGCGGCGAAGGCCGCCCAGTGCTCGTAGAGCTGGTCGAGCAGGCCCACCTTCGCCGCGGGCCCCGCCACGGTGAGGTTGAGTGCGAGCAGGGTGATCGCGACCGCGAAGACGCCGTCGCTGAACGCCTCCAGCCTGGACCGGTCCACGTCAGGCCGGCTACGCGCCGGCGGTCCCCGGCACCGCGGCCGGCCCGCCCGGTGTGCCGACCGCCCCCGCGGCGCCCGTGGCGTTGGCGTCGTCGCAGACCGCGGCGATCAGCCGTCCGAGCGCCGCGTCCTGCGCCAGCAGGTGCTGCTGGATCTGCAGGGCCTCGTGCAGGACCGCCTCGGCGTCTTCGTAGGTCTGCATGGCGCGCTGGTCGGAGGCCTTGGCCTGCAGGTTCTGGCCCACGATGATGATCGGCAGGAGCACGAGCTGCAGGAAGTTGGACGAGATCCAGGCGATGATGACGGTCAGGTTGTGGCTGGTGATCGCGGACGGCAGGCTGATCAGGGCGATGATCGCGAACACGTAGCCGCAGATCATGGTGCCGACCAGCGTGGTGATCGCCAGGCCGATCTTGCCGTTGAGCCCGACGCGCCCGTCGTTGACCTTGACCGGCTTCGGCGCCCGGCCCGTCAGGTGCAAGGTGGTGCAGGGGTGCTGGATGTACTCGTAGATATGCATGCAGAAAACGTACGGCACCACGGCACCCGGACACCTTCGTTGTCGCTGGCAGCTAAAAACCTTTCATTATCCGAACGAACGTTGGTGACGCCCCCGCGGTACCCTGCTTCGGCCCGCGGCCAGGTGAGTACGGGCTATTCTGTCGGCCATGACCCGGCACGGGCAGAACCGGCATCCGAACGCGGGGAGGAGCGCGGCCAG
>Ga0187781_10002508_pt1 | contig 13933 bp, 12 predicted proteins | sample 0715_SJ02_MP02_2_FD_132447 | JGI IMG/M metagenome (GOLD analysis project Ga0187781, IMG submission 132447) | Tropical peat soil microbial communities from peatlands in Department of Meta, Colombia - 0715_SJ02_MP02_20_MG | ecosystem: Environmental > Terrestrial > Soil > Wetlands > Peat | place...
CCAGGGATGACGTGCGGGCCAGGACCTCGGTGAACAGCGCGCTCATCTGGATCCGGGCCAGGTTCGCACCCAGGCAGAAATGCGGGCCGTGGCCGAAGGCCAGGTGCGGGTTCGGGTGACGGCGCAGGTCGAAGCGGTCCGGATCTGTGAATACCTCGGGATCGCGGTTGGCCGAGGTGAAGGAGACCACCACCTTGTCGCCGGCGCGGATGGCCTGGGCGCCGATCTCGCAATCGGTTGCAGCGGTCCGGCGGAAGGTCATGACCGGCGTCCACCAACGCAGCATCTCCTCGACCCCTGTGGGCATCAGCGCCGGATCAGCGCGCAGTTCCGCTTGGGCCTGCGGGTGCTCGATCAGCGCGATGCACGCGCCGGGCAGGCCGTTGCGCAGCGTCTCGTTGCCGGCCACGGCGAACAGCCAGAACATGTTCTCGAACTCGGCCACCGACACCTGGCCGCCGTCGTCGTCGGCCTGGGCCAGCAGGATCGACATCACGTCATCCCCGGGACGGCGCCGCTTCTCCTCCGCCAGCAGGTGGGCGTAGGCGTACAGGTCAGGCATGCCCTCGCGGGTACGCGGGTCAGGCATCCGGCCCTCGTTATCTGGGGACGGCCGTACCGCGAGTGCTTCCCTGGCCATCGGCGTGCCCTGCGCCGGGTCGAACTCGGCCGAGGAGGCGTAGTCGGGATCCTGGTAGCCGATGACCCGGTTAGACCAGTCGAACAGCAGCCAGCGGTCCTGCTCAGGCACGCCGAGCACGTCGGCCAGGGTGAGCAGGGGCAGGTCGGCGGCCACGTCCCTGGCGAAGTCAGTGATACCACGGGGACCTGCGAATACGTGGTCGCAGATGGCCTTCGCGTGCCCGCGGATGCGGTCCTCCAGCTTCGCCACCGCCCGCGGCGTGAACGACCGGCTCAGCAGCCGCCGCAGCCGGGCGTGCTCCGGAGGGTCCATGTTGAGCATCATCCGCCGGACGTAGCGGAGCGCCTGCGGCGTGGCCGGGTCCCGGATCTGCGTCGCGCCGAGCGCGGAGGAGAAGAGCTTCGGCCTGGTGAGCACCGATTCGACGTCGGCGTGCCTGAGCACGAGCCAGAACCCGGGGCCTTCCGGCCAGCCCAGGACCGGGATCTCGGCGACCCAGGCGACCGGGGCGGCGGCGCGCAGCCGGGCCAGGGCGCCGAAGGGCACGCCGTCCACATAGGTGGCCGGGTCGAACACGACCTCGGTGTCGGGCCGGGCCGGACGGGCCGTCTGTGTCATTCCTTCCCCAGGAACTCCTCGATGGACGTGGCGAGTGACACCGGGCACTCGAACATCGGGTAATGCCCGGCGTCGGGCAGGATGGTCAGCTCGGCGTCGGGAAAGAAGACCAGCCAGGTCTGCTCCATGACGTCGGCGGACAGGGCCGGGTCGTTGACGCCCACGATCACCTTGACCGGCGTGGCGGTGTCCACCTTGGCCTGAGCGGTGAAGTCCGCTTTCGCCCAGGCCTGCAGGTACGCGGCGAACGCCTCGACCGCGGAGTTGTCCAGCGAGTGCTGGACAACACGGTTGATGAAGGTCTTGGTCAGCTTGTTCCCGGTGGTGAAGTCGATGATGGCGGCCCGGTTTCTTGGGTCTTCGGGCGCGCCGGAGAACAGCGCCCAGCCCTCGTCGTCCATGGGCGTAGCGCCGGCCGACACGGGGTTGAGGCCGACCAGCTTGCGCACCCGGTCCGGCGCCTGCAGCAGCACCCGGTGGGCGAACTTCGCGCCCATCGAGTGCCCGATCAGTGAGAACCGGTCCCAGCCGAGGTCGTCGGCGACGGCAAGCGCGTCGGCGGCCGCCTCGTCCACGGTGAACTCGCCGCCGGAGTCCTTGCGGTCGCCGTAGCCGCGCAGGTTCATGAAGACGTAGGTGTAGGCCGACCCGTCCAGCCATTCGGGCAGCGAGCCCCAGCTGCGGGCCGAGCCGAACCAGCCGTGGATGGCCAGGACATGATGGTCTCCGGATCCGACAGTCACATACGAATCGGCCACACTGCCTCCCGCTGAGCGCCGTTGCCTTCGTGCCGCCGACTCTAGCCGGGTCCGTCCAGCCAGCGGAGGGCGGCACGGGTCAGCGCGGTGGCAGAAGACCCGGGCACCTGGCGGCGCGCCAGGTGCCCGGCGGGCGGACCGGATGCCAGCCGGGGCCGGCGAGCCGCTAGCCCCACCGCCGGTGCCAGAGGGCGCTGTCAGTGCCCACGGCGAAGACGTCGAGCCGGTTCGCCGACCACGCGACGGCCTTCGGCGGTGACTCCAGGGTCCCGCCGAGGCTCTCCCAGCCGCCCCAGTTCGCCCCGTCCCACCACCGGTGATACAGCGCGCTGTCGGTGCCCATCGCGAAGATGTCCAGCCGGTTCGGGCCCCAGGCCACCACCTTGGGCGGGGACTCCAGGACCCCGCCGAGCGACTCCCAGGCGCCCCAGGCGGCCGGGTCCAGGAGCGGGAACGGGTTGTCGCTGCTGCCCAGGTTGACCGGCCTGCCGGCCGGGAAGTGCCGCTGGAGCAGCGCGGCGAAGGGGCCGAAGGCATCGGCCGAGTTGGTCAGGTGCTGGTAGGCGTGCTGCAGGGTCGCCCCGCCGGCCTGGACGATCCGGGCCAGGCTGATGTGCAGCTGGTAGCGCAGGTAGTTGATGAACAGGGTGGCGCAGCCGATCGAGACGTAGTCGCGGTCGGTTCCCTCGGTGTTCGTGACCCAGTCCGGCCGGGCGCTGTTCAGCCAGCTCGAGGCCGAGGCGAAGCCGTCGAGCTCCGCGGGATAACGCTGGGTGGCGAGCACTCGCGACAGGCCCTCGCCGGCGCTGGCCCCGCAGTTCCAGCCGACGTTCTGGACCGCCATCATCACCTCGTCGGCCTCGGCCACGTTGAGCATGTTGGTCTGGGCCCCGTCGGTTCCGTTGAAGGCTGCGCAGTGGATCTCCGTCGCCGGGCGCGTGGCGTGATAGGCACCGAAGGTGCCCCGATCGATGTAGACGCTGAAGTGGCCGGGGTTGACGCCGCCGAACCAGCCGCGCAGCGCGAACAGGTCCGCTTCGCAGTTGGCCAATACCGCCTTGGCCAGGTTCTGCCCGTTGGCGCCCAGGCTGTTGTCGTAATAGACGTCGAAGTTGGCGGTGCTGCCCTGCTTGGTGTACGGCCCGAGCGCGGGGGCTTCGGCCGCGGGCGCTTGTTCCCCGGGCTTGACGAGCACGCTAGTGGTCTGGATTTGGATATCGGCCATTGTTCCTGTCTCCGCTGCCAGCAATTAATGTGAGCACAAGGAATTACGGTAAGGAAATCACGGCGCTCGGCCGGAGAAGCTGATCCGGTAACGACCGGATCGCCTTTTAACGGTTATTTGGTGGCAAGATCAGAATCATATCCATCGGCCATATAACACCCTTCCCCCGCCGCTGGAGCATCTTGCTCATTTCACTCGTTCATTTCAGCGCCCGGCACATGCAGCGGCGATGGAGACGATGCGCAGTCGGCGTGGAGATCTCCGGACTGGCGTCAGGCGTGGGGCAGGGTGAGCGTCATCTCGGTACCCTGCCCCGGCTGGCTGCGGGCGGTGAGCTGCCCGTCGTGGGCCCGCGCGAGCTCGGCGGCGACGGCCAGGCCGATGCCGCTGCCGGAGAGCTGCATGGCCTCGCGGCCGCGCCAGAAGCGGTCGAAGATGCGGGGCAGCTCGTCGGCCGGGATGCCGGCGCCGGTGTCGGTGACGGTCAGTACGGCTTTGGTGCTTGTGGGCCCGGTCTCGACGGTGACGCTGCCGCCCGCGGGTGTGAACTTCAGCGCGTTGGTGAGCAGGTTCGTGACGACCTGGTGCAGCCAGCGCGGGTCGGCGTCGATGACAACCGGGCTGAGTTTGCGATCAAGGGTGATCCCGGCCGCGTCGAATCGGCCGACCAGGCTGTCGGCCGCGGCGGCGGCGATGCTGGCCAGGTCGCAGGGGCGCCGCGTCAGGTGCAGGGCGGCGGCGTCGGCGGCGGCCAGGGTCTGCAGGTCGCCAACCATCCGGGCCAGCCGCAACACCTCATCGCGCAGCGAGGCCAGCTGATCCGGGGTCGGCTCGGTGATCCCGTCGAGCAGGGCCTCGTGGCCCGCCTGCAGGACCGCGACCGGAGTGCGCAGCTCGTGGGCGACGTCGGCGACCAGGTCGCGGCGCAGCTGGTCCTGGCGGTCGCGCGTATCGGCCATCTGGTCGAACGCGATGGCCAGCTCGCGCAGCTCGCCTGGCGCGGCGACGTCGCCGACCCGGGCGGTGCGCTCGCCGCGTCCCATGGCCCGGGTCACCGCGATGATCCGCTCCACCGGCCGGGTGATCCGCCGGGCCATGGCCAGGCCGGTGAGCAGCGCGAGGACCGCGGCCAGCCCGGCGGCGCCGAAGATGGCCTGCAGCAGGTCGGACCGCAAGGCATGGTCGGCGCTGGCCAGGCCGGAATTGGTGAACCGGACGACCGCCTCCCCGATCCGTTCGCCCTGGACCGCGATCGCCGCGCTCTGCTGCGAGGCCCCGGCCTGCGCGGTGAAGCCGGGCGAGGAGATGATGATGTGGCCGTTGGTATCGCGGATCTGAGCCTCGGCGCCGGTCCGGGTGGCCAGGTCCAGCACCGGGGACAGGTCGGCCGAGGCCCAGTTGTCCGTGTGATCCCAGGCGGCGGCCGCGGCGGCCGCGATGGCGCCGGTCAGGTCGGCGTGCTGCTGGCTGGTCAGGGCCGAGACGTCTGCGGCGGCGAGCACCGCGGTAAGCCCGGCGAGCAAGGCGACCGCGGCCAGCGCGACCGAGAGGAAGGCCAGAGCCAGCCGCAGGCCGAGCGTGCTGCCGCGGGAAGCAGCGGCCGGGCCGCCTACGTCAGTCATCGCGGGTCAGGCCAAGCCGGTAGCCGCCGCCCAGTACGGTCAGCACGATCCGCGGGTGGCCCGGGTCCTGCTCGATCTTGCGGCGCAGGTTCTTCACGTGCGAGTCGATGGTGCGCTCGTAGCCCTCGAACTCATACCCTCGCACCCGGTTGATCAGCTCGAACCGTGAATATACCCGGCCCGGAACGGTGGCCAGCGCGACCAGGATGCCCCACTCGGTCGGGGTCAGGTCCGCCGCGGCGCCGCGGACGAGGACCTGCCGCCGCGGGGTGTCGATGAGCAGCGTGCCGGCGCCGTAGCTGGCCGGGCCCTGGGCGGTGACCGGCGCGCCGCGCCGCAGGATGGCCTGGACCCTCAGGACCAGCTCGCGCGGGCTGAACGGCTTGGTCACATAGTCATCGGCACCGAGTTCCAGGCCGGCGATCCGGTCCTCCTCGCCCGCCTTGGCGGTCAGCATGAGGATGGGCACGGATCCGGCGGCGCGCAGCTCACGGGCGACGATCTCACCGGGCACGTCCGGCAGGCCCAGATCGAGAATGACCAGATCCGGCGCGGCTTCGGAGGCCAGGGTGAGGGCCTCCGCACCGGAGCTGGTCGAGAGCACCGCCAGGCCGACCCGCTCCAGATAGGACCGCACCAGCTCGCGCAGCTTGCGCTCGTCCTCCACCAGCAGCACCGTTGCCGCCATCGCCGCTCACCCGCCTGTCCGCCGGCACGCCCGGCCCTGACATGATTCCCGCCGGCCGAACCGCCACTACCGATCCGCTCGACCTCCACGCGATCATCACAGCGGCTTCACCCGCCATGCGCAACGGCGGTGGACCCTCCGAGTGACGTTTGCGAACGTGGATCCGACGGGCAGGGAGGCGAACGTGACGGCCGCGGGCCTGCTGATTCTGCTTCCGTGGCTGGTATTCGCGGCGGGCCTGGCCGCGATCGGGTTGCGCCTGCTGGTCATCCGCCGGTGCCGGCGGCGCCGGTGACCAACCACGCCCTCCACATGAACCACACAAGGTCCGCACCGGGTTGACACACCGGCCGACTGAGGTGGACTGATCCAGGCGGGCGGCGGGTCTCGCGGAGTTGAGCCGATGGAGCGGGGGCCGGCTCAGAGCCGGGTGACCCTACCCGCCTGCGGGTGCGGCGCGGGACCTGATGACCAGGAGCACCCGGATGCGCAGGCGCCGCGGATCACGCGCCGCGCTATGAACAGCACGCCGAGCAGGAGCCACCAGAAGCCCGTTATGTGGTGGGCGACACCGACCGACATGGCGACGGCGATTCCGATGCCCGCCAGCGCGGCAACCGGGAGCAGCGCCGGCCGCCCCGACGGCCGCTCCCGCCCTGTCACCGTGGACGTGACGGTGAGGTCCCGGGGCCCGGGCCGGGCGGCGGGGAGGTCACGCAAGAGATCCCTCAGCGTGCCCCAGGTTCGGGCGGCCAGGGCCTGCCCCGCTCGTTCGTCGAACTCCGCGGCCGTCAGCCTGCCCGCCTGGAAGTGCTCGCTCAGCTCCGCCAGGACCGCGTCACGGTCGGCATCGGAGGCCCTCATCTCAGCAGCAGCGTCATTTCCCAGCGTGGCGTTCATCAGGCTGCCGTCCTTCCTTCTCGCGTCGCCGTCCCGAGCGGCGTTCGCACATGCCTAATGTGCTCGGCGGCGAGGCTCCGGCGCCACTGCCGGATGCCACAGGCTGGAGATGACATCTGTCACGGCCCTCGCCGGCAGGACCGAGCCGTTCGGCTGCGCCATCATCTGGTAGGCGGCCCGCACGGGCGTCTGGATCCTGGGCCAGGCGGGCGCGCCACGGCCCGTTCGGGGAGAAAATTGATCTTTTACCCGAACGGGCCGTGGTGCGTGCAGCGGGACCCGCGTGGATGATGGTCTGGTGACGGCGGGAGCGGGATGAGCGGCGGCGAGCCGGCCGGGGTGGCCTTCCCGGTGGCGGCTGACGGGCACCGGAGCACCTCGGCGCTGGGCCGGGCGGTCGTCGCGGACGCGCTGAGCCAGGTCGATCCCGCGTCGGCCCGCGCCGCGGAGCGGGAAGCCAACTGGCGCAAGGGCTACCTGGCGCATTTCCGCGGGCTGATCGAGGCGGGGCTCTTGTCGAAAGGGGCCGCGGTGTCGGTCGCCCGCGACGGGCTGGAGTCGCTGCACCGGCGGATGCGGGTCATCGACTGCGACGGCGGGGAAGCCGGGCTCGACACGCTGGTCTCGGCGCCCGCAGCGGGCAGGCTGGCCACGGTGACGGTGGCGGGGACCGGGGTGGCCGAGCGGGAGCTGTCGGTGCCGTACCGCGGCGAGCACCTGCGCGGCACGGCGCTGCTGGGCCGGCTCGACGCCTGGGTGACCGCGGGCGTGATCGAGCCGTCCTGTGCCGAGGCCATGCGGACGGTCGCGGCGCACCCGGACTGGCTGGCTCTGCCGGGCCGGACGATCGTGGTGCTCGGCGCGGGTGCCGAAGTGGGCCCGCTGCCGGTGCTGCTGAGCTGGGGCGTCCGGGTGGTCGGGGTGGACCTGCCCCAACCGGTCATCTGGGAACGGGTGCTGGCCGAGGCGCGGCGCAGCGCGGGGACCCTGCTCGTCCCGGTCGCCGCGGGCGGGGCGGGCGATGCCGACCTCGCGCAGCGGGCCGGGCTGGACCTGACCGAAGACATCCCGGCCGTGGCCGACTGGCTGGCCGCCGTCGACGGCCCGCTGGTCCTGGGTAACTACGTCTACGCCGACGGCTCGGCCAACGTCGTGCTCTCCAGCGCCGTCGACGCGCTGACCGTGCGCCTGCAGGCCGCGCGAGCCGATGTCGCGCTCGGGTTCCTGGCCACGCCGACCGACGTGTTCGCCGTCCCGGCCGACGCGGTCGCCCAGGCCGCCCGCGCGTACGCCACCCGCTCCCCCGCCGCGAAGCTCGGCGGCTGGCCGCTGCGGGCGGCCTCCGGCGGGCGGCTGCTGCGCCGGGCCTACCCGCCCGGCGCCGACCCGGGCATCTGCGACAGCCTGATCCCGCAGCAGGGGCCCAACTACGCGCTGGCCAAGCGCGTGCAGCGCTGGCGCGCGACGGTCGCGAGGGATTCTGGCGCCGTGGTGTCGATGAACGTGGCGCCGCCGACCCGCACCCGGTCGGTGCTGAAGAACCGGGCGCTGGCGGCGGCGTACGTCGGGGCACCGCGGTTCGGTGTCGAGGTCTTCGAGCCGGCCACCACCAAGACGCTCATGGCGGCCCTGCTCGTCTACGACCTGTACACCGGCGGCGGCCCGGCGCAGGCTCACCCGTGGCAGGACGAGGCGCACGCGGCCGCGCACGGCGGGCTGTGGCGCACCGCCTACGCTCCGCGCAGCGCGCTCACGCTCGCGGCGCTGATGGGCTACGGCGCGGCGCGCGGCCGGGGTGGCGCTTAGTTGGGCGTGGCCGGGGTCAGCCTGCGGCGGCTGATCGCCTTTTGCACGGCGGATTTGTCCGGCGGCGGGGGCGCGGTCTGCACGGCGACGGCCACCAGGTCGGTGTAGGCGTCCTGGCGCAACCGCTTCAGCAGGGCCTGCGCCGAGTTCTTGAGCGTGCCGCCCAGGCCGGCCAGCGACAGGCCGACCGCGGCCAGGACGCCGGACAGGGTCTTCGCCCAGCCCGCGGCGTCTTGGGTGTTGACCAGGACCAGCAGGCTGACCAGCGCCGCGAGACCGACGATGGTGGCCACCAGCTCCGGCCAGAAGATCTTGACGGCCCGGCCGAGCAGGCGGTAGTCCCTCAGGAAGGCCCCGGGGCCGATCAGCGTGGTGGGGTCCTGCCCGAGGATGATCAGCTCGTACCAGCGGCGGATCTGGTTGTACAGGGCGGCCTCGGCCTGGTCCGGGTGGCCCAGCCAGGTCGGGGTGCTGACCACGGCCTTCCACACCTCGAGCGAGCCGGCGATGGCCGATGCGGTGTACTCCTCCATGTACGCGGCCAGCCGGCCGGTCAGCCGGGACAGCTCATCGCAGCGCCGCTCGCCGAGCAGGAAGCTCCAGCCGGCCGAGCCGTCCTCCTGCCCGGGATTCAGGGCCCAGTAGGTATCGGCCAGGCCGCGGCCCAGCTGGTAGCCGATGGCCTGGCTGGACGAGAGCGCGGCGAGCCGGTCCTGGACGTGGGCGTCGAATCGCCACATGAGTTCGGCCAGATCGGCCCAGGGCTGGCGGGCGGCGGCGGCGAGCTGGTCTTGGTACCGTGCGATGGCCTCGGCGGCGGCCTGCGGGCTTTGTTGCGGGAGGGCGTCCAGGACGTGGTCCAGGGCGGTTTGTCCGGCTTCCTCGCCGGCGCAGCAGGCCTGTTCCAGCTGCACGGTGGCCTTGGGTGCGTGCGAGAACTGCGCCGCGGCCAGGGCCTGCCGGCGCCGGGCCACGACGGCCTCCTGGGCAGCCAGGCCGGCGGCCAGCGCCTGGCGCGCCGACTCGGTCGTGTCCGTGGCGTCGAGTTGCTGGAGGATGCCGAGAGCCTCCTGGAGGGCGTCGGCCGCCTTGATCGCGCGCGCGTGCGCGAGCAACTGGGTCTTAGCGGCGAGGGCGTCGCTGAACCTGGTGCCGTCGGGGGCATCGTCGACGTGCAGTTTCTTGGCCAGTTCGGCGACGACCGACTGGATCTCCACCCGGAGTTCGGTCTTGCCGCGCTCGATCCGCAGCGGCAGGGGGTGATTGACGTGATCGGGCATGCCGGTCACCTCGCCGGGCGGACCGTCCGGCCGGTTCCGGCCGCGCATCTCCGCGACCGACCAGCCCAGCCGCAGTGCGGACAGCACGTCGTGCGCGTCGTCCATGACCTCCCCCTTTCCTTCTCGGCGCGGTTACAAGGCGGCCGCGGGCAAATACGGTCACATGAATCATGGCCCGGCACGGATGCCTGTCCCTGCTCGCCACGCGGTAGGACGTTTGTGCCGCCCGGATCACGGCAGCCCCCGGCGGGCGGGCCCATGAGGGGACCTTGGCCGCCAGGTGAGGGTTTGATCAGCGGTCCGGTCGTCGTGCGGCTCGTGTGGGGCTCATCGACGGTCCGGCGGCTGCCTCACTGGCCCCGCCAACCCCGCAGTCCCCGTTTGCGCGGAGGATCCGGCCTACGCGGAGGATTAGGGCAATGATAGTTGCCCTTTTTCTCCGTTAAGGACGAATCTTCCGCGATAATCTCCGGATGGTGAAACTGATGAGCGAAGACGGATGCGTACGGGGTTAACGGGGCCGGTGAGGATCCGCGCGCAGCTGCACGGATGAGACGCAACGGGTGAGCGGGCCGCGCAGGAGCAGGGCAGCGAGAATCGTGGCCGCGCCCGCGATCGCCATCGCGGCTCCGGCACCGAAGGCCAAGGCCAGGGCGCCGACTGCGGGCGGGAGCAAGCCCTGCCCGGTCATCAGCCCGGTCGAGTTGAGGCCGAACGCCTGGCCCCGCAACCTGGTCGGCACGCTGTCGAGGAAGGCCTGCTGGATGCCGAGGGCGTAGGCGAAGCCGCAGCCGCAGGCGAACAGGGCTGTCCCCGCGACGGGCAGCGGCGGGCGGAAGGCGAGCGCGAGCAAGGGCACACCCACGAGCGCCGCGAGCGGAAAGGCCAGCCGCTGGCGCACTCGCGGGAGGCAGAACCGGCCCACGATCACGTCACCGAGCAGCATCCCGGCGGGCACGGCGGCGAGCAGCGGGCTGGCCGCACTGGCCGGCTGGCCCAGCGACCCGGTGTAGGGGACGATCAGGGACTCCGCGCCGGTGAAGAACGAGGCGGGCAGCCACTGCGCGAGCAGCAGGCCGCGTACGGTCCGGTCGGCGAGCAGTTCGATGTTGCCGGTGACCGTGGCGCGTACGATCCCGCGTGCGGCCGGCCCGTCGGTGCGGGCGGCTCGTGGCCGCAGGCCCAGGCGGGCGATGATGGCGGCGGCCAGCAGGGACAGGCCCGCGGCCAGCAGCAGCCGGCGCGCGGGCAGGGCGGCGAGGATCGCGCCGCCGATGCCCAGCCCGATGATCTGGGTGGCCGAGCCGGTCAGGCTGAACACCGAGCGCCCCAGGACAAAGCGATCCCCTTCGAGCACGTCAGGGAGCACGCCGGAGCTGGCCGCGGTGAACACGGGGGCGACCGTGGCCGCCATCGCGACCAGGGCCAGCATGACCGGGACGGGCAGCGTCGGCCACAGCCCGATGATCAGTCCGGGCGCGGCGCGGGTGAGCAGGCCGACCGAGATCACTGCCCGCGGCGGCAGGCGGTCGGCCAGCGAGGTGAACAGCGCGCCGCCGACGGCCTGCGGGACGAAGCCCATACTGAACGCGAGCGCGGTCCAGAACGCGGACCGGGTCTGGGCGAAGACCAGCACCGACAGGCCAAGGATCTCGAACTCGAAGCCGAGGACGTACATCAGCGTGACGGCGAACAGCACCCGGAACTCCCGCGCCGCAAACACCGACCGGTAGGTCGTGCGCCCGGCCGGTCCGGCGGGCCGGGGGGCCTGGCGGGAGTGCGGGGTCGTAGCGGTCATGAGACCAGCGTGCGCAGCGGGCGACCTGCGGACTACTCTTTCGTCACAGGACGAAAGGAAGCTATCACAGTGCTGCGGATCGAGGTGGGCAACGAGGACCTGACCAGGAGCCGGTTCGCACTGTCACCGCTATGGGAGCTGACCCAGGCACTGCGCCTGCTCGCGAACCCGCCCGATGAGCCGGTGCTCCGCCCATGGCTGGCCCGCGCGCGCGACCGGTACCGGACGCTGACCCGCGAGGCGGACGTCGCGGTGATCCTCGCACTGAGCCCGCCCGGCTGGGGGGCGGACTTCCTGGCCCCCGTCCCGGCGGGCGTGTCCACCACGATCGGCGACCTGCTCGACCAGGTCCGGTCGACGCCGACCGGCCAGGCTCACCACGAGGTCGCCGAGGCGCTGCGACGCCAGCCGGCGACCGATCCCCGGATCGAGCGCATCCTGACCGGCGACGGGGTGGCGGGGTACATCGCCGACGTGCTGGCGATCGCCTGGCAGGCGCTGCTCGAGCCCGAATGGGGCACGCTGCGGGCCATCCTGGAACGGGATGTGGTGTACCGGGCCGGGCAGCTGACCTCGCGGGGCTGGGCCGCGGCGCTCGGCGACCTGCACCCCGAGCTGAGCTGGGAGCAGGGCCGGATAGTGCTCAGCCGGATGCCGGGTGATACGGACGCGGCGCTCGGCGGGCGCGGGCTGCTGTTCGTGCCGTCGGTGTTCATCTGGCCGAAGCTCGCGCTGGCCCTGGACCCGCCCTGGCCGCCGGCCCTGATCTACCCGGCGCGCGGGGTCGCCGCCCTGTGGGAGCAGCCCGGCCGGGCGCGGCCGGGCGGGTCACAGCATGGCCGCGCCCGGCCGGGCACCGCGCTCGACCGGCTGCTCGGCCCCTCGCGCGCCGCCATCCTGGTCGCGCTGGAGGAGCCGGCCAGCACCACCCAGCTGGTCGCCACGCTGGGCCAGTCGCTCGGCGGCATCGGCGATCACCTGGCCGTGCTGCGCGAGGCCGGACTGATCAGCCGGGCCCGGTCCGGCCGCTCCGTCCTGTACCGCCGCACCCCCGTCGGCGACGCTCTGGCCGCCGCCGACGGGGGTTCATGACGTCGCGCGCTAGCTGGTCAGGCTCCGGAGGGCCGGGGTTCGGGCTCCGGGGGGCCGGGGTTCAGGCTCCGGGAGGCCGGGATTCAGGCTCCGGCGGGCTGGGATTCAGGCTTCCTCGCTTCGCGGGTTTCGGCTTGCCGTGCGATGTCTCGCGATATATCGTGGAGGGCACCTGGGATTCCCCGGTTCTTGCTACGGAGGGCACGATGGCAACGGGATACAACGTGCGCATCGGGGACGCCGATCGTGAGGCGATCGCCGCCCAGCTGCGTGAGCACTACGCAGATGGCCGGCTGACGTTGGACGAACTGAACGAGCGCCTGGACCAGACGTTCGCGGCCAAGACCAAGGCGGACCTCGACGTCGTGCTGCGCGACCTGCCGCACGTCATGCGGCCGCTCACTGACGCGCCGGCTGCGGGCTTCGGTAACACCGCGTGGCAGGGGGACCGGGGCCCGGCCTGGCCGACACCCACGGGGCGGTCTGGCTGGGACTACGGCACCGGGAGCGGCCGCCGGTGCGGGCGCGCGGCCTTCGCGCCGCTGCTCGTGCTGATGTGGGTGGCGCTGGTGTTCGGCGCGGTGACGCTATTCGGCATCGGCAGCGGAGAGCGGCCTCTGGTCATCGTCCTGATCATCGCGGCGCTCGCGTTTCTCAAGCGGCTCTTCGGATTCGGCAGCCGGCGCCGGGGTGGCGGCGGCCCGCGGGGGCCGCGGCGGGGACCGGGCCCGCGCTTCTGACCGGCGGCCGCAGCCGGCCGTCGTTGGCGGCCATGGCTGACGGGTCGCGGCCGATTCTCTGCTCAGCCGGGTTCCGCGCCGGGCCGCGCCGATTTATGGTGGAACTCAGGTAGTCGGCTTGGCGAACCCGGAAACCCGATGACGAGGCGATACGACGTCCGAACCGGAATGCTAGAACACGATCCTGACGCGGGGCCTCCGCGTGAACAGCTGGTACCGGGATGGCGCGTGCCCGGGTACAGCCGCTATGACTACGATCTGCGGATCGGGGACGCCGAGCGCGACGCCACGATGGCCCAGTTGCGGGACCACTTCGTGGCGGGCCGCCTCACCCTCGACGAGTTGACCGAGCGCCTCGATCTGGCGCTGGCGGCCAAGACGCAGGGCCACATCGACGGCCTGATGGCCGATCTCCCGCGCCCGCCCCGGGCTGCGCGCGGCGAGCCGCCCCAGCCGGTCCCCGACCCGGACGCGGGCCGGTTCCTGGTGTTCGCGCTGCTGCTGTTCGCGCTGGCTACGTGGATCCTGATCATGGCCTGGATGTCCCGCCACGCGTACTACGGGCCGTATCAGTTCCCCGGACCTGGACGCTAGCCGGTCAGTGCAGCCGAAGCAGGCCGGGTCCTGGCGGGTCAGGCGCTGGCCAGCGCGCGGAGCGGCACGACCAGGTAGCGGTAGTCCGGGGCGGAGTCGTCGTCGGCCCGCGGGCGGCCGGTCATCAGGGCCGGTTTGGTGGGGCTGGTGAACTGCAGCCGGATCCGTC
>Ga0187781_10002510_pt1 | contig 13925 bp, 11 predicted proteins | sample 0715_SJ02_MP02_2_FD_132447 | JGI IMG/M metagenome (GOLD analysis project Ga0187781, IMG submission 132447) | Tropical peat soil microbial communities from peatlands in Department of Meta, Colombia - 0715_SJ02_MP02_20_MG | ecosystem: Environmental > Terrestrial > Soil > Wetlands > Peat | place...
GATGCGAAGCCGGGTGAGGCCAAGACCGATGATGGGGCGGCGGCGCCGGCCAAGGAATCCGCGCCCAAGGACGCGACCGCGAAAGCCTCACCCGCGTCCGCCTCGAATGGCGCTGCCGCGGGCAGTTAAATGGCGTAAGTCAGTGCGCGGGACCACCGATGTTTAAGCGTTACCTCATGACGGGCTTGCTGGTCTGGGTTCCGCTTGCGCTTACGCTGTGGATTTTGGACTTCGTCATTACCTTCATGGATCCGATCATCCTGCGCCTGCCACCGGCCTTGCGGCCCGAACAGTGGTTGGGATTTCGCGTGCCGGGTGCCGGTTTGGTCCTTGCGGCGGTGATTGTCTTTCTGACCGGCATGTTGGCGGCCAATATCATTGGCCAGCGTTTTGTGGTTTGGTGGGAGTCCTTGCTTGGACGAATCCCTATCGTTTCGAGCATTTATCGCAGCGTCAAGCAGGTTTCGGACACGCTGCTTGCGCAAAACGGGCATTCGTTTCGTCGCGCCGTGCTCGTCGAATTTCCCCAGCGCGGTCAGTGGGCAGTGGGCTTTGTCGTCGGTAGCGCAGGCTCGCGGATCTCCAAGCGCCTAGAGCCACAATCGCTGACGGTGTACGTTCCGACTGCGCCGAATCCGACGTCTGGTTATACGCTAATCCTGCCCTCGAGCGAAGTGCACGATGTCGATATGAGCGTAGATGAGGCATTAAAGTTCGTCATCTCGATGGGGGTAGTGATGCCCCCGCGACCGGCTGCGCGCCCTTCCTTGCCATCGGCCGCGGAATCGACCGGTAAGACCTAATTCCTAAACCGCTCAAAAATTGCCGGCGTACCCATGCTTGGGTAATCATCGGATACGCACTTCACGGAGAACTTATGCGCACGGAGTATTGCGGCTTGGTTGACGAACGGTACGTCGGGCGCGAGGTAACGCTCTACGGCTGGGTGCACAGGCGGCGCGATCATGGTGGCGTGATTTTCATTGATTTGCGTGATCGGGAGGGCGTCGTCCAGGTTGTGTGCGACCCGGATCTACCCGAGGTGTTCCGTCGGGCCGAGGCCTTACGCAACGAGTACTGCGTATCGGTCATGGGCTTGGTGCGTTTGCGCCCGGAAGGCACGGCCAACGCGGCGCTTACCTCCGGCGGCGTTGAGGTTCTTTGCCGCAAGCTCGTCGTGCTCAATGAATCGGCCCCGCCGCCGTTTTTGCTCGACGACGAAGAGCTTTCGGAAACCACCCGTCTTACGCATCGGGTGCTGGATCTGCGCCGTCCCGTGATGCAAAAGAATTTGCGCTTGCGCTATCGCGTGGCGATGGCCGCGCGCCGCTACCTGGATTCGAAGGGCTTTCTTGATATCGAGACGCCGATGCTCACGAAGAGCACTCCCGAAGGTGCACGCGACTACCTTGTGCCCTCGCGCGTCCATGAAGGAATGTTTTTTGCGTTGCCGCAGTCGCCGCAATTATTCAAGCAGCTGCTCATGGTGGCGGGCTACGACCGTTATTACCAGATCGTCAAGTGTTTTCGGGATGAAGACCTGCGCGCGGATCGTCAGCCAGAATTTACACAAATTGATATTGAGACTTCGTTTCTGGACGAGCTGCAGATTCGCGAGCTCATGGAAGCGATGATTCGCGACGTCTTTCGCGAGGCGCTCGGTCTCGCCCTGCCCCATCCGTTCCCTGTGATACGGCACGAGGAGGCGATAGCACGCTACGGATCGGACAAGCCGGACCTGCGTGTAAAGCTGCAGTTGACCGATTTGACCGATGTCGTGAAAGATGTCGACTTCAATATTTTCCGCTCGGCCGCAGCGCTCAAGGACGGGCGGGTTGCGGCGTTGCGCGTTCCAGGAGGCGGGATTTTGGCCCGCTCGGAGATCGACTCCTACACCCAGTACGTAGCCGTGTATGGGGCCAAAGGGCTCGCATACATCAAAGTCAACCAGCGCGCCCAGGGGCGTGAAGGCCTGCAATCGCCGATCGTTAAGAGCCTGCATGATGCGGCGCTCGCGACCATCCTGGAGCGAACCGGGGCGCGGGATGGTGACGTGATCTTCTTTGGCGCCGATCGTGCAAAGGTGGTCGCCGACAGCCTCGGGGCACTGCGCACACGCATTGGCCACTCGGAGTTTGGCACCAAGCACGGACTGTTTGAGCCGGGGTGGCAGCCGCTTTGGGTGATCGATTTTCCCATGTTCGAGTTCGACGAAGACGAACAGCGTTGGGTCGCGGCCCACCATCCCTTCACTGCGCCAAAAGACGGTCATGAGGACTGGCTAGAGACCGATCCGGGCCGTTGTCTTGCTAAGGCCTACGACTTGGCCCTTAATGGCTGGGAGATCGGCGGGGGGTCGGTTCGGATCCATCGCGAAGAGGTGCAAAGCAAGGTCTTCCGCGCCTTGAAAATTGGCCAGGAGGAGGCGCGCAGCAAGTTCGGCTTTTTGCTCGATGCCCTGCGTTATGGCGCCCCGCCGCATGGCGGAATCGCCTTTGGCTTGGATCGGATCGTCACCATGATGGCGGGGGCCGAGTCGATACGCGATGTGATCGCATTTCCCAAGACCCAGCGCGCGCAGTGTCTGCTAACGCAGGCGCCATCGGCGGTCGACGAGAAGCAATTGCGCGAACTGCATATTCGATTGCGTCATGCCGAAGTCAAGCCCGCATCCTAGTCTTGCCGTGTTGCCGCCTGCGAGGCGCTGCGGATGAAGTCGGTAAAGCTACGGGTTGCGACCTACAACATTCATAAGGGCGTAACGACCTTTGGGCGGCGCTCGCGCGTTTCCGAGTTGCGCATGGCCTTGCACCGAATTGATGCCGATGTAGTGTTTTTGCAGGAAGTCCAGGAGCGCAACGAACGAGAATCCCGTGCGGGAATGGAGCTGTCCCGTGCAGGCCAACTCGATGTGCTTGCTTCCAGCGGCTATGAGCACCGGGCCTACGGAATCAATGCGGTATATGCGCATGGCCATCATGGCAATGCCATCTTGTCGCGCTGGTCCATCGAGCACTTCGCCAATCACGACATTTCGGACCACATGCTTGAGCGTCGGGGCATGCTGCATGCAGTGGCGCGGTTGCCGGGCACCGGGGGACGTGGCATACATTTGATCTGTGCCCATTTCGGGCTATCCAAGCGCAGCCGACTGCGCCAGGCCGAATGGGTGGCGCGTTTCATCGAGCGCGAGATCCCTGCGGCAGCGCCGCTCATCTTGGCGGGCGATTTCAACGACTGGCAACGCAGGGTTGATGTCCAGCTGCGACAGCGCCTGGGCATGCGCGAGGTCTCCGACGAGATGATGGCAACCGCCTGGCTGGAACGCTTGCTGGCGTGGCGCAAGCCGGTGCGTGTGGCGCGAACGTTTCCCAGCCTCGTACCCTTTTTAACGCTTGATCGAATCTACGTGCGCGGGCTGCGTGCCCGCGGCTCACTCGTGCCGCGTGGCCGTTCGTGGGCACGCTGTTCCGACCACGCCCCGCTGATTGCCGATCTGGAGCTGTAATGCGCTCGCCGTCGGGCGCCATTGCAAAAAGGATTGCCGGCTCCTTGGGCCCGCTCATGCGGCCGCACTTTACCGAGGGCAACCGCATCCGCCTGCTCGAATCGGCTCAGCACTACTTCCCGGCGTTGCTCGCTGCAATTGCCGCGGCCCGGCGGTTGGTGCACCTGGAGACTTATATTTTTGCCGACGATCACACCGGCCACAGTGTTGCCGAAGCACTGGTCGGCGCCGCGCGTCGAGGCGTGGACGTGCGAGTGCTGATCGACGGGTTCGGAGGCGGCGACTTCGCGCGCAAGCTTGCTGTTCAACTGCCACAAGACGGGGCAAAGGTGCGCATCTACGGTCCGGAGCACTGGTGGCGGCCGCGGCCGCGCCTGCTGCGTCGAATGCACCGAAAGCTGGTCGTGATTGACGATCGAATCGCCTACCTTGGCGGGATTAACGTCAATGACGAGCCGCAGCGCGACGAGTTCACGGGTGAACCAATTGGCCCGCGTTTTGATGTCGCAGTCGAGTGCGAAGGGCCAATCGTCGCCGCCATTGCGTCGACCATGCGGCGTCTTTGGTGGGCGGTGGCCGTGGCCGACTGGAGAGAGTTGCCTGAGCCAGCGCCGCGTCGCGTGCGCCCGACGCAGCCGGTGCAAGGTGGCATGCGGGCCGCGCTAGTGCTGCGTGATAACTTGCGGCACCGGCACAGCATCGAGCGAAGTTACTTAAGTTCGTTTCGCTCTGCGCGCCGCCAGATCCTTGTGGCCAGTGCGTATTTTTTGCCTGGGCGACGGTTTCGCAGCACACTCGTTCGCGCCGCCCGAAGGGGCGTACGGGTGCGCTTGTTGCTGCAAGGTCGCATTGAATACCGCTTGCAGCATTACGCGCAGCGCGCGCTGTATGGCCAGCTCCTGGCTGCGGGAATCGAGATTCACGAATTCCAGCGCAGCTATCTGCACGCCAAAGTGGCCGCGGTCGACGAAGAATGGGCTACGGTAGGCTCAAGCAACATCGATCCGCTGAGCTTGCTGTTGGCGCGCGAGGCAAACGTGGTAGTGCGCGATCGCGTTTTTAACCAAGAGCTGCGCGCACTTATTGAATCAGCAATCGCATCCGAGTCGCATCCGCTGCACGCGACCGATTACGAGCGACGCTCCTGGCTGGCCCGGGTAACGGACTGGATTGCTTACGGGATCGTGCGGGCGGCAACCGTGATGCTGGCGCGCGGCAACAATTACTGACGGCGACGAACAAGCGCCACCCCACCTTCTACATAGATCGGGTCGACCGGTATTTTTGGGTCGAGTCGGTCGGTGCGAGTCAGGGCCAGTTCGCCCGGTTCCGGTGGCCGCGAAGGCGTAAGCTGTTGGCGATAGACACTAAAGCTCGGTGCGGCGATCTCCCACTGTACCGCCACGCCGGGCAGATGCGCGGCGACCTGGGCCGCGTGCTTAACGGGAGCGTTAAGCAAGTCGCCGACCCAGGGAATGAACGCCCAGCCGATGGTCGCCGCCAGCGCCGCGGTGGCGACCAGCGCTCTTCGCAAGGGCGGCCACTGACGGTAGGCGACCAGGGCGATTGCCGCGAAAGCCCCGGCAATGGTTAACACGTAGTACCAGCGCGTTGCCGTTATTTTGGCCCGCGCGGCCTGGGCCGCGTAATAGGAAAACCGAGGATCGGCGGCCATAGTGCTGAGGTTTTGGATCAGCGTCGGCACAAAGGGCAGCAGCAACAGCATCAGGCACGGCAGCCACACCAGGTTGGCATCGGTTGCGCTGTCGAGAGCGCGCCTTGCCGCCAAGAGGAACAGCGGGGTCATGCCGTAGAGCAGATAGTGCGGTAGCTTGGTGCCCGAGAGGGAGAAAAAAACAAATACGAAAGCAAACCACAGCAGCAGGTAGCGCGACAAAGAATCGTGCCAATCTGCTGGCACATGCTTCACGGTACGCCAAAGAAGCCCCGACCAGGGCAGCAGCAGCAGCGGCGCGGCCACAAAGTAGTACCAAAGGCTGCCACCATGCCCCTCGAGGGTGCCGCTGAAGCGCTCCAAGTTGTGGCGCACCAAAAAGCCCTCGATGAACTCGCGGCCGTGAAGAAGAATCTGCGCCAAGTACCAGGGTCCGGCGATCGTGAGCAGGATGAGCCAGCCCAGCGGATCGAGGATTGCACGAACCCACGGGCGCCAGCGCCGCATAAACGAGCAATACGCCAGGCTGACCGAGAAGGGAATCAAAATGGCGATCGGTCCCTTGGTTAGGACTCCCAGCGCCATCCATAGGTAGGTGCGGCGCAGTGCGCGCCGATCCCCACTCTCGAGGTGGCGCCACAGGTCAAACATCGTCGTCGCTAGCAGGCAATTGAGCAGCGCATCGGCGGTCGCGGCCCGACTCATTGCCATTACGCCCAGACTTGTTGCGGCAATCCAGCCGGCGAGCAGGGCGCTGGCAGATCCCGAGCGCGCAGCGGCAAAGCGCACGATGGCCGCAATCCACGCTAATGCGGCCAGCGCCGAGGGCAGTCGCAGCGCAAACTCGTTGAGCCCCAGTGCTTTGACACTCAATGCTTGCAACCAGTAAATCAAAATCGGCTTGTCGTAGCGGGGCACGGCATTAAGCGTCGTCGAGAGCCAGTCGCCGCTTTGCAGAATTTCGCGCGTTGCCTCCGAAAATGCCCCCTCGTCAACGTCAAACAGCGGATACAGCCCAAGTGAGGGCAAAAGAAGCAACGCACAGGCAAGCAGCAGCGCCCATGCAGGGCGCGACAAGTCGGCCTTGTTCGCTTCGGGCCAGCGGGCACTCACGACGGCGGCACCGTAGGGCGCTTGCGCAGCGCATGCGCGATCGTGATGCTCGCCGAGCCGGCACCCAGGGCGACCGCAACCCATTGCAAGGGCAGCGCCAGGGGGTAACCGGTGTCGACGAACGCCAGCGCGGCGGCACAAGCAAGAACGACTAGCGCAAATGCGGTGTCGATGCCGGTGCGACTCCAAAGGCGCCAACGTTCGGCGGCAAGGGCACCGATTGCTCCGGCAAGCATCCCCAGGGCGGCTCCGGCGAGAACGTCCGAGGGCCAATGGGCACCAACCATGACGCGCGAACTGGCAGCCAGCAAACCTGCGCAAAGCAGTCCAAGGGCTGCGATGGGGCGCGCGCGCAATCGTTCATCTGCCAAAATCAGCGCTGATACGACAAGAAAGATCGTAATCGAATGTCCGGACGGAAACGAGTTGTGTCCGCTTAGCACCGGCCCCTGAATGCGAAAGCTTGACGGGTCGAGCACCGCCGCAGGACGTGCCGCAGACACGAGCCATTTGCCACAGCGGGAGAGAAGCGCCGCCACCGGGGCCGCATACAGGCCGGCGGCCAGTACCTGGGGCGCGCGCCGCAACAAAGGCGCAAGCACCATCACCGCGACAAGCCCGTGGCCCAGAATGGTCAAGTTGCTGGGCAACCATGCGGGAAGCCATTGGGCAGAGAGCTGGTTGATCGCGAGAAATACTGCTCGGTCCAGGCCGGCATCGGCCTCGGTCGCCAGCGCCGCTAGTGCGCAGACGGCGGCAAAGGCCACAAAGACGCGGGGAAGGGGTGCGCGACGCATTGGGCTGCGATTTTACTGGTGCCTCGAGACAGCAATTTCCACAACATGTTGGACCGCTCGAGATAAACGACCAAGATGTTGTGTGGGCTGGGGGCTAGGCCATGATCGCGCGGCGCGCAGCAAGGGGTAAGTTGCCTCTGCGCGTGTTGCGCGGACCCAAGAAAATCGAATTTTTCCCTCTGAAAACGCTTGCTTCTCGTCGCAAATCGCATAGTATTGCGGTCACGCAACGAGAGCGCTCTTTGAGCATCTTCGAAACGACAAGAACGCTGTCGCTGTAGTCGTCATTCCCAACCAGGAGATCGTTGATGGCAACTGCCAAGAAGGCAAAGAAAGCAGCAAAGAAGTCCTCGGCCAAAAAGGCCGCGAAGAAGGTGGCGAAGAAGGTAGCGAAGAAGGCACCTGCCAAGAAGGCCGCAAAGAAAAGGTCGGCACGCAAGCCCAACGCGGCGTTCATGAAGCCGCTCACACCCGTTGGCCCCCTGGCGGCCGTGATCGGAACGAGCCCGATGCCGCGGACCGAGGTGACCAGCAAGATCTGGGCCTACATCAAGAAGAACAAGCTGCAAGACTCGGTCAATCGCCGCAACATCAATGCCGATGACAAGCTGCGTCCCTTGTTTGGCGGCAAGTCACAGGTTTCGATGTTCGACCTTACGAAGTTCGTCAGCAAGAATCTGAAGTAAGCAAGGTCGAGGGCATTTCGCGCCCATGATGGGCCCGTGGAGCCTCGTGCTGCACGGGCCCTTTGCGTTTGACAAACGAGGCGGGAACCTAGGTTTGTGGCCGCGGGTTGGGCGCGGGCAATCAGCTTTGTGCCCAGCGAGAATGCCGCGGCAGGGTCGCCTGCAAAAATGCCATCTGGTCGGCCAGGATGCGCCGGTTGCTCAGGATGAAACCTTCGTTGCGACACACCGCGTAGGGCACGTACAGCAAAGGCATGTGGGCCTCTTCCGGGAGCCGGTTGCCCTTGCGGGTATTGCATGAGCGGCAGGCTGTGACCACATTGGACCATTCGTGGCGGCCCCCTCGGGAAACCGGAACAATGTGCTCGACGGTCAGGTCCGATTCGCCGCAATGTGCGCCGCAATAGGCGCATACGTGGCGGTCGCGGGCGAAGAGCCGATGCTTGCTTAATCCCACTTGATTGCGACCGTTTGGGCTGCGATGGCGGCCACGGATCATTACAATCGAGCTGCTGACAACACACGAGCGCTCGCCGGATAATTCCTGCAACCCGCCGCTCATCGAGAACAGGCTCTCGCCCAGGTCCGTGACGACCTTGCCGCAAGCGTAGTATCGCGCTGCACGGGGCAGCGCCGCCCACCGCACCGGCTGCCCGTGGGAGTCAACAATCAAAATGCGGGGTGGGTACTCAGTTCCGCGCATAAGCGCATATTGCCACTTCGGAACAAGTTTTGCATGGCCAAGGCTGCCGCGCAACGGAAGCAAACGCTTGCATCGCCAGGGCACGCCCGCATCCGCGTCGAGCGCGGGCTCGATCGCGAAATCGAGCTCAAGCTCAAGTTGCGTGCGCAGGATGTGGCGGCATTGCGCGCCCGCCTGGACCGCTTGGCTGCGTCACGCAGCGAACACATCGACAGTCTTTACTTCGATACCCCGGATCATCGTTTGGCATCGGCTCAGGCGGCGCTACGACTGCGCAGTATCGGCAAGGGGCGCAGTCGGCGTTGGGTTCAGACTGTAAAGACGCAGTTAACCGAGGCCGCGCTTTGCGTGCGGGGCGAATGGGAGCGCCCGGCGCCAGGGGGGCGAATCGACTGGCAGTCATTGGCCCAGTCTCCACTTATGCAAGTACTGGGCGGCGACACAGCGCACGGCGGCGCACAGACGAGCGACACGCTCGCACAACTGCGCCCGGTCTTTCAAACGGTGTTTGATCGCACGGCATGGGATCTGGTGCTCGACGGCGCGCACCTTGAGGCGGTAATTGATTTGGGGGAGATTCGGGCGGAGGATCGCGTCGAAGCGATTTGTGAGGCCGAATTGGAGTTGCTTGCCGGGCCGCAGCAAGCATTGGTGGATATGGCGCTGCAACTGGCGGGTGCCATCGGACGGCATCGCGCAGACTTATGCCTGCTGCCCTACGGAATGTCCAAAGCGGCGCGCGGCTATCGCTTGGCGCTGGGGCGAGGACCGGTGCCGTTTGCGGCGAACTTTGCGACCGCGCACCGGTTCTTTACGCCGCAACAGCGAGTCGCCGAGGCAGCGCGCCGCCTCGTTGACATTGGGATGACCACCGTGCTGGCCAATGCTGCCGACTTTTCTCCCGCGGCCGATTCGGAGCTGGTCCACCAGGCTCGCGTCGCCATGCGTCGCATGCGTACCGGGCTGGACGTGCTGGGTAGCGGCGCCGAGCTGCCCGCCGAGCTGCTGCACGGGCTGCGGATCTGGGCAAGGCGCTTTGGCGTGGTGCGTGATTGGGACGTGCTTTGCGGCGATCACCTGCCACCGTTGGCGTCGGCCGCATCGGGCAGCGACGTGGCCGTCTGGAAGCGCCTCTTTGCAACTGCAATCCGACGACGCGACGCAGCTCGACAGGCGCTTTGGCGCCAGCTGCAAACGGCCGCGTTTGCCGAGTTTGCCTTGCGAGCGCTGCGATGGACCGGTTCGGATCCGGCGAAATCGGGCAAACGTTTAGACTCGTTTGCACGAAAGGTCCTGCGCTCGCGGCAGCGCCGTTTGGTTGCGGCGGCAAGATCCTTTTCGGAACTGCCATTAAAGCGCCAGCACAAGGCGCGCATTCAGGCAAAGGGCCTGCGCTACGGCATCGAGATGCTGCAATCGAGTTTGCCGAAAAAAGCCCGCCGCGTGGGGCTGCCGGCTCTGGCGCGGTTTCAAGATGCCGCAGGCGTCGCACGCGATGCGCTCTTTGTGCAGGCCCTTGTGGAGCGTCTGACGCGGTCGGCAGCGGTTCGGCGACAAGTTGGCGATTGGGCCAAGGCTCAGCATGCCGCGGCAATTGTCAAAGCGCAACGGCTGGCCGCCGATCTTAAGGACCTTTTCTGATCTGCCGTAATACGGCGCGCTCTAGCCCGAAGGGTCGTTTCCGCGGGCGGCGGCCACGTACTCCGGAGCTCCGTTGGCGCGCTGGGTATTGCTAGTGTCGCTAAACGGGTTTTGTGCGGGCCGAACGGCGTTGCCCTGGCCAAACCCGATACCTGCCTGGGCGGCCCGCTCGAGCTGCTCGGGGGTCTGCAGCCCAGCAACAATGAGCCACTGCTCCGAAATGCCCACAACGCGCGCTTCCAGGGCGAGGTTTTGCCAAGCCTCGCCGAGGTTCGACGACGGTGCGAGAATTTTCGCAAAGTCCGGCTGCACTAGCGCGAAGGCACTTAAATCCATTGCGAGGCGAGGTGCGGTCACTCGTAGCCCAACCGGAATCTGTTGGGCTCGCAGGTAATCGATGAAGGCGCGTATGCGATAGTGCGAGCGCACGAGTTCAACAGACCCACGCAAAATTACCGATAGCCGGTGGGCTACCAAGGCGTGCGCACGCAACTGGGTGTCGATGCGCTCGTCGTATTTTTGCACCGTCCCGAAGGACAGCGTTACTGCCATCTGCTTGGATTCCTCGCGCGCCAACATGCCCAGCGCGCGGCGCAGTCCAAAGAGTTGAATGCGCGACCATTGCACCGGAGTAGGCTCGAAGCCGTCCGTCCAAAGGTATAGCTCGTCGAACCAACGCTCGCGCGCCTGCAGCGATCGAGTGGGCCAGATCGTTGCGCATACCGCGCCATTGGGCGCTCCTTCGACTTTGCCGATGACGGAGGACGCGGGCCAGCGGTGCGCGGGGGGCAATGGCATAGATCGGGGGCACAAAAAAAGCGAGCGCTCAGGGTGCGGCGGAAGTTTGTGCGGATGCGCGGCCAGAAGCGCCCAATGGCCTTAGCGCGACGATACCCATTCTGGATTGCGCTGTCGTCGCTTAAATCGAGAGATAGCCACGGACTAATGTGCCAACTTGGCATTGGGCGAGGAATGCGGCAGAATTTGATGGATGCTGCACTGCAGAAAATATGCAAGTCACTACTCATAGCGTTCACACGGCGCTGGTGCCGCGATCGGTGGCCATTGTTGGCGCGACCGAGCGGGTCGGAGCGCTTGGGCGCGACGTGTTTCGCAACGTGCTCGCGGGCGGCTTCCAAGGCGAAGTCTTCGCGGTCAACCCCAAGCACAACCAGATCGGCGAGCACCGCTGCTACGCGCGCTTGACGGATCTGCCGACGCCTCCCGATCTGGTCGTGGTCGTCACGCCCGCGGCGGCTGTACCGCAGGTTGTGAAGGAGGCCGCTGAGCGCGGAGTCGCGGGAGTTCTTGTTTTATCGGCCGGGTTCGCCGAGGTTGGGCCAGCTGGCGTTGCCTTGCAGGAAGAGGCGCTTGCGCGTGCAGGTGAGGCAGGTGTGCGGATCATCGGTCCGAACTGCTTGGGCTTGATGCGCCCCTCGATTGGTTTGAACGCGACCTTTGCTCGTACGGCGGCACGTGCCGGCAACATCGGCCTAGTTTCGCAATCGGGCGCAGTTGCGGCCGCGTTACTCGACTATGCGTGGTCCGCGGGTTTTGGATTTTCGTCGGTGATCACGACCGGCGACGGCTCGGATGTCGAATTTGGCGATCTGCTGGATTTTCTCGCCCTGGACGCCCAAACGCGCAGCATTGTCTTGTATGTGGAAGGCGTGCACCGTCCACGGCAGTTTTTGTCGAGCTTGCGGGCCGCCGCCAGCATCAAGCCGGTCATCGTGCTAAAGGCCGGGCGGCACGCCAGCGGCTCGAAAGCGGCCTTTAGTCACACAGGTGCGTTGGCGGGCGATGACGCGGTCTTTGATACTGCATTGCGACGCACAGGTGCAATTCGCATTTCGCGCTATGCACAGCTATTTTCCGCCTCCGAAGCCTTGCTCAGCGGTCGACTGCCGCGCGGCTCCCGGCTGGCAATCCTCACCAACGGCGGTGGTCCTGGGGTGCTCGCGGCCGACGCGGCATCGGACGTGGGCGTGACGCTTGCGCTATTAGGCGGGCAGACCAAGCAAAGTCTCGATGCGGTGCTGCCCGCAACCTGGTCCAAAGCCAATCCGATCGACATCGTCGGCGACGCCGATTGCGCGCGCTTTTCGCGAGCCTTCGAACTCGTGCTTGCCGATGAGGCAAATGACGGTGTACTGGTTCTTTTTTGTCCGACGATCCGACTCGGAGCCGCCGAGATCGCACGGGCATTGATCCCACTGGCAGCGGCCAGCAGCAAGCCGGTCGTATCGGCTTGGCTGGGGGAAGCCGACGCCGCCCAAGGGCGATCGATATTAAAGCAGGCAGGCTATGCGGCTATGCGTAGCCCCGAGCAAGGGGTGGAGGCGTTTGCCTTTCTCGCGCAATGCGTGCGCCACCGCCAATTGCGGCTGCAGCTGCCGCCACCCATTAGCGGCGAACCAGAGGGCGCGAGCCCACTGGAAATCAACGCCGCCCGGGCCGTTCTTGCCCAGGCGCAGCAGCAAGGCCGAACCGTGCTGGCCGAGGACGAAGCCAAATCGCTGTTATCGGCCTGCGGCATCGAAGTTGTGCAAGGACGGCTTGCCAGCAGTGCGGCCGAAGCCAAGTCGCTGGCCGAGCAGATTGGCTACCCCGTCGTATTGAAGGTGCGGGCCGAGGGCATCACCCACAAAAGCGATGTCGGTGGCGTTTTGCTAGGACTCAAGTCGCCCGAAGAAGTCGGCCTGGGCTTCGAACTGATTCGCGAGCGCGTACTCAAGCGCGCTACCGAGGCGCAATTTCGCGGGGTCTTGGTGCAAAGAATGGTTAGCCGGCCTTCCGGCCGGGAATTAATTGTCGGTATCTCTCGCGACCCTGCCTTCGGGCCGGTGATCAGCTTTGGCATGGGCGGCATTGCGGTGGAAGTGGTGCGCGACTCGGCCCTTGCGCTGCCGCCACTGAATCGCATGCTGGCCGGTGACCTTATCGATAGAACGCGCGTCTCGAGCATGCTCAAAGCTTTTCGGGGCATGCCCAGCGTCGACATGGATAGTCTGATCGACACGCTACTGCGAGTTTCCGAGTTGGCATGCGAGTTTCCGTGCCTGGCCGAACTCGACATTAACCCCTTGTTGGCCGATGAAAACGGGGTCATCGCGCTCGATGCCCGCGTGCGTATTGACGCAGGTCCCTTGGTTCCAGACCCTGTCTACTCGCATCTGGCCATCCATCCGTACCCCAAAGCGCTCGAGGCGCAGCTGCATCTGGGCGATGGCACTTTGGTGCTGTTGCGGCCGGTTCGGCCGGAAGACGCGGAGGCACAGCGGCGCTTTGTTGCACGCTTGTCCGATCTGACGCTGTATCGGCGCTTTCATGCGCCGGTGCGCGAATTAACGCTCGACCGCCTGGTGCGCTTTACGCAGATCGACTACGACCGGGAGATGGCCTTCGTTGCGATTGACGCTTCGGGGGAACAAGAAGAGATACGCGGATTTGCTCAGTACAACCGGGTAGTGGGCAGCGACCAGGCGGAATTCGGAATTGCGGTTGAAGATAGCTGGCAGGGGCGCGGGCTCGGTTTTGCGATGATGGCGGCGCTTGAATCATGCGCGCGGGAACGGCAAATCGCGGAACTGTTCGGCTACGTGCTGGCCGATAACGAGTCGATGCGCGGAATGATGGTCGCGCGCGGCTACCGCGCACAGCGCCAGGCTGGCGAAACCGGAGTAATTCGTTTTCATCTGCCACTGGCCGAGCAAGCGCGAGCCGATAGCCAATCGATCCCGGCAACGGTCTCGTAAGGGCGGTGAGCCTTCGGGGCGAAACGTCGAGCGCGCGTTCGACC